>Ga0075433_10003459_pt1 | contig 12190 bp, 10 predicted proteins | sample RhiMethybrSRZTD2_FD_75299 | JGI IMG/M metagenome (GOLD analysis project Ga0075433, IMG submission 75299) | Populus rhizosphere microbial communities from Tennessee, USA - Rhizosphere MetaG P. TD hybrid SRZTD2 | ecosystem: Host-associated > Plants > Roots > Rhizosphere > Soil | place: USA... | reverse complement strand
GGGCGTGAAAGCTCGGGCGGAGGAGCGTCCTCGAGCAGGGCTTCGTCCTCCAAGAGAGGTGACGGCTCCGCCGGCGCGGGCGCGCGACGCGGTGGTGCCGCGGCGGGCCCGACCTCCACGCCCTGCTCCTGGGAATCGGCCTCCTGCTCGTCGCCGTGCGCGTCCTTTCCGCGCTTCAGGAACTTGAGGAGCTTTCCTCCCGAGCCCCCGCGCTCCGGCTTTGTCGGTGCGGCCGTCTCCGCCCGGGGCTGGCCCGTCGCGGCCGCGGAAGGCTTGGAGCGAGAGAGACCCGCCACGGCGCCCTTGTCCTTTTCCAGCACATCCTTCGAGATCTTGGCGAGCAGGAGCTTCGAGACTCCCCGCAGCGTTTCGAACACGCCGACGCCGTTCGCCGCCTGGGCCTCGAAGAACGGCACGTTGAGGCGATTCAATTCCCGATTCAGATCCTCGACCGGGACGGCGTTCGGGAGATCGCGCTTGTTGAATTGGATCACCAGTGGAATCCCCCGGATATCGATTCCATAGGCTTTGAGGTTCATTTCGAGGTTGCCAAAGCTTTCCCGATTCTCCGTCATCTTGTCGGCGGCGGAGTCCGCGACGAAGACGACCGCGTCGACCCCCTTCAAGACGAGCTTTCGGGTCGCGTTGTAGTAGACCTGCCCCGGAACCGTGTAGAGCAGGAGCCGCGTCTTCATTCCCTGCAGATCACCAAGGTCCAAGGGCAGGAGATCGAAGAAGAGCGTGCGGTCGGTCTGGGTTTTCATCGAGACCATGCGGCCCCGATTCGTCTCCGGGACGCTATCGTAGATCTTCTCGAGGTTCGTGGTCTTTCCGCTCAGACCGGGGCCGTAGTACACGATCTTCGCGTTGATCTCGCGTCCCGAATAGCTGACCACCACCATGGCGTCGCTCCTCGATCTCTTGGTTTCGTATCCGGACTGGGGCGCGCGGCGGGAAGAATGACCAAGCGGCCGGTCGCCGGCTCCGTTCACGAGAGCACGGCCGATGCCACCGTGCCTCGGGACAGAGAACGGTGGATGGGAGCCTAATCTTTAGGAAAAATGCTGCTTAGTCTGTATGGAGTTGCCGTCCCGCCCGGGAACGGCGGCAGGATGAGAATCGTGCACCCCGCAACGCCACTGGAGGATAGCGGCCCGGCGGTGGGACGCCAAAAATCGAGCCGCCTCAGCTGCGGGGATCGCGGCGGATCCAGATTCCCGGGCGCTCTTTGATCTGCAGCTGCGGCGCCGAGGGATCCGAGACGCTCTCGTAGTGGCGGAGAAGGAGTTCCTTGAGCCGCGGGTATTCGGCCGTCGGAAAATACCGGCTCACACGGCTGAACATGCCGTCGCGATCGGAATAACGGAGCAACTCAACCTCCGTGACACGCTCGTACTGATTTTCGCCGTACGCAGCCTCCGGGGTTTCGTCCACGTCGATCCACAGTGACGCAACGCTTCGCCTCACCTCGAATCGATGCTTGTTGCGCATCAGGAACTCCCAGAGCCCGAATATCTCGAGCGGGACGTACCGCACCGTCGCGTCTCCCGCGGCATCGGGCCTCCGGATCTCGCATCGCACCAGCTTCTGGCTCGCCATCGACACCCCCTATCGAGAACCGCCCACCCATGGCATGCGCGTTGCATTTCCACTTTGGCCGAGAGCTGATCGTGAGTCCCTTGAGGGGACGCGGACATCGGCGCTTAAGGCCCGAGGGCCGGAGGAGGACACCATGAAACGGAATCCGCTTTCCCCCGCCACCAGGAGTGGCGCCAGGCGCACGACGGAAGTCTATTGCCGGCGCGATAATCGCGTCTACGCGGTCTGCCCGCACGTAGCCGCCGGCTCGCGCTGCCGCTGCCTCTCCGAGGTCGAAACAGCAGACGCGTTGTTCGAGTCGGAGGCGACGGACAACGAATTCAGCCACTGAGGCGGGTGGCTGGATCCGCCCCGCTGTGGGAGAAATGACGCCATCGCGGCCCGGACTCTAGGCAGCGCGCCGCGCCAAGTCAAACAAAAGCCCTCCCCGATTGTTGACGGTCCCCCAGGGCTCGTGTAGCGTCTGCGCGTGCCGGCTTTCGTGTTGCGGTTCCACCCGCGCCGCCCGTGATTTCAAGCCTCCTCCTTGAGGCAGCACTTGTGCTCGCCCCCACGATCCCTGACCCGGTCCTTTCGTCGTTGGCGCGCGCGACCTCTCGGCTCGAGTTCGCCTTCGCGCAGACACGCCGGCGCGCCGTGCTGTCCAACCTGGCGCAAATCGCGGGCTCCGGACGGCTGTCAGCGGCGGGACCGCGCGCCCTGAGCAGGACGGCGCGGGCGATGTTCGGCAGCTATCACCGGTTCGTCCTGGAATACCTGGCCCAGGGCTCGATCGATTCTCGGGCGCTCGACTCGCGCTTCCGCTTCCAAGGCATGGAGATTCTTTACCGGGCGCTGGGCCGCGGGCGCGGCGCGGTCGTTTCAGCGCCGCATGTCGGCAACTGGGAGCTCGCCGGGATCGCGCTCGCGCGGCTCGGGTTCCGAGTTCACGTGGTCACGGGGGTCCAGTTCCATGGGAGGCTCACCCGGATCGCGAGGATTCTCAAGGATCGCGAGCGGATCCTCGTGAGCACCCCTGGCGATGGCTTTCGGCCGCTCCTCGAAACCCTGAAACGGGGAGGAATCGTCGTGCTCCTCACGGACGGCGACGTGTTTGTCCGCTCCATCGATACCGAGTTTTTTGGCAGCCGCGTGCCCTTTCCCATCGGCCCGGCGATCTTGGCGCGGCGCGCGAAGGTCCGCCTGCTCCACGCGCACACGGAGCGCCAACCATCGGGCGGCCACGTCGTCTCCTTCGACGGGACGGAGTCGCCCGAGCCTTCTCTTTCGGTGGAGGAGGACATCCGCCGCATGACACGGCGGATCGCCGAATTCCAAGAGCGGGCGATCGCCGCCCGCGTAGATCAATGGTGCATCTTCCGCCCTCTCTTTGCCCGAGCCGGTGCCGATTAAGATCGGGATCGTAAGCCAGGCCTACCACCCCGCCGTCGGGGGCGTGACCGAGCATGTGGACGCGACCGCGCTGGCGCTTCGGGAACGGGGGCACGACGTGACGATCATCACCGCCGGCTTCTCGGATCGGGAGCACGCCGCCTCCGGCACCGGCGCGCGCGAACGAGAAAGGCCTCAAAACGGCGACGGGCACCGCGTGCTCCGGATCGGCCGGAATTTTTCGGTTCCCTACAACGGGGCCGAGAACAACGTCACGGTGGGATTCGGCCTCCGTGAGAAGCTCGCAGCCATCGTCCACCGCGAGCGATTCGATCTCCTGCACGTGCACTGCCCCATTTCCCCCATTCTTCCGCTCCTCGCGCTCCAGGTGGCAAGGCAGCCGGTCGTGGGCACGTTCCATTCCACAGTCACGTCGGATCTCGCGTTTCTTCTCTTCCGCCGGGCGCTGCGCCCCTCGTACCGGCGCCTCGACCGCATCCTCGCGGTTTCGGAGGAGGCGCGAGCGTGCGTGCTGCGCCATTTCCCGGGGCCGGTCGAAGTCCTTCCGAACGGGGTGAATCTCGAGCGGTTCCGCCCCGGGCTGAAACGCCTCGAGCGGTTCGACGACGGCACTCCCAACATCCTCTTCGTGGGACGCCACGATCCGAGGAAAGGTCTCCCGGAGCTGATGGCCGCGTGCGCGGCGCTCGCTCGCGACTCCGTTCCCTTCCGTCTCATCGTCGTCGGGGACGGCCGGCTGAGGCGACGCATCGAGCGGATGGCCGGGGGGGCGCTCCAGGGACGCGTCCATTTCGAAGGACACGTGAGCAACGAGCATCTTCCGAGGTACTACGCCTCGGCCGACGTCTTCTGCTCACCGGCCCGCGGAGGGGAAAGCTTCGGGATCGTGCTTCTCGAGGCGATGGCCGCGGGGGTCGCGATCGTCGCGACGGATCTGCCCGGATACCGGACCGTGCTCACCCCGGGGGCGCAGGGTCTCACCGTGCCGCCTCGGAATCCGGACCAGCTCCGGCGCGCCCTCGAAACCATGCTCGGGCGCCCCGACTTGAGGCGCGAGATGGGCGCGTGCGGCGTCGAGACCTCGCGCCGATACGCATGGCCCTTGATCGTGGAAAAGCTCGAGGAAATCTATCGGGTGGTTCTGGGCGGCGCCCAGACGGCGGGGGCCCGGAACGACTCCCGCGAGCGCGCCGTGGCCCTCGAGCCGGCCCAAGCATGAGGCTCGGCGCGACGTTCCGATGAGCGGCGCGGGCGCGCGCCTCTTCCGCAACAGGAGCTTCCGCGCGCTCTGGCTGGGGCAGTTTGTCTCGATCTTCGGCGACCGCCTCCATTATCTCGCCCTGCTCGCGCTGATCGTCGAGCGCGCCCACAACCCCCTCAACCCGACGCCCGAGCTGGCCCTCGTCCCAGCGGTGAGCTTCCTGCCCACGATTCTGATCGGCCCGCTCGCAGGGGCGCTCGTGGATTCCTGGGAGACGCGAACGGTCCTCGTGGTTTCCGATCTCCTCCGGGGATGCCTCGCACTGCTCCTCATTCTGGCGGCCTCGCACGGCGGCCTCCCGGCGGCGTTCGCGGTGGTCTTTCTCCTCTATGTGGTGAACTCGTTCTTCCTCCCCGCGCGCTCCGCCATCGTGCCCGACCTCGTCGAAAGGGACGACCTTCTCGAAGCGAACTCGCTGGCCACGCTGGCGGGAGTGGCCGGCACGATCGCGGGCGCTCTCCTGGGAGGGATCCTCGTCGAGCGGGCCGGCTGGCGTTGGGGATTCGGGATCGACGCGGCCACGTTCTTCATTTCGGCGGCGTTTCTCGCCGCCATGAAGCCTCGGCCGCACGAGAAGATGCCGAGACCGGCGACCTGGAGGGGGGTCTACCGAGCCCTCGGCCGCGATGTCCGCGAGGGCGCGCGCATCTCTATCTCGAATCGCGCGGTCCTGGGGTCACTCCTGGCTCTCGTCTGCCTCTGGATCGCGGGGGGCGCGCTCCATGTCGCCGGGACCGTGCTTCTCCGCGAGCGGATGACCGGGTTCATCTCGGGGACCGGGGGGATCCTCGCTTCGCTCGGGTTCGGCATGGTCGCCGGCACGGTCGTCCTCGCGTGGCGGGGCGCGCTGTGGCCGAGAAGGGCGTTGGCCGCGATCGGCCTCATGGGAACCGGAATCACGCTCGCGCTCTTCACGCGCGCGGCATCCTTCCCCGCGCTCGCGGCGGTCGGCTTCGCCGCCGGAATCTTCGTGGCGCTCCTTCTCGTGACGACGGAATCCGCCGTGCAATCGGCGGTGGCTCCGGAAGCTCGGGGGCGCGTGTTCGCGCTTCGGGACTTTTCCACCCGCGTGGCCGTTCTGGGGGCTGCGGCGCTACTCGGGCTTGCGCTCGGGCATCGGTGGGTCACGCCGGCCGTAGCGGTGGCAGGGGCCGGAGCGATGCTTGCCTCCGCGGGGATCCTGGCGATGCTCCTGTGGAGGCGGTGAAGCGTCTTACGTTAGAAGACCTTCTTTCCTTCCGCGAGCATCTCGTTCAGCGCGTCGCGGAAGTAGGGCGTGGAATTCGCCATCTCGGGGGTCACGCGCTCCTTGTAGACCTCCCATGACTTCTTGATCTCGTACCCGAGTACCGCGACAAGGTTGCCCTCCTTGATCCCACGGTCGCGCTTGTCCTTGTTATAGATCGCGATGTCCGAGGCAAGCACGCGCGCGAGCCTGCGGGCGCGCTCGTGCTTCAGGCGCTCCGGCTCCGGAAGCCCTTCGGGAATTCCCGCCTGGGCCGAGAAACGTCCGCCTCCGGAGCCCGGCTCCGCCGTCGCGGAGGGCCTTGCTTCCCGCGCGGTCGGCGTCTCGGCCGCGGTAGGCCTCGGGTTGGACGCTGCCGGCTCCAGCTCGGAGGCAAATGGATTCGGCTCCGCCGGCGCGGTCAAGGGCGCGGGAGCGCTCGCGGGCTCGCTCAGCTCGCCCACCGGCGGCGCGCTCGACGCTGTCGCGGTACTCGGCATGTCCGACTCGTATCCGCGTGAAAACCCGGCCCCGGGGAAGGATTCGACACCCACCGCCGGGGGATGCTCGGCGAAAGATGGCGCGAACCTTTCAAGGTCGGGCTGAGCAGGAGGAATGCCCGGTGATGGATTCGGCGGGGGCGATGGAGGGTCGGCCGGGGGAGCTGGTGCCGGTTCCGCGGGGGGTGGTGCCGGTTCCGGGGGAGAGGGAGGAATCAGCGCAAGCTCCGTCGGCGCCGGCACCTCCGGCTTCGCGACCGAGAAGACTGCCTGGCATTTGCGGCATCGGACGCGTGCCCCTTGAGCCGGGATCTTCTCGTCCGCGATAACGTAGCGAGCGCCGCAGGCGCTGCATTCAACGTGCATCCATGCGCTCCTTCGGAAGCTGAAATGGACAGGCGGTTGATGACTCTATCGGCTTCGGGCGTCCCATCTTTCGGGGAATTCTCTACCCGCTCTGCAAATAGCGCTCCGCTCCCGCGAAGTGCGCCTCGATCCATGTCTTGAGCCGAGCTTGGTCGCCCTCGATCCCCTGAGTCGAGAGCAGCTCTTTCGCCAGCCCCCGGGCTGCCTCGATGAGATCCAGGTCTGCGACCGGATCGACGGCGCGAAACTCGGGGAACCCGTGCTGGGACGTTCCGAGCAGCTCACCGGGACCCCGGAGCTTCAGGTCCTCCTCCGCAAGCTCCTGGCCGTTTTCCACGCGGCGGAAAATCTCCAGCCGTTTTCGAGCGACGTCACCGATGCCCCTGCCGACGAGGAGCACGCAACGGCCCGGCCGGTCGGCACGGCCGACGCGCCCCCGGAGCTGATGCAGCTGCGCCAGACCGAATCGTTCCGGATGCTCGATGACGATGAGCGTGGCGTCCGGGATGTCGAGCCCCACTTCCACGACGGTCGTCGCAACAAGGATCCGCGCTTCCCCGGAACGGAAGCGCTCGATCGCAAGCCGCCGCTCGGCCGGCTTGAGACGGCCGTGCACGAGGACGACCCCGGCTTCCGCGAGCGACCCCACGCGGGCCAGATTCTGCGCCATCGCGGTGGCCGATTTGAGGTCCAGCGTCTCGCTTTCCTCGACGACCGGATACACGACGAAGGCGCTGCCTCCACGCCTCGCCTCTTCGCCAAGCACGCGGGCCAGCGTTTCAATCCCGTCCGCGCGCACGAAGGACGTCCGGATGGGAGCCCGGCCCGGGGGCTTTTCCGCAAGGAGGGAAAGGTCGAGGTCCCCATAGAGCGTCATCGCGAGGCTGCGCGGAATCGGGGTGGCCGTGAGCACGAGAAGGTGCGAGTCCTGGATTCCGCTGCCCTTCGCGGAGAGCGACACGCGCTGTCGAACCCCGAAGCGGTGCTGCTCGTCGACCACGACGAGCCCGAGGGAGCCGAAACCGAGATCCCGTTCCAGGAGCGCGTGGGTTCCGATGACGAGAGAGGTCACCCCCGAGGAGACCTCCACGGCGATCCGGTCCCGTTCCTTGGCAGGGGTCGCGGCGGTCAGGAGCGCGAACCGAAGGCCAACCGGGCCCAGGAGCCGAGCGGCCGTTTCCGCGTGCTGCTCGGCGAGCAGTGTCGTCGGCGCCAGGATCGCCGTCTGCATGCCGGCGCCCCCGGCGCGGACCGCCGCGGCGAGGGCCAAGACCGTCTTTCCCGAGCCCACGTCCCCTAGCAGGAGCCGCCGCATGGGGACCTCGCGATCCAGATCGCGCTCGATCGCGTCGAGCGCGTCCTGCTGCGAGCGCGTGAGCGTGAACGGGAGCGATCCGCGAAAGCGGAGGGCGAGCGGAGCGCCGTGCTCGAGCGAGCGGGCCGCCCGCCGCCCGCGGTGGCGCGCCCTCGCGTACTGCAGCGACACCTGCAGCGCGAGGAGCTCCTCCAGCGCGAGCCGCCGCCGCGCGGGCTCCGCGTCCTCCGGCCGCTCGGGAAAGTGGACCTGGGCGAGCGCCTCCCGGAGGCCGGGGAGCGCCTGCTCCCGCCGCCACTCGGGTGGAACCGGATCGGGCGTCGCGGACAGGGAGCGGAGCGCGTCCGCGACGCGCGCGCGCAGCCAGCGCTGCGTGATTCCCTGCGTGAGCCCGTACACCGGTGCGACCCGTGCGAGGTTCCGATGCTCGGTCCCCTCTTCATCGGGCTCGAATTCAGGATTGTGCATCTCCAAACCGCGAAACGGCTGCACCGATCCCGAGAAGAAGTATCGTTCCCCTGCCCGGAGCACGCGCTCCACGAAGGGTTGATTGAACCACACGATGCGCAGCGCGCCGGTGCCGTCCTGGACGACGCCGGCCACGTCGCGCCTCCCGCGCAGGCGCCGCTCGAGCCGGACGCTCGCGAGCGTGCCCAGGACGGAGGCTTCCTCGTTCGGGCGGAGGAAGGCGATCGGCGTGACCGTGCGCCGGTCGAGGTAGCTTCTCGGGATGTGGAAGAGGAGATCCCGGATGGTGCGGATTTCGAGCTTCGCCAGACGCCGGGCCATTTCGGGCCCGACGCCGCTCAGGTAGCGGACGGGATCGCTGAACGAGGCCATTGGATCGATGCTAGGGGGCATTCCGCCACGGTGTCAAACGGGTTGCCCGCGGAAGACAAAACGGCTAGACTCGAACGCTCTCACGATCCAGAGGAGGTTTCATGGCTAGGACCTGCGACATCTGCGGCAAGGGCGTCCTGCACGGGCAGAACGTGAGCCACGCCCACAACGTCACCAAGCGCCGCTGGGAAGTGAATCTGCAGACCGTGCGCGCGGTGGTGCAAGGAAGGCCGCGCACGATGCGGGTCTGCACGCGTTGCATCCGCTCCGGCGCCGTGCAGAAGGGCATGCGCGCCAAGGAAGCTCAGCGCGCTCGAACTGTTTAAGCCCGAGCGCGCTCGCTTCTCCCCAGAGTTCCTGAGCCCGCGTCGAGCGGGCGTTAATCCATCTGCTTCCGCATGAAGGCCGGTACGTCCATGTTGTCCCGTGTGATCGCCCTGCCGCCGAACGGACGGCGCGGCGAGCCGGGCGACATGCGATAGCCGGGGCGCGCGGCCGCCGCAACACCTTCTTCCTCCGGCGTGGGTTCCTCGAGCGAAGGCCGAACCGTGACCGGCCTCGCGGCGCGCTCGCGCGGGTCCATCTCGTAGATCCGAGGCGCCGGTGCGTGGGGCGCCGGCATGGCGAGCGGCTTCTGCCTCGCCTCTCCCTTTCCGAATCCCGTCGCGATCACGGTGATCGAGAGCCCGTCCCCCATGTGCTCGTCGATGACCGCGCCGAAGATCACGTTGGCGTCATGGCCGGCGGCATCGACCACCACCGTGACCGCTTCGTTGATCTCGTGGAGCGTCATCGATTCTCCGCCCGTGACGTTCACGAGGAGCGCCTCGGCCCCGGAGATCGAAACATCGTCGAGAAGCGGGCTGGAAACCGCCGACTGGGCGGCTTCGTACGCGCGGTTCGGGCCGGTCGCGTGCCCGGCACCCATCAGCGCGTTCCCGCGTTCGACCATGACCGTTTTCACGTCCGCGAAGTCCAGGTTCACGAGACCTGGGACCGTGATGAGATCCGAGATCCCCTTGGTCGCGTGGTGCAGGACCTGGTCCGCCACGCGGAATGCTTCCTTGAGCGGCGTGGTGCGGTCGACGATCGTGAGGAGCCGCTGGTTCGGGATGACGATCAGCGTATCGACCCGCTCCCGAAGCTCCCGCAAACCATCCTCCGCGAGCTGCATTCTGCGCCGACCTTCGAACTCGAAGGGCCGGGTTACGACCGCGACCGTGAGCGCGCCCTGCGTCCGCGCGATGCGGGCGACCACCGGCGCCGCACCCGTACCCGTGCCGCCCCCCATCCCCGCGGTCACGAAGACCATGTCGGCTCCCTCGAGCGCCTCGGCGATGTTCGCTTCATCCTCCTCCGCCGCATCCCGTCCGACGTTGGGGTTCGCGCCCGAACCGAGGCCCTTCGTGATGCCCGCCCCGAGCTGGAGCTTCCTCGGGCTGAGCGATTGGTCCAACACCTGGGCGTCGGTGTTCGCGGCGATGAACTCCACGCCCTGGAGTCCGGACTGGATCATCCGGTTCACCGCGTTTCCTCCCGCCCCACCGACTCCGATGACCTTGATCGAGGCACCCAACACAGCCTTCCCGTCATCAATCAACTCAAGCATCGCTCGACTCCTCCCTCCTCCGCTGGATTAGACCAGCTCCTCGATCCACCGCTTCAACCCGAATGAAATACGGCTCAGCACCCCCCGCTCGGCCGTGCGTGGCCGCGCACCCGTCAAATGGGCGTGGATCGCAAGCCCCACGCCGGTCGCAAATCGTGGATCGCATACCGCCTCCGTCAACCCCGTGATCCCCATCGGGAATCCGCGCCGGACCGGCAGGTCGAAGACCTGCTCCGCGAGCTCCGGCATGCCCATCAGCGACGAGGCGCCGCCGGTGAGCACCACGCCGGCGCCGAGCAGATCGGCGATGTGGTTCGTGCGGATTTCCTTCTTGCTCAGCTCGAAGATCTCCTCGATGCGCGGCTCGATCATCATGGCGAGCATGTGGCGCGACACCTCGCGGTCCGATCGGCCGCCGACGCTCGGCACCTGCACGACTTCCTGGGGCCGCACCATCGACGTGAGCGCGCACCCGCTTTGAAGCTTGAGCTGCTCGGCGCGCTCGACCGGGGTTCTGAGGCCGATCGCGAGGTCGTTCGTGACGTTGGCGCCCCCGAGTCCGATCACCGCCGTGTGGCGCACGCTTCCCTCATAGAAGATCGCGACATCGGTGGTTCCTCCCCCGATGTCCAGCAGCGCGACGCCCAGGTCGCGCTCGTCCTGAGTCAGAACCGCGTCCGCCGAAGCGAGCGGCTCCAGCACCAGCTCCTCCACCTCGAGCCCGGCCCGCTCCGCCGCGCGAATGACGTTGCGGCACGCGGAGGCGGCCCCGGTGATGATGTGGACCTCCGCCTCGAGTCTCACGCCCGACATCCCGACGGGGTCGCGGATGCCGTCCTGGTCGTCGACGATGAACTCCTGCGGCAGGACATGGAGGATTTCGCGGTCGGCGGGGATCGCGACGGCCTTGGCCGCTTCGATGACCCGTTCCAGGTCGTGCGGTCGTATCTCCGCGTCCTTGCGTGACACCGCGATCACGCCGCGGCTGTTGATCCCACGAATGTGGTCCCCCGCGATCCCGGCGAACACGCCGCGGATCGTCCGGCCCGACATGCGCTCCGCTTCCTGAACCGCGTACTGAATCGACCGGGTCGTCTTCTCCAGATTCACCACCACGCCGCGTTTGAGTCCGTCCGAAGGCGCGGTGCCCACGCCGATGACGCGGATCCCTTCCCCGTCCTCCTCCGGCTCTGCGACAATGGCGGTGATCTTCGTCGTGCCGATGTCCAGCCCAGCGTAGACTCTCGCTTCCGCCATCAGCCCCCCTCCATTACACCTTGTCCCGCACCGCCGGCGCCTCGCCCAAGCTGTCGGGCGCGCACCGCACGATCACCTGTCCCCGATATCGAGCGTCCAAACCCAAGACCCGTCGATCGCGATCCCGCAAATCCCGAAGCGTCGCCGCCAGCGCTCTCATGCAGCGCGGCGTCAACCCTTTCGGATCGATCAGGATCGGGATCTGATCCCGGGAGGTTCGAAGGACGAACCACCGGGGATCGCTCGCGACGATCTCCGAGATCTCAGGCAGGAGCGCCACGTCCGGCGACTCGAGGAGCGTTACGACACGTAGGACGTCGTTGAAACGCGGCAGCGTCACGCGCGCGCCCGGGCGTCGCGCCAGGATCGAAAGACCGGTCACCACCGGGCGGTCGGCGATGAGCCCCCCGGCAAGCGGGGGCAGGATGGTCCCGGTCGAATCCACCTCGAGCAGGCCCTCGGCGTTCACAAGCACGAACGGCCGGCGTTCGCGGACCGAAACCCGGACCGCCGCCGGAAGGAGCTGTACCGACGCGCTCTCGATTCTTGGATTCCGCGTCAGAGCGCGGATGATCTCCGCCGGGCGCACGTCGAAGAGACTCTCTCCCTCGCTCACGGGGATCGACGGCCGAACCTCCTCCCGCGAGAGGTAGAGAAGGCCGGTCACCTCGACCCGTCCCGCTTGGAACAGGGGTAACCTGCCGAGCACGCGGGCGGCCGGACGGGCGAGCCCCGTGAGCCCCCAGAGGGCCAGGGCCGTGAGGATCGCGGAAGCGACGATCCTCCGATTGCGCCGCCGCCTCTCCGGGAGCTTGAGCCTGGCGGT
>Ga0075433_10003458_pt1 | contig 12192 bp, 9 predicted proteins | sample RhiMethybrSRZTD2_FD_75299 | JGI IMG/M metagenome (GOLD analysis project Ga0075433, IMG submission 75299) | Populus rhizosphere microbial communities from Tennessee, USA - Rhizosphere MetaG P. TD hybrid SRZTD2 | ecosystem: Host-associated > Plants > Roots > Rhizosphere > Soil | place: USA... | reverse complement strand
GGCTTCGTGAGCCTGGCTTCGACCGCCAACTGTCCGGTGGCCGCCATGGCCGATGCCGACCGGCGTCTCTATGCGGTGCAGTTCCACCCCGAAGTGGCGCACACCTCGCAGGGTAAGACCGTGCTCGCCAATTTCCTCCGGGCGTGCGGAGTGAAGCGCGACTGGTCCATGACGTCGTTCGTGGACTCGGCGGTCACGAGGATCCGCGAGACCGTCGGAGGCGATCGCGTGCTCTGCGCGCTTTCGGGCGGCGTGGATTCCTCCGTGGTGGCGGCCCTGGTCCACAAGGCCATCGGCGACCAGCTCACTTGCCTCTTCGTGGACAACGGCCTGCTCCGCGCCGGCGAGGCGGAATATGTCGTCAAGACGTTCCGCGACACGTTCAAGATCAACCTCATACATGTCGACTCAAGCAGGCGATTCCTTGATCGTCTTCGTGATGTGACCGATCCCGAGATCAAGCGCAAGACCATCGGCAACGAGTTCATCACCCTCTTCGAGGAAGAGGCGCGCAAGCTCGGCCGCATCCCCTGGCTCGCCCAGGGCACGGTGTATCCGGACGTGATCGAGTCCGTCTCGTTCAAGGGCCCATCGGCCACGATCAAGACGCATCACAATGTCGGCGGCCTCCCCGAACGCATGGACTTCAAGCTGGTCGAGCCGCTTCGCGAGCTCTTCAAGGACGAGGTGCGGGAGGTGGGGACGCTGCTCGGTCTCCCGGCCCAGATCGTCTGGCGCCAGCCCTTCCCGGGCCCCGGCCTCGCCATCCGGGTGCTGGGTGACGTGACGGAAGACCGGCTCGCCATTCTCCGGGGGGCCGACCTCATCGTGCAGGAGGAGATCCACGAAGCCGGGCTCGAGCGCGCCCTCTGGCAGGCCTTCGCCGTGCTGCTCCCGGTCCGCACGGTGGGAGTCATGGGGGACTTCCGCACCTACGCCCAGGTCATCGCGCTTCGCGCCGTCACCAGTCAGGACGCTATGACGGCGGACTGGGCCCGCCTGCCCTACGACCTGCTCGCGCGCATCTCGAGTCGCATCATCAACGAGGTGAAGGGCGTCAACCGGGTCGTGCTGGACATCTCCTCCAAGCCGCCGAGCACCATAGAGTGGGAATGATTGGCGAGCCGCAGCCGACAGGCGAGGCGAGCGGTAAGTAATGAGTGCCTCGCGTAGCGAGGCCGGCAAGTCCGCCCTCCGCGGGGACTTCGTCCACCTCCACGTCCACTCGGAGTACAGCCTCCTCGACGGCGCCGCCCAGCTGGACAAGCTGGTGGAGGCGGCCAAGGGGCTCGGCTTCCCCGCCATTGCGCTGACCGACCACGGCAACCTCTTCGGCGCCATCGATTTCTACACCGCGGCGAAGAAGGCGGGTATCAAGCCCATCGTGGGCTGCGAGCTGTACGTGGCGCCGGGCAGCCGCTTCGAGCGCTCCAGCCAGGACGGCGGGTACGAAGGCGCCAGCCACTGCACGGTGCTCGTGCGCAACGAGACGGGCTATCGCAACCTCGTCAAGCTGGTCTCCAAGGCCTATCTCGAGGGCTTCTACTACAAGCCGAGGGTCGACCGCGAGCTGCTTGCCCAGCATGCTGACGGGCTGCTGGTTCTCTCGGGGTGCCTCAACTCCGAGGTGAGCAAGCTCCTCTCTGCCGGCGAGGACGCCAAGGCCAAGCAGGTGGCGGGGTGGTACCAGGACGTGTTCGGGCGCGACCATTACTTCATGGAGATCCAGTCGCACGGAATCGATGACCAGACCAAGGTGACCGCGGGCACACTGCGCATCGCCGAGGCGCTCGGCGCCCCGATCTGCGGCACCAACGACTCCCACTACCTCGAGGCCTCGCACGCCAAGGCGCACGAGGCGCTGCTCTGCATCCAGACCGGCACCACCATGTCGGACCCGAACCGGTGGCGCTTCTCCACCGAGGAGTTCTACCTCAAGTCCGCCGATCAGATGCGCGAGGTGTTCCGGGAGCTTCCGGACGCGCACCGCAATACCCTGGCGGTGGCCGAGCGCTGCGATCTCCAGCTCGCCTTCGGGAAGTTCCATCTCCCGAACTATCAGCTGCCGGTGGGCTTCGAGACGCTCGACGCCTACCTCGAGCACCTGGCCATCGACGGCCTCCGGGCGCGCTACGGCGCCTCGCCCGCGGACTCCGTGGCGGAGCGGCTCCGCTACGAGCTCAGCGTGATCTCGAAGATGGGCTTCTCCGGCTACTTCCTGGTCGTCTGGGACTTCATCGCCTATGCCCGCCGGCACGGGATCGCGGTGGGACCGGGGCGCGGGTCCTCGGCCGGCTCGCTCGTCGCCTACTGCCTCGGCATCACCAACGTGGATCCGATCCGTTACGGGCTCCTCTTCGAGCGATTCTTGAACCCGGAACGGATCTCGATGCCGGATATGGACATCGACTTCGCCGACGACCGGCGCGACGAGGTCATTCGTTACGTGGTGGACCGCTACGGCGAGGACCGGGTGGCCCACATCATCACGTTCGGGACCATGGGCGCGAAGGCGGTGATCCGCGACGTCGGCCGGGTGCTGGGCTTCTCCTACGGCGAGGCCGACCGTATCGCCAAGCTCGTCCCGAGCTTTCCGCTCAATATCAGCCTGGACGAGTCGCTGGAGAAGTCGCCCGAGCTCGCCCAGAACGTGAAGCGCGATCCGCGGGTGGGGGAGCTCTGGAGCGTGGCCAAGGCGCTCGAGGGCGGCACGCGGCACGCCTCCGTCCACGCTTCTGCCGTGGTCATCTCCGACGAGCCCCTGATGGATCGGGTGCCGCTCTACAAGGATCCCAAGCGCCCCGAGCTCATCACCGGCTTCGCGATGGGGCCCATCGAGAAGCTCGGCCTGCTGAAGATGGACTTCCTCGGGCTGAAGACCCTCACCGTCATCACGGACGCGGTCAACCTGGTGAAGGCCTCGCGCGGGATCGAGCTCGACGCCGACCGCCTGCCCCTCGACGATCCGCGCACGTACGAGCTGCTGAGCGACGCGCGCACGCTCGGCGTGTTCCAGCTGGAATCGCAGGGGATGCGGGACGCCCTCCAGCGGCTGCGCCCGGAGCGTATCGAGGACATCATCGCCATGGTGGCGCTGTATCGCCCCGGGCCGATGGACCTGATCCCGGACTTCGTGAACCGCAAGCACGGGCGCGCCGAGATCACGTACGAGCACCCGGCCATGGAGAAGCATCTCCAGGAGACCTACGGGATCATGGTCTACCAGGAGCAGGTGATGCGCCTGGCCGCCGACCTCGCCGGCTTCTCCCTCGCCCAGGCCGACATCCTCCGCAAGGCGATGGGCAAGAAGGATCGCGAGCTCATGGCCGAGCAGCGCGAGGAGTTCGTCAAGGGGTGCAAGGCCCACAAGGTCGACGGTCGCAAGGCCGAGCGCATCTGGGACCTCATCGAGAAGTTCGCGGGATACGGTTTCAACAAGTCGCACGCCGCGTGCTACGGCCTCGTCGCGTATCAGACCGCGTACCTCAAGGCGAACTACCCCGTGGAGTTCATGGCCGCGCTGCTCACGTCGGAAATGGAGCGCACGGACAAGATCGTTCAGTACATGGAGGAGTGCCGCGCGATGGGCCTGCGCGTCGCGCCGCCCGACGTCAACCGCTCCGGCGCGCGCTTCACCGTCGACGGCGACACCATCCGCTTCGGCCTCGCCGCGATCAAGAACGTGGGCGAGACGGCCATCGAGTCCATCGTGCAGGTGCGGCAGGAAGGCGGCGCGACGTTCGCATCGCTCACCGACTTCTGCGCGCGGGTCGATCTCCGCCTGCTCAACCGCCGGGTGCTGGAGAGCCTCATCAAGGCGGGCGCGTTCGACGGCGGCAGGGCCACGCGGGCCGGGCTCCTCGCCGGACTCGATCAGGCGATGGAGGCGGGCCAGCGGCGCCAGCGCGATCGCGAGGAGGGACAGGCGTCGCTCTTCGACGCGCCCGGCGCGGCGCCCGCGGCCGCCAAGGCGGAGAGCCCGCTGGCGAGCGTCCCCGAGTGGCCCGCCGAGCAGCTGCTCGGCTACGAGAAGGAAGTGCTCGGGTTCTATCTCTCGGGACACCCGCTCGAGCGCTACAAGGACCACGCCCGCGAGCTGGGGACGGCCTCCGCCGCCGATGTGGGCGCGCGCCCGGTCGGCGCGCGGGTGGCGCTGCTGGGGCAGGTGAGCCAGCTCCGTGAGCGCGCCACGAAGAGCGGCAATCGCATGGCCTTCGCCTCGCTCGACGCGGTGGACGGCGCGGTGGCGCTCACCATCTTTCCGGAAGCGCTCAAGACCTGCGGGGCCGCGCTCCACGCGCCGGGGCCGGTGCTGGTGAAGGGGCGCATCGACGAGACGGACAAGGGACGGGTGGTGCTCGTCGAGGACGTCAAACCTCTGGAGGAATCGCTTCTGGCCAACGGCGGGTATCGGACCAACGGACGCAGTGAGGACGCTAACGGGCGGCACGCCCACGCCTGCCGCATCCGGATGCGGGCGGGAAACGGCGGCGCGGTGGAGCCGGCCACGCTGACCGCGGTGCGCGCGGCCTGCGACGAGCATCGCGGCGCCACGCCGCTGTTCGTCCACGTGCTGCTGGCGGAGCAAGAAGTCGTGCTCAAGGCGGTCCCGGTCGCAGTGGAGCCGGGACCGGAGCTCGTGGCGAAAGTGGAGCGCCTGCTGGGGCCGGGCAGTATCATCGTGGAGTATGCCGGACGAGCTTGAGTTCGAGAAGCCCATTCTCGAGCTGGAAAACCGGATCGCCACGCTGCGGGCGGCCGAAGATGGGACCGTCGCGCGCGAGGAGATCGCCAAGCTCGAGGAGCGCCTTCGCCGCACCCAGCAGCGCGTCTACGCCAGCCTGACCGCCTGGCAGCGGGCCCAGATCGCCCGCCACCCCAAGCGCCCCCACGCGCTCGACTTCTTCCGCCTCCTCCTCGACGACTTCGTGGAGCTGCACGGCGACCGGGTGTACGGCGACGACATGGCGATCGTGGGCGGCCTCGCGGTGTTCGAGGGCGCGCCGGTGGTGGTGCTCGGCCATCAAAAGGGCCGCGACACGCGCGAGAACATCGCGCGGAACTTCGGCATGCCGCACCCCGAGGGTTATCGCAAGGCCCTGCGCCTGATGCAGCTCGCCGCCAAGTTCGGCAAGCCCATCGTCACCCTCATCGACACTCCGGGCGCCTTTCCCGGGCTCGGCGCCGAGGAACGCGGTCAGGCCGAAGCCATCGCGCGCAATCTGCGCGAGATGGCCGGGCTCCGCACCCCGGTGGTCGCGGTGGTGACGGGCGAAGGCGGCAGCGGCGGCGCGCTCGCCATCGGCGTGGCCAACCGGGTGCTCATGCTCGAGCACGCCGTCTACTCGGTGATCTCGCCCGAGGGCTGCGCCGCCATTCTCTGGGGGGACGCCGCGAAGGCGCCCGAGGCGGCGTCGCTGATGCGCGTCACCGCCCCCGACCTCCTCAAGCTCGGCGTGATCGATGCCGTGGTGCGCGAGCCGGTCGGCGGGGCCCATCGCAGCTGGGAGGAGGCCGCGGCCAACCTGCGGACCGCCCTCCGCGAGCATCTGGCGGATCTCCGCTCGCGCTCGGGCGATGCGCTCGTGCAGGATCGCTTCGACAAGTTCCGCCGCATCGGCGTGTTCGAGGAGGCGGTCTAGCGGCGGTTCAGCGCGTGTGTTACGGTAACTCTCAGGAATTTATGCCCAAACTTCACCTCATCACGTACGGCTGCCAGATGAACGAGTACGACTCGGAGCGGGTGGCCGGCCTTCTCAAGCACGAGCGCTACGAGCTCACCGACTCGCCCGAGGACGCCGACCTCATCCTCCTCAACACCTGCGCGATCCGCGAGAAGGCCGAGGACAAGGTCTACTCCGAGCTGGGCACGCTGAAGCGGCTCAAGGCCCGGCGGCCCGAGCTCCTCATCGGCGTGATGGGCTGCATGGCGCAGCTCCGGCAGGGCGCCATCCAGGCGCGCGCGCCGCAGGTGGACCTGGTGTTCGGCTCTCCCGCCATCGCCCGCGTGGGCGAGCTGGTGGCGCGGGCGCGGGCCGAGCGACGCGCGGTTCTCGAGACGGGTGAGGGGCCCCTGGTGAAGATCACCGCGAAGCCCGACGGCGCCTCGCGCCTCAAGGCCTTCGTGACCGTGATGGAGGGCTGCGAGAAGCATTGCACGTTCTGCGTCGTGCCGACGACGCGCGGGCGCGAGCGCAGCCATACCCCCGAGGCCATCGTCGCCGAGATCACCGAGCTGTCCGGCCGGGGGTGCCGCGAGGTGACGCTCCTCGGCCAGACGGTGAACGCCTACGGGCGCGATCTGGATCCGCCCACCGACCTCGCCGAGCTGCTGGCGCGCGTGGACGCCATCGACGGCCTCGCGCGTATCCGCTTCACCACCTCGAATCCCTACAACCTGACCAGCCGGCTCATCCGCGCCATTCGCGACGTCCCCAAGGTGGTCGAGTACCTCCACCTCCCGCTGCAGTCCGGCTCGGACCGGGTGCTCGAGCGCATGAACCGTGGCTACACGCGCGCGCGGTACCTCGAGCTCATCGCGGAGCTCAAGGAGACGGTGCCGGGGATCGCGCTGTCGACCGACCTCATCGTGGGCTTCCCCGGTGAGACCGAGGAGGACTTCGCGCGGACGGTGGAGGCGGTGGAGGAGGTCGGGTACGACAACGTCTTCGCCTTCCGGTACTCGCGGCGTCCGGGCACCCCCGCGGCGGAGATGCCCGATCAGGTCCCGGAGGCGGTGAAGGCCGCCCGCAACACCCGCGTGCTCGAAGCGGCGGTGCGGGTGGCCGCGGCGCGGAGCCGGCGCCTCGTCGGGCGCGAGATGGAGGTCCTCGTGGACGGTGCCTCGCGCAAGGACGCGGCTCAGGCGAGCGGCCGCACGCGCTGCAACCGCGTGGTGAACTTCGATGCCGCTGGGCGCGACCTCGCCGGCGAGATCGTCGACGTTCGCATCACCGAGGCGCTGCCCCACAGTCTTCGCGGCGAGCTGATGCCGCGGAGCGCGGACCGCCTCACAGCGGCCCGATCGCCCGCATAGGAGGGAGCGCGTCATGTGGCTCGAGATGAAGGTGAAGGGACTGACCCTCGATCCGCTCTCCAAGCTTCCCATCCTCATCTTGCGGGACGAGGACGACAAGCGCACGCTGCCCATCTGGGTGGGCCTGGCCGAGGCCAACGCCATCGCGCACGAGCTCGAGAAGATTCCCACCCCGCGGCCGATGACCCACGACCTCATGAAGAGCATTCTCGAGGCCCTGCGCGCCCGCGTGCTGAAGGTCGTGGTCAACGACCTCCGCGACAACACGTTCTTCGCCGTCCTGCATCTGCAGCTCGGCGCAGCGGAGATCACGGTGGACGCGCGCCCCTCGGACGCCATCGCGCTCGCCCTCCGCGTGGCCGCGCCCATCTTCGTCGACGAGGCGGTGGTGACCAAGGCGCAGATGTCGGAGAGCGCGAAGGAGCCCGACGCGGCGACCACCGCCCGCGGCGAGGATCCCGACAAGGTGAAGGAGTGGCTGGAGTCCATCAAGCCGGGAGACTTCATGGAGCGCGGCAAGGATCCCGGCGCGCCGTCCGAGTAGCGGTGGATGCGGGTCGCCCTCTTCACCAACAACTACCTGCCGTTCCGGGGTGGTGTCACCACCGCGGTGGAGACGCTCCGGGCGGGGCTGCAGGCGGGAGGGCATCAGGCGTGGATCTTCGCGCCGGGGGCGCGCGGCGCCGCTGATCCCCCGTTCGTCTTCCGTTATCCCGCGATTCCCGCGCCGACCTATCCGGGCTTCGCGGTCCCGGTGCCCATCTCGCCGCGCCTCGCCCGCCTGGCCCGCGACTTCCGCCCCGACGTCATCCACGTCCAGCACCCGTTCCTCCTCGGCCTGACGGGCCGGCGCCTCGCCCGGCGCCTCGGCGTCCCGCTGGTCTTCACCTATCACACGCGCTACGAGAAGTACGCCCACTACGTGCCACTGCCCGAGCGCATGGTCGCCGCGCTCGCGGTGCGCCTGGCGTGTCGCTTCGCCGATCGCGCGGACCTGGTCGTCGCGCCCTCCCTCGTCATCGCCGAGACCCTCCGCGAGCGCGGCGTGCGCGCGCCCGTGGCCGTGATCCCGACCGGCGTGCCCCTCGACCATTTCCGCCCGGGCGCGCGCGCGGCCGCGCGGGCGGCCCTCGGGCTCGAGCCCGGGCGGCTCTCGTGTCTCTACGTGGGCCGGCTCGACCGGGAGAAGAGCGTGGAGCGGGTCATCGAGGCCTTCGCGCTGATCGTCGGCGCGCTGCCCGAAGTCGAGCTCCTCCTCGTGGGGCAGGGGGCGCATGCCACAGCCCTGCGCCGCCTGGCGGCAGCGAGCCCGGCGGCGAGCCGCATCCGGCTCTTGGGCGCTCACGCGCGCGAGGCCCTGCCGCCCTTCTATCAGGCCGCCGATCTCTTCCTCTTCGCCTCCGAGACGGAGACTCAGGGGCTGGTCCTCGCCGAGGCGCATGCCTGCGGCCTCGCCGCGGTGGCGGTGCGAGCGTCCGGGGTGGAGGAGGTCGTGGTGGATGGCGAGACGGGCCTCCTCACCAAGCCCGACGCGCGCGATCTCGCGGACGCCGCGATCGGGCTGCTCCTCGATCCCGTCCGCCGCTCGGCCATGGGCGCGGCGGGCCGGCTCGTCGTCGAGCGGCACTTCGCGGCGGCGGGACAGGTCGACGCGATGGTGGCGCGCTACGCCGCGCTCCGGCGATGAGCGAGGGCCGCGAGGTGCGCCTGACGTTCCAGCCGGACTGGGATCCCGGTCCGGCGGATCCGGGGCGCGGCGGCCTCCTCGCCCGTGACCCCAAGGTGCGCACGCTCCTGAAGGTGCTCGTGTCCTATCCGGAGGTGCACTACGTGCTCCCGGACCGCATCCGTCTCGATCCGGCGTCCGATCCTCGCCTCCTCGACACCATCCAGCGCTTCCTGGAGCGGCAGTCCTGGCTGCTCCGAGCGGTGACGGTCCGGTGATCTGGAATCGCGACGCGGAGACGATGGCGCCGGACGCCCGGCGCGCGTTGCAGCTCGACCGGCTGCGCGCGACGATCGGCTGGGCGGGGTCGCGCGTGCCCTTCTATCGCGAGGCGCTCGGGAAGGCCGGTCTCGCGTCGGGCGCGCTGCGCGACCTCGAGGATCTCGGCGCGCTTGCCTTCACGCGAAAGGATCATCTGCGCGAGCATTACCCGTGGGGGCTCTTCGCGGTCCCGCGCGCCCTCGTGGCCCGTGTGCACGCCTCGTCGGGGACCAAGGGCAAGCCCACCGTGGTCGGGTACACGCTGCGCGACCTCGCGGTCTGGCGCGAGGTGATGGCGCGCTCCCTCGCCGCGGCGGGGGCGGAGCCCGGCCACCTCCTCCAGATCGCCTATGGCTACGGCCTCTTCACCGGCGGGCTCGGCTTCCACGATGGCGCCGAGCACATGGGGCTCACGGTGGTGCCCCTGTCCTCGGGGAATACGCTTCGACAGATTCTCTTGCTCCAGGATTTCCATCCCCACGGCCTCGCGTGCACGCCGTCCTTCGCCCTCCACATCGGCGAGACCATGCGCGAGCAAGGCCTGGATCCACGGGCGGTCGGTCTCCGCTATGGCCTCTTCGGTGCGGAGCCGTGGACCGAGGCGATGCGGGCCCAGCTCGAAAGTCTCTGGGGCTGCGCGGCGCTCGACTTCTACGGGCTCTCGGAGCTGATCGGCCCCGGCGTGGCGGCGGAGTGCGTGGAGGCGCGGCAGGGCCTCCACGTCAACGAGGACCACTTCCTCCCGGAGATCATCGATCCGGCGACGGGCACGCCGCTCCCGCCCGGCGAGGAGGGCGAGCTCGTGCTCACGGCGCTCACCAAGGAAGCGCTGCCCATGCTGCGCTACCGGACGGGCGACCTCACCAGCCTCAACCCCGAGCCGTGCCCCTGCGGGCGTACCACCGTCCGGATGGCCCGGGTCAAGGGGCGCAGCGACGACATGCTCGTGATCCGCGGCGTCAACGTGTACCCCTCGCAGGTCGAGGCGGCGCTGCTGACGCTGGGCGAGCTGGCCCCCCACTATCAGCTCGTGGTGGATCACACCGCCGCCTTCCCGACTCTCGCCGTGCACGTCGAGCCCGCCGAGCGTACCGTGGAAGCATGGGGCGGTTTCGACGGCCGGCGCGTCGAGGTCACCGCGCTCGCCGGCGTGGTGGCGGAGCGGCTGCGCGGTCACCTGGGCCTCAATCCCGAGATCAGCATCGTTCCGCCCAAGACGATTCCCCGCAGCGAGGGGAAAGCGGTGCGGGTGGTGGAAAGGAGATGAGCATGGACGGCAAGGACGCACGCCTGCTCGCGCGGATCGAGGCGGGGGAGCGCATTGAGTCCGCGGAGGAGATGACCGACGACTACCGGAGGAACCTCATCCATCTCATGACCATGCAGGCCGACTCCGAGCTGGCGGGGGCCTTCGGCTACGTGCCGTGGATCATGAAGGCGCCCACCATCGAGGAGAAGCACGTGGTCGCCCAGATCGTGAAGGACGAGGTGCGCCACGCCCACGTGATGTACGGGCTCCTCGAGGACCTGGGCGTGGACGTGGCCGCCCACGTGGCACGGCACGACTTCACGCTGCGCCTCGACGACAGCGCGGCCGATATCGGGACCGCGCGAGTCGCCGCGGACAAGCGCGTGAACATCTTCTACTACCCGATCGACCGCTGGGCGGACTTCATCTTCTTCAACTTCTGCATGGACCGCGGTGCCGGGCATCAGCTCGAGGACGTGCGCCACTGCTCCTACGGGCCGTGGGTGCGCGCCATCGAGGGGATCTTCAAGGAGGAGAAGATGCACATCCGGCACGGCGAGCTCTGGGTGCAGCGGCTGACTCAGAACGACGCCACGCGCGCCGAGGCCCAGCAGGCGCTCGACCGCTGGTTCGTCCGCACCATGAACATCTTCGGGCGGCCCGGCTCGCCGAAGAACCGCGTCTACCAGAAGTATCGCCTCAAGGTGCGCGACAACGACGAGGTGCGCCGAGCCTTCGCCGCCGAAGTCACGGCGCTGGCGGGCGCCGCCGGCCTCACTGTGCCGGAGTGGAAGCCGGCATGGGATCAGCTGCCGGAAGAGGCGCAGATTCCGGGCTAGGGGCGGGGTGGGGTACCGGCTTCGCCGTACCTTGTTCCGCGCGCTCGTGCCTCCAGGTCCCGCCGGCTCGGCGGTGACCGCGGCCTGGACTTGACATAATACTTCTTATCGGAAGTTACGACGGCGCAGGAGGGCCAGCGAGGGGCCGACGGAAGATGGGGCGCTAGGGCTTGGCGGGGCTGCTCTGCAGCGACGCGATCCGCGTGCGCACGTCGTCGCCGCGGCGGCTATCCGGGACGTCCTTGAGGAGCCGCTGATACGTCTCGATGGCGGCCTCGCGGCGTCCGCCGAACTCCTGCACGCGGGCCAGGTCGAGCAGGATCCCTTCGTAGAGGAAGTCCCTGGGCGCGAGCCCGGTCAGCGCCGCCTCGTACGCCGTCTGGGCCTTGGCGGGGTCCTTCTCCGCCTCCCAGGTGTAGCCGATACCGACCGCGGCCAGCGTGCGGACGGTTCCCGAGGCACCGTGGGCCAGCGCGACCTGATAGGCGCCGCGGGCCGCGGCGTACTCGCCGGCGGCGTAGCGGAGATTCCCCAGGCGATAGGCGGCCTGCGGAACGCCCGCATAGCGCGGATGCTGGGCGATCACGGCCTCCAGGGCCTGGATGGCGGCGGCGCGCGCGGCGGGTGATGCGCCGGGCGCCTGGGCGGCCTGGGCCAGGTCGGTGGCGGCGGCCAGGGCCATCGCGCCCTGGGCCTGCTGGCTCTGCCACCACGCCCAGCCGCCGAGCGCGAGCGCGCCCACGGCGACGAGGACGGCGACGGCGATCAGGCCGAGGCGGATGGTGCGGGAGTCGCTGAGGAAGGCGCGGAGCGTGTCGAGCACGCCCCTAGAGTATCAGGTTCCGCTGCGGAGCTCGACGGGCCGCGCGCCCAGGCCCGCGCCGAGGCCGGCGCGCTCCACCCAGATCTCGCCCTTGACGGAGGCGCCGTCGGCGGCGGAGAAGCTCCCGGTCTTCAGCGTGCCGGTGAGCACGCCCGACGGCAGGATCTCCACGCGCGTCGACGCGGAGAGGTTGCCGCGGACCACGCCGCCGATCTGGATGGCGGCGGCGTTGATGTTGGCGTCGACCTGCGCGCCCTC
>Ga0075433_10003457_pt1 | contig 12193 bp, 11 predicted proteins | sample RhiMethybrSRZTD2_FD_75299 | JGI IMG/M metagenome (GOLD analysis project Ga0075433, IMG submission 75299) | Populus rhizosphere microbial communities from Tennessee, USA - Rhizosphere MetaG P. TD hybrid SRZTD2 | ecosystem: Host-associated > Plants > Roots > Rhizosphere > Soil | place: USA... | reverse complement strand
CATCACGAACGTCTCTCCCCTCATGTCGAAGGGACGGCTCCGCCACGTGAGCACGACCAGCGAATCTGGGTCGGCCACCGGCAGCGTCCGCAACAGGAGCGCGTCCATGAAACTGAAGATCGCCGTGTTGGCCCCGATGCCGAGCGCCAGCGTCAGCACCGCCATTGCGGTGAACGTCGGGCTCTTGCGCATCGTCCGCGCGGCGAAGCGAAAGTCCTGCACGAACTGCTCGAGCCAGATCCACGTCCACAGCCTGCGCGCATCCTCACGCAGCATTGTCACGTTGCCGAGATCGCGCCGCGCCGCCCAGGCGGCATCGTCATCCCGCATTCCCTCGGCCCGCCGTTCCTCGCGCTCTTCGCCAAGATGAAACTCGAGCTCCTGTCGCAGTGTGTCTTCTCGCTGACGACGCCCGAGCCACCACGCGAGCTTGCGCAGCCATGGTGTCATCGACGTTCCTCCTGCGGCCCGAGGAGCCGCCGCATCGCGCGTGTCATGCCGTAGGCATCCTACACAACATTGTGTAGGCCCGCTACACAATCAATGTGCCACCCGCCGTCAGCGCAATTGGGGTGGAAATCCCGTGATCGGAATGCGGGAGCGTCCCACGTACGAACACAGTCCGGCTAAAGCCGGACACTACGACTGCAGGGGACGACTACCGCTTCGGCGCCACCATCTTCGTCACGCGACCGACGCTGGTATCGCCGGCATAGAGGTTGTCCTGCTTGTCCATCGCCCAGTAGCTGGCCTCGATGAACTGACCGGACCCGATGCCCATGCCGTTGCCGATCGCGCCGAGCACCTTGCCGTTGCGATCGAGCTTCAGGAATTGACCGTCCTGCCCCGTCGCCATCCACGGCTCGCCGTGTGCATCGAAGTACAGCGCGCACACCAGATTCCGCATCTGCATCGTCTTCTTGAACGTACCGTCGCTCGCATAGACGACGATGCGGTATTCCTCGCGATCGCCGATCCACACGTCGCCCGTGCGTGGATCGACCGCGAGCCCGTGCGCCGAGCTGAACTTCCCCTGCCCGACCTCGTTGCCGAACCACTGGTTGATGAAGCGTCCGTTCTTATCGAGGTGAATGATCCGCGCCGCACCGATGTTGTTGGCGGCATCGTCCGAGTCGGCATCATTCGGGCTCTCGTTCGCGTGCCCCTCGCCGATGTAGACGTCGCCGCTCGGCGCGAACGCGATCATCACCGGCTGCCAGAGCAGGCGTTGACCTTTGGCTTCATCCCAGTCGCCGCGGCGTCCGCGCTCGCCGATGGTCATGAGCAGCTTGCCGTCCGGGCTGATCTTCATCACCGTCGCGCTGTTCGCCGCCGTGATCCAGACGTTGTCGTCGGCGTCGACGGCCATGCCGTGCGCTTTGTCCTGATAGCCGATCACCTCGGGCGCCACCTGCAGGACCAAGTTCGCGTTCGCGTCGAACTTGAAGAGCTGCGGCTTGCCGGGATCGGCGCGTTGGAAGACCCACAGGTTGTTCTTCGAATCGAGCGCCACCGCGGGCACGCCGCCGAATCCTGGCGGCAACACGTAGGGATACGCGAACGTGTATCCCATCGTCTGCTTCCACTGCACGCGCTGCAGCGACTGGCGGCTTGGGCCAAGACGATGTCCACACAGAGGCGATCGTCGGCACGGTGGGGTGTCGATGACCGCCGTCGCCACCGTCGACGCGGCCGCGGCGTTCGGTGCGGCACCGGTGCCGCGAGGTGGAATGGTGACGCGGCCATCGCGATCGACGATCGTCCGCCCCGTCGGATCGGGAAACGAGCCCTGAAGGAACCACGCGGGCGATCCGTTCTCTGCCGAGTCTTGTGCCTGCGGCGGCCTCTGAGAGAGCAGCGGGACAGCTGCCAACACGACGCCGAGCGCGACCACAACACCGACCAACGTACGGCGTTCCATGCTCATCCTCCTCGCGCCTTCACCCCGGGACGAATGCGCGACGATGCTAGCGCCAAAGCTCGAACTTGCCTATCGTCTAGATATGACGACCATTCAACATGAATTGCTGATCAACGCCCCGGTTTCACGCGTGTATGACGCCATCGCCACTGCGGATGGCATCTCCACGTGGTGGGACCCGCAGACGCCGAAGCAGACCGATCTCGGTCTCGTCCTCGAACACAACCCCGGCCCCGAGCACGGTATCGTCCGGCTCCGCGTGGTCGACCGCGTGCCGAACAAGCGGATCGAATGGGAGTGCATCAGTACACATCCCGCCAGCAGCCCGGCGTCGGCATGGACGGGCACGCACTTCATCTTCGAGTTGTCGGGACACGAGGGGGCCACCGACGTGGATTTCAGCCAGACCGGCTACGACGAGCGAAGCGCGTTCTTCCAGACCAACACGGATGCGTGGGGACAGGTGCTGCAGAATCTGAAGCGCGTCGTCGAGTCGTCTCAAAGCTAAAATGGCCGTCGTGCACGCGATCGATTTCAAGAAGGTGCGCGCCGCGGCCGCGGCGCTGCCCGACGTGGAGGAAACCACGTCGTGGGGCGCACCGGCGCTGAAGGTGCGCGGCACGATGTTCGTCTGTCAGGCGATCAACAAGCAGGCCGAGCCGAACACGCTGGTCGTCCGCATGGATATCGCGCAGCGCGACGCGCTGATCGAAGAGGACCCGAACGTGTATTACCTCAAGGACCACTACGTCGACTATCCATGCGTGCTGGTTCGGTTGTCGCGCGTGCATCCCGACGCGCTGCGTGATCTCGTGCAGACCGCATATCGATTCGTCAGCGCGAAAGCTTCGGCGCGCCGCGCGCCCCGATGGGCGGCATCGCCTCGGCGACGAACGTCTCGAGCGCGGCGGCGATAGCCTGCGGCGACTCCTCCATCATGAAGTGTCCGCCGGAGATGGCGTGTCCCCTCACGTCATCGGCCCAGCGCTTCCAGATCGCGATCGGATCGCCGAACTGGGCTGCAAAGCCGTGCTCCACCCACAGACACAGCAACGGGCACGTGATGCGACGCCCCTCGTCACGATCTTTGCGATCGTTGTCGATGTCGATGGTGTCGCTGGCGCGGTACTCTTCGCAGATCGCGTGGATCGATCGCGGTTCGCTGAGCGCGCGAACGTATTCGTCGACGGCCGCCGGATCGATCGCTGCTGCGCCGCCCCACGCTTCGAGGACGGCGGTCAGATAGCCGCGCGGATCGGCCGCGATCGTGTTCTCGGGAAGCGGCGGCGGCTGCGCCAGCCAGAACCACGTGGCCATCTGACGCGCCGTCGCATACGTCAACCGCTCGGCCACATCGAGCGTCGTAATCACGTCGAGCACACCGACGGCGCTCACTCGATCCGGGTAGTCGAGCGCCATGCGATACGCGACGCGCGCGCCGCGATCGTGACCGATGACGCCAAAGCGCTGGTATCCGAGCGCCGCCATCGCCTCGACGAGCGTTCGCGCCATCGCTCGCTTGCTGTGGTGCTCGCGGCGATCGTCGCCTGGCGGTCGCTGCGACTTGCCGTATCCAGGGAGATCGGCAGCAACGACCGTGGCGACGCGGCTCAACTGAGGGGCGACCTTCCTCCACGCGATGTGTGTCTCGGGAAACCCGTGCAGCAACAGCAGCGGCGGACCGTCGCCCCCGATCGTGAGGAACACGCTGGCGCCGTCCACGTGCAGCGTGCGCGGCTCGAACACCGGCAGGCTGACATGCAACGCCTCAGCATTCGTATTACTGGAGTCACTGTGCATCGCCGACCCGAGTCGTGCGTGCTGCAAGCCGCACGCCGAAGGGCACACGCAGCCTGCGCGTCGGTTTCGCGCGAAGCTGATGTATAACCAATGTCATGCTCGCACGCCGATTCGCTTCCGTCGCTCTGGTGCTCCTCTTCTCCTGCCTGGCATTGACGAATGACATCTCTGCCCAATCCTTTACCGGCGATGCCCGTGTAGTCGGGATGGGAGGTGGCGGCGGGAACGCGAACATTGCGATCGGCATGGTCGCCCCAGCGGGTTCCTACTTCGTGATCCCGATCCCTATCGGGTTGATCCAGGTGCTCCCCAACCTTCACGATTTCGATCCCAGCAGCGACAAGTTCGATCCGGCCTGGGCGATTGAAAGCGCGTCGAACCCGATGCACTACACGTTCAATCGAAAGTCGAGCGGCAGCGACGATCCGGAAGCGCGGTTCATGCGCGATCTCGTCAACGGTCAGCTCAATCGCGACCTGGCGACGTACAGCAGCTTCCATCTGCCGGACACGATTTCGGCCGAAGGTCTCGCCTCACCGGCGTTTGGTGGCACGATCAAGTTCGCGAAGCAGTCGAGCGGCGCGTTCCAGGGCATCTTCATCGGCGCCGGTCCGTACTTCTCATTCGGTACGGATGCGGCGTTCGATCAACGCCTCACCGACATCCTGGAGAACGGCTCGCACTACGCCAACTCGTCGCTGCTGGTCACCGACGCCTCGCGCATCCAACTCGCGATGTCGATCGTCTTCGGCTACCGCGCACGACTGGAAGTGCCGGGATGGTCGGGCCGCCGCGACGGCGTCTATCTGGCGGCGAACTACCGGTATCTACGCGGGTTCAAGTACCTGCAACCCGACTCGACCGTCCGCTTCGATACCGACAGCCAGGGACTGGTCACCGTGAATCCGACGACCACACCGATTGTGATCAACGACCTCGAGGCCGATAAGGGAACGGGGCGTGCGGTCGATATCGGCGTGCAGATCGTCCGCGATCGCTGGGAAGGCGGCTTCGGCGTGAACGGCATCGGCAACAAGATCGACTGGACCGAGCTGACGCAGAAGCGCTTCACGCAGAACAGCCTGACGAGCGGCGGCGATTTCGTCGAACAAACGATCGCGAATCCGAGCGGGACGATGACGGTGGAGCTGCCGATCGTCACCAGCGGCAACGTCGGCTACGACGGCGACGGCTACGCGTTCAGAGCCACCGTCGTGCACGGCTTCAACGGCAACAGCTTTCACGGCGGCGGCGAAAAGAGTCTCGGTCCAATCGCGGTGCGCGGGGGTGCGCGGTACTCGCGCGACCACTGGGATCCGACGTGGGGCTTCGGCATCGGCCGCGGCGTCGGCCTCGACGTCGGCTTCTTCGCCACACATTGGAACCTCGAGGAGAAGCGGCAGATCTCTATGGCGGTCTCGCTCAGGATTTCGCGGAATCGATAGAAACTGCCGTTCAGCACCCACGAACACCGAACTTCGAACAATACGTCTTCAGTTGCCGCTTGCTTTCTCGACGTGATCGATGACGAGCACGTCGAGACGCGCCTTCGTCGTCTCGAGCTTCAAACCGACGTCCTGTAACGCGATCGACAGCGCCGACGCGGTCAGCCCAGTGAACGGATTGAAGTAGTTGCCGCCGCGGCCCGACGTGCTCGGCGTAAATGCCGGGCTCGGCGCCGATGGATCGACCTCGTACTCGAGCGTGAAATCGTATTCGCCGGAAAGGCCGGTACGATCCACGACTGGACGATCGAAGAACGGCGCGAGCGCCTCGGCGGCTTCCTGCATCGAGCTCGCTCGAAACTGCATGCGACTCCTGCGCGTGCCGTCTTGTGTTGGCACCGCGAGCATCGAGGCCATGCCATGGATCTCTCTCGGAGTGCCGTCGACCTCGTTGACGACGCGAACTGTTGGCGCGCTGAGCTTGGGACCATTCTTCCCGACCACCAGCGCATAGACCGGCAGCTCTCGTGACTCGCGGTGCACGTTCAGACGGAAGCGATCCTCCAGCAGAACCTGCAACATCAAGTTGACAAGCGGAGTGTTGTTTTCGCGGACCTGCCGTGCCGAATACTCGGGCGTCGATCGCGGCATCGTGCCCTGGATCTCCCATCGATCGGTCTTGACCCAGGGCGGCAACGTGCCGGCGATGAACGGACAGTCGATCCCGAGCGCCACTTTCATGGTGCAACCGCCACCTCGCACGTAGGCGCGAGCGATGAACGCGATCAGCTCGGTGCGGTCGACGAACAGCGTGGGCGTCAGCCGATTGCCTTCGTGATTGCGCGTCATCAACGCGCGGTCGATCGGCTTCACCGATGACACCTCGAAGGCCGGGCGCGACCGGCCCTCGGCGACAATGAGCTGCGGCTGCGCGTGAGCCGCTGACGAATCGAATACGCCAACACCGATCGGACCCGCCATCGTCGCGAGTGCGATTCCGATCAGCGCGCCTTTCTTTGCGATCGTCAGCTCTCGCGTCGTAGGTCCGGCGAGGATGGTCTCCACTCGCTTCTTCAGATCGCCGCCGCTGACGCCGGCGACGCAAGCCAGCGCCGTCTCGGTATGGAATCGGCAGACCGTCAAGATGCCCTGCGCGTAATCCGTCGGCTCGCAGCCCCGCGCCAGTACTTCCTCGTCGCACGCCAGCTCGCGGTCCTCGAGGAGTCGCGCGCCAAGCCACCACACGAGCGGATGGAACCAGACGAGCGCCTCAACCATCATGTGCAGGCCAGCGAACACGTTGTCGCGGCGGCGAACGTGGCACCATTCGTGTGCGAGCACAGCGTCGAGCTGTAGAGGCGTGAAGCGATCGAGGAGCCGAGTCGGCAGGAGCAGCACCGGCCGCACGAACCCGACGACACCAGGCCCCATGACGCCAGGTGTAATGAGCGCTGGCACGGGAATCGGAAGAGCGATGGGTGTTCCAGCCCGCATCGCTGCGCGGATGGCGAACCAACGACGACATCGCTGCGCGACGATCGCCACGAACCCGATCGCCCATATCACCGTGAGCACGAGTGGAACCGACGCAACGGCACTCTCTGTCGACACCGGCGCGTACGCAGGCTGAGGAAATGGCTGGGCGATGAACGTCGCCGCGTCGGGCAACATCGGTGTCAGCACCGCAGGCATGCGACTCGCCGGCTCCCACGGAATCCACCGTCCGACTCTCACCAGCACATCGAACGGCACCAGGAACTTCAGCGACGCAGCGAGCCACACCCAATAGCGAACGCGCGGCTGGTTCGTGCGCAGCATGAACGCGACGCCCACCGCCGCAGCAGCGAACCACGTCGATTGCCACAGATGGTTGACGATGGCGTCGATGGTCATGTCGCCTTCCGTTTCTTGTCGGCTTTGCGCCGGCGTTCCGCCTCCTGCACCGCCTTCTCGAGCTCGCGCACATCGTCGAGCGTCAGTTTCCCGGCTTCGGCGAGCTGCGCCATCATCGGCTGCGCGCGGCCGCCGAAGAAGCTCAGAATCTCGTCGAGCAGCCCTTGTCGTGCGGCGTCTTTCGCGACCACCGGCTCGAAGATGTGTGCGTTGCCGATCTTGCGAATCCGGCGCACCAGCTTCTTTCCTTCCATCCGGTACACCGTCGTGGTGATGGTCGTGTACGCCGGACGCGGTTCCGGGAACGCTTCCTGAATCTCGCGCAGCGAGGCCCGTCCGTGGGCCCAGAGGGCGTCGAGGATGCGCAGTTCGAGCTTCGAGAGTCGGCGGGCTTTCCTCATTACTACGTCGTCGTCAGTATCTACTACTTTGTAGTAGGAGTTGTCAACGTCGCCGCAGCCAGCTGCGGATCGTGCGCATCGCTTCGGCGTCTACCGCTCGCCGGCCCTGTTCCACCGCGCTGGCGAGCGTCGACGCCGGCGCCCACAGCGTGCCGGTCGATGGCAGACGCGGCCGCACATACACGATCCGTTCATCGCGTGGCGGCCTGCCGCTGGCGATCCATCGGCAGTCCGACACGATCAGATGCGTCGCGCCGAGTGGTGGCCGCTGTGCGAACGCGACCGGCAGGCCGTCGCTGACGCCGCCGTCGGTCAGTCGCAATGTGGTGCGGTCGTCCCGGCACTGCACGTGAGCGGACGGAAGCAGAAGCGGGATCGATGCGCTCGCGCGGACGACGTCGTTCAGTTGAACGCCACGATCGGCGCCGGTCGCGAAGTAGCAGGGACGCCCGCTCACGAGGTCGTGACATACCACGCCGATCGCGCGCACGCCGTGATGCAGCCGATCGAACGACGCGCTGCGCAGCTGCTCGAGCCGTTCGGGAATGACGCCGGTGTGCGTCGCGAGCGCACCAGCCAGCCGGCCGCGCAATCGCAGATTGATGCTGTGTGCGAGCAGGTGCCGGCCGCGAAAGCGCCCAGCGTCGGCGATGAGATCGTCGAGCGGCACGCCGACAGCCGCGTAATACGCCGCGATCACGGCGCCGGCGCTCGCGCCCACGATCACGTCGATCGGAATCGCCTGCTCGGTGAGCGCCTGCAGCACACCCAGGTGACTCGCGCCGCGCAGCCCCCCACCGCTCAGCACTAGACCGATACGCACAGCGTCCGGCTCGCAGGACACACGCCGATCACACCATAGACCCCCGCCGCTATGAGCCCGAGCGTGCGCTTTAGCGCCTGGACCCCACGCCGGGCTTGGTCAGTCCAGGATTCGCTGTGATCGAGTACAGTACAGATGTCGACCTTAACTGCGATTCTTCAGGAGCAGACATGGCCATCCGCAATGCCGGTGATCGCGTCACCCACGCACAGTACGGTCACGGCACAGTGAGTAGCGCGAATGAGTACCACACCGTGATCGATTTCGACGAGCACGGCAAGCGGACATTCGTGTCGCCGCGGGTGGTACTGACCGACTCGATGGTGCCGGCGCCCGAGAAGCCGGTGCGCGCGAAGCGGGCCCCGGCGCGGAAGAAACAGGTAGCCGCCTCTTCGTGAGGCGCTAGTCCACGATCAGACGGTAGCCGTCGCCGTACGCCTTGCGAATGTAGATGGGATGGCGGGGATCCGGCTCCAGTTTGTGGCGAAGCCGGAAGATGAAGTTGTCTACGGTGCGAGTCAGCGGCGCGTCCGCATAACCCCACACCAAGTGCAGCAGCTCGTCGCGGGTCACCACGTGACCGGCCCGTTCGGCGAGACACTGTAGAATCTCGAACTCGCGATCGGTCAACTCGACGCGCTTCGTCCCGGTGTACGCCTTCAGCCGCTTGAAATCGATGACGGTGTTGCCGAGTCGAAGCTGCTCGATCGGCGGCTTGGTGCGGCGTAGCACGGCGTGCACGCGCGCCAGCAATTCGTCGAGCGCGAACGGTTTCGTCACGTAGTCGTCGGCGCCGAGCGTCAGTCCCTTGATGCGATCCTCTTTCTGCGCGCGCGCCGACAGAATGATCACCGGCACGCGCGTCGGGCTCTCGTGCAGCGATCGGCAGATCTCGAAGCCGTCGGCGCCATGCGGAAGCATCAGGTCGAGCAGCAGCAAATCCGGCGTGAACCGCTTGACCGCCGGGAGCGCGTCGCGGCCGTTGTCGCACGTCTCGACGACGAATCCTTCGTACTCCAGGTTGTCGCGAAGCAGCCGCGCAATCGCCTTGTCGTCTTCGACGATCAGGACTCGCTTCGTCATGGGCAAACCTCGTGCGGCACGATCACGCGCTTCCGGCGCGGCCGATCGGCAGCGTCACGTCGACTTCGGTTCCCGATCCCACGGTGCTGCGCACGACGATCCGTCCGCCATGGCCTTCGACGATGCGCTTCGCGATCGGCAGGCCGAGGCCGCTGCCGCTGGACGTGACGTTGCCGCCGCGATAGAAGCGCTCGAAGACGCGCGAGAGATCCTTCCGGGCGATGCCGGTGCCGCGATCACGCACGGTCAGCGTGACGCTCGTGTCGGTCGCGGTGCCTTTCACGGTCAAGTGCTTCTCGGTGGTCGAGTACTTGATCGCGTTGTCGACGATGTTGTCGAGCGCCTGAATCATCGCCGGGCGATCGACGCACACCTGAGGGAGATCGTGTGGCACGTCGATGACGAGATCGAACTCGAGGCTCGAGAGCATGGGGCGAACTCCCTGCAGCGCATCCTCGACGAGATCCGCCGGCTCGACCTCCGCGAGTTCGGTCGTCGACGCCGCATCGGCATTGCTGTAGCGCGCGTACGTCAGCAGGTTGTCGATCGAGGCACCGAGACGAGACGCTTCCACGGACAGCAAGCCCGCGTACTCCCGCACGGTCTGGGGCGATGTGTAGCGGCCGTTGGAGAGCGTGTCGCCTACGAGCCGAATGGATGCCACGGGCGTTTTCAGTTCGTGCGTCACCGCGGCAACGAAATCGGATTTCATCGAAGCGAGCGCCGCGCTCGCGCGATCGGCGCGGACGGTGAGGACGAGCGCCACCAGACTTGCGCCGGCCGCGATCGAAATCAGGATGAACATCCGTCGCGCGCCCTGCAGCGTCGCGAGCAGCGCTTGATCCGGCAGCGATCGGACGTGCACCGTCCACTCGCGCACGCGCGCCGGGCGTGGGATCGATTTGACGAGCGCCGGATCGATGAACAAAAGCGGAAATCGCGTGTGCAGGTCGCCGGAGTCGGGCTCGACAGGCGCCGTCTTCGTGACCACTCGGCCTTCTTCGTCGGACACCGCAATCGACAGGCCGCCCCCGCCACTTGCCCGGAGCGCAGTCGAGGGACCGCCGATCTTCGCCACCTGTTCCACCAGCGGATCGAAATACTCGGCGTGCAGCCATTGCTCGTTGACGGTGAACGCGATGAATCCCAGCAGGGCGTGCGACGGAGCCGACGCGAACAGCGCGTGCGCCACGACCTGATACGGCGTCCCGTTGATGGACTGCTCCAGCATGACGAACGGCGACGCCGCGTCCGCATGCGCGCGAATGGACGCGACCAGTTCGTTCAGCACGACCGGGTCGCGGACCAACACCACCGGAAACGGATCGTCAGACGAAGGCCGCGTCTCCCACGGCGGCGGACGATCGGCGCGGTTGAACGCATAGGTCTTCCCCTGATCCGACGCCGTCTGTTTCCACAGCACGAACGACTCGGGATAGGGGAATCGCGCGAACGTGCGCGCCGCGACCTGGAACATGCCGTACGGCGGATCATCGTCCAGGTCGGTGGTGTTGAACGGGACGATGGCGGTGATCCAGGCGCCTTTCATGTCGGCGCTCAGCGCCGCGCGTACGAGCGCCAGCGCCTCGTTGGCGCGCCGCTCGAGCAGCAGGTTCGTGCCGCTCCTCCACTCGCGGGTCGCCACGTACCCGAACCACACAAGCCCCATGGTCGCAGCGAACATCGCGACCACGAACGCCATCACAATCGGGAGGCGAACAGCGCCGTTTGTCGCGCGCCGCTCGCGAAGTCTCAAACGCTGGCGGATCCGCGCGAACGCTCCGACGACCGCTCCCGGGCGCTCCGGGGCAACAGTCACAGATCCGGTATCGATCATCGCAGGATCTCGCGCTCGCGGTAGTAGCGTGCCGCACCGGCATGCAACGGGATCGGCGCCGCGGGGGCCTGCTCGGGATCGATGAGCGCGGCTTCGCCGTGCTCGCGCGCGAGCGCCGGGAGTTGATCGAAGAACGCGCGCGTCAACTGATACACGAGATCCTCGGAGAGGTCGCTGCGACACACGAGCAGCCACTCCGCGCCGAGCGTCTCGGTCGGCTGCGTCTGCCCCGGGAGCTGATTTGCCGCAACCGTCACCGGCCGAAGGAACGGATAGCTGCCGCGCAAACGATTGGTCACGGTGCGGCCAACCGGCAAGAGACGGAGCGGCACAGTCTGGCTGAGCGTGTGTGCTGCGGCCAGCATCAGCGGGTTCGCGCTGAACACCGCGTCGATCTGGCCGGATCCGAGCTTCGGCACGAGACTGTCCGTGGGTTCGAAGATCGGCTGCACGTCGGCGTAGCTCATGCCGTGAGCGCCCAACAGGATCCGCGTCGAGAACTCACCAGACGTCCCAGGGCGGATGATGCCGACGCGTCGACCTTTCAGATCCTCGATCGACCGGAACGAGCTGTCGGCGCGGACCAGGACGTAGAAGGTGTTCACCCACAGCACCGCTATGGCGCGCAGGTTTTTGTGTGGATACTGATTGCGCTCGATGCCGCGGCGATAGGCAAGGTACACGACGTCCGATTGGGCGAGCCCCAGTTGCCCCTGCCCACTATCGATCGCCGAGACGACCACGACACCGCCTGCGGCCGTCTGCAGGTCGATGTGCGTCTGAGGAAGAGCGCTGTTGAAGCGCTTGATGAGATCGTTGGTGAAGCCGGCGGCGATCCCGGACCAGAGCGTGAGCTGTTGCGCGCGCGGAGCCGCGGCGCCCGAGGTGCAAGCGCTCACGCAGAGCGATACCAACGCAATCGCAATGGCGGAAACAGGGCGGGATCTGAAACGAGATGACTTCGTGGTCACGGGGGCCTCTTCCCGCGAA
>Ga0075433_10003456_pt1 | contig 12194 bp, 10 predicted proteins | sample RhiMethybrSRZTD2_FD_75299 | JGI IMG/M metagenome (GOLD analysis project Ga0075433, IMG submission 75299) | Populus rhizosphere microbial communities from Tennessee, USA - Rhizosphere MetaG P. TD hybrid SRZTD2 | ecosystem: Host-associated > Plants > Roots > Rhizosphere > Soil | place: USA... | reverse complement strand
TTCGCTCCTCACGCTTTTCGACTCCGTCCTCGACCTTGAAGCCAAAGCGGGCGTAGAAAGGCAAGCGCACGCAGATTCTCCGGCAGCACCCAGAGCACCACCTCCCGCCAGCCCGAATCGTCCGGCGGGCGCTGCAGGAGTCGTTGCCCGCTGGTGTCTAAACGAGCCCGAGCAGCGCAGGCAGCTCTTCCATCGACTCGAAGGTCTTGGCGCCCTCTCGCGCCAAGACTTCACCGCCGACCGCCACCGCGTAGCCCAGAGCTGACATCCCAGCTGCTCGGGCGCCGGCGACCCCGAAGGGGCTGTCCTCAACAACGACGCACCGTTGCGGCGGCGTGGACATGCGCGACGCTGCGTGCAGAAACAGGTCCGGGGCCGGCTTGCCCCGCTGGACTTCCTCGCCAGAGTAGATCCGCCCGGCGAAGCGATCCCAAAGGCCGGTGAGGCCGAGGGTAAAGCGCATCTTCTCCAGGCTGCCACTTGAGGCGATGCAGGTGGGCAGATCTATCTCATCGAGTGCCCGAACGACGCCCGGCATTGGTTGCAGCTCGTTCCGGAATGCCTCCCGAACGGCCCCGCTTAGGCCCTCCTCCCATCCCGACGGAAGTGGACGCCCCAACCGCTGGGTGAGGATTCGCAGCGTCGCTGGCATGCCCAGGCCGAGAAAGTCGCGAACGCAATCCTCGTAGCTCGTCTCCAGGCCAAGCGCCGAGATCCACTCCGCCTGGACCCGTAGCGAGATTCGATCGCTGTCGACAAGGACACCGTCGCAATCGAAGATCACGAGCTCAGGCGCGATTATTGATCCCCCGTCCGCCGGCACGATTCGGAAATTCAACACCGAACCCCATCCGTTTGGCATGTTGCCCAGTACCGTATGGATAGAAGTCCGTGATGAGGCTCCCGAACACCGCGCACACTTCTCGGCCCTGGCGGATCCACGAGATCGCCCGCGACTTTCAACTCGAGGACGTCTGGGCGCTGCCCACGCCGGGCGGGCCGGACGACTTCCCCCGGCTGGTGCAGGTGGCGGCCTCGTTCGACCCCTCGCATAGCTCCTCTCGCGCGGTCCGCACTCTTTTCGCGATCCGGTGGAAGGTCGGGGAATGGTTTGGGTGGGACGACTCGGATGCCGGCCTTGGCTCCAGGGTCCCCACTCTCCGCGAGGGGTTGCCAGCGGATTTGCGCGACACCACTGGCCCGGACATCAATGCGCTTCCCTTCACTCCGCTTTACCTGCTCGAGGACGAGTTTGCCGCGGAGATCGCCAATAGGACGGTGCACGGGGTCATGCACCTCGGTTGGGTCCCAGACCAGGCCGGTGGCTACCGCGGCGAGATGGCCGTCTATGTGAAGCGAAACGGCCTCTTCGGGACCGCCTACATGGCCGCAATCGCCCCCTTCCGGCACCTGCTGGTGTACCCGCCGATGCTGCGTGAGATCGGACGGGCCTGGCGGGCGCGTTCCGCAGAGTCAACCCCGACGCGCGCCTAGCGACGATTTGCCCGCCGAGCGCCGCTGGACGGTCCTCTACGACGCCGATTGCGGCTTCTGCAAATGGCTGCTCGCCGGTCTGCTCCACTGGGATCGCGCAGTTAGCCTGCGGCCAATCGCCTTGCAGCGGCCCGAGGCCGACGACCTTCTTGCGGACCTCGCGCCCGCTGAGCGCATGGCCTCGTGGCACCTGATCTCCCCCACCGGGGCGAGGTGCTCGGGAGGCGCCGCGGTCGCACCGCTGCTGAGACTGCTGCCCGGCGGACGGATTCCGGCCGCGGCTTTTGCGCGGTTCCCCAGACTGACCGCCCGCGGCTACGAGTGGGTGGCCGCACACCGCTCGCAGCTCTCCAGGTGGGTGCCGGTGAGCGTCAAGCGGAGGGCAAGCGAGCACGTCCGCCGACGCGAGCCGGGGTCTAGCGACCCGACCGAACATCGCCCTGGAGGGTCGCCGTAACGAAGGCGCCCTTGGCCTCGGTGTATGCCTCGCGGTCGTCGCGGTAGCGCTCGGTGAGTTCACGCTTGAGGGAGACGTACTGGCTCGCGATCACGGGGTCGGCGCAGAGCCGGTCGCGGAAGGCCAACTCGTCGCGGTACCGCTTGGAGCCCATAGGGACGAGATGCAGGTGATGGGTGCGCCGAGCCGGATGTGGCTTGCAGAACCAGTGCATTTCCTCGGGCAGGTATGGCGCATAGAGGTAGCCGAGATCGGCGAGCGGCCCGAAGCAGGCGCGGGCGGTTTCAAGGTCGCGTACCCCAGCAAGGATGTCGATTATGGGCTTTGCTTCGAGGCCGGGGACCGCGGTGCTGCCGACGTGATGGATCTCGCCGCAGACCCACTTACCGATTGCCTCATCCAGCGCCGCCTGCTCCTGCTCGAATCGAATTGGCCAGCCTGGGTCGGGGGCTGCGAGCTGGATGGGTTCGTGTGGGATCAAGGGGTGGAGGAAGGGGTGGTGAGCAGCCGCTCCACGACCAAGACGTCGCGCCAGGCCCCGTCGAGCCGTCCGTGGCGGCGATGGACGCCGACCTGCTGAAAACCGCAGCGGTCGACAAGGCGGACGCTGGCGAGGTTGTCCGTGAAGAGCTTGCCAATCATCTTGTGAAATCCGCTCTGCCCGGCCGCAGCGGCGAGCGCTTCGGTCAACGCCGTGCCGACCCCGCGCCCGCGCGCCGGGGCGGCGACATAAACGCTGCACTCGCCGATGCTGGCGTAGCAGGGGCGTGCGCTGTAGGAGCCGAGGCCGGCCCAGCCGATAACGCCCTCGCTTCCGTCGCTGACCATGAGAGGGAAGCGGGTGTCATCAAGCCTCGTCGCGAAGTCTGCGGCGGATCGAAGCTCAGTCTCAAACGTCGAGCTGCGTTCGGCGATCGCCGCGTTGTAGATCGCGCACAGCGCCTCGGCATCCTCGGGAACGGCGCGACGCACAGCCTGTTCACTCATGACGGGATTCTCGACGAACAGCAATCGTCAGGCAATGGCCGCCTGGCCAAAGCGCTTTATCCAGTCGGCCCCGAAGGCGCGGCGAGCCTCCTCCTTCTCGTTGTTGGGAGGAGGAGCTTTCCTTGGCCCTCAGGGCTCGTGCCGCCGTCGATTACCCCGAGGTAATAGACCGGCGTATGTGGACGCACTAGGGTCGCCGGCAATGGCAACGGTTCAATCTCAGCCCGAGGTGGGATCGCTCCTGCGCCAGTGGCGCAAGCGCCGGCGTGTGACCCAGCTCGAGCTCGCGCTCGATGCCGGGATCTCGGCTCGCCATCTGAGTTTCGTGGAGACGGGCCGCTCGAAGCCCGGCCGCGAGATGCTGTTGCGGGTTCTCGGACGGCTCAAGGTTCCGTTTCGCGAGCAGAACCGGCTCCTGCTTGCGGCGGGTCATGCTCCCGCCTATCCCGAACGCTCGCTCGAAGACCCAGATCTGAAGCCGGTGCGAGAAGCGCTCGATGTGATCCTCTCCGGCCACGAGCCCTACCCGGCGGTCGCCGTCGATCGTGTCTGGAACATGGTCGCCGCCAACACCGCCATGTTCGCTTTGACTGAGGCTGTCGAGATCGATCCCGGGCTGCTCGAGCCCCCGATCAACGTGATGCGCGTCGGCCTCAACCCCCGAGGTCTGGGTCCGCTGTTCGTCAATCTCGGCGACTGGCACGCCCACTGGCTCAAGCGCCTCGAACGCCAGCTTGCGGCGACGGGCGATGAACAGCTCGCCGCCCTGATCGACGAGGTCGCCGGCTATCCCGTGCCGGAGCCCACGCACGATGTTGGAGCTGAAAGCGCGGGCAGCGAGATGCTCGGCCCGGTCAATGTGCGCACTCCCGACGGCGAGCTCTCCTTCTTCGGCATGTTCGCGAGCTTCGACACGCCGTTCGAGGTGACGACCTCCGAGCTGGCGGTCGAGCTGCTCTTCCCCGCCGATCGGGCGACCGCCGAGAGGCTGCACGAGCGCGGGTCCCGCCCCTCGCACCGATGAGCGAGGCCTTCGACGTGGTCGTCGTCGGCGCCCGCTGCGCGGGTGCGCCGCTCGCGACCCTGCTCGCGCGCGCAGGCCTGCGCGTCTGCCTCCTCGACAGAGACCGCTTCCCGAGCGACACGCCTTCGACGCACGGAATCCAGCCTGCTGGCGTCCAGGTCCTGGAGCGCCTCGGGGTCCTCGACTCGCTGCTCAGCCTGGCGCCGCCGATCCTCCGCCTGCGGATGGCGTTCGACGACGTCGCGGTCCCGGCGGCCGACGTCGTCGCGATCACCGGCGCCCCGGGCCTCAGCGTGCGCCGGATCACGCTCGACGAGATCCTCGTGAACGCCGCTGCGGATGCCGGTGCCGAGGTCCGCCTCCAAACCGCGGTCGCCGAGCTGGTGATGGACGGCGGCCGCGTCGCGGGCGTCACCACGCCGGCGGGGGAGCTGCAGGCGCCTCTCGTCGTCGGAGCCGACGGCACGCGCTCCGCGGTGGCCAAGATGGTCGGCGCTCAGGAGTACCACTCAACCCCGAACGGCCGCGTATTCATGTGGGCCTACTATGAGGCAGACCCGACCGATGGCGAGATGTGGATCGGCAAGATCGGCGACCACACCTTCCTGGGCATGCCGACCGACGGCGGCCTGACCCTGATCGCCGTCTGCCCCTCGATCGAGCGCCGCGACGAAGTCCGCGCCGACCGTGAGGCGGTCTATGAGGCCGGCCTGCGCGCCTGGCCGGATCTGCATGCCGGGGTGGACGGCGCACGGCGCGACGGACCCGTGCGCACGATGGCCAACATGCCCGGCTTCTTCCGCCCCTCTGCCGGCCCCGGCTGGGCTCTCGTCGGTGACGCGGGCCACTTCAAGGATCCCACGCCGGGTCAGGGGATCGCCGACGCCCTTCGCCAGTCCGAGCAGCTGGCCGCGGCGATCACCCGGGCGCTCGGCGGCAGCGAGGGCGACCCGGACGAGATCCTGCGCGACTGGTGGCGCTGGCGCGACGAGGACGCCTGGGAGATGTACTGGTTCGCCCACGACATGGGTACGGCGGGTCCGACGCCGCCGCTGCGCCGCGAAGCCGAGCGGCTGATAGCCGCCGACCCCGAGCTGACCACCGCGATGGTCCGGGTCCTCAACCACGAGCTGCGTCCCTCGGAGGCTTTCACGCCAGCGTTCTCCCTGGCCACGCTGGCGCAAGCGCTGCGGCACGGCCGCGGCGACCGCCGAGAGATCATGCGTGAGGCCAAGATGGCAGCGGTCGACGATCTACGACGGCGACGTAGGCGGCGCACAGCGATGGGGTAGAGCCTGTCACTTGCAGCGCCTACTACGTTCTCGGCCGCCGAACGCCGGGCGCAACGCAGATCAAACCGCCACCTCCGACTCCTCGAGGGGCTGTGATTATGCCGACGTCACCGATCCCCGCCTGCAACGCCCTGTGTTTCCTCGCAACCGAATGGCAGGGAGACAGCCGCCCCAACGCGGAAAAGGTGATCGAGGCGAAATTCGTTGACTTGCGGACGCCCCCTGAGCCGATCCACCTCCCGACCGCGCACGCGCTCGAGCTGCTGGCCGCCTATCGTCGCTCGGGCACGTTTCAGGTGCGTTGACGTAAGAGACAGGCGCCGTACCTTCAGGCAAAAGTGGTTTGGGCCGTGGCCGGTGCGCCGGATCCTTGTCCTCGGTCGGATTGCGAGGGCGAACTCTCCGCCCCCTCGTCAGCCCGTCAGGGGAAAGACACGGACCCAGGCCGGCGGCGGGCAGAGTTCCGGGCCGCATCCGTAGCTGGAGCTCTGCCAAGAGACGTGGAGGTGAGCGTTCCCGCCAGCATGGGCTGGATCGCCGTGGAGGGGATAACCGTTGTAGCCGATGAACTGAATCGCTGGCACGAGCGGACACACCGGGGCTGAGCCTGAGGCCCCACAGCTTTCACGCCAGCCCAGCGTTTCGGCTGCCGCGCGAGCCGTCTCGTCCCACCCTCGTCCGGCTTCGGGCTCCATGTCCATCGCGGTACCGTCGCCGTGCGTGCTGTGCGGGGGGCCCTCGCGGGCAGCAATTACCCTGAGATGAAAGGTCTGCAGTAGCCAAACCGCGTCCGGCCAGACGCGGGAATCAACGACCTGAGGGGCTCCGCTCCCCACCCAGAGCGCCTGAGGGATCGGCTTGAACACGCGAGGCTGGTAGAACGTCTCGACTTTTTGCAGATCGGCCGCTCCCCCGACGGACGGTTCTTCGGCTGGCGCGCAAACAATCGAGCCACCGAATTTCGTTGCGTAGCGTTCGACCTCGCGCACGTACCAGTCCGCGTGGTTGTAGGAGAAGATCGCGCCGTACCAGTCGTCCGGCGCACCGTCAGTACTGAGCAGATTGGCCGCCGCGAAGATCGCATCCCAGGGGTCGTAGACGTCCTTGTCGCCATCACCGTCTCCGTCCACCCCGAAGGGTTCCCAACTGCTCGGATAGAGGAACTGCATCGGACCGGCAGCACCGGCGAAGTTGGTTCCCGAATGCACACCCGGCAACGTGGAGCGGCCGAAGTCTGACTCGACGTAGTTGATCGCCGCCAGGATCCCGGGTCCGCGAGGTCCGAGGTGGTATTTCTGCGCGGCCGCGGCGTAGATCGGCACCAGGTGAGGAGGTGGGCCATCGGCACCGCCACTGGTCCGGCAGACCATTCCACCGTTGGTGTCGGCCGCTGAGGTCGCCCCGGCCAAAGCAGCCAAGAGGACTAGAAAAAGCAGGAACCCACCGACAACGACCGCTCCTGCAATCAGCAGCTTTGCCTTGCCGACCTTGGCCAGCAGCTTCAAGGCAACCCTTCGCTTCAGGTAGCTGCGCAGCGCCGCACCGGGTTCGCTCATGGCCCAACCCCTGCGACGGCCCAGCCGCCTTCATCCTCGACCAAGCTGGTGCCGAGGAGATGGGTTCCCGTTCTCCCAGCGACGACCACGGCAACAAGGAAGGCGGGACTTCCGTCGAAAAGCCCAGCCCGAACCGCCGCGATGCGTGCCACGAACTGACGCGGCACTCGGCTTCCGGGAGGAATCCTGACTGGCGCCTGCACCAGCTGACTGCCGAGATCAGGGGTCGAGTAGCGGAGCAGCGAGTCGCGATCCGCGCCACGGAGGCGTCCTTCCTGATAGCGCAGATACGCTTGGACGAAACGACGCGCCGCGTACGCTGCCGCGTGCGTCTCGGCACCCGGCTGTGGCGCACGCCGTTCCATTTCAGTGAGATCTCGAGCCTGGCCTGCTCCTCGAGCCGCGATGGTCGGCGCCCCCATGCCCTCGCGATCGAGCATCGCCATCGCGAGGGCTCCGACAGCCAACGCCACCGCAGCCACTGCGAAGATGAGCTTGCGGCGCGTTTCCTCTGAGCCCATCGCCGATCACCTGCTGATCCAGTCCCGCGCTCGCGATCGGCGCTTGGGCCTGGGTCCACCGGATTGCCCGCTGCGACCGTCTGCGCTCGATGCCTCACCCGGCTGGCCGCGGCGCAATCCACTGTTCGGCCGCCGCTTGTCCCCACCGCTGCGTCGTGGACGATGGATGTCGACCTGCTCGATTCGATCTGCAGACATCGCGCCGACGGCGGAGTGAGTCGCGGCGAGGCTCTCGGCGATCGCCTGGCGGCCCTCGGGGCTGGCGGGATCCCTACCTGCTGCCTGGGCTCGCCAGCGGTGCTCGGGCGCATCGGTGGGTAGATGCGCCTCGCGGCGGATGGCTTCCCGGGCGCCCTGCATTTCTGCCTTGCCGTGGACTGGCAGCCCAGCAGCCTCGTTTGCACGGACCCGGTTGAGTAGGCGTCGATCAGCCTGCGCCTGGGGCCTCGAGGCATGAAGCCCCCTCTGCAACTCCTTCAATCGGGCGGCCTTGGCCGCGGCGCTCCGCCGCGTGGGCTCATCCAAGCTCGACGGGTCCCCTTGCAGACTCTGGACATCGGGATCCGCGCGCAGGTCACCGATCTCGCTGTCCATCGCCGAGCGCGAGCCCTCTCGTGATTCTGCGTTCGCCCTGGCGACGTCCAGGCGCTGATGGGCCTGACCGTTGAGCTGGTCGCTTGCCCCCTTGTGACGGCGGCGGGCCTCTTCGTCTTGGTGGTGGCGCCGCCGATCGCGGCGCTCCTCGCGGAAGTTGCCAATGGCGCCAGTGGCCCCCCTCGCGATTCTGTAGCCGAGATAGCCGCCAGCGAGGGTTCGGTAGAGGCCGGCTGCGCCACGGTCACCCGACGGATCGACCTGAAACAGGGCGAGGTACCTCTCCCGCGAGAAGAAGACTGCCCACCAGAACGCCATAACCGCGATCAGCCCCAGCGTCGGCGAGGAGCTACCGATCGACGAACCAATCACGCTCGAGCCGAGCAGGACGATCCCGAGCAAGCCGCTGAAGACGAGCTTGGCGACGATCGCACCCAGGAGGGCAGTGAGCCATTTGGTGAAGGCGTTTCGGCCGGCCTGCCCGAAGACAGGGAGGAACATCGCGAGCGGGGTGGCAAGGACGAGGACAAACGAAGACGCCGTCGCCATCACCAGCTTCATTGCCAGCCAGAGCAGGAGCAGCAGCCCCCCGAGCAGGCCGATGGTGAAGATGAGGACCATCACCATTCGAGTTAGGACGCCGCTTCGACCCTGCATCGCCACCTTGTCGGGAGCGGCGCCATCGGTCCCCCCGCCGATGTTCAGCTGCGGGCCGATGTTCATCGGCAGCCCGACGTGTTCGTCGGGCTTGCCGTTGTAGTACTCCCAGAGCTTGTCGCGCGGGCCGCTCTGAGGGCTGAAGCGCAGATAGAGATCGCGGATGGTGGGTGCCCGGCCGAACAGCCCCGAGAGGTTCTTCGCGAGCGCCTGCGTCGCGAGTTCCGGCACGGACGGCAGGCCGGAGAGGAGCTGCTGGGTGAAGGCGTCGCCATCGTCGAGGCCACTGCGAGCGGCGTCGAGCGCATCCTGGGAAGGCTTCGCCTTCATGCACCACTGGACGTCGGAGAAGTTCATGGCGCAGAACGGCACTTCCGTCATGCGGTTCCAAACCGAGGTCATCGCGTCGTTGTATGAGCGCGTCGGCGCGCTGACACGGCCTGAGGACGGAGCCGAGACGGCGGCCAGCGAAGCGCTGTTGACGGCTTCGGCGACCCGACCCACGGTGTCGCGGGGCGAGTGGATGATCCACAGCCCGGCGAGCATCATCACCAGTGCCATGAGCATCCCCGCCAGGGTCTCGCCGGTCCTACGGCGCACCAGGCCGTTGTAGAGGCCCCAGGCTCCGAGGATCACGAACAGCGTCGACATCCACGGCGAGGTCAGGTTGTTGAAGAAGCCAGTGAGGCCCGTTCCGATCTGGCTCAGCATCCTGTTGTCGGTGAAGGGCGACAACGAGAAAGCGAAGCCCAGAATCACCAGGCAGCCCTTCAGCATCATCAGCAACACGAGCCAGAGCACCGAGAGCAGTTGCAGGACGAAGGAGACCGCGGGAACGAAGAGGGAGCTGATGAAACCGCCCGATTCGATATGGATGTCCCAGCCGTAGTTGCCGACCGGGTAGGCGGCCTCGGGTGAACGGGAGGACTTGCAATTCCGGATCTGCCGCGCGCTCAGCTTGTTGGGTTCCCCACAGAGCGGGTTCTCGATTCCGAGGACCGTGGTGGGATCGAGCGAGCCGCCGTAGGAGATGACCGGCGTCGCCGGGGCTTCGGCGCCGGGCGCGGCTCCGGTTGCGACACCCGGTTTGGCTTTCCCGGCGTCGCCTTTCTGTTTGCCTTTCCCTTTGCTCCCGGCCCCGGCGGGCTTCTTGCCAGTGTTGTAGGCCTTCCACTGAGCTTCGGTCCAGTTGAGGACTTCGCCTTCGCAATAGGCGGGGTTCATCGCGTCCGTCACGGGTGGGTCGAACTTGCCCTTGCAGACATCGAAGACCGTGCCGTTCGAGGTGGAGTAGACGCGGACCAGCGTGATCTGCGGATCGGCCTTGGCGGCGACGGCCAGCAGAAGCGTGAAGCCGAAGACCGCGAGGGCGATCAGGAGCCGCGACCGAGTGCCAAACCGCTCAGGCGGGCACATCTACTACCTCCCGCTCCGCCTCGGCCCCGGGATCGGTGCGTGGCGGCGGAGTGCCGAAAAGCGAAAAGAGGCGGTGCTCGCACGGGTCGGTCTGGAGCGGGACCGACTGTCCGTTGATGTCGCGGTAGTAGAAGCGCCCCGCGTTAAAGCCAAGGAAACGCTGAATCAGCGCCGGGTCGTCGTCGTCGAGCCGCTGCTGGCGGGCGGAGCGACGCGCTTCCTCATCGGTCTCCACGCCGCCGGAGAAGTAGGCCCCGATCAGCCCCTCGATCTCTTCGGCGTCAACGACCTGCTGAGTGGAGAGCAGCAGGCTCAGGTTCTGGGATCGACTGAGCCGCGAGGTGCGATCGAGCAGCGACCGGCCGACTGAGGAGTCGAACAAGACCCATGCCTCGTCGAGCGCGATCACCGAGTGGCGCTCTGGGTCGCGGGCGCAGAGCGCCAGCGCGTACATCGCCACGAGTCGCAGCAGCGAGCTGCCCACCCGCTCCTCCGCTGCCATCTCACTGCGCGGGGTCCCTGGCCGGGGCAGCGCCAGGTTGCGGATCTGCAGGGAGATCACCCGCTTGGTGCCGACCTCGGTGACCTCCTTGCCCGGCAGCCCGAACGCCAGCTTCGCGAGCCCCGCGTTCGCGTGGACCGACAGCGCCCGACCGGCTTCCTTGGCGACCTCGCCGCCTTCCTCTAGCACCTCGACGACCTCGCCGAGGACGTGGTTGCGCTCGGCCCCAGCGCAGACCAGCTCCACCGCAGCCCGGATCTCGGTCTGCCAGGGCGCCGGCACCGGAGCCGGCAGCACCTCCATGATGAAGCCGAACGCCGCATCGGCCTTGCCGTCGGGCGGAGCGATCCGCAGCGGATCGATCAGGCCCTGGTAGCGCTCGTCGGGTGAGAGCACGATCTGCTCCATCTCCGCCGCCATCTCGGGGATCAGGTGCAGCTTGTGGTCCGGGTGCTCCGGCGTTCCCTTGGGGTCGATGTCGACGATCGGGCCCGAGCCCTGCAGGAAGGCCTGGTAGGTCAGCAGCTGCATCGCGACCGTCTTGCCGCTGCCCTGGGAGCCGGTAAAGAGGATCGGCGGCGGGCGGTTCTGCTGGGAGGCCTCGGCAAGGTCGAGGCGGATCGGCTGGCGGGAGGGCGTCAGCGTGTAGCCGATGTAGGGGCCCATCTCCGACCCCGCGTGACTGACGGCGGTCGGCACCATCGCCGCTACCTCCTCAGGCAGCAGGTGCTCGCGGTATGCGGACAGGGGGAACCGCTGTGCCGGCAGGGTCGAGAGGAAGATCTGGTGCTGGGCACCAATCGGACGGTGCAGCTCGATCCGCTGGCCGACCTCGGAGCGCAAGCGCTCGATCCGTTCCTCGAGCTCCTCCTCGCCGGTCGAGCTGGAGACAACGTAGGTGAGGGCGCTGCGAAGAAGCGGCGGGTGGTCGTTGCCGCCGAGGCGTCGTTGTAGGGCCCGCGCCTCGGCGGGCCGGTCCTCGGCGTCGGGAGATGCACCGTGGTCGGCGGCCGCCTCCTCTCGCCACATCTGATCGGCGTCGACCATGCGCCTCCGAGCAAGCCGCTGGGCGTCGCGGTTGGGCAAGTACTCGCAGTGCAAACAGGCGTCGACCGGGAACTCAAGGTCGAGTGCGGTGAACATCAACTCGGCCTCGGGGCCCGGAAAATCGCGCTCCTCGGGCAACGACCCGCAAACGAGCATCGCCTGCTTGGAGAGCCCGCCTTCGCTCTCTACCTCTAGGTGGCGGCGGGCGATCCTGACGCGGTAATCGGAGTGCAGACGGAGCAGGTCCCACTGCGCCGGCTCGAAGCCGATCTCCTCGTCCTCCTCGTTCGTGATCGCCAGCGCCTGGGGGCGATAGTTGGCATCGCTCGTCGGGTCTCCCAGGCCGCGCACGTAGGCGTGGCGCACCAGCCAGACGATCTCCGAGGCGAGTGCCCGCTCGGCCTCGAGGAAGTCGAGGATGCGCTCCTGCATGCGCCGCTCGGCACGTTCGGTCTCGACAAGCTTCGAGTAGCGCAAACCTCGGGCGTCGTTGATCCCGACCGCAGTGGCGAAGCGCCTCCAGGTGCCAGCAATGCCGCCTTCTCCGAGCAGCTCGGCGATCCCGGTGCTCGCATCCTGCAGCCGCACCGCGAGGTAGACGTCGGGCCGCACCGTCTCGCGCTCGGACAGCGCAAAAGCATGGGCGC
>Ga0075433_10003454_pt1 | contig 12195 bp, 10 predicted proteins | sample RhiMethybrSRZTD2_FD_75299 | JGI IMG/M metagenome (GOLD analysis project Ga0075433, IMG submission 75299) | Populus rhizosphere microbial communities from Tennessee, USA - Rhizosphere MetaG P. TD hybrid SRZTD2 | ecosystem: Host-associated > Plants > Roots > Rhizosphere > Soil | place: USA... | reverse complement strand
ATCCACGGGCCAATCGGCGCTCCGGCCGTGAACCAGACGCCTCCCTGGACGGCGTAATAGGACGTCGGACTGACGCGAACGATCGGAGTCGGCGAATTGACGGCGTACTGGAGCTGCGTGTCGGGCACGTTGTCGAACCTCGGATCGCCGTCGTAGGCGGGCTCGAACTTCGCCTCCTCCCGGTTGACCTCCGCTGTCTGCGGAATGCTGTTGGCGATGACGGCTTCCTGCGCCGCCGGAGTTCCGGGTACGGTCGCCAGCACGCTGGCCTTGGGGTTGTTGGTCGGGATCTTCTCGAAGTCCTTCGGCAGGTCGTCACCGTCGACGAACTTCCACGGCCCGTCCAGAGACTTCGCCCGGTACCACCGTCCCGTCAGCGGGACGTAATAGCTCTGGGTCTTGAGGTCGAGGAGGATGTCTCCCGTCGTGTTCGAGACGTAGAGAAGCTGCGTGCCCGCGATCGGCTTCATCTCGGGCTTGCCCTGGGTCAGGAGAAGCTCGGCGGGCACCGTGCTGACGATGATCTCCGGCGCCTTGCCTCTCTCGAGCAGCGCTTCGATGTCCTCGCCCGGATCCTCCAGCAAGTCGACCTGAGTCTGGTTCTCGTCCTTGGCGATGGAGTCCTTCGCGGATTGCACGGCGGGCGAGACGCCGGCCGACAGCGTCCACGGACCCGTGGCGGTGCGAGCCGTCATCCAGCGTCCGCCCATCGGCAGTAAGTAGGAGTTTCCGTCCTGGAGGATGAGGCTGCGGGTATTGATCACGCGCTGGAGGTTCGAGCCTTGAACGGGGCGAAGGACCGGATCGCCGTCGATCAGGAGGAGGATCGCGGGAGAAGTCCGGTAGTAGATCTTCGGCGGATCGTTCTTCAGCGGGACCGCATTGCCCTTCTTGTCGGCCTGCGTGACCGCGAGGTTGGCCTCGATGCGCTCCAGCGAGACCGTGCGGGACGGCTCCGAGTTGCGCCGGAGAATTTCGAGGTACTGGTCTGCGGCCGCCGCGCCGGCGGTCGGGAAGTTCGCCTTCGTAATCTGAATGTCGTCGAGCTGCACCAGCCCCGCTTCCTTGTCGATGGAAGGATGCGCCTGGATCCAGATCACGCCGTAGCTGGTCTGTGTCTTGTCTCCGGCGGGAGTCTCGACCTGGATCGCGGCCCGCGCCTCGAACGACTCGGCGTCGAAGCGGTCGACCTGCGGCTGGTAGACGGACAGGGTGATGCCGTCGTCTTCGATCACACGCGGCCATTGGAGCTGGTCTCGGGACGGCTCTGGCTCCTGGTCGGTCGTGTCCTGAGCCCGGACCGTGGAGGGTCCCGCGAGGAGAGCCGAGACGAAAGCCATCAGAGCGATCGCGCGGATGAGAAGCCGCATGGGTACCCCTCCGGTGTGTCGGTTTCTATCACGGAGCAATACCTTTGAGCGGCGCTCCACGCGCCGACGAGAGCGAAGAATTGTTCCCGGCAGGCAGTCGTTGGCCGGGCGGAACGGGGACCGGCATCCCGGCCGCTACTTCTTCGAGTCTCGTCCCACGCCCAGGGCGTCGGCGACGCAGTTGATGTAGTTGAACCAGGACGCGATCAGCGTGATCTGGAGGATCCCGACGTCGTCGAACCCCGCGGCGCGCAGGCGTTCATGGTGTGGGGGCCCGATGCGCGTGGCGTCGCGCGTGAGCTCGACCGCGAAGTCGAGCATGACCCGCTCCTTCTCCTCGATCGGCGCAGTCCGATAGTCGCGGCGGATCGCCGCGACCAGCTCTTCGTCCAGAGTCACCCGACGCAGAAACTCTGCGTGCGACTCGATTCAATAGTGACAGCGGTTCGTCAGCGAGACGACCGTTGCGATCATCTCGTGCTGCCGGCGCTGGAGCGGGAGCTCCGGCGACATGAGCGCCCCGAACGTCGCGAAGGCGTGGTACAGGGCCTGGGGGATCAGGGAGTGCGACGCGACGATGCCGTCGGCCTGATCGGCCACGACCTGCGTCGGCTGCGCATACTCGTGCGGATAGAGCGCGCGCTCCTGCTCGAGGGCGCGGCGCAGATTCTCGTCGGCTTCGCTCTCCGGAATCGTCTTGATCCACGTCATGACGCGACTCTACCCGAACGCCTCAGAAGCCGGTAAGCCGGAATTCCGAGGGCGACCAGGACCGCTCCGGCGATCGCTTGGCGCGGGTTCGTGACGGCGACCAGGAGGACGACGACGGCGAGCAGGGCGACGAAGAGCATGGTGGATGCAGGATGGCCGGGCGTCCGGTAGGCCGGCACCGCGGTTGCACGCCGCCGGACGACGAAGAGACCCGCCGCGGCGAGCGCGAGGAATCCCAGGGACGTGCAGAGGAAAAACGCGGCGATCTGGCGGAAGGAGCCGAGCCAGACGAGCAGACTCGCAAGGCCGGCGAGCAAGGCCGTCGCCCGCACGGGAGCTCCGGTCGTCGGGTGCAGCGCCGCGAGGGGTGCGGGAAATGCCCGATCGCGGGCCATGGCCACGTACATGCGGGGCGCCAGGAAGATCAAAGCGGCGGCACTCGCGACGGCCGAGAGCAGGACGGCGGCGGCGAGCAACTGCGGTCCCTTCGAGCCGAGGAGGCCCTCGCCCGCGGCGCGCGTGAACGTCTCGGCGTCGAGGGCCGCGGAGCTCGGAACGAGATAGAGAAACGCGGCCGTCGTTGCGACGTAAACCAGCGTGACGATCACCACGCCGAGGGCGAAGGCCCGCGGAAGGGTGCGGACCGGGTCGCGCACTTCATCCGCGACGCGCGCGGCCTCCCAGAAGCCGCCAAACGAAAAGAACGCGCCGACGAGGCCCAGGCCGAGGGCCTGGAAGAGCGGCGGCGCTCCCGCACGACGGTGCAGAAACGGAGAGAAGTGTGTCGGGTCGCCCGCGCCGGCCGTGAACGCGAGGACGATCACTCCGGCGAAGAGAAGGAGTTTCGCGACGGTCAGGATTTCGATCGTGCGGACGCTCAACCGCAGGCCCGCCATGCTCAGCAGGGCGAGGATCCAGATGATCGCGAGAGCGACCCAGCGTGCGGATCCCGCGGCGGAGGGCCACAGCACCGCGGCGTATCCTCCCGAGCCCGCCGCGAGTCCCGCCGTCACGCCGGGATCCATCACGAGAAGGCACTGCCAGCCGTAGAGAAACGCGACTTCCTCGCCCCACGCTTCGCGCAGGTACACGTACACGCCTCCGGCCTGGGGATAACGCGACGCGAGCTCGCCGTACGCCAGAGCGCCAAAGAGGGCGAGGGCGCCGACGCCGAGCCACACTCCGAACGTCAGGGCAGGCGAAGCCAGGGCGCCGATGAGCTCCGCCGGTGTGAGGAAGATTCCGACACCAATCGTGTGGCCGACTACCAGCGCCGTGGCCGGCCAGACGCCCAGAGGTCTCCTCGCCTCACGCTCGGTCCGGGACATTGCGGCGGATTCTAGCTTCGCGCCGCCCGTATGATCGGCTTCCCATGACGGACGCCGACGACACCACACGCGAGAGCTACGACGAGGTCGCTGCCGAGTACGTCGAGCGGATTGCCGGGGAGCTCGCCGGCAAGCCGCTGGACCGGCACCTTCTCAACCGGTTCGCCGAGGCGATGCAGGGACAAGGACTCGTCGCCGACCTCGGCTGCGGGCCCGGCCACGTCGCGCGCTATCTGCACGACCTGGGCGTCCGGATGCTCGGCGTCGATATCTCGCCGGCCATGATCCGGTTTGCGCGAGAGCGCAATCCCGGCATGGAGTTCCGCGTCGGCGACATGCGCGCGCTCGCGCTTCCCGACGGCGCACTTTCCGGAATCGTGGCGTTCTACTCGCTGATCCACGTGGCTCCCGAGGAACATCCCCGAACCATCGTCGAGTTCCGGCGCGTGCTCCGTCCGGGCGGGTTGCTCCTTCTGGGTTTTCACGTCGGCACCGAGATTCTCCGCGTGGATGAGCTGTGGGGCCGGAAGGTCCGGCTGGACTTTCGCTTCTTCCAGCCGGCGGACGTCGCGGCCCGGCTGGCCGAGGCGGGCTTTCGCGTCCTCGAGTGGATCGAGCGGGAGCCCTACGTGGGCGTCGAACACGCCAGCCGGCGCTGTTACCTCCTCGCGCAGAAGCCCGGATGACCGGAGGCCGCGGGGCGCGCTGACGCGATTCTTGCGGGCACCGCGGCTGCGTGCTAGCTTCGGCGTCGCTTCGACTACGGAACCGACATCGGGGGGATCCTTGGGGACCGATCTCGTCAGCGCCTGCGTATTCTGCGCCGGTCTTTTCCTGGGCAGCGAGCTCAAGCCCCGGGAAGGCTTCGGTGTGGACGTGGGTTTCTCCTACGCCACACTCGCCCGGCGCTGGGACGTCGTCGGAGCCGAGCCCGCGCGCGTGGACGGATCGGACGTCACTCCGAAGTTCGTCCTGGTCGGCCTGGGCCAGGCGAAGCAGCCCAAAGACGGCCTCGGCGCCGGAACCCCGGCGTTCCAATGGAAGTTGGCCGTGGGGTTCGCTCCCTCGCACGACGAGCAGGAGCTGAAAGCGGCGACGAATGTCGAGCCCATCACCACGACCGGCAACGGCCGCTATGAGAACTACGGATTCCTGGGCCGTCTGCCGGTCTCGGCGGCGGATTCGGTCGAGCTCGTCGCCGGGAGGCGAATCGACAACTCGACGGACATCGTCAACTACGGCGGCGGGGAGCACGCGTTTTCCGAGTCTCGCGGGCTGACCGCCGGTCGAATCGACGTCGCGGCGGGCTGGCGGCACCGCTGGATGGGGCTCGAGGCCGCGGCGGCGTTCCAGATGGTCTATCCCGAGAGCTACCTTGCGACCGCTTCGACCTTCCGAAAGGCCCGGGGCCCGTTGTACGGAGGCACGGGCGAGCTGCGCGCGTGCCGCGGGCCGTGGACGGCGTCGCTCGTCGGCTCCTATGCGGCCGGAACCCTGACGGTCCACGAAGAGAGCGCGCCCGCCTTCGAGGAGCTCGACTTCGACGGCGACGCATCGTTCTCGGCAGCCAAGCTGACTCTCGGATACTCCTGGCCGCGAACCGATCTGTTCGTCTCGGCGACCTATGACCGCCAACACTTGCCGTTCGTGTCGCTCGCCGTGCTCGGGACGGAAGGCCAGCTGTTCAATAACGGCTACCATCCGGACTCGAAGACCACGGAGTGGTTCTGGGATGTCACCTTCCGGTATGCGCTGACTCCCGGGATTCGCGTCCGGGTGGGACTGCGCCTCGGCACGGGCAGTGAAACCGTCCATCTGACAGACCTCGTCGACAACGGACCGCCCGTGACTCTGGACGTGCAGCGGCGAGGCGTCTGGGGAGCAGGCATCTCGAGCTCGATCGGGGCGCCGGAGCTCGCGATCTTCGTCGGAGCGGACTTCGGGATCGCCGGCGGAAAGTTCTAGCGACCGGGGCGTTCGAAGCGGACCAGCGACAGACTTCGAAACGCGTTTGCGGATCGGCCGAGCGCGGCGGCGAGCCAGCTCTTGTCCAGGATCGAGGCGCGATCGACGACCTTCCACGGAAAGGGGAGCTGCGCGAGGTCGGCTTCCTTATCCGTGGGGAGCACGAGGAACCCCTTCTCGTGGGCGAGGCGCTTCGTGAAGCTGTCGCCGAGATCCGGGACGATCACCCAGTCCTTCCGCGAATAGAAATCGAGGCTGTAGGCGTGAATGCCGTACATGTACGTGTCGCATCCCTCGCCGCACTCCACGCCGACCATGGCGCCCCATTTCGGCACCGGGTCGTAAGGCGCGAGGCGGGACTCGTAGTGTTGCAAGGCAGCCAGGAGCAGACCGCAGGCGAGGGCGGCGGCAAACGGAGCCGAGTCCGTCCGGTCATGCGCTCCGACCGCCAGTGAGACCGCGAGGACGCCGAATCCGACGGCGACGAGGACGCTCGGCACCCAGCCTCCCAATTCGACCGGCGCCGGGAACGCCCGAATCCATGCGCCCACCGCCACGAGGCAGACGCCCGCGGCGAGCCACCAGGGGATCCTGCGCCACCGGCTTGCGATCGCGTCCTCGCGGCAGAGGCTCTCGGCGACCAGTGCGGCGACCGCCGGAAGGAGCGTCAAGAGATAGACCTCGCGCTTCTGCACGACGAGCGTCCAGAAGAGCAGTGTGAAGACGAACCAGCCCAGAGGCGCGCTCGAAGCCCGTCCCCGCCGCAGCGCCCCCGGCAGAAACAGCGACCATGGGAACACCGCCCACGCGAGGATCCCGAGGTAGTAGAAGGGCCCGCGCTCGCGCATGTAGAGAGTCGAGGCTCCGCGCAGAAACTGGTTCTCCCAGTAGAATTTCGTCCAGAACACGCCGCCGAGGCGCCGGTGCATGGCCCAGTGCCACGGAGCGACCAGGGCGATCAGGGTCCCCGCAGCGGCGCCCGCGCGCCGCAGGAAACGGACGGGGCGCTGCCGATCGAAGAGGAGGCCCAGCGCGACGGCTCCCACGGGAAGCACGATTCCGACCAGCCCTTTGAAGGCGAACGCCAGCGCGAGGACCGCTCCCGAAGCGAGCCCACGGGCCACGTCCGATCCGTCCTCGCGGCGCGCCGCGTCGTCCAGGACGATCACCGCCAGGGTCACGGCGAAAGTGAGGAACGCGTCGGCCGCGAACGTCACCGAGAGCTGGAGAAACGAGAACGAGAACATCAGGATCAGGGCCGCGAGCCAGCCGGCTCTCTCGCCGGACCGCCGTTTGACCCAGAGCCCCACGAGAAGGACCGTGGCCAGCGCGGCGAGGGCGGAGGGCAGGCGCGCGGCGAACACCGAGACCCCGAGCAGTCGGTAGCTGCCCGCGAGGATCCACCACGTCAGCGGCGGTTTCTGGAGGAACGGCCCTCCTTCGTAGTGCGGGACCAGGTATTCGCCCGTTTCCAGCATCCAGACGGCTGGAGCCGCGTACATCGGCTCGTTCCCTCGCTGCAGCGGAAGACGGGTCAGGCCGCCGAGATAGAGACAGAGGCCGACGGCCACGCCGGCATAGGCGAGGAAGCGCGAGCGGGGAGACAACCGCTAATCCTAGCCCGCCGGAAATGGAAGTGGGAGGTCGGGCGGGGGTGGACCCCCCGTTCGCCAACCTTCAGTGAACGAAAGCCCGAAGCCCCGCGGACAGTTCCGGGAAACAGGCACCTTCACTGTTCACGTAATCCAGGTAGGAACGCGCTAACGCATCTTCGTGGTCGTAGCCAGGATTGATCTTCATCGCCACCAGCGCGTTGTCGATCCAGGTAACGTCCGGATCCAACTGAAGGAAGCCTGCCAGATCCACCAGCATGGCCGGGGAGATGTCGTACTCGAAGAAGTAGTGAAACCGATCCGGAAACTCGCTCTGGAGCTTGGCGAACCAGAAGATCTCGTCGAGGATCGCGTGGACGCACTCTTGCGTGGAAGAGCTCCGCGTCAGTCCCGGAAAGCGGTCGACATGGCCGGTCTTGAGGTTCGACACCGCGCAGTCCATGGGGTTGCGGATCGGCAACAAGAACCGAAGCCTGGACTCTTTCTCGAAAATATCTCCGAGATCGACCCGCCTCTCACGGATGACGTTGGAGGTGCGAAGCGATTCTTTCCAGAAGAGACTCTTGATTCTTGCTTTTCGCGTCGCGACTCCGGCCTTTTCGCAGATTTCTTTTGTCCGATATCTGGAATCAAATGCGTGGGAGTGTGTGATCGAGCCGCCGATGTCCCCCCGGTCGCCGGACGACGAGATCTGAATTGCAAACCGGAGGAAACGATTCAGCTTTTCTTCGCTGAAATCCTGCAGGAAGTCGACCTGCCTGTTTCCATAGATTCGCTGCCCGGCATGGTTGAGAACCTGGCAGTTCGGATGCAGGAAGAGCGTGGTGGCCGTCAGGGTGGTCAGGTTTCGATAGGGGCCCAGCGCGAGGCACACGGACTCGATGTCACGGATGTCGTGGTGCCGTGACTTCCTCAAATCGATGACGTCCGTCAGCGCGATCCCGTAATGACTCAATCTGTGCTCGGCCTTGCGCAGGGCTCGTGCGACCCAAGCGCCGAAGAGGAAGTTGAGCTCGAAGTCGTCGAAGTCGAAATCGAAGTCGAAGTCGAAGTCCGCGGCCTCGGGCGCAGGAGGAGTCGGCAGGTCATCGGCGACCGCCTCCACGGTGAAGAGGAAGAGCACCATGAAAAGGGTCTTCATGGTGCAAATAACCTATACCAAAGTTAAACGGAGGCTAAATAGCAATGTGGCGCCGTGGACACTTCGACCGGCGCCGCGGTTTCTGGAGGGCGGCGCCTCGCACACGCGACCTTATTGTCGCAGGCAGCGTCTAAGTCGCTTCGACTCTTTGGGTTACGGCTATACTACCTCTACAGAGTGCGCCGGGAGGGGGCTTACTTTGCCCGCGTTGCCTCGATGCGAGGTCCCGGCTTCCAGGTCTTGCCGCCGTCCTCCGAACGCTCGCCGGCCCAGCGGAAGTGCTGCGGCGTGATGTCGTAGTAGCGGATCTTCAGGATCGACTCGCCTCCGTTCGGCCGGCGGTTCGTCTGCGTCAAGTGCATCTCGTTGCCTTCCCACTTTCCGGTTCCCTCGTGCCACGTTCCGAACTGCGGCTCGACGTAGCGAAACTCCCACTGCTTGTTCGCGGGGTTGAAGACGCGGTAGGTCTCGCCGAGGTAAACGGTCCGGCCCTGATCGTCGAGGATCCGGTACTCGTCCGTCACCATGAAGCCGTCGGCCGATTTCTGCGCGGTCCACCGGCCCCGCGCCTTCGGAGGAAGGTCCGGATGGTTCAGCGTCACGTCGATGTCCCAGGCGCCGAGCAGGAAGTCGAACTGCGAGGCCTCGGGCGGAGGAGAGGGCGGCACGTCGTCGGGGCCCGCGTGCGCGGTGATGAGAAAGAGCATCATGCAAATCGTCTTCATCGCTCGACCTCCCGGGTCAGGCTTCGTGTCTCAGAGCGATCATGGGATCCACCGACATCGCCCGCCGCGCCGGCAGAACCGCGGCCAGGACTCCGGCGGACGCGAGGATCAGCGCCGCGGCGACGAGGCTGATCGGGTCGCGCGGCCCCACGCCGTAGAGCAGCTTCGCCAGCAGGCCCGTCAGCACGAGAGAGACCGCCGCGCCCGCGGCCAGGCCCGCGCTCGTCAGCCGCAGCGTCTGGCCGACAATGAGCCACAGGATGCGGCGCGGCCGTCCGCCGAGCGCCATGCGCACGCCGATCTCGGCCGTGCGCGCGGCCACAGAGCACGAGACGACGCCGTAGATGCCGACGAACGCCAGGAGCAGCGCGGTCACGGCCAGCACCGCCGCGACCGCTGTCGTGAAGCGCGTGGCCTGGCGCGCCGCGTCCACGTAGGCGGAGAAGGGACGCATCTTCGAAATCGCCACGTCCGGATCGAGCGAAGCGACGATCTCGCGGACGGGCCGCGCCAGCGACAGCGGTTCGCCGTCGACCCGGACGACGAAAGCGAGATTCTCGCGTGCGCTCTGGTGGTACGGCACGTAGATCTGTACGCGGCCGTCGGCCGTGAGCGCGTGGTAGCGAGCGTGGCGGACGACGCCGATGACCTCGGCCACCGTCGGGTCGAACGATCCCGAATGAATGAAGGTCGCGGTCAGGCGCTTCCCGAGGGGGCTCTCGCCCGGCCACTCGCGCCGGGCGAGCGTCTCGTCGACCACGATCACATTGGGATGGCCCGTGTCGTCGTCGTCGGTGAAGTCGCGCCCGGAGAGGAGCGCGATGCCTGCGCTTCGAAAGAAGCCGGGAAGGACCGCCCGATGGTCGGCCAGGATCTTGTTGCGTTCAGCGGCGGGAGCGCCGTCCTTCCAGTAGTACTCGTACCAGTTCGGATAGTCGCCGAGAGGCAGATGGGATACGGCGCCCACCGCGGTCACGCCCGGCAGCCGCTCGATCTTCACCTGGAGGGCCCGGAAGAATCGCTGGACGGACACGTCGTCCTCGGCGCGAGGGGGCGCACCGACCTGGAACGTCAGGACCCCGGCGGCCTCGAATCCCGGATCGGCGTGAAGCAGCCTTACGAAGGTCCGAACCATCAGTCCTGATCCGACGAGCAGGACGAAGCCGAGGGCAACCTCGGCGAGCACCAGCGCATTCTGCGCGCGCGAGCGCCCCGGGGCGCCCGAGCGGGCGCGATCCTGGAATCCGCGTAGAAGATTGCGGCGCGACATGGCGAGCACCGGGACGAGGCCGGCGAGAGCGCCGACGAGCGCGGTCAGAGCGAATGTAAACGCGAGCACGTTTATGGAAAGGCCGGCCGACTGGATCCGCCCCAGGCTCGCCGGCCGCAATCCGAGAAGGAGACGCACTCCGGCCCAGCCGACTCCGATGCCGAGGAGCCCGCCGAGGCCCGCGAGGAGCAGGCTCTCGGTCAGGAGCTGCCGGGCGATCCGTCCGCGGCTCGCGCCCAGCGCCGCCCGAAGCGAGATCTCCCGTTCGCGCCGCGTGGCGCGGGCGAGGAGAAGGTTGGCGACGTTGGCGCAGGCGATGAGGGTCACCATCGCGACGCCGCCGAAGAGGGCGAGCAGGATCGGCCGCGCCTCCCTCACCGAATCGCGATGGAGGGAAGCGACTTCCATCCGCAGGTCCGGCGTGGCGTATTCGGAAAAGCTCGTGCGCAGGCCCGCGGAGATTGCGTCGAGCTCGGCCTGGGCCTGGTCGAGAGCGACTCCCGGGCGCAGGCGACCGATCAGGCGCAGGAAACCGAGATCGCGTGGCCTCTGCGAGAGATCGTCGCGGAAGGGCGACCACACGTCGATGTCGGACGGCACGCTCGCGTCGGCGGGAAAGACGACCTCGAACCCGCTCGGCATGACGCCGACGATCGTGTGGGCTTGGCCGTCCAGACGAAGCAGGCGGCCGACGATGGAGGGATCCGCCCCGAAGCGGCGCCGCCAGAGGCCGTCGCTGATGATGACGGCGGGACTCGAGCCGCGACCCTCATCGCTTCGCGCGAAGAGTCGGCCCGCTCGCGCCGGCACGCCGAGCGTCGGGAGGAAGTTCGCCGTGACCCATCCGACCCGGACTTGTTCTGGCTCGCCCTGGCCGGTGAGCGCCCCTCTTCCGACCCAGACACCCGCGACGTCCTGGAACAGGCGGGTGCGCCGTTGGAGCTCCGTCAACTGCGGACCGGCGGACGGCACGCGCTTCTGGCCGGCGCTGCGAAACTCCGACCAGATCATCGCGAGACGGTCCGGGTTTGCGTAGGGGAGAGGACGAATCAGGACCGCATCGAGCACGCTGAAGATCGCGTTGTTGGCGCCGATTCCCAGGGCCAGGGTCAGGACCGCGACGGCGGTGAAGGTCGAGCTCTTCGTGAGTCCGCGTGCGGCGTAGCGCAGGTCCTGCCAGGCTTGTTCGAGCATACGGCCGGGCCGGACGTCCCGGACCGCCTCCTTGACCTGCTCGGGCCCCCCTAGCTCGATCACGGCCTCCCGCCGCGCGACTTCGGGAGTCATTCCGGCCGCGACTTTTTCCTCGGCGAGGATCTCGACGGCGGAGGCGATCTCCTCGTCGAGCTCGCGTTCCTCGCGCTCGCGCCGGAAGAAGTGCTGCCAGACGCTGGCGAGGGTCGGGCTCCGGCGCATCGACTTCACGGCATCACGTCGACAGGACGAGCCCGATGGCGGCGGCGATGCGGTTCCACTGGCGCGTCTCGCTGGCGAGCTGCCGCCGGCCCGCCCGTGTGAGCGCGTAGTACTTGGCGCGGCGATTGGATTCCGAGCGTCCCCAGGACGAGCTCAACCACCCCTCCTGCTCGAGCCTCTGAAGCGCCGGGAAGAGCGAGCCGGGCTTGACCTCGAATGTGCCGCGCGTGACCTGCGCGATGCGGCGCGAGACGCCCAGGCCGTGCATCGGCTCGGCGGCGAGCGCCTTCAGGATCAGAAGATCCAGCGTGCCCTGGAGCAGGTCCGACTTGCGTTCCGCCTCGCTCATATCGACTGCCTATAGGAGGCTATGCCGAGACGTACAGACTGTCAATAGGAGAGGCGGCCGGACCACCACCCGCGCTCGGCACGCGGCGGCCGCGATGCGATGCCTAGGACCGGGGCTTGAGCGCCTGGCGATTCGGGCCGTTTCCCGGAGGCGTCTGCAGGGTCGCCCCGAATCCGAACGCCTTGACCATGAAGACGGCCATTTGGCCGCGCGTGCTGACGTTGGCGGGGCAGTAGTTGCCGTTGCCGCAGCCGCCCGTGATCCCTTCCGAGGCCAGCCGCTCGATCCAGTTGGCGAAGGAGGACGG
>Ga0075433_10003452_pt1 | contig 12196 bp, 7 predicted proteins | sample RhiMethybrSRZTD2_FD_75299 | JGI IMG/M metagenome (GOLD analysis project Ga0075433, IMG submission 75299) | Populus rhizosphere microbial communities from Tennessee, USA - Rhizosphere MetaG P. TD hybrid SRZTD2 | ecosystem: Host-associated > Plants > Roots > Rhizosphere > Soil | place: USA... | reverse complement strand
GCGCCTGATCAGCTCGCCTGTGATCCCGGCCTGCAGGTCGGAAAAGGCCAGCACGAGATCAGGCTGGAGCGCCTCGATCTTCTCGAAGCGCGCGTGAAGGAACGAGGAGACCCGCGGCTTCTGCCGGGCCTCGGGCGGCCGCACCGTGTAGCCCGACACGCCGACGACGCGATCGCCCTCGCCCAGCAGGTAGAGCGTCTCGGTGGTTTCTTCGGTCAGGCAAACGATGCGCATGGGAAAGGCGGGCATGAACGACTATGATCCGCGAAATCGCTCATCCCTGATCGCTGATCCACCCGATTAGGGATGGGGATCCAGGATTAGGGATCGCGATCAGGGATCCGGGATCAGCGATTAGGGATCAGGGATTGATATCATTCGTCACATGCGCAGGTCGTTGGTATTGACCGTGATCGGCGACGACAAACCGGGCATCGTCGAACAGCTCTCCGATCAGATCCTGGCCGCGGGAGGCAACTGGGAAGAGAGCCGGATGGCGCGGCTGGCCGGCAAGTTTGCCGGCATCCTCCGCGTCAGCGTCGACGCCGCGCGGGCCGAGGCGCTGACGACGCGGCTGCAGACGGCCAACCCCGGATTGACGGTGGTGGTCGAAGGCACCGGGGACGGACCGCAGCCCGGCTTTCGCACCTTTCGACTCGAGCTGCTCGGCAACGATCACCCGGGGATCATTCGCGACATCTCCCGGGTCCTGGCGCAGAACGGGGTCAACATCGAAGACCTCGAGACCGACGTCACGAGCGCGCCGATGTCGGGAGAGACGCTCTTCCGGGCCCGCGCCACCGTGCGGACACCGCCATCGGTCGGCCTGGAGTGGCTCCGGACCCGGCTGGAGGCGCTCGCCGGAGAGCTGATGGTCGATCTCTCGCTGGACGACAGCGAGCCCTCGATCGACGCACCCGATCCGTCAGTGACTCGCGGGTAGCGGCGTCATCGGCTGCGGCGCGGACGGCAGCCGCACCGGCGCGATGATTGGAATCGTCGCGCAGATCACGATGAACGCCAGGACGTGGAACGACCCGGCCAGGGTGAACACGATCCCGTAGCCGAAGCCGCGATCCAGCAGCGTGCCCACGACCTGGCCAAACACGACTCCGCCCATCGCCCCCCCGAAGCCGACCAGCCCGGCGACCGCGCCGATCGCGCTGCGCGGATACATATCGGTGGGCAGGATCATCACCAGCGTCGACCACGACTGCTGGCCGAAGTAGGCGAGGCTGAAGATCGCCAGGGCCCAGCCTGACGGCACGCTCGGAATCAGCAGGACCGCGGGCATCACCGCGGCGCTGAGGCCGAGCGCGATCTTGCGCGCGCGGTTGAGCGGGACATTGCCGACCAGCAATCGGCTCGAGAGCCAGCCGCCAGCGAGGCAGCCGACGCCGGCGGCAGCGTACGGTATCCAGGCGAAGGCGCCGACCGCCTTGATGTCGAATCCCCTCGCGTCGTAGAGATACTTCGGGAGCCAGAACAGGTAGAAATACCAGGCGGCGTCGCTGAGGAACTTCGCGGTGACGAGGCCCCACGTCTGACGCACCTGGAGCAGTGTGCGCCAGCGCGGCGGCGCTTCTCCGCTGCGGCCTGCGGCGATCACCGGCGCCAGCGTCTCCCGCTCGGCCGCGCCGAGCCGGGGATGGCGATCCGGCGCGTAGTACGCGCGCCACCACCAGATCGCCCAGGCCGCGCCGATCGCGCCAGTGATATAGAACACCGCACGCCAGTCCGCGGTAGTGACCACCAGCGCGATCAGCGGCGGCGCGGCGACACCGCCAACCGCGGTCCCGGCATTGATGATCCCCATCGCGGTCGATCGTTCGTGGGCGGGAAACCACTCGGCGACCGCGCGCGTGGCCGCCGGAAATCCGCCGCCCTCGCCCATGCCGAGCAGCAGGCGGCTGGCCGCGAGCATGGCGAAGCTCGTCGCGAGCCCGTGGCTGGCGCACGCGACCGACCAGAACAGCATGATCAGCAGGAAGCCGACGCGCGTGCCGAGCACGTCCATCAGCTTGCCGCCGCCCGCGTACATCACCGCGTACGCGATCAGGAACGCCGACTGCAGCAGCGAGAACTGCTCGTTGGTGACCGGGATGTCCTCGCCGATCGCCTTGATCGCCACCGGCAGTGTCTGGCGATCGAGATAGCTGATGGCAATGGCCGCGCTGATCAGCAGCGCCAGGCGCCAGCGCAGCATCACCACTCCAGCACGATCAGCGACACGCCCTGGCGCGGCAGCGCGAACTTCAGCGCCGCGCGGCCGTCCGCGACGTCGACGCTCGACGCGCCGGCCAGCATGGCCAGCTCGCTCGCCTTCAGCATCTGCGCCAATTGCGCGGACGACGGCGCGGCCGGAGAACCCATCTTCTGCCACACCGAGTAGGCGTTGCTGTGATCGCCGTCGACCCGGAAGTGCTGGAGCTTCGCCTTCCCCTGCTTCATCCCGAGCCCCTCGACGGACAACGAGACGTCCGCCGCCGGTCCCGGCACGTCGTCGTCGTGGTAGTGCCAGGCCAGGATCGTGGCGCGGCGGGCATCGCGGCTCGCCAGCGCCGCGACGTCGGGCCGCTCGCGCACGCCCTGCTTCACGATGGTGTCGAGATCGAGGGCGCCGTCGCTCGTCACCGCCAGCCGGTCGGCTCCCATCCGGCTCATCATGCGAAAGACATTGAAGACCGGGAGGTTGATGCCGTTGGTCGCCAGCGCGCGGAACCCGGCGAAAAACGGCGTGTCCTCGAACTCGAACGCCCAGGTGAGCGCGCCTTCGAGGTTGACGCCGTGCCGCTCCGCGAGATCGTGCTTCCGGGCGAAGCTCGCCGCGGTATAGCTCGAATACATCGTCGAGTTGCGGTACTGCAGCTGCGGTCCCTGGCAGGCGGCGCAGCCCTCGGGATCGGATTCGCCGATGACGATCGGCTTCGACTTCACCTCGGGATAGGAGGCAATGATCTGGAAGCCCTCGTCCACGGTCGCGAGCTGGTTGGAGATGCCCATGCGCACGTGACCGTCGACGTACACGGGCCGGCCCTTGGCGTGGAAGGACACGAAATCGATCGGCGTGCCGGTCTTCCCGGTGGCGAAGTTCTTCCCGCGGAGCTGGTGCTCGAGAAAGTCACGCATCCACTGGCCGCCGCTGCCCGCGCTGTCCGGACCGCCGACCCGCGCGGTCGGCAGCGCGCGCTTCACGCCGTCGATCGCGTAGTCGTGCAGCTTGCGGAATTCCTCCGGCGTGCCGCGCCAGTAGCCGATGTTGGCTTCGTTCCAGGTCTCGAAGTACCACTGCTCGACTTCGGCGCGTCCGTACTTCTCCACGCAGTGCTTCGTCCACTGGTAGGCCAGCTCGCGCCACTTGTCGTAGTCCTTCGGCGGGTACGCCCAGCCGGTGTAGATCTCGTCGTACTTCGCCGTCGGCGTCCACTTGTGCTGATAGGGCTCCGGCGTGGTCGAGAGCGCCTTCGGCATGAACCCGATCTGCACGTACGGCTTCACGCCGCGCTCGAGATAGGTGTCGAAGATGCGGTCGACGATCGTCCAGTCGTAGACCGGATTTCCCTTTGCGTCCTCGGTGTAGGCGTTCGTCGATCCCCACTTGAGCGCCGGCGTGCCGTCGCCGGTCGTGAGCAGGTTGTGCGCCCGGAAGTACACCCGCTTCGGCGCCAGCTTGCCCTCGTCTGCGATCAGCGTCTTGCCGTGCGTCATGTAGGCGTAATTCGGCTCGTCGGCGCCGAAGAACCGCCAGATCTGCTTCAGCGGTCCCGTGGACTTGCCGGCGAGGACGCGAATCGACACCGGAAACGAGGCGGCGGCTGGAGTCTGCGGCGCGCCCCGCACCACGGCAAGCGCGCCCGCGGCGAGACACGCGACGCTCAAGGCGACCGTGAGGCGGCGGGAGCGGTTCAGATGCGGAGATCGATTGGCGGCCATAGGCTCCTTCATATCCCGCTTCAAGGCTGCGCAGCCGGGCGCGAGCCGGACGCCGCGAGGGTGCGCAGCAGATCGAGCGGCAGCGGAAACACGACCGTCGTGTTCTTCTCCACGCCGATCTCGGTGAGGGTCTGCAGATAACGGAGCGTGATCGCCGACGGCTCCCGATCGATGATCGCCGCGGCCTGCGCCAGCTTGTCCGAGGCGATCAGCTCTCCCTCGGCGTGAATGATCTTCGCGCGCTTCTCGCGCTCGGCCTCGGCCTGGCGTCCCATCGCCCGCTGCATGTTCTCGGGCAGATCGACGTGCTTCACTTCCACCGCCGATACCTTGATGCCCCACGGATCGGTGAGGTGATCGAGGATCTGCTGGAGCTGCTGGTTCAGACGATCGCGCTGGGCGAGCAGGTCGTCGAGCTCCGCCTGGCCGAGGACGCTCCGGAGCGTGGTCTGCGCGAGCTGCGAGGTCGCGTAGACGTAGTTCTCGACTTCGACCACCGCCTTGCGCGGGTCGATGACGCGGAAGAACACGACCGCATTCACCTTCACCGAGACGTTGTCGCGCGTGATGATGTCCTGGGGCGGCACGTCGTGCACGACGGTGCGCAGGCTGATGCGCACGATCCGGTCGATCGGCCGGAACACCAGCACCACCCCCGGTCCCTTCGGATGCGGCAGGAGCTTGCCCAGGCGGAAGATGACGCCGCGCTCGTACTCCGCCAGGATCTGAATCGAGCTGATCAGGTAGGCCACGACGATGGCAGCCAGGATCAACGTCGGCGAGATGGTCAACGCGTCCATACGGATCTCCTCAAAGAGTGGACCGGCGGTCCGGGACGACCGTGAGCGTCAGCCCGTTGACGGCGGTGATGCGGACAGGGGCGCCCGCCTCGATCGATTCGTCGCTTCTCGCCAGCCACAACTCGCCGTGCACGGTCACGTGCGCCGGCACGCCCGGGACGATCGCCGACACCGCCTGCGCGTGCTCGCCGATCAGCGCGTCGACACCCGTGACCGGAGGCTGGCGATGCGCGGCCAGCGCCAGGCGGCCGAGCAGCAGCACCGCTGCCGCGAGCACGAGCGCGGCTGGGAGGATCACCCCGAGGCCGACCTCCACACCGGGGACGCTGCGGGTCGCCATGAGCGAGCCGACGAAGATCGCAATCGTGCCGCCGATGCCGAGCACGCCGAAGCTCGGCACCTTCAACTCGAGCACGAGGAGGCCGACGCCGAACACAATCAGCATCAGGCCGGTGGCGTGGACGGGAAGAATCTGAAACGCGAAGAACGCGATCAGCAGGCACACGCCGCCGGCAACGCCCGGCAGCACGGAGCCGGGATTCCAGAGCTCGACGGTCAGGCCGAGGATGCCGAGCGTCAGCAGCAGATACGCGATCATCGGATGGGCGATCGCTCCGAGGAACTGCTGGCGGCGCGACATCTCCACCTGCCGCACGGCGGCCCCCGACGTGCGCAGCGTGACCGATCGGCCGTCGAACCTCGTGATCGTGCGGCCGTCGAGCCGCCGCAGCAGGTCGGTCAGATCGGTCGCCACGACGTCGACGAGCGGCGGGCTGGCGTGGACCGCCTCGTTATCGGTGAAGGCGCGGCTCTCCAGCACCGCCTGCTCGGCGAGCGCAACGTTCCGCTTGCGAGCCTCGGCCAGCGACCGCACGTACGCCGCGGCATCCGCCGCTGCCTTTTTCGACGTGGTCTCGTCCATGCGCTCCCCACTCCCGGAAACCGGGTGCGCGGCGCCGATGTGCGTACCGGGCGACATGGCCGCCACGTCGGCCGCGATCGTGAGGATGAATCCGGCCGACGCGGCGCGCGCGCCGGACGGCGTGACGAAGACGACGACCGGGGCGCGCGAGGTGATGATGCGCGACACGATTGTGCGGGTGGATTCGAGCAATCCACCCGGGGTGCGGAGGACAATGACGACCAGTGCGGCGTTCGAAGTGTCGGCCTGATCGATCACGCCGGACAGGTACTCCGCGGCAATCGGATGAATGATGCCGTCGAGCTCGCCGACCACGACGACGGGCGAGTCCTCCGCCGGGCTCCCGGCGGCGAGGGCCGCTGTCGCGCAGATCCACAGCGCCAGCACCGGAGCGGCCCCGCGCCGCACACGAGCCATCGTCTTTCCTATGACCCCTTGACCTGGGCGGGCGTCCACTGCCCCATGGTCGACGCCGCGATCTCGGCCTTCAGGCGAACGTCGGCGGACGAACTGCCGACCATCACTTCGAACGCGCCGGGCTCCATGATCCAGGCCTTCCGCCGCTCGTCCCAGAACGCCAGCCGGTCCGGCGGCACCGTGAAGCTGACGGTGCGTGTCTCTCCGGGACGGAGCGTGAGGCGTTCGAACCCCACCAACTGCTTCTTCGGCCGCTTCACGCTGGCGAGGACGTCGCGGACGTAAAGCTGGACGACCTCGTCGCCCGCCCGCTTGCCACTGTTCCGGATATCAGCCGTGACCGTGAGCGCCGCGGTCGGCAGTGTGCCGGCGATCTTCAGGTTGGAATAGTCGAACGTCGTGTAGCTCAGGCCGTGTCCGAAGGCCCAGTCGACATCCCCGTCGAAGTACATGTAGGTGAAGCCTCTGGTGATGTCGTACTCCTTCATCGGCGGGATGTCCTGCACCGACTGATAGACGGTGTACGGCAGCCGGCCGGCCGGGTTGTAGTCGCCGAACAGCACATCCGCGATGGCGGTCCCGCCTTCCTCGCCCGCCCAGAACATGTCGAGGATCGCCGGGACATCGGGCCGCTGAGCGCCGCCGGGGCCACCGCCGCCGGCGAGAGAGACCGGGCCGCCATTCTGGAGGACGACCACCGTTCGAGGATTCGCCTCGAGCACCCGGCGGATGAGCGGCATCTGCACCGCCGGCAGATTGATGGCGTTCCTATCGATCCCTTCCCGCTCGAGGATCTCGTTGATCCCGACGAACAGGACACACACGTCGGCCTGCTTCGCGATGCCGGCGGCCTCGGTGTAGCCCGCCTCCGGGTTGTCGCTCTCCACGATGCCGCTGCCGCGGGCGTACAGCACCTTCGTCTCGGGCCCGACTCTTTTCCTGATCCCGTCCAGCGGCTTGACGAACGTCGAATACAGGCCGGTGTAGTTCGGACCGGTCTGGGCGAAATCGGCAAAGGGGCCAATCACCGCGATCGACCTGATGGCTCTCGCGTCGAGCGGCAGGAAGTTGTTCTGGTTCCGGAGCAGCACGATCGACTCGCGCGCCGCGCGCAGCGCCAGCTGCCGGTGGGCCGGGGAGTCGATCTCCTCCTTCCCGAGCGTCGTGTACGGCACCATCGCGGGTGGATCGAACTCGCCGAGCCGGAATCTGATCCTGAGCACGCGCCGCAGCGCCTGGTCGATGTGCCGCTCGGTCAGCAGGCCTTTCGCCACCGCGCCGGGCAGGTAGCGCACGTAGGCCGAGTTGTCGAGATCGCTGCCGATCAGCACGGTCTTCGCCGCCGCCTCCTCGAACGTCGCGTACTTGCGGTGGCCGGTCACCAGCCGCTCCACCGCGCCGCTGTCGGGCACGATGAATCCCTCGAACTTCCATTCGTCGCGCAGCACCGTCTTCAGCAGGAACGCATTCTCGGCGCCGGGTGTGCCGTTGATCGAGTTGTAGGACGACATGATCGACGACGCCTGCCCCTCGACGATGCCGGCCTTGAAGTGCGGCAGGAAGTACTCGCGGAGCATGCGCTCGCTGACCGTGACGTCGATCTTCGTGCGGTCGCGTTCCTCGTTGTTGACCGCGTAGTGCTTCAAGGTCGCGGCGAGCTTGAGGTATTTCGGGTCGTCGCCCTGCGTCCCCTTGACGTAGGCGACCGTCATCCGCGACGTCAGCCACGTGTCCTCGCCGAACGCTTCCCAGATGCGTCCCCATCGTGGATCCCGGCTGATGTTGATCACGGGCGAGCGGTAGACGAGCCCGTTGTGCCGCAGCCGTCTGCCGTCCGCGGTGACGGTGACGCTCTGTCCCTGGCCTCCGGTCGGCTCGATCTTCCCCGGCACGGTCGGCCAGTAGTTGTTGATGGCCCGCCCCTCGTCCGCGATCGCGGCCGCGACGTCGCGCACCAGCGTCGTGTTCCAGGTCGCCGCCATCGCGATCGGCACCGGAAACATCGTCGTCGGCTGCGTCCAGACGATGCCGTGCAGGCTCTGGTTCCAGCCGTTCATCGGCGGGATCTTCAGGCGCTCGATCGCCGGCGCGGTGGTGCCGAGCAGTGAGATCTTCTCCGCCAGCGTCAGCTGACGGAGAAGATCGTCCACCCGGGCTTCAAGCGGCTTCGAGGGATCCAGATAGGCCGCCGGTGTCTGCCCGGCGCTGTGGAGCGCCGGCACCATCAGGGCCGCAGCGACGAACGGCACCCAGCTCTTCTTCATCGTGGTCCCCGAGGCTAAAACACGAACTTCAGACCGAACTGCACCTGGCGCGCCTGGTTCGACGTGCTGGTCACGCGCCCGCCCGCCGCGGTATCGATGTTGGTGTTCGGCCCGCTGAAGTACACGGAGTTCAGCACGTTGAACGTCTCGGCCCTGAACTCCACCGTCTGCCCGGCGCGGAGCTCGAACCGCTTGAACAACGACAGGTCGACGTTCCACTGCTTGTCGGAGCGCAGGATGCCGGGGCCGGAATCGCCGAACGTGAAATTGGCCGGCACCACGAACGCGGTCTTGTCGAACCACGCATCGATGGTCGGGTTGTCCAGCTTGCCCGAGCCGATCCGGTTCGGGCGCTGGCCGCCGACCCCGATGTTCGCCACGTCGCGCGAGATCGTCGGCGTGAACGGCAGACCGCTCCGGTAAGTGACGATCGTCTGGAGCTGCCAGCCGCCGATCACCGCATTGGCGAACGGATTGGCGTCGCTGAGGAACCGCCGTCCCTTGCCGAACGGCAGGGCGTACCCCGCGCTCGCGGCGAACAGGTGCGGAATGTCCCACGGCTGCGGCTGGCGCTCGTAGGTGTAGTTGCCGCCGATCTCCGGCGCCGGCACCCGGCGCGTCGCCTTCGCGTAGGTGTAGGACACGAGGTACCAGAACCCGCTCGACGGCCGCTGCTGCACCTTGAGCTGCAGCGCGTGGTAGTCGCTCGACTGGGCCTGCGTCTGCATCGAGATGTTCCCGAAGCGCGGATACGGCCGGCGCGCCTGCACGCTGCCGGCGCCCGCCGGCGGCAGGTTGATGTTCTCGGCCGCCGTCTGGTGAACGCCGGTCGTGCCGACGTAGTCGACCTCGAGCGCGGTGAGGTTGAACAGTTGCCGCTGGAAGCCGAAGTTCCAGCGCTGATCGCGGCCCGGTTTGGCTTCGAGCGGCAGCGGCACCCAGGTGACCGATCCGAGCGAGGCGCCGACCGGAACGCTCAACCAGTAGTCGGCGAGCGTGCGCGTCGGCACCACGTTGGTCGCGGCCGTGACCGTCTCGCTGACCCGGAACGGGATGAAATTGAAGTTCAGCCGGCCGTCGGTGCCCTCGGCCTCGTAAAAAATGCCGTAGCCGCCGCGGACGACCATGTTCTCGCCGAACGGCCGCCAGGCGAAGCCGAGCCGCGGCGCGATCTGCCGGTTGTCGTTCTTCGTGATGTTCAGCGGCAACCCGGCCTGGCTGCTGGTCTGGATCAGATCGGAGAAGAGCGCGTATCCGACATCGGCGAGCCGCTGCGAGCTGAGGTCGATCTGGGTGGTCTTGCTCGAGACGATGATCGACTTCTCGCGCGTGGGATCGAACGCCGCCGCCTGCCCGCGGTAGCCGGTCAGCCACGGCGTGTATTCGTAGCGGAGGCCGAGGTTCAGGGTCAGGGAGTTCGACACCTTGAAGTCGTCCTGCACGAAGCCGTGCCAGTAGGTCCCCAACCCGCCCCACCAGGTGGCGGGATTCGATCGCGTGGAGTTGGCGGGGTATCCGAGCAGGAAGTCGGCGAAGCCGTCGCCGGTGCCGGTGGACGCCGCGGGGTTCTGCGTCATCACGCCGGTGAAGCCGTAGGTCCCGTTATGGTCGCGCGCGTCGGTGAACAGGATCTTGCGCCGGTAGATCCTTCCGCCGAACTTCAGGATGTGCGCCCCTTTGACCCACGTCACGTTGTCGGTGATCTCGTACTCGCCGCGGTTCTGCCACTTCGGACGGCCGTCGCCCGCGTTCCCGGAGAACCCCGCGTAGCCGGAGAAGGAGAACGCCGGCAGGCTGGAGATCGCCGGATCCTGCGCCTGCTCCAGTCCCCTGACGCCGGCCTGCGCCAGCAGCTGCGCGCCCTGGCCCTGGAAGTACGCCGTCGATCGGTATTCGCCGTACATCCGGCTGACGCGGAGCTCGTGCACGATCGACGTGCCGAAGTTCGAGGTCAGGGCGCCGGCCAGGTTGAAGGCCGGGCCCGAGAGCTCGGTCGACCCCAGCGCCGGGAACGTGCTCGGCCGCTCTTCGTGATTGGAGTGGCGGCTGAACCGTACGAACAGCTTGTGCCGCGCGTGCAGCTCGTGGTCGACGCGCACCGTCATCTGATCCTGGTTGAACTCGACGATCGGGTTGCTCACCCAGGTGTTGTTGGGACCGTTGGGCAGCGGGATGTAGCGCAGGAAGAACTCCGAGGCCTGCGAGATCCGGTTCTGCGGGATGACGTTCCCCGCGAACGGCGTCCGCGTCGAGCCGCTGGTCGTGAGCGGGTCGTAGATCGGCGCCAGTCCCTGGAAGTTGCCGGTCCGCTGCGCCGGCGACGGCACGATCGCGACGTCGACGGCGCCCGACTTGCGCCGCTGCCCTTCGTAGCTGGCAAAGAAGAAGGTCCGGCCGCGGCCGTCGTGCAGGCCGGGGACGACGACCGGGCCACCGAGCGTGCCCCCGAACTGGTTGCGCTCCAGCTTCTCCTTGTTCTGCGCGAAGTAGTTCTTCGAGTCGAACGCGTCGTTGCGCAGGAACTCGAACACGCTGCCGCGGATGCGGTTGGTCCCCGACTTGGTCACGACGTTGAACGTCCCGCCGGCGCCGTGGAACTCCGCCGAGTACGCGTTCTGCTGCACGCTGAACTCCTGCAGCGCGTCGACCGACGTCTGGATCCACGTGCCGCCCTGGTGCTCTTCGGTGATGTCGACGCCGTCGAGCAGGAACCGCGTCTGGCGCCCGCTGACGCCCCCCATGATGTTGCCGTTGACGATTTCCGGGCGCACCAGCTGCGAGTTGCCGCTCGGCGCGAGCAGCGCCACGCCCGGCGTCAGCCGCGCCAGCTCGTGAAAGCTCCGGCCGTTCAGCGGCAGGTCGACGATCTGTTCGGTCGAGATCACCTGGCTGAGCGTCGCCGACTCGGTATTGAGCAGCGGCGCCTGCGTCGTCACCAGCACCTCGGTCGCGAGCGTGCTGATCGCAAGCGTCAACTCCACGCGCGCTGCCTGGCCGACCGTCAGATCGACCCCCTCCCGCACCGTCGTCTGGAAGCCGCTGATTGCCGCGGTCACCTTGTAGGCGCCGGGATCGAGCGGCGTGACGACATAGTTGCCCTCGGCATCGGTGATGACGGTGCGCGCGACGTTGGTCGCGACGTTCGTGACCGTGACCGTCGCACCCGGGATGCCGGCATGCTGCGGGTCATAGATGGTGCCGACAATGCGGGCGCCCTGAAGCTGGGCGAAGGCGGGCAAGGCGGCGGCGAGCAGGACGGCGATCGGACCAGCGAGACCAGCGACAAGTCTTCGGCCCATGGTGCAGACGCTCCTTTGACCTGTTGAACCGCGGAGGTGACGGCGGAATGCTACCGCACAAGTCAACGGAGGTGACGGACGCAACGGATCCTCAAAACGGAGCAACGGAGCCAACAGAGTACACGGAGAAACTCAATTGTTTTCCGTGTTCTCCCCGGGCTCCGTTGCTCCGTTTCATGGATCCGTTGCCTCCGTCACCTCCGTTGTCCGAGGACGACGCTACTCCAGCACGACGACCTCATGATCGAGGATCGCTTCGATCTCGAAGACCGCCGTCCCCTGCGACACGCTGACCGGCCGCTCCGTCCCCGACACGAGCAGGCGCGCGCGCGCTCGGGTGAGGCGGGCGGGCACGGTGATGCGGACCTTGAAGGGCCCGACGCGAATCAATTCGTCGACGGGCGCCCGCCACGTGGCTTCGCTCGTGAGATTCACGATGTGCAGGATCATCCGTCCGGGCTGCTCGTACAGGTGACAGTCGATCAGGCCGGCGCCCTCGATTGCGAGCGCGAAGTTGTCGCCGCCCGTCCAGCGAATCACGTTCGCCAGCAGCCTCGCGTG
>Ga0075433_10003450_pt1 | contig 12198 bp, 8 predicted proteins | sample RhiMethybrSRZTD2_FD_75299 | JGI IMG/M metagenome (GOLD analysis project Ga0075433, IMG submission 75299) | Populus rhizosphere microbial communities from Tennessee, USA - Rhizosphere MetaG P. TD hybrid SRZTD2 | ecosystem: Host-associated > Plants > Roots > Rhizosphere > Soil | place: USA... | reverse complement strand
GCTCGTGAAGCTTGGTGAAGTTGATTTGCCAGCCTACCCGAACTCAACGGGAAAATTTGCCTTCCTCCTCCCAGCGGGAGAGTATAAGACCAGATTGGTAGACATTGGCCGCGCCTCTTCAGCAGAAACAAACAAGTCATTTTCGGTAGTAGCCAAAAAAACAACTCGCCTGGATATCCTTGCTCCACCGGCCTCGGCTATCTCTTTTGACATCCGCGACAAGGCTGGCAATCCCTCCCCGTGCAAAGTTCAGTTCATCGGGAGGGAAGGGACTGCGACGCCGAATCTCGGCACTTCCTACCGCGCTCATGGCTGCGATCATCAGTATCTATCTCACAACGGACAGTTCTCCCAACAAGTCCCGGCAGGCAAGTATCTTCTGCGTATCACTCGCGGGCCCGAGTACGGTCTTCTGGAACGAGAAGTCGAGGTTGAGAAGGGGCAGACGATCCAGGTGAGCGGAGCTCTAAACCGTTCCGTCAATACCCAAGGTTGGATTAGCGCTGACTATCACTCGCACTCAACCCCCAGCGGCGACAACTATTGCAACACGGACGACCGGATTATTGACCATGTTGCGGAGAACATCGAGTTTGCGCCAACCACGGAGCATAACCGCATCTGCGACTGGCAATCGCATATCGACCGCCTGGGAGTGGGCAAATACCTGAAAACGATTGTCGGTATTGAGTTGACTGGCGACGGCCAGCACTTTAATTCCTTTCCACTAAAGCGGACTCCCTATGCGCAGGACGGGGGAGCACCTGTTTGGCAGGTTGATCCCAGGTTGAATGCCATTGTATTGCGCAATGCCTACGGCGGAGGTCCAGATCGCTGGGTGCAAATCAATCATCCGGACGTTGGCACCGCTTTCAACGACCGTGACAAGGATCAAATTCCGGACGGTGGATTCATTGGCTTGGAGCATTTGATCGATGCTGCAGAAACCTGGAGTACGGAAATTCTCAACCCGAATCCCTGGTACCTGTCCCGCCGTGGGGACCCTGCCGAGAAACTGGAGAACCGCACTTTCGGCTGGTTGCAATTACTCAATCAAGGACGGCACATGTGGAGCGTAGCTGTCAGTGACGCACACCACATTTTCAATGATGGAGTCGGCGGATGGCGCACCTACATTCCGAGTGCGACGGACGACCCCAGTGCTATCAACCCACAGGAGATTATCCGCAATTCCAAAGCCGGCCGCATGATGATCACCAATGGACCATTCCTGCAGGTCACCACTGGCGATGGTATGCCTATCGGCTCGAACGTCATTGCCGAGGGATCGATCGACCTAAAGATAAGAGTTCAAACGGCCAACTGGATGGATATTGATCGAATTCAAGTTCTGGTTAACGGCCGGCAGGACCATCGCTACAACTATACCCGCTCCACCCATCCCACGATGTTTCGTCAAGGTGTGGTGAAATTCGATGAGACACTCCACCTGAGCCTTCAAGAAGATGCCCATCTTATCGTTGTGGCGACGGGTGAAAACTCAGATCTGAGCAAAGGCTGGGGACGAAGCTGGGAGGCAGCCATGCATCCGCTCGCCTACACCAACCCCATTTACGTCGACGTGGATCACAACGGGTTCAAGGCAAGCGGGGACACCTTGGATCATGCTTTGTTGGTCACGCCCAAGTTCTAAAGAAGAGAAAAGGCAGAAGCGTGGCTTCAGCTTCCCCGCACCGCCGCGAAACTTGATGGACCGGCCTGCACTCGATGCCGCTGCCGGAGAGGCTTCGATTCAACCTCAGGGAGGAGTATGAAACAGAAAGCTTCTCTTTTTCTTCTAACCACAATCTGTTTGAGTCTGACTTGGGCACCGTCAGGGGCCTCTGAAGTCAGCGAGAGGAACATTCGGTTTGTAGACTATCCAGATTTTCCTGAAGCCCATTCTACCTGGGGGTCGATTGGGTTCAGCACTAGGTACGACAAAGTATTCATCGGAGTCACGAACCATCGTGATCGCGTCGGGCTGTTCGAATACGACGTGAAGTCGCACCGCATGAGATTGTGCGGGTTCATACCCGATATGGCCAATTTGAGGGAGTATCAATGGCAGGGAAAGATTCACTCTCAAATTGTGGAGGGACCGGACGGTTCCATGTACTTTACGACAGATGGTGGTGAAAGCCGGGAGGAGTACCTGATGGATCACCCCCACGGGTACAGCGGCGGATTCTTCATGAAGTGGGACCCGTCCTCCGATCGCCTCACTAACCTGGGAACCGCCATTCAGTACGAGAGCATTAAGGATTTGGCTGTGGATCAAGTCGATGGCCAGATCTCCGCGGTTTCATACCCACAGGTCCATTTCGTGACCTACGACCCCAAGGCCAACCGCCTGCGGGATTTCGGCCGGCTGGGAAGCGACCATGTGCCTCGAGTCCTCTTTAGAGATTGGTGGAGCAATGTTTACTACGTGGACTGGCGCCAGCGTCTTGTCAAATACGAGCGCAGTGGAGGACGGCTGATTTTTGCTCGAGAGAGTCTTCCTTCATTTGAAGGAACCCCAGGCGAGCACATCATCACCGGCATCACAGCTTACGCCGTCGACCGGTCGTCGGGGGTTATGTACCTAATTACCTACGGAGCTAAGATGTTGGCTTTTCGGCCAACCCAAGAGGGAATTGGGGCGGTGGAAGATCTCGGCGGAATCTTTGACGCCACTCTCAGACCGGCTTGGAATTACTACTGCCCCAATCTGGCGCTCGGAGGAAACGGCAAGCTTTACTACTTTATCGGTGGACATGGGATGTACGCGGAAGAGAGTGAAAGCGTCGTGCTGATGGAGTTCGATCCAAAGAAAAGAAGCAAGCGGATGGCGCTGAACTTTCCTCTGGAAGTGATAAGCGAAGTAACAGGGTCTGATGTTAAAGACTCAGCCGGCAACCTCTATTTCGCGGGACGGAGAAATAACCCAAAAGCTGAGCAAATGGGTGAGTCTGGAGCCAGCCGGCCATTCATGATCATCTTCAATCCCGAAAAGGGGACTGAATGAAGATCGAACGATCTCTTCTGTTCATCTCTGCTGGGTTTGCCTGGCTGTCAATCCTGTTGCAGGCCGAATACACCTTCTTCACTCCGCCAGGCAGTTTCACAGTGGAGGTTTCGCTGGAGAACTCTCCCTACGTTCGCTTACCCATTTACCGAAATGCCATCACCTCTCTCGAGGTCGTGGGAGACTATGTTCTCGGCGGCACGTCCGCCATTCCGGGCAGAAGTCCCTTCCTCTTTGCCGTTTCTCTCTCGAAGCGACGCCTGGAAAGGGTTTTGGATATGTCCCCTGTCCTTCCCGGTCAACGCTGTATCCAGAGCGGATTTGGGCGCGGACCGGAAGGATTTCTGTATGGCGGGACCATTCCAGACAAACCCGGCGGCAGTGGTCATCTTTTCAAATTCAAAGTGAATGGGAACGAGATCGAGGCCTTTGATCTCGGTACTCCCGTAGCTGGGCAGGGTATCTTCGCTCTTTCCGTGGACAGTTCACGCGGTCGGATCTATGGGATTAGCCATCCGTCCGGAAACTTTTTTCTGCAGGACCTGCGAAATCACACAACGAAAATCTTTGACGAAACTTCGCCAAGCAAGGAAATCCTGGCGTTTCTCCATCAATATGCTCTGAAACCGGCGGATTACCTCTCACGGCGTCTGGCAATTGACCAGAAGGGGCGAGTCTATGGGAGCCAGCCGGTCAACAAGATCTTCCGCTTCGACCCAGACGCCCAGAGGATTGATCTGTTGGAAGACGAACTACCGAAGGTTTGGGGACGTCGCCCGTTGGGTCGTGTTGACGCCTGGACTATGGCTCCGGACGGAATTCTTTACGGAGGCAATGCAGGCGACGGGCAACTATTCAAGCTGGATCCGGAAACCGGTAGGGTGACCAATCTCGGCAAACCAGTCATGATGCCCCGAATCACCGGGCTGACTTTTGGTGCGGACGGAAAACTCTATGGCGTGTCCGGCGCCTCTCCCGGCTATGCCCACCTGTTCTCGTACGACCCAGGGGGCCGAGGTTTTGTGGATCTTGGCAATCCGAGGTTCACTATGACAGAGCCTGGGTTGGAGCAGGGGATCGCTTGGAGGGGATTTCAAATTGGAAGTGTCGCCGCCTCAGAAGACGGTCGCGTCATCGTGCTGGGCGAGGAAGAATCATTGAGCCAGCTGATGGTGTTTCCAGTTCGATGACAGGCCCAGGTGCAGGTGGCTCCATTCGGCGCTTCTTTGAAAACAAGGAGAAATCAACTCTCCAAGGTGTGTTCTCTTCAGCTCTGCGCCATATAAGGCCAATTATATTTGATCCAACTTAGGCACGCACTGTTTCTTCGCTGTTCTGGCCCTCCCGAACGAGATACTCGTACAATCTCTGCAACTCTTCTTGCGAGTAGTACTCAATTTCGATTTGACCTCTCTTTTTCTTTTCAACGATCCGGACTCGCGTTCCGAGAGCACTTTCCAACTTCTCAACAGCGGCTTTGACGTTGGGATCAAGTCGCTTCGGCTCCGGCTTCAGTTGAGGTTGGCCAGTCTTAAGATGAGAGATAGTTGTCTCAAGCTGGCGGACCGACCAACCGTTATGCAGACATCTTCCGGCCAAGTCGCGTTGGTCTGCTGGATTATCCAAGGCGAGTAGCGCTCTGGCGTGACCCATCGAAAGCCTCTCCTGCAGTACCAAGTCCTGGATATCTTCAGGTAACTTCAGAAGGCGCAGGAAGTTAGTGACAGTGGAGCGATCCTTTCCGGTTCGCTCAGCAAGGTCCTCTTGAGTCAGATTGAATTCCTGTGACAGGCGTTGATAGGCCTTCGCCTCTTCGATCGGATTGAGATTCTCTCTTTGAATATTCTCGATCAGTGAAGCCTCCAGAAGTCGCTCGTCGCCTATCACCTTGACCAGGACAGGCACCTTAAGTAGTCCCAGCCGTTGAGCTGCCCGCCATCGTCGTTCACCAGCAACAATCTGATAGCGGTCGCCGTGTCGACGGGCCACAATAGGCTGAATGATGCCGTGTGTTTTAATCGACTGGGCCAAATCCTCCAGCCTATCTTCTGAAAAAATCTGACGGGGCTGATAGCGGTTTGGTTCCAACAGGTCGACATCGAGCTCAAGCAGCTCATGATCTTTGGAACTCTCGCGATCTCTCAACAGCGTGCTTAACCCCTTACCCAGGGCCTGTCTTGTCATGGTTAATGACCTCCTTGGCTAACTGTATATAGCTCTCTGCTCCGCGGGATTTAATATCGTACAGGATAATGGGCTTCCCATGACTGGGTGCCTCAGCCAGTCGAATGTTCCTGGGGATCACGGTCTGAAAAACTTGAGCACCGAAAAAGTCCCGCAGGTCCTGTGCGACCTGATTGCTGAGATTAGTCCGCTCGTCATACATTGTCAGCAGGATACCTTCGACGGCTAATTGCGGGTTCAGATTTCTGCGAATCCGGATCAGAGTATCCAAGAGCTCTGAAACGCCTTCCAGAGCGAAATACTCACACTGAATGGGGATCAGGATGGACTGTGCCGCGACCAGAGCGTTAAGAGTCAGCAGATCGAGCGATGGAGGACAATCGAGTAGAACGAAGGAATAAATCTGAGGAATCTGCTCGAGCGCGTCCTTTAATCGATACTCACGTCGCTCCTCATTAGCTATCTCCATGGCCGCCCCAACCATGTTCCGGTCCGCCGGAATCACGTCCAGGGCCTCGAGTTCTGTCCTCTGGATGAGTTTCTCGATGGGCTCCCGTTCCGCAAAGAGATGATAAAGACTGCGACGGCGCGGGTCTTTGCGAAATCCCAAACCGCTAGTCGCATTCGCCTGCGGATCGCAGTCGATCAAAAGCGTCTTCATTTCGGCGGTGGCCAGGGATGCGGCCAAGTTGATGGAGGTGGTTGTCTTGCCAACACCCCCCTTCTGGTTTGCAATCGCGATGGTTCGGCGCAAAGCCGCCTCAATCTCTTAGCTGAAACTGCGGTCCGCGGCAGGGTTGACCGATGCCTGCCGCAAATGTAAATGAAAAGATGACCCAAGGAAAGATGATATTCTGAGTCCTGCTAGAATTTTCCTTTCTAGCAGATCATGGACCATATTTCAATTCCTAAAAGCGAATACTGTGGTTCCACGTGAAACAGTGAGCTCGGAGTCTGAGACGTTTCACGTGGAACACGTTAGTTTATGTCTCCCACAACAATCACCCGTTGATGTGACCAAGGGATCGGAATGGGCTTCTTCCAGTTGAACTGAGGGAGTTGGCTCAGAATGTCGCCCACTTTGGCCGCCGTGAGAAAAAGCATGGCGCGAGCCCTCGGTCGGGCCAGCGGCAAGCAACACTTGATCAAGGCTGGGACCTGGCCAACTGCACGCTGGGTCAGTAAGCCCGGTCTTTCCCTGAAATCTGTTGCGCGACACTCCTCTGCGGTTTTGTTCAGTACGAAGACTTCGGAGAGCGCGAGCTCACGTCGTACCGTCGACAAAAAGGCAGCCCGCTTTTTACGCGGCTCCAAGAGATAGAAGGTGATCTCTGGACGGCAAAGCTTCATAGCCAGGCCTGGAAATCCAGCCCCGGATCCAATATCTAAAACAGGCGTGTCCGTAGGCTCTAAATGTCGCGCCGCAAACAGGGACTCGGCAAAGTGAGTGATGATCACTTCAGTGGGATTGTTGATGCTGGTGAGGTTTATGCGACGGTTCCACTTCTGAAGGAGAGCAGAATAAATAGCAATCTTTTCAGTGAGATGCGGCGGTGACTGCAAGCCGCAGCGTTGCAGGATTAGCTTGACGTCGTCGACGGCAGGCTCGGCCTTGCTCGGCCCAGGATTCATCACGCTGTCTTCGAACGTTTCTGTGAGTCCAATTCGATATAAATCTGGAGAATAGATAGGGCCGCGGGGGTGACTCCAGGTATGCGACTGGCTTGACCCAGAGTTCCAGGACGAACCTTGGTGAATTTCTCAACCATTTCACGCGACAATCCTGGGATCTTATGATAGTCAAAATGGGCTGGAATGGATTTTGAGCTAGCCTTCTTCATCTTCGCGATTTCCGCCGTCTGTTGGCGCAAGTAGCCTTCATACTTGATGGCCGTCTCGACACTTTTGATCTCTTCGTTGCTGAGTGACGCCCGTAGCGCCTCGGGGAGAAGACCAAGGAAGTCCTTGATTTTCACCTCTGTTCTCTTCAGGGCTTGAGCAGCCGAAATACGACCCGATTCGCCAGACACGCGTATTTCCCGCAAGATGGCATCTAGGGAGGAAATGCGTTCCTGTTTCTCGACATAGCGAGCGAAATCTTCCTCCGAAACCAAACCGGCCTCATGCCCGATGGGAGTGAGTCTCTGATCCGCATTATCGATTCGAAGGTGCAGGCGAAATTCGGCTCTGGAGGTGAACATTCGGTAGGGTTCGTGGGCCCCTTTGGTCACCAAGTCATCAACCAATATTCCGATATAGGCCTGATTACGCTCCAGTACCAACGGTGCCTTACGTTTTACCTTCAAGGCAGCATTGATGCCCGCCATGAGACCTTGACAGGCCGCCTCTTCGTAGCCGGTGGTCCCATTGATCTGACCGGCATGATAAAGTCCCTGAACTCGCTTTGTCTCAAGAGTGGGATAAAGCTCAGTTGGCTCAACATAATCGTATTCAATCGCATAGCCTGGGCGAATGACTTCCGCCTCCTCCAGCCCTCGAATTGAACGAACCATTTGCAGTTGAACGTCTACAGGCATGCTCGTCGAGAGGCCATTGACATAGATCTCGTTGGTGGCCAGTCCTTCAGGTTCAAGAAAGAGCTGATGGCGAGGTTTGTCTGGAAACTTGACCACCTTGTCCTCAAATGAAGGGCAATAGCGAGGGCCGATACCCTGAATCTGTCCACTATACAGGGGCGACCGCGCCATGTTCTCGCGAACAATCTGGTGGACGTTATCGTCGGTATAAGTAATAAAGCAGGAAACCTGAGGTCGTGCAATTCCGAGAGTGCGGAACGAGAATGGCGTTGGATGGATATCACCCTTTTGCTCCTCCAGTCGGCCAAAGTCGATGGTTCTGCCATCAAGACGAGGTGGCGTTCCAGTTTTCAACCGGCCCCAGGTAAAGCCAACATCTTTAACCGATTGAGCCAAGGGAATCGACGGCGATTCGCCGCTGCGGCCCGCTGAATAGCGATTCTCTCCGACATGGATCAGGCCATTCAGAAAGGTGCCCGTAGTCAGGATCACGGCTGCTGCCTTGACTCTGCGCCCATCCCGCAACTCGAGACCTTGGACCCGATTTCCATCCCGCAAAATGGAAACAACCTCAGCTTGTTTGATCCGCAATCTTGGCTCTAGCTCTAAGACTCGGCGCATCTCGACACGATATGCCTGCTTGTCTGCCTGAGCTCGAGGAGACCAAACTGCCGGACCACGGCTGCTGTTCAGTAGACGAAACTGAATGCCTGTTCGATCGATGACCTCACCCATCACGCCACCAAGAGCATCAATCTCCCGGACCAAATGGCCTTTGGCAATTCCCCCGATGGCAGGATTGCAAGACATTTGAGCAATCAGATCGATATTCATCGTGTACAGCGCCGTGTTTAGACCCATCCTGGCCGAGGCTACGGCAGCCTCGCAGCCAGCATGACCCGCGCCGATCACTGCTACGTCAAACTGCTCGTTATAGTCCATCCTTGACATGCCAGTTACTTGCCTATACAAAAGGTGGAAAAGATATTGTCCAAAATGTCTTCCAACGTTGTCTCGCCGGTGAGCGCATTCAGTGCCTTTAAACCGGCATAGCAATCCAAAAGGAGTATTTCGTGAGGGAGGTCCGACTGTAGCGACTCTTGAACACGGGTCAGTGCTTCGACTGTCTTCCCGAGCAACTCAGCGTGACGAATGTTAGTAACAAAACTTCCTTCCCCTTCGAGGGCCCCGTCTCTATTGACATCTTCGACGAGCGTTTCCTTCAAGAACTCCACACCGGCCCCTGTCTTGGCGGAGACGCTGAAGGCTCCCCGCTCCGCCGAAATCCGCTCCCAGCCAGTCTTTTGGGGAAGATCTGATTTATTGATAACCACCGTGTAACGCCTGTTCCCGAGCAGGCTCATCAGGTCACGATCCGCCTCGGTAAACTCTTCCGATCCGTCTAAGACCAGCAAAACCCGATCAGCATCGGCCATGGCCTCCAGAGACTTGTCAATTCCAATTCGCTCTACCGGCTCGCTGACCTTGCGAATACCGGCCGTATCCAGAAGCCGGAACGGAATTCCTCGGATCTCGATTGATTCCGCGATCAAGTCGCGCGTGGTTCCAGGAATCTCCGTGACGATAGCTCTGTCCTGGCGGAGAAGAGCGTTAAATAGGCTGGACTTGCCGACATTTGGGCGCCCTACAATGGCGAGCGACAAGCCCATGCCCACGATCTTTCCTTGGCGGTAACTGGCATGGAGTTGGTCTAACCCATAAACCAAGAAATCCAGGCGTTCCCGTATCTCTTCGGAACTCAATAGCGGAACATCATCCTCTGCAAAATCAATCCCGGCTTCTAGAAGCGAAATCAGGCGGACCAGGCCATCCTTGAGAGGCTTCAGCTTGTGAGACAGGGACCCGGCAACCTGCTGGTGCGCTACCTTGGCTTGAAAGAGCGTCTTCGCTTCGATCAGATCACGAACCGCTTCTGCCTGCACCAGGTCCATTCGGCCTCGCAAGAACGCTCGAAGTGTAAATTCACCGGGAGTCGCAAGGCGCGCTCCAGCTCGGACTAACAAGTCCAATGTGGCATTGAGAACAACTGGGCTTCCGTGGCAGCTGATTTCTACGACGTCCTCTCCCGTGTAGGAGCGGGGAGCACGGAAACAAGTGACCAGCGCCTGATCTATCCGGTGACCTGTTCCTGGCTCGACAATTCGAGCCAAAAATGGAACTCTGTCCTGTGCCACATCGGTGCCGCCCGATAAGATCGAATGCGCCAGGGGCAGGGACTGGCTTCCGCTAAGGCGAATAATTCCGATCCCGCCCTTTCCCACCGGCGTAGCGACTGCGGCGATCGTATCTTCAAGCAGTGTTTGCATCTCCCTTGGGATAGATCACAACCTTCCGATTCTCGCCGAACCCTTCGCTTTCGGTTCGAATTCCGGCATCGTCGGCAATGGCCAAGTGAACAATCCGTCTTTCGTCCGGAGTCATCGGACTGAGCTTGAAGGCCCTGCCTGAGCGCTTAACGTTCTCGGCGGCGGTCAGAGCCATCAAACGCAACTCTTCGGCACGAGTTTCTCGATACCCATTGCAATCAAGGAGTATCTTCCTGCCTCTCTTCTCAAAAACCTTGTTGCAAAGGTATTCCAGGGCGTGAAGGACCTCTGCATTTCGCCCAAGCAAAATGGAATCATCCCTCCCCTGGAAGATCACTTCCTCCATCTCTTCTTTCTCTACAATTTGAAAGGAGAGGTCCAGTCGGGCCGACCGGATAAACAGCTGCAAAAACTCTTCTTGTGTCATACCGATCCTGGTTACCTTTTTCTAGGCCAACTTCATTTCCTCTTGCTCTGTTTGGCAGGACTGGTAGCTGCAGCCGTAGGACCGTATCGATTCATCAGATATTGCTGGGTTATCCCCACCAAATTACTCGTGAGCCAGTACAATACCAAGCCGCTCGAAGTGAACGCCAGCATAAACCCAAATACCAATGGCATTGCCAGCATCATCTTCGCTTGAACCGGATCCGCAGATGGAGTGGGGGTCATTTTCTGCATGGCTATCATGGAAACTGTCATGAGAATGGGCAGGATGAACGTGTGGTCCGCAGCAGATAGATCTTTGATCCACAAGGCGAAGGGTGCATGTCGAAGCTCGATGGACACAGACAACAAATTGTAAAACGCGATGAAGAAAGGCATCTGAAGCAGAAGGGGTAGACATCCGCCCAGGGGATTGACTCCGTGCTGTTTATAGAGGGCCATTAGCTCAGCATTCATCTGCTGGCGTTTAGGATCGGTTGGCTTAAGCTTTTTATACCTCTCTTGGATCGCCTTCATTTGCGGCTGCAGCTTCTGCATCCTCTGGGCTGACACGATGGATTTGTAGCGCAAGGGAAACAGTGCCAGATTAATCAGGATTGTCAAAAGAATGATGGCCAAGCCATAGTTCTTACAGAAAGAGTAAATGGCTTGAAGAGCGAAGAACAGTGGCTTGCAGACAACCGCAAACCAGCCATAATCGATCAAGTCGATCAGATTGTCCCCGGCCTTCTGGAGGACCGCAGTGTCTTTGGGGCCCACGAAGATTCTGAAGCTTGCATGATCCGGTGTTGCACCCGAAACTCCCGCTTTCAGCAGCACTTCCTTCTTCCCGTCCTCCTTTGTGTGTTCGTCCCGGCCCAAATGAATTCGCTGCATCGGCTCGTTCAGTGCCGGCAGAAAAACGGCCGCAAAATACTGATCCTCCATCCCTACGAACCGGAACGAGCCGGAAAGGTCTTGATCTGCCTGGACATCTGTTGATTTGACTCGCGTAATCTTTTTTTCGTCACGATAAATTGCCCTACGAACAGCCATCCTCTCATCAACGGAGGGGTCGCCGAAGCCCGACCTCCACAGCAGCCTGTAATCGGACGGCCGATTGTTGAGCCATACCAGACAGTTCACTCCAACAGCGTAGGACCCGCGACTGAAGGTCATTTTCTTCTGGACTCGCAGCTGCTGATCAGCAAATTCGAAGGCAAGGCTTTGTTGCGCAGGCCCACTGCTAGAAAGGTTCACATTTCCATTTGCGTCGCATACAAAGAGCGCGTTCGAAAGACGCTTCGAGATCTCGTCCTCTTTGTCGATCTTAAGAGCCAGGGGATAGCCAAAAAGATCTGCCTGCTTGGCTTGGATCAAGTCTAAAGGCTTCCCGTCACTATCAGAGTACTTGTGCAGAATCCAGCTCTTCACGACAGCCTCTCTGTTCGAAAAACTGATTCTGAAGAGATCCGTTTCTACCGTGGTAAGCTTCTCAGACTCGGCCTTCCTAGGCTCGGATCCTTGCGAGGCCGTAGCGATCGTGTTCGTTTGGCTCGGCTGAACCGGGGCAGGCCCGGCGCCGGCTACAGGTGTGGTTGGCAAGTCTCCTGATCCAGTCGGGCTTTTCCTCTGTTCCCACAGGGGACGGGACAAGACGATGATCAGAAAAGAGAGCGCAAATGCAATCAGAAGGCGTCGTTCCATGAGGTTT
>Ga0075433_10003446_pt1 | contig 12201 bp, 9 predicted proteins | sample RhiMethybrSRZTD2_FD_75299 | JGI IMG/M metagenome (GOLD analysis project Ga0075433, IMG submission 75299) | Populus rhizosphere microbial communities from Tennessee, USA - Rhizosphere MetaG P. TD hybrid SRZTD2 | ecosystem: Host-associated > Plants > Roots > Rhizosphere > Soil | place: USA... | reverse complement strand
AGGAAGGAAAGATCGACATCCTGGAGGTGCGCCGCACAATTCTGGCGAACATGCCGGATACGAAGTCCTACATCGGGCAGCAGGCGTACTGGCAGAAGGCGGTCGCGGAGAAGCCGAAGAAGTAGTGTCCGGCGGTTGGCTACTGGCTGTTGGCTACTGGCTACTGGCATTGAATCCTGTCAGCCAAGAGCCAAGAGCCAAGAGCCAAGAGCCAAGAGCCAAGAGCCAAGAGCCAAGAGCCAGAAGCCGAGAGCCAGGAGCCAAGCGAGCCGAACGATTACAGGGCTCGTCGCAATAATTCAGTCTTGATCGCTGAGCCCCGCGCGAGCGGTCCCGCCGTACGAAATTTGGCGGGAATGTTCGCGCGTCGTGTGGCACACGTCTTGAGACGCTGCGCAGCATGGGTGTCATCGCTCTCGCTGTGCTGCTCGCCGCCGCCTGGTATTTCACGACACCAAAGGAACGCGATCGATTCCGGCGGCAGGCCCTTGATCGTCTCGACAACGTCTGGGGGGGTGCTTCCCGATATTGGCCCGCCCCTACACCCTTCGATGCTGCTCTGACGGCGCGCACCCCTCGTCCGGTTGTGACGTTCACCGTCCTCGCACTGAACGTCGGCATCTACTTCTCCATGTTGACCAGCCCGGGCTCGCTCGCCGATCCCGCGACGCTCGTCGGGTGGGGTGCAAACATCGGCACGCAGACGGCGAACGGCGAATGGTGGCGACTCGCGACCTCGATGTTCGTGCATGCCAGCTTCCTCCACATGTTCGTGAACGTTGTTGGCGTCGCGCAGATCGGACTGATTACGGAGCGGTTCTATGGCCGGTTCGCGTTCGCCAACGCATATCTTGGTGCGGGACTGCTCTTCGGCGTGGTGAATGTGCTTCTGCACCCAATCGGCGTAACCACCGGCGGGTCGGCAAGCGTCTTCGCGATCTATGGGATGTTTGCGGCGATGCTGTTTACCGGGATGTCGACACGATCACCGTTCACGGTACCGCTCACGACGCTCCTGAAAATCGCCCCGGCGGCGGCGGTGTTTTTCTTGTATAGCTTCGGTGCCGGACATGCCGGCGCGCTCGAGCTCTCAGGTCTCGTTGTCGGACTCGTCTACGGATTCATTCTGGCGAAGCCCACGGTCGTGGAAGCGTTGAGCGTATCGTCCGAGCCTGGCGCGCAACCGGTTGCGGAAGCCGCGCCAGCGGCTCAACGCCGGACGATTACGACGCCGATGTTGACGCGCACCATCTGTATTACGGCAGCCATCGTCATCGTCGTCATCGGCGCCGGCATTCCGATGCGCGGTGTCGTCGACATCCGCCCCGAGATTGCCCGCATTGCCGATCTGGAAGATAAGACGGCGAGCGCCTACGACAGCGCGGTCCGTGAGTTCGCCAACGGCCAAATGTCGCTCAAAGAACTCGTCGCCGTCATCGACCGCACAATCCTGCCGGAACTTCGCGCCGCTCAGACCCGCCTGAAAGAGCTGCACCACGTTCCACGCGAGCAAGCCAAACTCGTCGCCGATGCGGATCAGTACTTCAAGCTGCGCGAGGAGAGCTGGAAGGCACGGGCAGCCGGTCTTCGGCGCACGAGTCTCAAGGGTATGCGCTCGCCGGACGACACGGAGCGGGAGGCAAAGGAAGTGCTCGATAGCCTTCGAATCGCTAATCCTTAGGCGTTGACGTTGAGTGACCGTGATGAAGAGAGTCGTCACTCACTTGTCAGCAGTGTTCCTGGCGTGCACCGCGGCGTCGCCGACGTCGGCGCATCAAGTAAGCGACTCTCTGTCGGGACGAATTGCCGGGAACGCAGTTATCGAGGGCCGGGTTCTCGACCCCGGTGGTCGGCCAATAAGAGACGTTCTCGTCGTACCTCTCTGGGAGGTTCCGTCACGAAGTGGGCCTCACGTGCAACCCGTCAGCATTCGTTTTGGATCCATAACTAGTGCGGCCGGAGGATTCCGGCTCGCGAAGCTCCAGGCAGGATCGTACTACCTCGTGGCGCTGCCGCGGAACGTGCCTCGTAACCAACCGCTTGTCGTGAGCAGGGACTCGTACCGAATCGGATACGGCATCACGTATTTTCCCGCCGCAGCCCGATTATCGGACGCGAAGAAGGTAACGGTCGCGGGCAGCGCAGTCGTGCAGGGTGACATTACAATCTCGCTCGCCAATCTCGCCGACATCAGCGGAACGGTGTTCGGGTCAAACGGTCGTCCCGCCTCTGGCGGATCGCTTGCCGTCACGCACGGGGACAATCTCTCCGGTGTTGATTCGATCGCTGTGCCGATTCGTTCAGACGGCAGATTCGTCGTCACCGGCCTGCCTCCCGCGACTTACTTCCTCAAATATCGTGAAGGCGGTGTCACTCCGAGAGTCTCGAGTGCGAAAGTATTTATCGCTGACGCAGATGTGACCGGCGTTCGCGTTGTTCCGACTGAGTCGGTGAAGGTCACGAGCAGGCAGTGAACCAAAACAATTCTCCTTTCTCCTTTCTCCTGTTATCTCTTTAGATCTGATCGCAGTGTGACTGTGGAGCATGTTGACTGTGCGCGCCTCACTTTCCCAGATAGCGATCAAAGAACTTCCCGATCTCCTCAAACGCCTCCTTCGTCTCCGGGGCATTCACATCGCGCATGTACTGTGCGTGTGATTGTCCTTCGTAGACATGCAGTTCCGCGACGACACCGGCCTGCCGAAGCTTGCGGTGCACGCGCACCGTGTTACTGAGCAGGAGGTCGCGCGTGCCGGTGGTGAGAATCGTCGCCGGGAATCCATGCATGTCGCCGTAGACAGGCGACAACATCGGATCTTTCAGGTCGTGGCCGTTGGCGTAGAGGCGCGCCATCGCGTCACAACGGCCATCGCTTCCGACCAGAACGTTGTCGACCATGTAGTTGGTGGCGAACGAGTCACCGGTCCCGGTCAGGTCGGACATCGGAGTGCCCGGTGCGATAGCGGCAGGTAACGCCAATCCCTCCTGCTTCGCGCGCAGCACCATCGAAAGTGTCAACGCCCCACCGGCAGAGGTGCCGAAGATTGCCATGTTCTTCGCGTCGGTGGACTTCAATGCCCACTTCCACGCCGTCATTCCGTCGTCCAGTGCGGCAGGATACGGCGCGTCGGGGGGCCGGCGGTAATCAACCGACAGCACCCGGAAGTGACCGAAGCCCGCCATGTAGATCGCTTCGCTGGTTGCCGCTTCGCCGCCCTGGAGCACATAGCAGCCGCCGTGCATGTGGACGAGAAGGCGGTTGCGATTCTCCGGCGGGATGACCTGGGGCGTGACCATGAAGGCGCTGACACCATTCACCGTGATCGCTTCGGTCTTGACGCCGAGTCGCTCTCGGAGTGCCGGCAGGTTGCGGCCGGCAGAGGGAGCGGACACCGTCTTCCATTCCTCGGTCGTTGTTGGTGCGCTGTTCCAGTTGCCGGCTGGCGCCCCGGCGATCAACGTCTGCATCTCCGGGCTGACCGTGTTGGGCACAGGAATGCTGCGCGCCGGGATTGCTCGAGGCTCTTTGCTGTTGGTCTGGGTGCTTACGTCGTTTGACACAAAAAAAACAATAATCGCCGGCAGGAGAAAAGAAAACCCGATTGCAACGCTGCGAAGTTGACGGAACGGGATCGCCATGGCGCCTCCTCGGAACCGCACGGGCGTGTGGAAGTTGCGGTATCGTCTCACAACCAGGACGAAATGCGTGAATCATGGGATCGATGCATCGAACGCGCTCAACAGCTCGCGAGTACGGACGAAGCCGTTCATCCACTGTTGACCTTCTACGGTGCCCTGCTTGGATTGCAAAAGGTGCTGTCGGCCGGGCTGACTCCCAGCAGAAATGGTCCTCCGACCGGCGCGCTCGCTAAAGATATCGAGTTGCTGCGGCCTGGCATCGCTGCGTTTCTCGGCTCCATCGCCGCGGCTGGCCCTGAGCTGCTCGCAAAGCAGGCGCGCAAGCTCCTCGACGGTCCACAAGAAAAGATCGACGATCTCCTCACGGCCTGTTGGAACCGTCCATCGGATCGGCAGTTCTTCGCGAAGGCGGTGCTCCAGCCGTACGCGCGTTTTCTCGCAGAGGCCGGTGTGATGCCGATCGATCGCGAATTGACCATGGCAGAGAACCGCTGTCCGTTCTGCGGCGGGATCCCGCAGCTGTCGATGCTGCACGGCGCGGGTGGACCGCTCGAGGGAGGCGGCCGGTCGCTGCTGTGTGCAACCTGCTTGACGGTCTGGCCATTTCGTCGCGTGCTCTGTGCCTATTGCGGTGAAGAGGACGAGCAGAAGCTCGGCTACTTTCATTCGCCGCAGCACGATCACCTTCGCGTCGATGGGTGCGACACCTGCCACCGCTACCTGAAAACGGTCGATCTCACGCGGCTCGGTGTTGCCGTGCCTCTTGTCGATGAGGTAGCGGGCGCGGCGCTCGATATCTGGGCGCGCCAACAAGGGTACGAAAAGATTGAGTTGAATCTCGTGGGGCTTTGATCGCGGTGGCTCCTCGCTGTTGGCTGCTGGATTTCGCGCGAACGAATCGTGTTATCGTGAGCGATCGAACGGAGACTTCGAATGGAAATCTCGCGAAGAGCATTCATTCAAACTGCTGTTGCCAGCGGCGCAACACTGACCGCGTTCGGATTCGATATCGCACCCGTCTACGCGCAGGCCAGGACGTTGAAGATCGCGCGAACCAGCGAAACCCGAAGCACCTGTCCTTATTGTTCCGTCAGTTGCGGCGTCATCATCCATACGCTTGGGGATAAAGCGAAGAACGCGGTCCCGCAGGTCGTCCACGTCGAAGGAGATCCCGATCATCCGATCAATCGCGGCACTCTCTGTCCCAAGGGCTCATCCCTTCAACAGGACATCCTGAACGATCGACGGCTGCTCAAACCGCAGGTCAGACGACCGGGTTCGGATCGCTGGGAAGACATCGGCTGGGATCAGGCGCTCGACGAAATCAGCCGTCGCGTGAAGAAGACGCGCGACGATACCTTCATCGAACGCGACGATCGTGGTCGCGTCGTCAACCGCTGTGAGGGCATCGCCTTTACCGGCGGCTGCACCGACACCAACGAATTCAATTACCTCGTCGTCAAGACAATGCGCAGCCTGGGGGTCTGCAACCTGGAAAACCAGGCCCGAGTTTGACACGGGCCTACGGTCTCCAGTTTGGGGCCCACATTCGGACGCGGTGCGATGACGAACGGGTGGATCGACATCAAGAACACCGACATGATGTTGATCATGGGCGGCAACCCGGCTGAAAACCATCCGTGTGGTTTCAAATGGCCGGTTGAAGCCAGGCTCGAGCGCAACGCCAAGATGATCGTTGTCGATCCGCGGCTGACGCGAACGGCTGCGAATGCCGACCTGTTCCTTCAGATTCGTGCAGGATCCGACATCGCCTTCCTCGGTGGTCTGATCAACTACGCCATCGAGCAGGGGCGCATCGCTCGCGACTACGTCGTGAACTACACGAACGCGTCCTTCATCGTGCAGGAAGGATTCAAGCTGCCCGACGACGGGTTCTTTTCGGGTTTCGACACATCCACACATGCGTACGATCGCTCGAGTTGGAACTATGAAGGGACTGGTGGTTCGGCGGGTTCCAGCGGCGGGGCGACACCGCGTCACGCGTCGCAAGAGCTGCCGAAGCCCGAAGGCGGAGGACATCAGGCGGGTGGTCCGGCCGGAGCAACGACGTCGGCGAAACTGCCTGAGACTGTTGCGCACGATCCCGCTCTCCAACACCCGCGATGCGTGTTTCAGTTGCTCAAGAAACAGTATTCGCGCTACACGCCCGAGGTTGTGGAGCGGATCACCGGAATTCCAAAGGATCAATTCCTGAAGGCTGCCGATCTCTTCACGTCCATCCGAAAGGACGGCGACATGAAGAAAGCAGCGACGATCATCTACGCGGTTGGATGGACGCACCACACCTTCGGCACCCAGATCATCCGCGCGGCGGCCATCCTCCAACTGCTGATGGGCAACGTCGGGCGCGCCGGCGGTGGTGTCAACGCCCTGCGCGGTCACTCGAACATCCAGGGTGCGACCGATATGGCCGGCATCTTCGACATCCTTCCCGGCTACCTGAAGATGGCTGCACCAGACGACGTCGATCTCGCCACCTATCTGAAGCGAACGACACCAACCTCATCGAAGCCCGCCGAGTGGGATTCGTTCAATTACTGGTCGAACGCGCCGAAGTTCACCGTGTCATTGCTCAAAGCCCTCTACGGCGACGCGGCCAGGAAGGAGAACGACTGGGCGTTCAATTACCTGCCGAAGATCGATCGCAATTACTCTTGGACCGAGATCTGGAACGGGATGCACGAAGGGCGGGTCAAGGGCATGTTCGCGATCGGCATGAACGGCGTGCAGATTGGACCGGACACGCGGAAGAACATCGAAGCGCTCAAGAAGATTGATTGGCTTGTCGTGGGCGAGATCTATCCGGACGAGACGAGCGAATTCTGGCGCGCACCCGGCACCACGGCCGACGACATGAAGAAGATCCAGACCACCGTGTATCGATTGCCGTGCGCAGGGTTCGCCGAGAAGGATGGCAGCTTTACCAATTCGGCGCGGTGGCTGCAATGGAAGAATGTCGCGTTGCCGATGCCCGGCGACGCGCGCCTGGATCAGGACATCCTCGCGCAGATCTTCATGCGCGTTCGCGATCTGTATCAAAAGGACGGTGGCAAGTTCCCGGACCCGATTCTCAACGTGCGCTGGCCATATACGAAACCGTTGAACCCGTCGCTGTCGGAGGTTGCCCGCGAGATCAACGGACAAGCGCTCGCCGACGTGACCGATCAGGCGACCGGCCAGGTGATCAAGGCCGGCCAACAATTGCCGGCGTTTTCGTTTCTCCGTGACGACGGCACCACGCTGTGCGGCAACTGGATCTACTGCGGGTCCTGGACCGAAGCCGGCAATCAGATGGCGAGACGCGGCACAGACGATCCATCGGGGCTCGGTATTTATCCGAACTGGGCGTGGTCGTGGCCGGCAAATCGCCGCGTGCTCTACAACCGCGCGTCGTGCGATCCGGCAGGCAAGCCCTGGGATTCGGCGCGGCGTCAGGTCTGGTGGAACGAATCCGGCGGACGGTGGGTCGGTAACGATGTTCCCGATTTCAAGCCGGACTCGAAGCCTTCGGATCACATGGGGCCGTTCATCATGAATCCGGAGGGCACGGCTCGACTCTTCGGACCGCTCACGGCATTTCATGACGGGCCTTTCCCTGAGCACTACGAGCCGATCGAGAGCCCGATTGCGAATCCACTGCATCCGCAACAGTCGAACAACCCGGTTGCGAGAAAACCGATGCAGTCTGGTGAGAAGTATGGCGACCCCGGCAGCGGCTTCAACGTGATCTGCACGACGTATCGGCTCACCGAGCACTATCACTACTGGACGAAGAACAATCCGATGAACGTGCAGCTCGTGCCCGAGCCATTTGTCGAGATCCCAATCGAGCTTGCCAACGATCTTGCGGTCAAGGGGGGCGACAAACTGAAGGTGTCGAGCGCGCGGGGATCGTATGTCGCGAAGGCGATGGTGACCCATCGCATCAAACCGATGATGATCGACGGCAAGAAGACGTACCAGATCGGTATCCCGATTCACTGGGGCTATCGCGGCATTGCGGAGGACGCTGGACGAACGGATCTGAATCCGGTCAATGTGCTCAGTCCCGCGGTCGTGGACCCGAATGCGTATACGCCGGAGTTCAAGGGATTTTTGGTAAAGGTGGAAAAAGCGTGAAGCTGCTGGCTGCTGGCTGCTCGCGATTGGCGGTTGGCGAATGGCGGTTGTGGGGCGAATCCTTCGCACCTCTTGCGTTGCGGCGAGACGGCTGATTCGAGGATTCAAGGATTCAAGGATTAGCGATTCGCGATCAGTGATTAGCGATTAGTGATTCAGATGCCCAGTGGCACTCTTCAAATTCGAGCGATCTCAGGTCACTCCGGCGCAGTGCCGGGCGCCGGCGCGCACCGCGAAGAGGAGGTGTGCAAGTACATCGACGTGACGACGTGCATCGGCTGCAAGGCGTGCGAGGTCGCGTGCGTTGAATGGAACGATATGCCGTTCGCGCAGACGACGTTCGACAACACGTATCAGACGATGCCGTCGACGGCGTGGAACTTCTGGAACCTGATCAAGTTCGACGAGCACCCGAAAGACGACGGGTCGCTGATGTGGACGATGCGTAAAGATCAATGCATGCACTGCGAGGACCCCGGCTGTCTTCGCGCGTGCCCGGCCGACGGCGCGATCGTCCAGTACACCAACGGCATCGTCGACTTCAATCAGGAGAACTGCATCGGGTGTCAGTACTGCGTCACCGGATGTCCGTTCGATATTCCGAAGTTCAATTCGACGACCAAGAAGGTCTACAAGTGCACGTTGTGCTCGGACCGTGTCGGCCAGGGGCTCGAGCCCGCGTGCATCAAAGCGTGCCCGACCGGGTGCTTGAAGTTCGGCACCAAGGTTGACATGCTCGGACTGGCGGAGAAGCGGGCGGCGCAGCTGCGCGAACATTCCGGGTTCCAGAACGCGGGCGTCTACAATCCGTCGTCGATCAGCGGCACGCACGTGATCTACGTCCTGCACGATGCGACGAAGCCGGAGATGTACGGCGGCCTGCCGGCAAATCCGAAAATCCCGGCGACGTTCACGATGTGGAAATCATTTGCGAAACCGGTCGGGCTGCTGCTGGCGCTTCTTGCGGCTCCAGTGGCGTTCTTCCACTACATCGCCGAAGGCCCGAAAGAGGCGCAGCCGCCGCTTCCGGGAGAGCACGACAAATGACGACGGCGGTTGAACGGTTTGACGATGAGGCACGGCGGCGCGTCAACGCCCACGGGCGAACCACCGTTCACGAGAACGAGCTGCTGCGGCATCCGGTCTACACGCGCGTGCTGCACTGGTCAGTGGCCATTTTTTTCCTGCTCGCGTTCCTCTCGGGCTTCGCGCTGTATACGCCGTGGCTTTACCACGCGCTCACGCCGATCTTCGGCGGCGGCCCGATGACGCGCCTGTTGCATCCCTGGTTCAGTCTCGGCTTCGTTGTGTTCTTCGGCCTTCAGCTCCTCAACTGGCTGGATCCGATGTGGTGGACGCCGGCCGATTCGCGATGGCTGAAGCGAATCAAATCGTACGTCTCGAACGAAGAGGCGGTCGAAGCAGAAGATGTCGGGTTCTTCAATGGTGGTCAGAAGATGTACTTCTGGACGATTGCCGCCTGCGCGGTGATCTTTCTGCTCACTGGTCTCCCATTGTGGTTTCCGCGCTCGTTCGGTCGGCTTGTCGTCGCCATCAGCTCAGTGCTTCACGATGTTTCCGCTTTGCTGATGCTGGTTGGCTTCATCGTGCACATCTACGAGAGCACGGCGCAGCAACCGGGCACCTTCCACGCGATGACGCGTGGGACCGTGTCGCGACGGTGGGCGTGGACGCACCATCCGGCGTGGTATCGCCAGGCGACCGGCCGCGATCCGCGTGCCGATTACGAACGGGCCCGAGCCGCAACACGCAGGGCAGGGTCTTTAGACCCTGCCGACGACTGATCTGATGATGATCCGCGGCGTCACAGTTTGCGTGGCGCTGGTCATCGCCTCGGCAACGATGTCGATCGGTGCGCGAATCGATCAACGATCGAATGCGCCATCTTCCAGCGTTCGATTTCGCGACATCGCGACTAGCGCGGGTCTGCGTTTCACCCACAGCGACTTACCATCTGGCAGCAAGTATTTCGTCGACAGCGCTCCCGGCGGTCTTGCCGTGTTCGACTACAACGGCGACGGACGTCCGGATATCTTTTTCACAAACGGCGCGGCGACTCCCTCTTTGGAGAAAACATCTCAAACCTACTGGAACCGGCTGTATCGCAACGATGGCAACATGCGTTTTACCGATGTGACTGACGCGGCTGGTGTGCGAGGCGTCGGCTATGCGATGGGCGCCGCGGCGGCGGATTTCGACAACGATGGTGACGTCGATCTGTTCGTCGCCGGCGTGAATCAGAATCAGTTGCTGCGGAATCGTGGCGATGGGCGATTCGAAGATGTCACCAGGCAGTCAGGCATCGCGAGCGGGGAGTGGGCGGTCGCGGGTGGCTGGTTCGACTACGACAACGATGGCCGGCTCGACCTGCTCGTCGTGAACTACGTCCAATGGTCGGTCGAGGCCAATCGGTCGTGCGGCGACGAGGCTCGCGGCGTTCAGATCTTTTGCGATCCGCGTGTCTTCAAGGGTCTGCCGAATCGCCTTTACCGGAACAAGGGAGATGGAACGTTCGAAGATGTATCAACGAAGTCAGGTCTGCTTGCGCATGTCGGCAAGGGCATGAGCGCGGCGTTTGCTGATTTCAATCATGACGGACGCGTGGACGTATTCGTCACCAACGACACCGTTCCCAACTTTCTGTTCAAGAACAACGGCGATGGCACGTTCTCGGAGGACGCGCTCATGGCCGGCGTGTCGGTGACCAACTCCGGCCGACCGATTTCGAGCATGGGCACCGACGCGCAGGACTACGACAACGATGGGTGGACCGACATTCATTTCACCGCGCTGACAGGAGAGACGTTTCCGCTGTTTCGTAATGATGGCCGCGGCGCTTTCATTGAAGAGACTCAGTCAAGTGGCCTCGGTCGACTGACGGTCAAGCGGTCAGGCTGGTGCGCGATTCTTGCCGACATGAACAACGACGGATGGAAGGATATCTTTACCGCGAACTCTCACGTCAATGCGCGTATCGGTGACTTTCAGTCGATCGCCTTCAAGCAGAGCAACAGTGTGTTTCTCAACGATGGCCGCGGGCACTTCAGCGATGTCTCGGACGCCGCAGGCCTCGGAGTCTCGGTGGCGGCGCACCGTGGCTGCGGGGTCGCGGACTTCGATGGCGACGGCCGGTTGGATGTGGCGGTGCTGACCCTCGGCGCGCCGGCGGAGCTGTGGCAGAACGTCAGTCCGACAAGGCCGGGATCCGTTGTCCGGGATCCGGGATCCGTTGTCCAGGATCCGGGATCCGGAAATCACTGGTTGATCGTGCGATTGGCCGGAACGAAGTCGAACCACGACGGCATCGGTGCAGTTGTTCGCGTCGGCAATCAGATGCGCACGATGACCACGGCTATGGGTTACGCGTCGTCGTCGCATGCAGGTTTGCACTTCGGCCTGGGCACGTCGGCTGGTCCAGTCCGCGTGGAGGTGGAGTGGCCGTCGGGGACGAAGCAAGTCATTGAAGATGTGAAGGTGGATCGGGTGGTTGAGATAGTTGAAAAGTGATATCAGCTAGCGCCGTGTCCCCGGACCGTACAAGATGCGTCCGGGTCGTGCCTCGGTCACCGCGCCGTCGTCGAACACCACCTGGCCGTTGACCACAACCAGCGAGACGCCTTCCGAGTATTGGTGGGGTTGTTCGTATGTCGCGCGATCGCGGACGGTGTCGGGGTTGAAGACGACGAGATCCGCTTTCAGGCCTTCCCGAAGGACGCCGCGATCGGCGAGTCCAAGCCGCTGCGCGGGGAACGAGGTCATCTTCCTGACGGCGTCTTCTAAAGTAATGACCTTCAGGTCGCGCACGTAACGCCCGAGCACCCGTGAAAAGGTCCCGTAGTTACGCGGATGGGGACTGCCCTCTCCGAACACCGGAATCCCGCCGTCCGATGCGATCATGGTCGCCGGGTGACGGAGCACGCGCTGCAGATCCTGCTCGTCGATCGCGTGGTAGATTCCGCCGCACCCGCCACGCTCCACCAGCCAGAGAACTGTCTCTGCCGCGTTCGGCACCGTCGGCTCGAGACCACGGCCTTTCGTCACGTCGCCGAGGCGTTTGCCATCGAGCGATGGATCCCACTGGCAGCGCGAGAGCTGCACGTTCTGCGGATCGCCGCCGCCGCGCGCATCTCGCAGAAGCGCGATCGTCTCGATCAGGATCTCCTGGCGTGAACCAGGGTCCCGTATCTTCTTCAGCGTGGCGTCGCTCCCGCCCTCGAGCGCCCACGACGGCAATAGCGCCGCCGCGATCGAGGTCGCTGAGGCGGTGTACGGGTATTCATCGATCGTGGCGTCGACACCGCGCGCGCGCGCCTCGTCGATGAGCCGAAGCGTGTCCACGGTCTTGCCCCAACTGGCCTTGCCGATGATCTTGTGGTGCGTGACCTGCGTCGGCAGTCCGCC
>Ga0075433_10003445_pt1 | contig 12203 bp, 9 predicted proteins | sample RhiMethybrSRZTD2_FD_75299 | JGI IMG/M metagenome (GOLD analysis project Ga0075433, IMG submission 75299) | Populus rhizosphere microbial communities from Tennessee, USA - Rhizosphere MetaG P. TD hybrid SRZTD2 | ecosystem: Host-associated > Plants > Roots > Rhizosphere > Soil | place: USA... | reverse complement strand
GGCACCTGCATCGTCTGGGCTGCGAGCTGTCGCTGGGGCTGGAGCGCGCGGTGGAGGAATCGCTCGACGTCGTCGACGACGCGTTCCGGCGCTCGCCCGCGGTCCGCGACCTCTTCCTGGACATCTGCCGAACGTGGGGGCGCGTCGCGCTGACGTTCTCGGTGATGCACGAGCTGGGGCTGCTCGGCCGCTACCTTCCTGAGTTCGGCGGCCTCACGTGCCTCGTGCAGTACGACGTCTACCACAAGTTTTCCGCCGACCAGCACTCGCTGCTCGCGGTGGAGCATCTGGAAGCGCTGGCTCCGGGGCAGTCCGCGGAATCCGAAGGCGCCGCCGCCGTCTTCAACGAGGTCGAGAAGCCCGAGCTGTTGATGCTCGGGATGTTGCTGCACGACATCGGCAAGGCGAAGGGTGGCCACGGCCACGTCGCCAAGGGCATCCCGCTGATCCGCGAGCTGACGGCGCGCATCGGGCTTTCGCCCGACGACGCCGGGATGGTGGAGTTTCTCGTCGCACACCACCTGACCATGTCGCACATCGCCCAGCGCCGCGACATCGACGATCCGAAAACCGTCGAGAGCTTCGCGGAAACAGTGACCGATCCGCAGCGGCTGCGCATGCTGTATCTGTTGACGTGGGCCGACATGCGGGCCGTCGGCCCGGGCGTCCTCACGGGCTGGCAGGCGCACATCCTGCACGAGCTCTACGCGCGCACGCTCGCACGGCTCACCGGTGGGCGCGTCGAGAAGCCCAATCGCACGCAGCTCGCGGCGCGCCTCTGGGACACCCTCGGCGGCGACGTGCCCATGACCGACGTGCGCGCGCATCTCGCGATGGTGCAGGACCGCTATCTCGCCACCACGAGCGTGCAGCGCATGGCCGCGCACCTGCGCCTGACCGCGCGCCTGCCGACGGTGCCTGTCGCGACCGAGCTGTTCCATCATCCCGACCTCGGCTCGTCCGACCTCGTGGTCGTCACGCACGACGTCCCCGGTCTCTTTTCGCTGATCGCGGGCACGCTGGCCGCCCACGGCGTCAACATCATCTCCGCGCAGATCGCGACGCGCGCCGACGGCGTGGCCATCGACACCTTCCAGGTCAACGACCCGACCGGCGAGGCGGTGACGTCGGCGGCGCAATGGAGCCGGACGCTGGCCGCGCTCACGGCCGTGCTCACCGAGGAGCAGTCGGTGGATGTGCTGCTCGAGCGGCGCCGTGCCGGAGGCCGCGCGACGCCGGCCGGCGAAGCGAAGCCGAAGATCTCGGTAGACAACCGGTTGTCCGACGAGTACACGGTGATCGAGGTCAAGTGTCCCGATCGCCTCGGGCTGCTCTATCTGATCACGCGCACGCTGTCCGCGCTGGACCTCGACATCGCGAGTGCGAGGATCGCGACGGAAATCGACCAGGCCCTCGACACCTTCTACGTCCTCGACCGGAAGGGCCGGCGGCTCGAGGAGCCCAGCGCCATCGAGCACACGCGCGCCGCGCTCGAGCAGGCGCTGCTGCAGCCGCTCTGATGCTGAGCCGATATCGCGATAATGTGCGCGCCTGGAGTGACCCGCTCGGTCGCGCCTTGTTCCGCCTGCACCTGCGCCCGAACCATCTGACGGTCGCCGGCCTTGCCGCGAGCTGCGTCGCGGCCGCCTGCTTCATCGCGGGTCAGACGAAGACGGCGGGGCTCGTGCTGATCCTGGCCGGCCTGCTCGATCTGCTCGACGGCTCGCTGGCGCGCGCTTCGGGCCAGGTGACCGCGTTCGGCGCGTTCCTGGACTCGGTGATCGATCGCTATTCCGATATCGCGGTCATGCTCGGCATCGTCGTGCTGTATGCGCGGACGCCGAACCCGCGTGGCGCCCTGGTCGCGATGGCGGGTCTCGCCGGCTCGGTCATGGTCTCGTACACGAAGGCGCGGGCCGAGTCGATCGGCGTGGAATGCACGGTTGGTATGATGGAGAGGCCGGAGCGGCTCATCTGCCTCATCGCTGGCGCTGTTCTCGATCGCATGGAGCCGGCGCTCTGGGTGCTCGCGATCATGGCCAACGTCACCGCCGTGCAACGGATCATCTTCACGCGGCGCATGATGCGCGAAGAGCCGCGCCGCGCGCGCATCCTCACGCCGCTCGTCATCGCCGCCGTGTTGCTGCTGCCGGCTCAGACGCGCGCGGAGACGGAGCTCGAGCGCGCGTGGGCAGCGGCGGTGGCCGCCTTCCAGCAGGGCGATCCCGCGCCGCTGGCGAACGCGTTCTCAACGGAAGCCGCGCAGGCGAGTCCTATCGGGGATCACGTGCGCTGGCTTCTCGCCGACGCCCTGGAGCGCTCGGGCGATCTGGCTGGCGCCCGAGCGGCGGCACTCGCCGTCGTTGACCGGTATCCGGACAGCCGCCTCGCGCCGCGTGCGCTGATGATGGCGGCCGTGCTCGCGTCGCGCGCCGGCGACGATGAGGGCGCCCAGGCCGCGCTGCGGCGGCTGCTCGAGCGCTATCCCGACGTCATCGAGGTGCCCGAGGTGCTCTATCTGCTCGGGCAGACTGCGGAGGCACGCGGCAACCGTGACGTCGCCGCGCTCGCGTATCGCCAGCTTCGCGTCCTCGCGCCGACGACCGGCTATGCGGAGGCGGCCAGCGATCGGCTCGACGTGCTGGTCAGCGCCGGGACGCCGCTGCCCCCGCTGTCACTGGCCGAGCGGATCGATCGCGCCGAACGTCTGCTGCGCGGCGGCGTGCCGAAAACGGCCGGCGACGAGGCCGAGCGCATTGCCGGCGAAGCACGCGATGCCGGCATCGCCGTTCGCGCGCTGCGCGTCGTCGGCGACGCGGCGGCCCGCCTCGGACGCTACGACGCTGCGGCAAAAGCGTTGGATGCGGCCGCCAAGCGCGCACCGTCGGATCAGCAGCCCCGCCTCCGGATCGAACAGGCGCGCTTCCTGATCCGCTCAGGACAGGACAAGCGCGCCATCACGCTGCTCGAGGCCGTCGGCGCGAGTGCGCCGGAACGCGAGGCGTCGGAAGCGCTGGCGATGCAGGCCCGCGCCCTGGACGAGGGTAGCCGCGATGCCGAGGCCGTGGCCGTCTATCGGCAGATCGTGAAGCGATTCCCCAATCGCGACGTCGCGGCTCTTGCGCTGTGGCGATTGGGCTGGCTCGCGTGGCTGCGCGGCGATCCGCGAGGCGCCGCCGCAGAATGGCGCCGCGTCGCGGAGGTCTCGGGCGGCCGTGGCCTGCGTCTGCCCGCGCTCTACTGGCGTGGTCGCGCGCTCGAGTCCTTGAAAGACGAGGCAGGAGCCGAGGCCTTGTACAGCAAAGTGCTGGCCGAGGCGCCCCGCGGATATTACGGCATGCTCGCCGCTCAGCGCGTCGTGGGCCCGGCGCCCGCGGCGATGCCGCGTGAGATCACTTCGCCGACGCTGCCGGCCAACCCGACCGAGGCGCTCAAGGCCGATCCGCGCTTCGCGCGCGTCGATCTCTTGCGTCGGCTCGGGCTGATCGAGAACGCGTGGGAAGAGCTCGAGGACGTCGTGGAGTCCTCCGTCGGCGATCCGGTGCGGCTCTACGGCGCCTCGACCGCGTACGCGCGCGAAGAGCGTTATCACCTGGCACTGCGGATCGTGCGCCGCCACTTCGGAACGCTGAGCACCTCCGGCGATCCGGCGCTGCCGCGCGCGTTCTGGGAAGTGATCTATCCGCTCGGCTGGCGTGACGAAGTCGCCGACACCGCCAAGCGCGCCGGCATCGACCCGTACCTCGTGGCGGCAATCGTCCGCGAGGAGTCGAGCTATTACCCGCGCGCCGTCTCGCGCGCCGGCGCTCGCGGGCTCATGCAGCTCATGCCCGCAACGGCGAAGCCGATGGCCGACGTGCGCGGGTTGCCATTCGACGGCGGCGGTCTGCTCGACGATCCCCGCGCCAACCTCGAGATGGGTACGGTGTTTCTCGCGGGCCTCATGAAAGAATTCGGCGAGCCGCGGCTCGCCATCGCGGCCTACAACGCGGGTCCCCGGCGTGTGCGCGAATGGTGGAAGGCGCGGCGAACGAGCGACATGGAGGTGTTCGTCGAGCAGATCCCGTATGACGAGACGCGCAATTACGTCAAGCGCGTCATGCTCGCCTGGTCGGAATACCGCCGCGTGTACGCCGAACCCCCGAAACCCGCCGACCCCCCCAAGTAGCCGAACTCCGAGGCTAGCTGCGTCACGTCACGTGGTGGCTGGCTGTGGGCTTCGTGCACACGCCGTTATGGCGAGCCGTGTCGTCGCACGAAGCGCAGGGGACGCCGAGCGCGCGGCCGAGGATTGACTGATCTCTGTGCGACCCCCTGTGGGGGATGGGGGGCCGCGCGAGGCGTGCCCGAGCGAGTTGCGACGTACAGGCGAGCCATCCGGTGTGAGCGCGAAGACCGCGGCCGGCCACCGCGTGATGTGCGCGCTGCTACTTCGCCGCCTGCTTCTTCTCCACCTCCAACGGCTCCAGCGGACCCAGCCGCTCTTCCAGCGCGGGCTCCGTCGCGAGCAAACCACCGCGAGGCTGGCCATTGACCTTCGCCGCCGCGCGGAGCGCGTCCGCCATCGCCCGCCGCGGCGCCGTGTAGCCCATGTCGCGCAGCATCTCGACAGCCTTGAGGTCGGCGGCGATCTCCTGATCGCGCGTGAACACCCGGATGATGAGCGGATTGGCGAGGAGATCGATCAGGCTCGCGTCGAGCGACAGCGTGAGCGCGCGCCGCTGGCCGATGTGCCCGAGGAGCTCGTGTGCCACCTCGTGCGCGACCAGCGCGTCGACCACCGGTCCGGGTTGGCGCGCGAGTCCCTCTGTGAAGTAGAACGTCGCGTCTTCGACCGTGTAGGCGCCGATGTGGTGGCTGCGGATCATCGCGAATGAATACTCGTTGGGATCGTCGTTGGCCGCCTTCGCGGCTCGCCAGAGCGCCTCAGCCAACACGCGCGTGTCAGGACTGGAGGGATCGGGATAGTACGTTCGCTCGGGCAGCGTGGTGCACGCGCCCGTCACGACGAAGAGCAGGCCGAGCCACAGCGAGCGTGTCACACATCCATGCTACGGGGGGCACCGCGCGGCCCCCCCGAAAATAAGCAGGGCCGCGTGTGGACCCGCCTACTTGCCCAGCAGTGGCTTGAGGTAGGGCCAGAGCACCTCCGCGACGCGGCGCTGACCCTCGGCGGTCGGGTGGATGCCGTCGGCCTGATTCAGTCGTGGGTTACCGGCCACGCCGTCCAGGAGGAACGGCGCCAGCGGCACGCCCGTCGCCTTGGCCACGGCCGGATAAACCCCCGCGAAGGCGCGGGCGTAGTCGTCGCCGTAGTTGGGTGGCACACGCATGCCGGCGAGCAGCACGCGGGCCCCGGCGGCCTGGGCGCGCTCGATGATGCGCGTGAGATTGTCCCGAAGGGCGTCTGGCGGCTGGCCTCGCAGGCCGTCATTCGCGCCGAGCGCGACGATGACGACCGCGGGCGAGAGGCGCAGCGCCCAGTCGACCCGCCGCAAACCTCCCGCGCTCGTGTCGCCGCTGACGCCAGCGTTGACGACACGATAGCTGAAGCCCTCGCGGCGTAGACGCGCCTCGAGCAGCGCCGGATACGCCTCGTCGGCGCCGACGCCGAGCCCCGCGGTGAGGCTGTCGCCGAGCGCGACGATGACGTGCTCGACGGCGAGCGCCGGTGTGGCCAACACCGAAACGAGGATGACGACGAGCAGCGCGCGAAACCGATTCACTCCCCGAGTGTAGTATGGCAAAGATGCTCGTTTCGGTCCGCGACCTCACGCTGCGGTTGCCGAGCGGCGGCCGCATGCTCACGGTGCTCGACGGCGTTTCACTCGACGTCGCGTCGGGCGAGACGGTCGCCGTCGCAGGACCTTCGGGAAGCGGCAAGTCCACGCTCCTCGGACTCGTCGCCGGCCTCGACACGCCCAGCTCGGGAACGATCGTCGTCGCGGGCGTCGAGGTCACACGGCTCGGCGAGGCGGCGCTCGCGCGCTTCCGGCGTGAGACGCTGGGCTACGTCTTCCAGTCCTATCATCTGATCCCGACGCTCACCGCGGCCGAGAACGTCGGTGTGCCGCTCGATCTCGCTGGCGTGTCCGGCACGCCGGCGCGTGTGCCGGAGCTGCTCGCCGGTGTCGGTCTCGCCGATCGCGGTCATCACTATCCCGCGCAGCTCTCCGGCGGCGAGCAGCAGCGCGTGGCGCTGGCACGCGCGATGGCACTCGATCCGCCATTGTTGCTGGCCGACGAACCGACGGGCAATCTCGACTCCGCCACCGGCGGGGCGATCATCGACCTGCTGTTCGCGCTCAATCGTGAGCGCGGCACGACGCTGCTGCTCGTCACGCACGATGCCACGCTCGCCGCGCGCGCCGATCGCGTGGTGTCGCTGCGCGACGGCCGCATCGCCGGCGAGCGTCGTCGAGCGGCTGCGCTCATTCCGTGACCGCCGCCCCGCGGCTCGCCTGGCGGCAGGCGCGTGGCGCGTGGCGCCACTTCGTGCTGTTGGCCGCGTGCGTCGCGCTCGGTGTGGCCGCGCTGGTCGGCGTCGGATCGTTTGCCGCGACCCTCGACCGCACGCTGGCGCGCGAGGCCAAGGCGCTCACCGGTGGTGATCTCGAGATCCGCGCCGCGCGTGCACTCGACGGGGAGACGGCAGCGGCGCTGACCGACCTGCGCGCACAGGGCGCGCGGGTCGTGAGCGTGCGCGAGCTCGTTGCCATGGCGCGCGTCGCCGATGGGCGCGCGCTGCTCGTCGAGCTCAAGGCGCCGGGCGCCGGCTATCCGCTGTACGGCAGGATGCAAACCACACCCGACCAGCCGCTGGCCGTCCTGCTGGCTGACGGCGGCGCGGTCGTGCAGAAAGAGACGCTCGATCGGCTCGGATTGCGAGTCGGCGACTCGTTCTCACTCGGCGCGGCGACCTTCACCGTGCGCGGCGTGGTGGACCGCGAGCCCGATCGCTCGGCGAGCCTGGTCACGCTCGGCCCGCGCGTCTTCATCGCGGCGGAAGGCGTCGAGCGGACGGGCCTCGTGCAGATCGGCAGCCGGGTCCGCTATCGCGCCCTCGTGCGACTGCCCGACTCGCTCGGCGCACGGGCCGCGCGCGAGGCGGCGGCGCGGCGCATCGCGGATCCGAGCGTGCGCGTCGCCTCGTACGACGAGGCGCAGCCCGGTCTGCGGCGGTTCTTCACGCAGCTCGCCAGCTATCTCGGCCTCGTCGGGCTCGCGAGCCTCCTGGTCGGCGGGATCGGCGTGGCGTCGTCGGTCGCGACGTTCGTGCGCCGTCAGGCGCCGACGATCGCGATCTTGAAAGCGCTGGGCGCCGACTCACGCACGCTGCTCGCGACGTTCCTCTGGCAGACGCTCAGCGTCGGTGTCGTCGCGAGCCTCGTGGGCGCGGCGCTCGGCGCCGCGCTGCAGCCGCTGCTCATCCGTCTGCTCGCGGGCTTCGTGCCGTTCACACTGCAGGCGCAAGCCGAGCCGCTGACGCTCGCGCGCGGCGTCCTCATGGGCGTGCTCACGACGTTTCTCTGTGCGCTCTGGCCGCTGCTTGCCGTGCGAACGGTGCGACCCAGTCTTGTCCTCCGGCGCGATGTGGATGAACAGGCCGCGCGCGGTCGGCGACCGTGGGCGGCGGCGCTGCCCGTGGCCACCGGCCTCGCCGCGCTCTCACTGTGGCAGGCCGGCTCACTGAAGCTCGGCGGCATCTTCCTCGGAGCCGCGGCCGCCGCCGTCGTCACGCTGCTGGCGCTCGCGCGCGGCCTGGTGGGCGCCGCACGCCGGCTGCCGCGCGGACCGTCACCGGCGTGGCGCCACGGACTCGGCAGCCTGCGGCGCCCCGGCGGCCATTCGGCGCGCGTCGTCGTCGCACTCGGCGCCGGCGTGATGCTGCTCGTCGCCGTCGCGCTCCTTCAAGACGCGCTCGACGCGCAGATCGACCACGAGCGTCGGCTCGAGGCGCCGTCGTTCTTTTTCGTGGATGTACAGCCCGATCAGCGAGACGAGTTCACGCGCGTGCTGTCGAAGGCCGGCGACGGTGTGAGGCCCACGCTGACGCCGATCGTGCGCGCCCGGCTGTCCGCGGTGAACGGCGTGCCGGTCACCCGCGATCTCGTACGGCGGCGCGTCGGCGAGGACCGGGAGGGCGCCTTCTATTACACTCGCGAGTACGCGCTGACCTGGTCCGCCGACCCGCCGCCCGGCAACGTGCTGACACGCGGCCGGTGGTGGGGGACGGAGCCTGGGCCGGCCCGCATCTCGGTGGAGGACGCGATGGCCAAACAGCTCGGGGTCGACATCGGGGGGCGGCTGACATTCGACGTGCAAGGCGTGCCCGTCGACGCGGAGGTGACGAGCCTGCGCAAGGTCGACTGGCAGAGCCTCGGCACCAACTTCTTCGTCGTCTTCTCGCCGGGCGCGCTCGACGGTGCGCCGACGACGTTTGTGGCCACCGCGCGTACGTCGGTCGCCGCCGAGGGCGCCGTGCAGAGCGCCGTGGCCGCCGCATTTCCGAACGTCACGGCGATTCCGGTCCGCGATGTGCTGGAGCGTGTCGGCGCCGTGCTCGGCGAGATCGCCATCGCGATACGCGTGATGGCGCTGTTCACCGTGGCGACGGGCGTCGTCGTGATGGCCGGCGCACTCACGTCGACACGCTACCAGCGGCTCTACGAGTCGGTGGTGCTGCGAACCCTCGGCGCCACGCGCGGTGCCGTCGCACGCGCGTTTGCGGTGGAGTACGGCTGTCTCGGTGCCGCGGCCGGCGTCGGCGGCACCGCGCTCGCGGCCGTTCTCGCCTGGATCGTGCTGCGCTTCGTGCTCGACACGCCGTGGCGATTCGAGCCGTGGGCGCTCGTGGCCGGCGTGGCCGCGAGCGTGGCGCTCGCCATTGCGGTGGGATTTCTCGCGACGTGGCGGCTGTTGGGCGAAAAGCCGCTGCCGGTGCTGCGCCGTGAGTGAGCGGCCGGCCTTCCAACCGCTCGGCCTCGACCACGTCGTCCTGCGCGTGGCCGATCAGGCCGCGTCGCGCGCGTTCTACGAACAGATGCTCGGCTGCACGCTGGAGTTCATCAACGAGCCGATCCGCCTCGTCCAGCTGCGATTCGGCGATGCGCTGATCGACCTGCTGCCGGCGGAGGGCCCCACACCGCCGCGTGGCCTCGGTATGGATCACGTCTGCCTGTCGATCCGGTGCGACGATCTGGCTGCGGTCGCGAAAACTCTGAAGGCCCGTGGTGTGGACGTCGACGACGAAGTCCGTTCACGCCGCGGCGCCTGGGGTGTCGGACCATCGATATATATCCGCGACCCGGACGGTTATCAGATCGAGCTGAAGCCGCGAGACTGACCGCGCCGGTGTCGGCAGGGACCGTGGCGGCAGCGGGGCTCGCCGCCCTTGCCGTCGCGATGGGCATCGGACGGTTCGCGTTCACGCCGATCCTGCCGATGATGCAGGAGGACGCCGGCGTGTCGATCTCGGCCGGCGCCTGGCTCGCCTCGGCGAATTATCTGGGCTATTTCGTCGGCGCGCTGTCCGTGATCGCGTTGCCGATCCGGGCGGCGCACGCGATCCGCGGCGCTCTCGTCACGATCGCGCTCACCACGTTGGGCATGGGGATGCAGGATCACTTCGCGATCTGGATGGTGCTGCGCACGCTCGCCGGGGTCGCCAGCGCCTGGGTGCTCGTCTGCACCTCGGCCTGGTCTCTCGAGCGGTTGGTGCCACTGCGGCGTCCCGCGCTCGAAAGCACCGTGTTCGCCGGCGTGGGGACCGGGATCGCGCTGGCGGGGCTCACGTGTCTAGCGCTCATGCGTCTGCACACGACGTCGGCCCGAGCGTGGCTCGTGCTCGGCATCGCTTCGCTGCTCGTGACGATCATGATCTGGCCGGTGTTCGGTGCCGGCGATCGCCCCACCGTGCCGGCGCGCCGCGGCGTAAGCCCGGCGCTGGCGTGGGATGGCGAGTGGCTGCGTCTGACGCTGTGCTATGGCGCGTACGGCTTCGGCTACATCATTCCGGCGACGTTTCTGCCGGTCATGGCTCGGCAGGCAATCGCCGATCCGGGCGTCTTCGGCCTCTCGTGGCCGATCTTCGGCGCGGCGGCGGTAGCATCGACCATGCTCGTGAGCCGTCTGCGAGGCCGAGTCACGTATCGCCGGCTCTGGATCGGGTGCCACCTGGTGATGGCCCTCGCGATCGCGCTGCCCGTGGTCTGGCCCGGGATCACGACGACGATCCTCGCCGCGCTCGGCGTGGGCGGGACGTTTCTCGTCGTCACCATGGTCGGCATGCAGGAGGCGCGCGACGTGGCCGGTGAGCGCGCCACGGCGCTGATGGCCGCCATGACATCGGCGTTTGCCCTCGGGCAGATCGTCGGGCCGATCCTGGCCAGCGCGACGCACGGTCGGGATGGAAATTTCTCCGCCGCGCTGCTCGTGGCGTGCGGCACCCTCCTGATCAGCGCGTGGGGCCTTTCCCAGACGTTTCCGTTTCACGCGCGACTGACCACGGTGTCTAAGTAGCGTATGGGCTTGCAACCATTCGAGACCGTGGTGACGGCGCATCATGCCGAGATCTATCGCTATCTGCTCCGTGTCACGTCCCGGTCCGGCGAGGCGGACGACCTCAGCCAGGAGACCTTCCTGCGCGCGTACCGGGCGTGGGACGGCCTGAACGACGACGCCAACGTCCGAGCGTGGCTCTTTACGATCGCCACCAACCTGGCGCGTAACTACTTCCGCTCGGAAAGCCGACGCCGGCGCGCCTACGCGGGCGTCAGCGACGTCCGCAGCGAGGTCGATCCCGCGAGCCCGGAGGAGACGCGCCGGTTTCACGAGACCCGCGCGCTCGTCGAGCGCGTCGTCGATGGCCTGCCGCTCAAGCAGCGGCTGGCGTTCGTGCTCCGCAAGCTTCACGACCTCGAATACGACGCGATCGGCAAGAGCCTGCAGTGCTCGCCGGAGAGCGCGCGGGCCCACGTGTTCCAGGCCCTCAAGAAAATCCGCCTCGGCCTCAATGGCCACGAACTTCCGATGATGGAGAGCGTGCGATGACGACCAAGTCCCCGTCCTGTCGCGCGATCGAACTCGATCTCGTCGCCACGGCGACGGGCGACGCCGAAGTAGGCTCGGCCGAGCGCGTTCACCGTCATCTCGAAACGTGCTCGCCGTGCCGGGACGAGTACGGCCGCTATCGCGCCGTCGATTCGGTGGCGCGCGCGCTGCGCCCGACGCCGCCGGCCGAGGCGCTCGCGAAGTCGCGCGCGGGTCTGGAATCGCGGCTGGCGGATCTCAGGCAGCGCCGCGTGGCGTATCGCATCTTTCCCTCGCCGCTCGGCCACATTCTGATCGGGCGCTCCGAGCACGGCATCGCCGTCGTCGAGTACCTGCACGGTGGCAGCTCGCTGCGCGCCTCGCGACTGGCCCGCGTGGAGGGCGTCGAGGCGGTACCCGGGGGCGAGGAGCTCGAGCGTCTGCAGCGCGATCTGCTCGACTACATCACGGGTCGTCGTCGCAGCCTCGACTGGACGCTCGACTGGCGACTGGCCCGGAGCGACTTCGAGCGCGCGGTGCTCGAGGCCACCGCGAACATTCCGTACGGCGCCGTCGCGTCCTACGCGGGCATCGCGCGGCGCATCGGCAAGCCGAGCGCGGTACGCGCGGTGGCGCAGGCGCTGCGCTGGAATCCGCTGCCGATCGTTGTGCCGTGTCATCGCGTGATCGGCACGTCGGGCCGGCTCACCGGCTACGCGGGCGACAAGCTTGGTCTGAAACACCAGCTGCTCAGCGTCGAGGGCGTGAAGCTGCACGCCGGACGCGGCGACGTCAGCATCGCGCGTGAGGCGATGTATGCGCTCGGCGAAGGCACGACGGAGTACTGCCTGCCGACGTGCGCCGACATCGGGACGCGCAGCCTTTCGATGGTGACGCTGTTCGCGTCTCGCGCGGATGCCGAGGCGCGCGGACTGACTCCCTGCTCCGACTGCCGGCCGGACCTGCATCCCCTCTCCGCGGCCTAGCTCGCTGCTCTTTCACGCTGGCCTTCGCACGGTGTCATACCGGGCGGAGGTGGATGATGGCCAAGCGAATTCTCGTCCCCGTCGCAGACGTCGCGCGCGCGGAAGCCATCGTGCCGGTGGTGGCGGCGCTGGCCCGCGAGAGCGGCGGCACCGTCCGTCTGCTCAGCGTGCAACCGCTGCAGCGCA
>Ga0075433_10003444_pt1 | contig 12205 bp, 10 predicted proteins | sample RhiMethybrSRZTD2_FD_75299 | JGI IMG/M metagenome (GOLD analysis project Ga0075433, IMG submission 75299) | Populus rhizosphere microbial communities from Tennessee, USA - Rhizosphere MetaG P. TD hybrid SRZTD2 | ecosystem: Host-associated > Plants > Roots > Rhizosphere > Soil | place: USA... | reverse complement strand
CATTCGTGGGCCAGCCCGCGTTCGAGCGCGCGTAGGCGCGCCGCGCGGCCGCCGCACCGGAGACGGCCCACGACCGACGACCTCAAACGACTCCTGATTCCGAGCGCGCTCTATCGCGATTTCCTGAGCGACCCCGCGCGGGTGCGGGAGTTCTATCCCTCCGACTATCGCGACCCGACGGCCGTCGTGGCGCGGGCGTCCGCTCGCGACTATCCGGCCGCCCGGCGCGCCAAGGTCGCCGGCGTGCTCCGGAAACAGGCCGCCCGATTCGACCTCCTCGACCTCTCCGGCGAATCCCTGGCTCGATTCGAGCGTCCCAACACGTTAGCGGTCGTGGCGGGGCAGCAGCCGGGCCTCTTTGGCGGGCCCCTGTACACGCTCTACAAGGCGCTCACGGCGATCGCCTTCGCCCGGGATCTCGAGGCCAAGACGGGTGTTCCGGCGGTTCCGATCTTCTGGATCGCCTCCGACGACCACGATTTCGAGGAAGTTCGCCGGGCGCATCTGAACGACGGTACCGCGGAGCCGACGGCCGTCGAGTATCCGGCGGACTTAGCGCCGCGCGGCGTCTCGGTGTCGCGGGTGACCTTCGGCCCGGCGGTCGGCGCGGTCGTTCGGGCGGCCGAGTCGCTCCTCCCGGTTTCCGAGTATCGAGAGGAGCTGCTGGCCCGGCTTCGCGACGCGTATGCCCCCGGCCGCGGCTGGTCCGAGGCGTTCGCGCGCTTCCTCGGACGGATCGCGGCGGCCGAGGGGGCGCTGGTCTTCGACGCTTCCGACGAGGAGGCGAAGGAGATCGCGATGCCGGTCTTCGAGCGCGAGATCGCGCTACGGGGCAAGTCCTCGGAAGCCGCGAGGGACCGCGGCGAGGCGCTCTCGGCGGGCGGCTACCACGCGCAGATCGCGCGCGCGGGGAACGAGCTGAACCTGTTCTATCACGGCCGCGAGCGCGAAGCGGTGCGCGTGGCGGGACCGGGCCTCTTCCGGCTCGCGACGTCGAACCAGGAGCTGACCGAGTCCAAGCTCCTGGCCCTGATCCGGAACCATCCGGGCGACGTGAGTCCGGGGGTGCTGCTTCGCCCGTTGATGCAGGACCACCTGTTCCCGACGGCGGGGTACGTGGGCGGCCCCGCGGAGGTGGCGTACTGGGCGCAGGTGCACGCGCTCTACCCGCTCTTCGAGATGGAGCCGCCGGCGATCGTGCCCCGGTCGGGCGCGACGCTGCTCGAGGCCAAGGTGTCGAAGACGCTCGACCGGTTCCACCTCGAGTGGCCGGATCTCTCCGGCGACGTCGAGGCGGTCATCGGAAAGGCGCTTCGCGCGCTCTTGCCGGAGGATTTCCCGACGCTCTTCGAGCGGGAGCGCGGCACGATCGGCGGGGCGTTCGGCCGGATCGAGGCCGCGGTCCTGGGATTCGATCCGTCGCTCCAGTCGGCCGTCGAGACGTCGGCGAACAAGATGAAGCACGAGTCCGAGACGCTGGAGAAGAAGCTGATGCAGGTTTGGAAGCGCCGTCAGGAAGAGTCGGTGCTTCAGATACGCCGCGCGAGAGGGCAGCTCTTCCCGCACGGGGGATTACAAGAGCGAAGCCTGTCGCTCCTCGGCTACGCGGTCCGCTACGGGCCGGGGCTCCTGGGGCGGCTGCGTGGTTCGGTGGGCGTGCCCGGCGCGCACGTCCTCGTCCCGCTCGGAGGAGACTCGGGATGAAAATCGGCATCACCTGCTATCCGACCCACGGCGGCTCGGGCGTCGTCGCGACCGAGCTGGGCATGGAGTTGGCCAGGCGGGGCCACGAGGTCCACTTCATCGCCTACCAGGTGCCGTTCCGGCTGAAGCCGTGCCAGGACAGCGTCTTCTTCCACGAAGTCCAGGTCTCCAGCTACCCGCTCTTCCAGTATCCGCCCTACACGCTGGCACTCGCCGCCAAGATGGCCGAGGTGGCCGACGAGGCCGGCCTCGACGTGCTCCACGCGCACTACGCGATCCCGCACGCCATATGCGGTTATCTCGCGCGTCAGATCGCGAAGTCGAGGAAGCTCCGGTTGGTAACGACGCTCCACGGCACCGACATCACGCTCGTCGGCTCGGACCAATCGTTTCGATCCCTGACGCGCTTCGGCATCGACCAGAGCGACGGCGTCACCGCGGTCTCCGCGTTCTTGCAGCGGAAGACGATCGACGTCTTCGCTCCGGATCGCGCCATCGAGGTGATCCCAAACTTCGTGGACACCGCGCGCTACTCACCCGGCCGCGAAGGGACGATAAGGCGCGAGCGCTTCGCCAAGAAGGGGGAGCGGATCCTCGTCCACATCTCGAATTTCCGCCCCTCGAAACGCGTGGTCGACGTGGTCCGCACGTTCGCCGCCGTGCGCCGCGAGGTGCCGAGCGTGCTCCTCATGGTGGGGGACGGAAGCGAGCGCACCAGGAGCCGCGAGGTGGCGGTCGAGCTGGGCGTCGAGCGATACGTCAAGTTCCTGGGTTCGATGGACGCGGTCGAGGACGTGCTCGGTGTGTCGGACCTCTTCCTCCTGACCAGCGAGAACGAATCGTTCGGCCTGGCCGCGCTCGAGGCGATGTCGACCGGCGTGCCGGTCATCGCGACGAACGCCGAGGGGCTTCCAGAATTGATCCGTCCCGGCGTGACCGGATACCTCGAGGCGGTGGGCGACGTGGAGGCGATGGCGCGGCGCGCCATCGAGATCCTGAGCGACGAGCCGAAGCGGAAGGCGATGTCCGAGGCGTCACGGCGCCTGGCCGTGAGCGACTACGAGGCGAGCAAGGTGGTCCCGCGCTACGAAGCCTTCTACAGCCGAATCCTCGAAGAGCCGCCCGCGATCCTGCCCGCGCACCTGGCGCCCCCGGAGGGGCTGGCGTAGGGGCGACGGCTCCTCCTAGGGGGCGACCGGATCGCTCACGGAGATGTCGAAGGTCGTGTCGGCGGCGGAGAAAAGATTCGGAACCGTCGCGACGTGATAGAAGGTACCCCCCACCCACTGGACCTCCAGATCGTATCCGACGCCGGGCCGTACCAGGAACGAGGACCGTCCGAGCGCGTCCGTGTCGTCCAAGGCTGCCTCCGTTCCCCCAACTTGACGAAGGACCGCCCGCGCCCCGACCAACGGCGACCCATCCGCCGCGTCTCGGACGGTCATGTCCCAGCGGACTCCGGAGAAATCGAAGGTCACGTTGTCGTCCGCCTGAACCGAGAGCGATAGGCTCCGCGGACCGACGATATTCCGCGGATAGGGGATGGCCCGGATCGTGTAACCCCCAGCCGGCAGATACACCGTCGCGATTCCGTCGAGCCCGGTGACCGCGTTGGCGCTCACCTCGTCGCCAAACGCTTCGAGGTAAGCGCCGATCAGCGGCGCCCCTCCCGTGTAGGACATCGTGGCAGTCATCGCAAATCCGGTCAGAGCGAAATCGATCGTCGTGTCCGACAGAACCGAGACTCGCCCAGTCCCGATTTGAGGGAGCCCCGCGGGACTCCCGCCACCGTCCGCGTACATCTCGTACGGACCCGCGGGAACGAGGATCGAGTAGTGGCCGGCCGTGGTTTGCGCCGTCGCGTAGGCGTTGTCGCCGTACGCCGTAACCGAGGCGCCGGACAGGGAGCCTCCGTTAAGCCCGGTGACCGACCCGGACACCCGGACCCCGGTGTACCGGTAGTCGACCGTCGCGTCGGAAGCCCCGATCTTGATGCCTTCCACGGAGGCGGACGGGTAACCCGCGCCGTAGCCGGGGTCCACCGTCATTCGATAGGCGCCCTGCATCAGCTTTAACGTGTAGCGACCGTCGGTCCCGGTCAGCGCGTACGTATACGAGGGTATCCCCGGCGTTGGGGCCGCCGGCCGAAAGGTCACGAACATATTCGCGATCGGCGGACCGTCTCGATCCGTGATTCGACCGGAGACCGTGACGGAGGCGACGCGCGGAGCCGTGGGGATCTCCGAGCAAGAGGGAAGCCCCGCGAAAAGAACAACGAAGGCGAGGCCAGCAGCGCGGCGCGCCATCAGAACTCCACCGCGATGCCCACCGAGAGGGCGGTCGCGGTTTGAGTGTCGCGGGGCGACGATGAAATTTCTTGCCCAGCCAGAGAGTAGGTGACCATGCGTGCGCGATAGACGTCGGCCGTCCCTTCGGCGAAGAGGAGCGCCCGCGGAGAGAACCGCCAGTCCACCCCGCCGCCGGCGGTCAGGATCCCGCCCGCCGTATCGAACGTGTCCTCGAAGTTGAAGATGAGTCCGCCACCTCCTAGAACGACGTACGGCCGGACACTCCCTGTGAGGAGGTGCGCCTGCGCGATCGCTCGTAGCGCGGTCACGTTCGCCGTCTCGGTCGAGGCGTTCCGCGTCGGGCGGCTCGTGAGCGCATCGATCCAGACGCTGAACCGATCGCTCACGCCCATCCCGAATCTCGCCCCGAACGCCGCCTCGGATCGAAGGCCCACCTCCGCGTCGAACGAGCGGACCCCCGCCGTGACGGCCGCCAGGAGGGGCCGGTCGGCTGCGGCCAGGGCCGGGGCGGGGGCGACCACGGCCGCGCCGGCAAGGAATGCCGCCACGGCGGCGAACTGCGCGGCGCCGTGCCGCATCCAAAGGGACGCCGCGGCGCTTCCGGGCCGTCCGGGAAGTGATTTCACGAAGCCTCCTTACAGGCGCGACGCACCGGGGCGTGGGACTTGTGACGTGGGGAGGGTTCCGTGTACCATGGGGGATCGTACCCCTACGGCCCGAAGCCCGCAACGAGCATGAAATAGGACGGATACGGCGCATCCATGACCAAGCGAGAGCGAGTCCGAAAGACCCTGTTGGGCGAGCCGACCGATCGCCCCCCGGTATCCCTGTGGCGGCACTTCTACCACCGCGAGGGCTCGGCGGAGGCGCTCGCGTCGTCGATGCTGGAGTTCCAGCGCGAGTTCGATTGGGACTTCCTGAAGGTCAATCCGAGGGGGTCGTATCACATCGAGGATTGGGGAGCCCGAACCGAACGGCCGGGAACCGGCCCGCTCGACAAGCCGAAGGTCGTGGAGAGCGTCGTGAAGCGCCCGGAGGACTGGGACCGGATCCGTCCGCTCGACCCGACGCGCGGCGTCCTGGGCGAACACCTCGACGCCGAAGAGCGGATCGCCGCTTCCATCCAGGGCGACGCCGACTGGCTCATGACCGTGTTCAATCCGATCTCGATCGCGGCCGACCTGACCGAGAGCGACGAGATCTTCGTGGATCACCTGAGACATCACGGGGAGCGGGTGCACGCCGCGCTCCGCTCGATCACGGAGACGTTCGCGATGTTCACGCGCGAGACCATGGCGCGCGGCGCGGCGGGGATCTTCTTCGCGACGACCGACTTCGGGAACGACACGCGGATCGACCCGGCGACGATGGAAGAGTTCGGGCGTCCGTACGACCTTCGCGTTCTCGCCGAAGCGGCGGGGTCGCCCTTGAACACGATCCACGTCTGCGGCCCGGGGGCTTATCTCGAGGCGTTCCTCGACTATCCGGTCGCGATCGTCTCCTGGGCGGCGCACGAGCGCGGCAATCGCTCGATCGCCGAACTCCGCCCGCTCACGCCGAAGACGCTGATGACCGGCGTCGCGCACGACACGACGTTCGCCAAGGGGACCGTTGAATACGTGGAAGCGGAGGCGCGCGCCGCGATCGCCGCGTCCGGCGGAACCAGGTTCATCCTGGGACCGGGATGCGCCGTGCCGGCCGCATCGCCGCTGCCGCACTACCGGGCCGTCCGGGAGGCCGCGCTCGCATGCGCCTGAACGTCTTCAAGTCCAAGATCCACCGCTGCCGGGTGACCGAGGCGAACCTGAACTACGAAGGTTCGGTGACGATCGACGCCGACCTGATGGAGGCGGCCGACATCCTTCCGCACGAGCAGGTGCAGGTCCTGAACGTGAACAACGGCGAGCGCTTCGACACGTACGCGATCCGTGGTCCGCGGGGGAGCGGCGTCGTCTGCCTGAACGGTCCCGCCGCGCGGCTCGCGCACGTGGGCGACCTGGTCATCATCCTCACGTACGCGTCGATGGAGCGGGAGGAACTCGAGCGTCACACGCCCCGCATCGTCATGGTGGACGACCGCAATCGCATCCGAAGCGCCGAGCCCGCCGCCGGACCGAAGGGCCGGCGATGAAGCCCCGCGTCTCGAGCGCGACCGCGTGGATCGCGTCCACCCTCGCCGCGGTCCTGTTCCTCGCCGCGCCGCTTCCGGTCGCGGCGAAGGGCGAGGCCTCCCCCGAGATCGACGTCCTGACCCTCGAGGGCGCCATCCAGCCGATCACGGCGCAGGTGATCGTGCAGGCCATCGACCGGGCGGAGAAGGAGAAGCGCGAGGCGCTGGTCATCCGCCTCGACACGCCCGGCGGCCTCGACACGAGCATGCGCGACATCATCAAGCGCATCCTGGTCTCGGAGGTGCCGGTCGTGGTCTACGTGGCGCCCGCGGGAAGCCGCGCGGCGAGCGCCGGCACGTTCATCACGCTCGCGGCGCACGTCGCCGCGATGTCGCCGGGCACGTCGATCGGCGCGGCCACCCCGGTGAACGTGGGAGGCGGCGACGTCGGAAAGAGCGACCTCGCGCGGAAGGTGAAGAACGACGCGGTCTCCTACATCCGGTCGCTCGCGGCGCAGCGCGCGCGGAACGCAGACTGGGCGGAGAAGGCCGTGACCGAAGGGAAGTCGATCAACGAGACGGAGGCGCTCCGGATCCACGTGATCGACCTGATCGCCCGTGACGACGACGAGCTGCTCCGCGCCCTGGACGGGCGCACCGTGACGGTGGCCGGCCTCACCCGGACGCTCCACACCAAGGACGCGATCCGCCACGAGGTGAAGCCGTCCTGGCGCCAGGCCTTCTTCTCCAAGATTGTCGATCCGAACGTGGCCTACATCCTGTTCATCCTGGGGTTCTACGGAATCCTCTTCGAGCTCTCGAACCCGGGCGCGGTCCTCCCGGGCGTGGTCGGCGGCATCTGCATCCTGCTCGCGTTCCTCGCGTTTCAGGCGCTGCCGATCAACCTCACGGGGCTGGCCCTGATCCTCTTCGCGATGATCCTGTTCGCGGCGGACGTCAAGGTGCAGTCGCACGGAATCCTGAGCGTCGGCGGCGTGATCGCGCTGATCCTGGGCTCGCTCCTCCTCCTGGGCGGGAACGGCGGCGCGGCCCACGTCTCGATCTGGGTGATCGGGACCGTCGTGGGCGCCACCGTCCTCTTCTTCGGGTTCGTCGTCGGAGCGGCGTTTCGCTCGCAGCGGCGGAAGCCGGTCACCGGGCGAGAGGGGCTCTTGGGCGAGCGCGGGACCGCGCTGACCGAGCTGAAACCGGCGGGGAAGGTGTTCGTGCACGGAGAATACTGGGACGCGCGCTCGGAGGAACCGATCGAAGAGGGCGCCCCGGTGGTCGTGGATCAAGTGGACGGAATGCGGTTGCGGGTGCGGCGGGCCTAACGAAGGGAGTCGTGATGTTCGCGTATTCGGTGCTGACGCTCATCTTTCTCGGGTTCCTGCTTCTCTCGGCCGCCATCAAGGTGCTCCGGGAGTACGAACGGGCGGTCATCTTTCGCCTCGGGCGCGTGATCGGCGGTAAGGGACCGGGCCTCATCTTCCTCATCCCGATCATCGACAAGATGGTCAAGGTCCCGCTCCGCACGGTCACCATGGACGTGCCGCCGCAGGACGTGATCACGCGCGACAACGTGTCGGTGAAGGTGAACGCGGTGATCTACTTCCGCGTGCTCGATCCCAACCGCGCGGTGCTCGAGGTGGAGAACTACCTCTACGCCACGTCCCAGATCGCGCAGACCACGCTCCGGAGCACGCTCGGCGAGTCGGACTTGGACGAGCTCCTCTCCCAGCGCGAGAAGATCAATAAAGAGCTGCAGATGGTCATCGACAAGCACACCGAACCCTGGGGCATCAAGGTCAGCACGGTCGAGGTGAAGAACGTCGACCTTCCTCAAGAAATGCAGCGCGCGATCGCGCGCCAGGCCGAGGCCGAGCGCGAGCGGCGCGCCAAGGTCATCAACGCCGAGGGAGAGCTTCAGGCGTCGCACAAGCTGCTCGAGGCGGCCGTGGTCATCGCGAAGCAGCCGATCGCGCTCCAGCTCCGCTACCTCCAGACGCTGTCCGAGATCGCGACCGAGAACAACTCGACCACGATCTTCCCCGTGCCGATCGATCTCTTCGAGCCGATCTTTCGCGCGCGGAAGGAACTGACGGAGCCGCGCTCGTGACGATCGTGCCTTCCGGTTCGCCCCTGACCGACGCGCAGCGCGCGATCGCCCCCCGCGTGGGGGAGCGCGTGCGTCGCCGCGACCCCTGGCGCGACGTGCTCGACTTCATGGTCGGCGAGCTGAAGGCTTCCTTTCCCTCCCACTCCTGGTCCGGCGTGTACTTGACCGAGGGGGACGCGCTGGTCCTGGGACCGTTCCGTGGCCCCGACACGCCGCACAAGCGGATCCGGATCGGCGAGGAGGGGATCTGCGGCTGGGTCGCACGACACGGCCAAGCCCAGGTCATCCCGGACGTGAACGCCGACCCTCGTTACCTGTCGTGCAGCATCTCGGTCCAGTCGGAGATCGTCGTGCCGATCGCGCGCGACGGCGTCGTCCTCGGCGTGATCGACATCGACTCGGAGATTCCGAACGCGTTCACGCAAAGCGACCTCGATGCGCTGACAGAGCTGGCGGCGCTCGTGGCGCCCTCGCTGCCCGCGCCGACCGCCGGCGTGCCCGACGCGGGCGCGCGGCCGGGCGCCGGGAGGCCCGCGTGAGCGAATCGCGCTACGACGTGGTCGTCGTCGGCGGGGGACCGGGCGGCTACGTCGCGGCGATCCGCGCCGGCCAGCTCGGCCTCAAGACCGCGATGATCGAGAAGGCGAAGCCGGGCGGCACGTGCCTCCACTGGGGGTGCATCCCGACGAAGGCGCTCTTGGAGTCGGCGGAAGTGCTCCTCCTCTGCCGGCGCGCCGGTGAGTTCGGCGTGCGCGTGGCCGAGGCGACGCTCGACCTGAAGGCCGCGCAGGAACGGAAGGAGCGGGTCGTCCGAAAGAATTTCATGGGCACCGAGTCGCTCTTGAAGAAGAACAAGGTGACGACGATCAAGGGCACCGGATCGTGGCTCACGCCCACGCGGCTTCGAGTCCAAGACGGCGCCGGCCCGGCCTCCGAGATCGAGGCGGGCGCCACCGTCATCGCGACCGGCTCGCGCGTCGGGGGGCTCCCGATGGCGCCCGTGGACGGCAAGATCATCCTGTCGAGCGACGACATCCTGAGCTTGGACCAGGTGCCCGAGTCGCTCCTCGTGATCGGCGCGGGCGCGGTCGGCGTGGAGTTCGCGTCGATCTACCTGGCGTTCGGCTCCCGGGTCACGCTGCTCGAACGCGAGTCGCGCCTCATTCCGTTCGAGGACGCCGAGGTGGCCGAGGCGCTCCACCGCTCGTTCAGCCGCCAGGGGATGGAGGTCTTCGTCAGCGCCAACCTGAAGAGCGTTCGGGTGGAGGGCGACGGGGCCTGGGCCGAATTCGAAGCCGGAGGCGAGACGAAGCGGATCCGCGCGCAGCGGATTCTCATGGCCGCCGGCCGGAAGCCGGTCACGGATGGCCTCGGCCTCGAGGGCATCGGCGTCAAGATGGATCGCGGCCTCGTCCTCGTGGACGAATACCAGCGAACGAACGTCAAGAACGTCTACGCGATCGGCGACGTGACGAAGAGCCCCGCCTTGGCACACGTCGCGTCGCACGAGGGGATCACGGCGGTCGAGACGATCGCGGGGAAGAACCCGCATCCCGTCAACCTGAACGCCATCCCGTCCTGCACCTACTGCCATCCCCAGGTGGCGAGCGTGGGCATGACCGAGGCCGCGGCCCGCGCCTCGGGCCGCGCCGTGAAGGTCGGGAAGTTTCCGTTCACCGCGAACTCGAAGGCCTCGATCCTAGGGCAGGGCGACGGCTTCGTGAAGGCGGTCGCCGACGCGAAGACGGGAGAGATCCTGGGCGTCCACATCATCGGCGTCCTCGCGACCGAGCAGATCGCCGAGTCCGTCGTGGCGCGCCACTTCGAGGCCACGGCCGAAGAACTCGCGAACGTCGTGCACGCGCACCCGACCCTGGCGGAAGCCACCATGGAGGCGATGTTTGGAACCGAAGGCCGCGCCATCCACATCTGAGCCGATCTCGCTCTCGCTGCCTTCTGACCGCCGGACGCAGGCCGGGGAGAAGCGGAAGCCGCTGCGCGCGTATGAACGGCTGTCGCCCGAGGCGCTGCCGCCCCGGCGCCCCGACTGGCTCCGCGCGCGCATCCCGACCGGCAAGGCGTACCTCGAGACGAAGTCGATTCTCAGGACCCTGGACCTCCACACCGTCTGCGAGAGCGCGAACTGTCCCAACATCGGGGACTGCTTCTCGCGGCACACCGCCACGTTCCTGATCCTGGGCAACGTCTGCACGCGATCGTGCCCGTTCTGCGACATCCGAAACGGAAAGCCGCTCCCGGTCGATCCCGACGAACCGCGCCGCGTGGCCGACGCGTCCCGGCGACTCGGGCTCAAGTACGTCGTCGTGACCTCCGTGAACCGAGACGAGCTTCCCGACGGAGGAGCCGCGCACTTCGCGGAGACGATTCGCGCGATCCACGCGGAGATTCCCTCCGGGCGCGTCGAGGTCCTGATCCCCGACTTCCTGGGCGACGGCGACGCGCTCCGGACCGTGCTCGACGCGCGGCCCGACGTGCTGAACCACAACCTGGAGACCGTGAAGCGGCTGTACAAGCGGGTGCGGCCCGCGGGGCGCTACGAGCGTTCGCTGGAACTCCTCCGGAACGTCGCCACCTGGACGCCCGAGATTCCCGCGAAGTCGGGGCTCATGGTGGGCCTGGGCGAGACCGTCGAGGAAGTGGAGGAGCTGCTGCGAGACCTGCACGCGCACGGCGTCTCGATGGTTACCGTGGGGCAGTACTTGCCTCCCTCGAGCTCCCACCTTCCGCTCGAGCGCTTCGTCACGCCGGCGGAGTTCGAGCACTACCGGGAGTACGGGCGCGCCCTCGGAATCCGCCAGGTCGCCTCGGCGCCGCTCGTCCGCTCGTCGTTCCACGCCGAGGAGCAAGCCGGCCAGATCGTCTTCGTCTCCTGATTCGGATTCCGATCTACGGCTAGAGAAGCGTTCCGGCGAGGAGCACCTTGGCGGCGGTGAAGTAGATGACCAGCCCGGTCACGTCCACGAGCGTCGCGACGAACGGGGCCGAGGCGCTCGCGGGATCGAAGTTGAGGCGGCGGAGCAGGAACGGCAGCATCGAGCCCACCAGCGTCCCCCAGAGCACCACGCCCACCAGGCTCACCGCCACCGCCACCGCGATCATGAAATGGTGCGGGCCGTACGTGTGGAAGACCGACTCCCAAACGAGAATGCGGATGAGCCCGATGGTCGCGAGCAGGACGCCCAGCGCGAGTCCCGTCATCAGTTCCCGCTGCATGACGTGCCACCAGTCGCGGAGCCGCACTTCGCCGAGGGACATCGCTCGAATGACGAGCGTCGTCGCCTGGCCGCCGGAGTTTCCTCCGCTCGAGATCACGAGCGGAACGAACAGGGCGAGCACCACCGCGCGCGCGACCTCCTGCTCGAAGTAGCCCATGGCGGTCGCCGTCAAGCTCTCGCCCAAGAAGAGGACCGCCAGCCACCCGCCGCGTTTCCGGATCATCTCCCAAAGGCTGAGGCGCAGGTAGGGCGCGTCGAGTGCCGCCGTACCGCCGATCTTCTGGATGTCCTCGGTGGCTTCCTCGCGCACGACGTCGACGATGTCGTCGAGCGTCACGATCCCCTTCATCCGCCCTTCCTTGTCGACGACGGGAAAGGCCATGAAGCGGTTCGTGGCGAAGAGGCGGCTCACGTCTTCCTGATCCATGGCTTCGGGCACCGTGACCGGGTCCGTCTGCATGACGTCCTGCACCCGTTGGTCGGGCCGTCCCATGAATAGCCCACGGAGGGAAACGACGCCCAAGAGCTTCTGGTCCTGGTCGAGCACGTACGCGTACGGGAGCGAGGCGGTCTGTTCGGAGGCCTGCCGTCTCAGGTACGTGATCGCCTCGTCCACGCTCATTTCGGGGCGGACGCGGGCGTAGCGGGGGTTCATGAGACCGCCCGCGTCGTCCTCGGCGTAGGCGAGGAGCCCGCTCACGTCCTTCCGCGTAGGGTCGTCGAGGAG
>Ga0075433_10003436_pt1 | contig 12220 bp, 10 predicted proteins | sample RhiMethybrSRZTD2_FD_75299 | JGI IMG/M metagenome (GOLD analysis project Ga0075433, IMG submission 75299) | Populus rhizosphere microbial communities from Tennessee, USA - Rhizosphere MetaG P. TD hybrid SRZTD2 | ecosystem: Host-associated > Plants > Roots > Rhizosphere > Soil | place: USA... | reverse complement strand
TCAAGCTGGACGAGCGTGGTTTTGTCGCCGTCGATGGGGACTGCAAGACCAATCTCGACGGTGTTTGGGCGATCGGCGACGTCGTGCGCGGTCCGATGCTCGCGCACAAGGCCGAGGAAGAAGGCGTCGCCGTCGCCGAGCGGATCGCCGGCCAGCACGGACACGTCGACTTCAACACCGTGCCGTGGGTGATCTATACCTCGCCGGAAATCGCCTGGGTCGGCCAGACCGAGCAGGAGCTGAAAGCCGCCGGCACTGCTTATCGCGCCGGAATGTTTCCGTTCTCCGCCAACGGCCGCGCTCGGGCGCTGGGCGACACGCGGGGCTTCGTGAAATTTCTCGCCGACGCCAAGAGCGATCGCATCCTCGGCCTGCACGCGATCGGGCCGATGGTGTCCGAGCTGGTCTCCGAAGGCGTCGTTGCGATGGAGTTCGGTGCGGCGAGCGAAGACATCGCCCGCATTTGCCACGCGCATCCTTCGCTGTCCGAGGTGGTGAAGGAGGCGGCGCTCGCGGTGGACAAACGTACGCTGAACCTCTGACTTCGGGGACGCGCGAACCGGGCGATGCGACATGAATGACACCACGCCGCCCGGTCTTGCCGTCGCTCGTGGCGCGCTCATCCGGCATCTCGAGCCCGAGCTCATCCGCCGCGACATCGTCCTCGACGGCGCACAAGCCGAGGCGCTCGCGCGGCTGCAATGCCTGTACGACGAGCTCGTCGCCTTCAAGAAGGCGCGCCAATCGCTTCTGCGTTGGCTCAATCCTCCCGTGCCTCCGCGCGGCGTGTACTTCTGGGGCGGCGTGGGACGGGGGAAAAGCTTCCTGATGGACGCTTTCTACGCCGCCGTGCCGCTGCGACGCAAGACGCGGGTGCATTTTCACGCCTTCATGCGCGGCGTGCACGAAGAGCTCAAGACGCTCAAGCGCGAAGAAGACCCGCTCGCCACGGTCGCCGCTCGCATCGCCCGCCGCCACCGCCTGGTGTGCTTCGACGAATTCCACGTCTCCGACATTGCCGACGCCATGATTCTGGGCCGGCTGCTCAGTGCGCTCTTCGTGCGCGGGCTCGTCTTCGTCATGACTTCGAACTACCGGCCCGACGACCTCTATCCCGACGGACTGCAGCGACAGAATCTGCTGCCGACGATCGCGCTGCTCAAGCAGTGGCTGGACGTGATCGAAGTCGACGGCGGCATCGACTACCGCCTGCGTGAGCTCGAGCACGCCGCGTGCTACTACACGCCGCTCTCCGACGCGGTCGAGGCGGAGCTGTCGGCGTTGTTCGAGCGTATGCGCCCCGGTCCGGACGAGGATCCGCGGCTTTCGATCGAAGCCCGCACGCTCAAGGCGAGAAAGCGCGCGGGAAGCCTCGTGTGGTTCGACTTCGCCGCGTTGTGCGAAGGCCCGCGCTCGCAGCTCGATTATCTCGAGATCGCGCGTCGCTTCGCGGTCGTCATCGTCTCGGGCTTGCCCCGCCTCACTCCGGACATGGGCGACGCCGCGCGGCGCTTTACCTGGCTCGTCGACGTGCTCTACGATCATCGGGTAAAGTTATTGCTGTCGGCGGCGGTCCCCGCCGAGGAGCTCTACCGTGAGGGGCCGAACAGCCAGGAATTTCCGCGCACCGCGAGTCGCTTGATCGAGATGCGCACCCGAGAATACATGGCATTGCCACATCAGGCGGGCGAACCCGCCATGCCACCGCCGCTCTGAGGAGGACCCTACCCATGCACCGGTTCAAGGCTTACCGCACGTTCGAGAACGACAAGGTGGTGTCGAGCCGCTTTGTCGAGATGACCGAAGACGAGCTCGATCCGGGCGACGTCATCGTCAGGACCAAGTACTCGACCATCAATTACAAGGACGCGCTGTCGTACAACGGCGCCGGAAGGATCATGCGCAAGTTCCCGACGGTCGGCGGCATCGACATGGCGGGGACGGTCGAGGTGTCGGCCGACCCTCGGTTCAAGCGCGGGGACAAGGTCATCGTGCACGCATACGACTTCGGGGTCGCGCACGATGGAGGTTACGCGGAATACGTGCGCGTTCCGGGCGACTGGATCGTGCGCCGTCCCGAGCACATGACAGCGTTCGACGCCATGACGCTCGGCACGGCCGGCTTCACCGCTGCGCAGGCGATCATGCTGATGGAATACAACGGCCTGAAGCCCGAGAACGGGCCGGTCGCGGTCACTGGAGCGACCGGCGGCGTCGGCAGCGTCGCCATCGAAATCCTCGCGAAGCTTGGCTATCACGTCGTTGCGATCACCGGCAAAGAAGAGGAAAGCGGCTACTTGCGCGGCCTGGGCGCGAAGGAAGTCAGGCTGCGGCAGTCGATAGCTCTTGCCAACATCCGCCCTCTCGACAAGGCAACCTGGGCCGGTGTCGTCGACAACCTGGGGGGCGATCTTCTGGCGTGGTTGCTGTCGACGATGCAGATCGGCGGCACCATCGCATCGATAGGCTTGGCTGCCAGTCCGAAGCTCAATACGACGGTCATGCCGTTTATCCTGCGTGGCGTGCAGCTGCTGGGTGTGGACAGCGCCAATTGCCCAATGGAATTGCGGCAGGCGATCTGGAACAAGCTCGCGGTTGCGTGGCGGCCCGATCGCGTTCACGATCAGGTGCGCACGATCGATTTCGAGGATTTGCCGATGCACTTCGACGCCTATATCAAAGGCTTGGTGCGGGGCAGGACCGTCGTGCGCATCGGTGCCGATACCCACCCTTAGGCGGACGAGCGCGCGCAACTCGAGCAGAAGTGTTTGACCGGGCGCAATACGGCACTTGACGCGACGGGCTAGTCTGGCCGGGGACTCGAATCGGAAGGTCGCGATGCCCAACTACTCCGCAACGCATCATCGATCGCTGCACGATCGCGACGCATTCTGGCGGGAGCGGGCGGCGCTGATCGATTGGGAGACCCCCTTTACGCAAGTGCTCGATTACAGCCGCCCGCCCTTTGCGCGCTGGTTCGTCGGCGGCCGCACCAACCTCTGCCATAACGCCATCGATCGCCATCTCGCGACACGCGCCGACCAGGCGGCGCTCATCTTCATTTCGACCGAGACGGATCAGCGCCGGACTTATAGCTATCGCGAGCTCGCCGCCGAGGTCAACCGCTTCGCCGCGATTCTCTCCGCACAGGGCGTCGCCAAGGGCGATCGAGTCTTGATCTACATGCCGATGATCCCGGAGGCGGTGTTCGCGATGCTCGCGACGGTGCGGCTCGGTGCCATCCACTCGGTTGTTTTCGGCGGGTTCGCCGCCGCGAGTCTTGCAACGCGCATCGACGACGCGAAGCCTGTGGTCATGGTCACCGCCGACGCCGGAATGCGCGGCGGCAAGGCCGTTCACTACAAACACCTGGTCGACGAGGCGTTGCGGCTCGCCAAGCACCCGCCGGCGAAGGTGATCATCGTCGACCGCAAGCTCGATGCCGGGCTGTCCCGCGTAGCCGGGCGCGATCTCGATTACGCGGCGCTCGCCGCACAGCACGAAGGCGCGCAGGTGCCGTGCGCATGGCTCGAATCATCGGAACCCTCGTATATCCTCTACACGTCCGGCACCACAGGGAAGCCCAAGGGCGTGCAGCGCGACACCGGCGGCTACGCGGTCGCGCTGATCGCCTCGATGCGCGACATCTTCTGTGTCGCGCCCGGCGAGACCATGTTCACGACCAGCGACATCGGCTGGGTCGTCGGACATTCCTATATCGTCTACGCACCGCTGCTGAACGGCTCGACGACGATCATGTACGAGGGCTTGCCGATTCGTCCCGACCCCGGTATCTGGTGGCAGATCGTCGCCGAGCACAAGGTGCGGACGATGTTCAGCTCGCCGACCGCGATCCGCGTCCTGAAAAAACAAGATACGGCGTACATGAAAAAGTACGATCTCGGCGGCCTCAAATACCTCTTCCTCGCCGGCGAGCCGCTGGACGAGCCGACGGCGCGCTGGGCGTCGGAGTCGCTGGGCGTCGCAATCGTCGACCATTACTGGCAGACGGAGAGCGGTTGGCCGATCCTTTCGGCGTCGCCCGGGATCGAGGACACGCCGCGCAAGTTCGGCAGCCCGTCGTTCCCGGTCTGCGGTTATGACGTGCGTTTGCTCGACGAGACAACGGGCGACGAGGTCGGTACCGACGACAAGGGCGTGCTGGCGATCATGCCGCCGCTGCCGCCGGGCTGCATGACCACCGTGTGGGGCGATGACGAGCGCTTCGTCAAGACCTACTTCGAAACGATACCCGGAAAGATGACGTACTCGACCTTCGACTGGGCGAAGCGTGACGCCGACGGTTATTACTTCGTCCTCGGCCGCACCGACGACGTGATCAACGTCGCGGGCCACCGCCTGGGGACGCGAGAGATCGAAGAGGCGGTGCAGGCGCATCCCGGCATCGCCGAGGTCGCGGTCGTCGGCGTCGCCGATCAGCTCAAGGGGCAGATTCCGGTCGCGTTCGCCGTGGTCAAGGACCCGGCCAAGGTCGCCACTGCCGAAGGCGTCGCGGCGATGCGCCGCCAGGTGATGGATACGGTCGACCGCGAGCTTGGCGCTATCGCCCGGCCGGGCGCGGTGCATTTCGTCACGCTGCTCCCGAAGACACGCTCGGGCAAGCTCTTGCGACGCTCGATTCAGGCGTTGGCCGAAGGTCGTGATCCTGGTGATCTGACGACGATCGAAGACCCGGGCGCGCTCGAGCAGATCCGGGAGGCGCTGCAGCCAACCGCGGTAAAATAGCGGTTTCCTGCACGATCCCGCTTCTTGTCGACCGTCACCTCCGCGGCACCGCCGCACGTTCCGCTTGCACGCGTCACGCGCGGTGACGCCATCGACAGCGTCCACTATGGATCGGTCGCGGTCGTCGACCGCGACGGCCGGCTGCTGTTCTCCGCCGGCGATCCGCACTTCCTGACAACGACGCGCAGCGCGCTCAAGCCGCTGCAGGCGCTGCCCTTTGTCGCCGGCGGCGGGGTCGAGCACTTCGGGTACTCGCCAGAGCAGGTCGCGCTCTTGTGTGCCAGCCATTCCGGCGAGCCGCGCCACGTCGCCGCCGTCGCCGCCATGCTCGAGCGGGCTGGGTGCACTGCGGACGCGCTGCAATGTGGGGTTCATCCTCCGATCTATTACACCGTGCGCGAGGAACTGCCTCCTGCCGGAGTCAAATTCACGCCGGTGCACCACAATTGCTCAGGCAAGCACGCCGGTATGCTCGCCTATTGCCGCCAGTGCGCCTTGCCGCTCGAATCCTATCTCGCGTTCGAGCATCCGCTGCAGCAGGCGATACGCGCGGCGGTTGCGTATCTGACCGGCGTGGCCGAGCGCGAGCTCGTCGCTGGCATCGACGGCTGCTCCGCGCCGAACTATGCCGTGCCGCTCGACCGTCTCGCCTACGCCTACGCCCGGCTCGCAACCGTCGCGGACGACGCGCGCTATGGCGCCGCACCGGCAACGCTCGCCGCAGCGATGACCGCGCACCCGGAAATGGTCTCGGGCGAGGGGCGCAACGACTTGATCCTGATGCGCGCCGGAGGCGGCGACTGGGTGACCAAGGCCGGCGCGGAAGGCGTTCAGGGTATCGGTGTTCGCAGCCGGGGCTGGGGCATCGCCCTCAAGGTCGTCGACGGCAACCCCCGCGGCCTGCACCCGGCAACTGTGGAGGTGCTGGACCTTCTGGGCCTCCTCGACGCCGTGCAGCGCCACGCACTGCACGCTTGGCGGGAGCCGGTCATCCGCAACTATCGGGGACTGGCCACCGGCCGTGTTCAGCCGATCGTGCGCCTGGAGCGCCGGAGCTGAGCGTCGCGCCGACAAAACCCTGCGGGGGAGTGAACTTCCCGTGCGGCGGGCGGTCCAGAGCAGCAGGCATCGTGCCGCATGGCCGCCGCGAGCGCCCCGCACGGCTCGGCTATACTGCCGGCGGGTGCCGCGCCCACCTGACCGGGTGTGGCGAGAACAACGAGATGACTCAGGGGCGGCCCGCGGATGGGTGACCGCGAAGTTGATCAGCAGCTCGTGGAGCGTGCGCAGCGGGGCGACAAGCGTGCCTTCGAGCTGTTGGTGTTGAAGTACCAGCGCAAACTGGCACGGCTGTTGTCGCGATTGGTGCGCGACGCCGGGGAAGTCGAGGATGTGACGCAGGAGGCTTTCATCAAGGCCTACCGTGCGCTGCCAAGCTTCCGCGGGGAGAGTGCGTTTTACACCTGGCTGTACCGTATCGCGATCAATACCGCCAAGAATTATCTGGTCGCGATAGGGCGGCGGGCGCCGACTTCGACCGGTTTCGACCACGAGGAGGCGGAAAACTTCGAGGACGCGGAGCAGCTGCGTGACTCGAATACGCCGGAGAACGAGCTGCTGGGCAGAGAAATCGCGACCACGGTCAACAAGGCGATGGACGCGCTGCCCGACGATCTGCGCACGGCGATCACGCTGCGCGAGATCGAGGGTCTGAGCTATGAAGAGATTGCCAACGTGATGAATTGTCCGATTGGCACGGTGCGTTCCCGGATTTTTCGGGCGCGCGAAGCGATCGCAGCGGAGCTGCGGCCGCTGCTGGGGACCGACAAGGACCGGAGATGGTAATGGGTAAATTCCTGGCTCTGCCGGATGCGGACGAACCCGCCCGGCCAACGGAACTGACGCCGGAGGAAGTCTCGCTGCTCATGGACGGCGAGCTCGACGCCGATCGCGCCGAGCGTGCCTGCCACGGACTGCGCGAGGTGGCGTCGGTGCAAACGTGGGTCTGCTACCACGTGATCGGCGATTGCCTGCGCGGAGACGGCGCGCCGATCTGGGGCATTTCGAAGCGCTTAGCGGCGCGGCTGGCCGCCGAGCCGACGGTGCTGGCGCCCTCGCGGGCGCGCCCGGCGCCGGCGGCCGTCGCCTGGGCCGTGGCGGCGACCGTCGCCGCGGTCGGCGTGGTCGGCTGGGTGGCGCTGACGACGATGCCGCTGCCGCCGTCCGCGATCGTAACTGCACAGCGAGTCGACGAGGTCCGGGCTGCGGATCTGCGGCGCCCGGTCGTCAACGAATATCTCCTGGCGCACCAGGAATACTCGCCGACGACGGCGATCCAGGGCGTGCGCCCGTATCTGCGCGCGGTCACGGCCGACCCGCAGGATGCGGCGAAGTAACGGCGCCGCGCCGGTCGCTTCCGGCCGGCGACCCGGGTTCGGCCTGCGCGCGAGTTTCGGCGTGGCCGCGCTGCTTTGGGTATCGCTCGCGCTCGCCGACGATGCGACCGGCTGGCTGCAGCAGGCCGCGGCTGCGGCAAAGCAGCTCAACTACGCGGGGACGCTCGTCTACCAGCACGACGGGCGCGTCGAAACCTCACGCGTCATTCACATGGTCGATACGACCGGCGAGCATGAGAAGCTCGTCAATCTCGACGGGCCGGCGCGCGAGGTCATCCGCAACAACGAGCAGGTCCGTTGCTACTATCCCGACGCGAAGATTATCCGCATCGAGCCCCGAACCTACCGCAACGCTTTCCCTTCGCTGTTGCCGCAGCAGCTCGACACGCTCGCGGCATATTATTTCTTTCGCAAGGCCGAGATCGCACGCATCGCCGGCCTGGAGACGCAGGCGTACATCTTCGAGCCCAAGGACGGCATGCGCTACGGGCACAAGCTGTGGGCGGATCTGACTTCCGGCCTGCTGCTCAAGGCCCAGCTCATGAACGATCGCAACGTTCCGATCGAGCAGTTCGTCTTCACCGATATCCAGATCGGGATCAAGATCGAGCGGGATACGGTGCGACCGAGCTTCAGGCCGCCGCCGGCGGACTGGGAAATGCGCGAATCGCTGCCGGGCGACGTCGTGCAGCAGGACACCGGCTGGCTGGTCAAGGAGCTGCCCCCGGGTTTTTCCAAGATCGTCGAGGGCTACCGCACGTTGCGAGGCAAGGTGGCGCCGGTCGCGCATCTCGTCTTCTCGGACGGCCTCGTTGCGGTGTCGGTCTTCGTCGAGCCGATGCCGCAGGCGCCGCAGCTGATCGGTCTGTCGCAGCAGGGCGGCATCAACGTCTACAGCCGCCAGCTCAACGATCATCTGGTGACCGTATTGGGCGAGACGCCCGGCGCCACGGTCCGCCAGATCGCATATTCCGTTGCCCATCGCTAGGGTGGCGCGCGTCACGCATTCGCAGGAAACACAGGGAAGGGCTACATGAAACTAAGCATATGGACGCTCATCGGTGCGCTCACCGGCGCCGTTTCGTTCGCACCCGCGACCGCGGCGCAGTCGAGCCGTGGTTTGCCGGACTTCACCGAGCTCTACGAGCAGCAGGGGCCTGCGGTCGTCAGCGTCGACGTAACGCAGACCGTCCGCCGCTCGCAACTCCCGGATCTGTCCGAGGACGATCCGTTCTACGAATTCTTTCGTCGTTTCGGCCAAGTCCCGCGCGGCCGCGAACGGCCGCGCGATCTCGAGCAGCAGTCGGTGGGGTCAGGCTTCATCCTCTCCTCCGACGGCTACATTCTGACCAATTCGCATGTCGTCGATGACGCGAGCGAAGTCATGGTCAAGCTTTCCGACAAGCGCGAATTCAGGGCCAAGGTCATCGGCGTCGACAAGCGCACCGACGTTGCCGTATTGAAAATCGAAGCGACCGGGCTGCCCAAGGTGACGATCGGCGATCCCGAAAAGCTCAAGGTCGGCGAGTGGGTCGCGGCGATCGGCAAGCCCTTCGGGCTGGAAAACACGATCACCGCCGGTATCGTCAGCGCCAAGGGCCGCGAGCTGCCCAACGAGAACCTGGTCCCGTTCATTCAGACCGACGTGCCGATCAATCCGGGCAACTCGGGCGGCCCGCTGTTCAACATGAGAGGCGAGGTCGTCGGTATCAATTCGCTCATCTTCAGCCGCACCGGCGGTTACATGGGACTCGCCTTCGCCATCCCGATCGACGTCGCGATGAGCGCGGTGAAGCAGCTTCAGGAAAAAGGCCGGGTGACCCGCGGCCGCATCGGCGTGCAGATCCAGGAAGTGAGCAAGGAAACCGCCGATGCGTTCGGGCTTCCCAAGACCGCCGGCGCTCTGGTCAACTCGGTCGAAAAAGGCGGCCCCGCGGAGAAGGCCGGCGTCGAATCCGGCGACATCATCCTCAAGGCGGACGGACGGACGGTCAATTCCTCCTCCGAGCTTCCGCGCATCATCACGCAGATCAAGCCGGGGACCCGGATCCCGGTGCAGGTGTGGCGCAAGGGCGCAACCAAGGAGGTGACGATCACCGTTGCCGAGCTCAAGGACGAGGAGACGCCGCGGCCGGTGCGCAAGGGCGCGCCGAGCAAGGAAAAAGCCAAGCCGAATCGCATGGGCCTGGTGCTTTCCGACCTCACCGATGATCAGAAGAAAGAGCTCGAGATCAAGAACGGCGTGCTCATCGAAGACATCAGCGGCGGCGTGCGCGGCAACATCCAGGTGGGCGATGTGATTCTGGCGGTGATCAACAAGGGTGCGACCATCGACGCCAGGAGCGCCGAGCAGATCAACGCGCTGATCGGCAAGCTCGAGAAAGGTGCTGCGGTGACGTTTCTGGTGCGACGCGGCGACGCGCAATTCTATTCGAGCGTCAAGGTTGGCAACGGCGGCGGCGGCGAGTAGCAAGGAGCCTGGTGCGGTTAACGCTGCTGACCCGCGCGTACTGCCATCTCTGCGACGAAATGCGCGCCGAAGTCGCCCCGCTTGCCACAGCGGCCGCCGTTGCGGTCGACGAGATCGATGTCGATGGCGATCCCGCCCTCGAGGCGCGTTGGGGTGATCGCGTCCCGGTGTTGCTCGCCGGCGATCGCGAGCTATTCCATTACCGTGTCGACCGCACGGTGCTGACGACCTATCTCGCCAGCGCGGCGGATCAGGTTCCCTAGGACTCCCCAAACCGCCGTCGGATGGATGGGCCGGCGAGCCGGCCCATCGGAGCGTCACGCTACGCTCGTGCCGAGTCGCCGCTATGTCGTTGGCGTCGCGGCGGGCTTCATGCCGAAGCCAAGATAGAGCGCAACGACCGCGATGACGACGTGCAACACCGAGTCCGCGCTGTTGTTGGAAACGATGCCAAGCAACGGCTGATCGCCGTAGTAGAACCCCAGTACCGCGACCAATCCGTAGATCACGCCGAAGACCTGGAAAAAGATCTGCGACGCCTTTTCGCCCGACACGCCGGCGATGATGGCAACGATTCCGGTCGCGAGATGCACGAAGCTGTGGGCCGGATTGACGTCGAACAGGCCGAGCAGCTTGCCGCCCGGATTGACCGCGGGAACCCAGCCGAGCGCGCCGACGACAACAAAAACGACACCGAAGATAATGGCAATCTGTTTGAGCGACATTTTTCCTCCTCGCTGCTAGCTACCGCAACCTGCGCTGGCGCTCGCAGATCCGGTTTCGCGCCGGTCTCTAAAGCCCGCGATGCGGCCATCCGGCCTCTTCGCCTCTGGGGGTTGGCCCGCCGGCATGAAAACCGGAGCACGGGTGCCCGGGATTCTGCGCTAACTCGCGCCGGACGCCAATCGGTGGTCGCGCAGGCGCAGGATTTCGGCTAAAATTCGCGTCAATTCAATATATTCCGCGGCTCAAGCCGCGGCTTTCGAAGGCAGTGAGGGCGACCGAGGGCACCGGTGCGGTGCCCTTCGTGTTTCATGCAGAACGTACGCAACTTCTCGATCATCGCGCATATCGACCACGGCAAATCGACGCTGGCGGACCGGTTCATCCAGCGTTGCGGCGGCCTGCCCGAGCGCGAGATGGGCGAGCAGGTGCTCGACTCGATGGACCTGGAGCGCGAGCGCGGCATCACGATCAAGGCGCAGACGGCCGCACTGTCGTACACCGGCCGCGACGGCCAGACCTACAGCCTCCACCTGATCGATACGCCGGGTCACGTCGATTTCGCGTACGAAGTCTCGCGCTCGCTCGCGGCCTGCGAAGGGGCGCTGCTGGTCGTCGACGCTTCGCAGGGCGTCGAGGCGCAGACGGTCGCCAACTGCTACACGGCCCTCGAGCAGGGCGTCGAGGTCGTTCCGGTGCTCAACAAGATCGACCTGCCGGTCGCCGAGCCGGAGCGCGTCATCGCGGAAATCGAAGACATCATCGGCATCGACGCGCGCGATGCGATCCGGGTGAGCGCGAAGACGGGCGAAGGCGTCGATGACGTGCTCGAGGCGGTGATCGCACGCATTCCCCCGCCGCAGGGCGATCCGGACGCGCCGTTGCAGGCGCTGGTCATCGATTCCTGGTTCGACAACTATGTCGGTGTCGTGATGCTCGTGCGGTTGATGCAGGGGACACTCAGACCGAAAGACCGCATCCTGCTCATGGCGACGGGCGCGGCATACAACTGCGAGCAGGTGGGAGTGTTCACGCCGAAGGCGGTGGCGCGCGACCGACTCGAGGCCGGCGATGTCGGATTCGTTGTCGCCGGCCTCAAGGAGCTCAAGGCGGCTCCGGTCGGCGACACGGTGACGCTCGCGGCGCGACCGGCGAAGGAGCCGCTTCCCGGCTTCAAGGAAGTCAAGCCGCAGGTCTTCGCGGGCTTGTATCCGGTCGAGGCCAACCAGTACGAAGCGCTGCGCGACGCGCTGGAGAAACTGCAGTTGAACGACGCGTCGCTGCATTACGAGCCCGAGGTATCGCAGGCGCTGGGCTTCGGCTTCCGCTGCGGCTTCCTCGGTCTACTGCACATGGATATCGTGCAGGAACGGCTCGAGCGCGAATACGACATGGATCTCATCACCACCGCGCCGACGGTCGTGTATCAGGTATTGCTGCGGGACGGTACGTTGATCGACATCGAGAATCCCGCCAAGTTGCCGGATCTTTCGCGCGTCGAGGAGATCCGCGAGCCGATCATCACCACGACGATTCTCATGCCGCAGGAATATGTGGGCCCGGTGCTGACGTTGTGCACCGAGAAGCGCGGCGTACAGAAAAACATGCAGTACGTCGGCCGCCAGGTCATGCTGATCTACGAGTTGCCTCTGGCCGAGGTCGTCATGGACTTTTTCGACCGGTTGAAGTCCGTGTCGCGGGGCTATGCCTCGCTCGATTACGAATTCAAGGAGTTTCGCGCCACCGACGTAGTCAAGCTCGATATCCTGATCAACGGCGAGCGCGTCGATGCGCTCTCCATCATGGTCCACCGCACCGTTGCCATCTATCGCGGTCGGGAGGTCGTCACCAAGATGCGCAAGCTCATCCCGCGCCAGATGTTCGA
>Ga0075433_10003435_pt1 | contig 12222 bp, 13 predicted proteins | sample RhiMethybrSRZTD2_FD_75299 | JGI IMG/M metagenome (GOLD analysis project Ga0075433, IMG submission 75299) | Populus rhizosphere microbial communities from Tennessee, USA - Rhizosphere MetaG P. TD hybrid SRZTD2 | ecosystem: Host-associated > Plants > Roots > Rhizosphere > Soil | place: USA... | reverse complement strand
AGGACCGGCACGTGCGGCCGCAGCAGGAACGCCTTCAGGGGCTCGCCGCCCACCGCCATGGTGGGCGTGGCCAGGTTCACCGCCTCGCCGGCCAGCCGCGCGCGGAACACGAGGCCGAGCGGCACCGGGCCCGGCAGGAGCAGGCGCCACGCGATGGTATCCACCAGCGCGGCCAGCACGTACGGGAAGGTCAGCACCAGCGGCAGCCGCCACCCGAGCGTGACGAACGAGGAGAGGATGGCCTCCGGTCCGATGCGGGCGACCAGGTAGGTCACCACCGCCAGTCCGGACAGGACCAGCAGCGGCCGGACCCAGCGCGACACTAGGCGGTGCGCCGGCGGCCGAGCCGGCGGATGCGGGCCAGGCAGCTCACCCAGTAGGCCTGCGAGCCGACCCCGACCACCACCGCGGCGATGCCCACCAGCGAGGGCGCCAGCCAGCGCAGGACGGCGGCGCCGACCAGCAGGATGTAGAAGAGGTCGCGGTTGCCGATGTTGCGCAGCATCCCGCCCACGCTGGCGCCGATCTCGATCTCGTGCGGCAGGTAGCGCGCGAAGAGCGCGCTCAGGGTCACACCCGCGGCCCCGATGGCCCCGATCGCCGCCATCACCGCGCCACCCGCGGTCAGGCCGATGCCCAGCACCAGGCCCGCGTGTACGACGGTGTCGATGGTCCAGTCGAGGTTGGCCCCGAACGCCGACTCCTGGAAGGTGAGGCGGGCGAGCTCGCCGTCCGAGTGGTCGACGATGCAGGCCAGCGCGTAGAGGACCACGCCCGCGAGGGCGCTCGCAGGCGTCGCACCCCAGAAGCACCAGATGGCGGCCAGGCCGATGGCGAGGCTCGCGAGGCTCACCTGGTTCGGGGTGAGGTCGGTCTGCACGAGCCCGCGCGTGATCCACCGCGAGCAGCGGCGGTGAAGATACCGGTCCATGCCGGAGTCGGCCGGGATCGAGAGCGTGGCCTCGAGCGCGGCCTCGGCCCGTGCGCGACCGCCGGCGCCGCGCGCGTCGACCCACGGACCCGTCGCGGGCCGCGACAGCGGGTCCGCGCCCGCGAGCCAGCCCGCGAGCGCCGGGCCCACCGGACCGCCCGCGGCCAGCTCGGGCCAGAGCGCGGGGGGCGGCGGGGCGGGCGTCACCGCCACCGGGGCGGCGGCGTCCGTGGATCCGGCCAGCACCACGGGCCGGCCCGCCGGATCCGCGAGCAGGCCCTCGAGGGTGTGGGTGTGCACGAGCGAGGACGCGGGCAGCAGGAGCCAGCGGGCCGGCCCGTCGGCCGGCGGCGCGGTCCCCGCGTCGAGCCAGTGGAGCGCGGTGGCCAGGGTCGGCATGCGGCGGAGCGCGCGCTCGACCGCGGCGTCGCGCAGGACCGCGGGGGCCACGATCGACGAGGCACCCGCGCGCAGGGCCGTCACCATCGCGCGCACCGCGAGGGTGCGCCCGCAGACATCGGTGCCGGCTAGCGGGAGCGCGGCCGCGTCGGGGAGGTACAGGACGGCTCGGAGCACATCAGGGCTCGAGCCGCTCGATCTTCGGCAGGACCTGGGTCGCGGCGCGGCGCAGATCTTCCGCGAAGTCCACCTCGGTCCAGGGCAGGCCGGTCACGTCCACCCAGCCCACCGGAACCTGGGCGAGGAGACGGTGCAGAGCGTCCTCGTACTCGTTGGCCCCGCCGGTCTCCCGGATGGACTCCTCCATGAGCCGGAGGTATTCGGGGGCGTGCGCGTCGCTGCACTTGAAGAAGCCGACGCCCTCGCCCACCACGTCCCAGGCCCTGGGCACGAACTTCTTGCCGAGCGCGATCACGCGATCGCCCACCGCGTAGAGCTTCACCTCCTCGCCGGTGTCCTGGAAGCCGCGGTCCAGCAAGAGCGCGCTGGGCGCGGGCGCCTCGATGAGGCCGCGCAGGAAGCGGGCCGGGAAGAGCACGTCCGCGTCCATCACCAGCGTGCTGTCGGAGAGGAGGGTCTCGCGCGCGCACCAGAGGGAGAGGATCGAGCCCTTCTGGTAGTCGGGGTTCTCCACGTAGCCGATGCGCATCGGGCCGCGAGCGGTGCCGGCGGCGCGCCGCACCTGATCCTGGCAGTGCCCGAGGACCAGCACCGACTCCTCCACCCCGCTGGCCGCGAGCGCGTCCAGCATCCGGTCGAGCAGGGAGCGCTCGCCCACCGGCAGCAGGCACTTGTGGGTGTGATCGGTCAGGGGGGCGAGCCGGCGCGCGACGCCGGCGGCGAGGATGATGGCCTTCACCGGCGTGCGCTCCCGAAGCAGGAGCGGAAGCGGTCGCGGATCTCCTCCGGCGGGTAGGGGATGCGCGGAGCGGGCTGCTCGTCGGCGGTGACGCGGGCCAGGATGAAGTGCGGCCCGCCGCCCGCGAGGGCCCCGCTGACCGCGGCCGCCAGCTCGTCGGCGCCCGCCACCGCGACGCTCCGCTCGTAGCCGGCCGCGCGCGCGATACGGTGCAGCCCCACCGCGCGGGAGGGCGAGGTTTGGTTGCCGGTCGAGCCGTAGAGCGCGTTGTCGAACACCACGTGCACCAGGTTGGCCGGGCGCTGCCGGCCCATCACCGGCCCGCCGCCGATCATGGGCAGGATCCCGAGGCTCATGAGCAGGTTGCCGTCGCCGTCGAAGACCACCGTCGGGCGGTCGGGCACCGCGAGCGCGACCCCGAGGCCGATGGCGGAGGCCATGCCCATCGAGCCGATCATGTAGAAGTTCTCCACCCGATCCTTGACCGCGAACGACTCGCGGCAGATGTAGCCGTTGGCGTGGATCACCGGCTCGCGCTGGAGCGCGGACACCGCCGCGCGGAGGGCCTCGAAGCGCGAGATGCGGGGGGCGGGTAGCGGCGCGTCCGGCCCGCTCGGAGCTCCCAGCGAGACCGCGGGGGTCCCGGCACCCGCCGCGGTGTGCGAGGCGCCGTCGAGCACCCCGGGGGGCAGCAGGAGCGCCACCGGCTGGCTCAGCCGCTCGGCCTCCGCGCGGCCCCACGCCACGTCGTCGGCCACGCTGCGCGCGGAGAGGATGCGGTGCGGGATGCGCAGCAGCTCCAGCAGGGCGGGGGAGATCTCGCCCATCACGATGTGCTCGGGCGCGTCCTTGCCCGCGTGCCCGCGCCAGGTGACCAGGAGCAGGGCGGGGAGCCGGTACATGAGCGACAGCGACACCAGCGCGTTCATACTGGTGCCGAGCCCGGAGTTCTGCATCAGCACCATCGGGCGCCGGCCCGCCATCCACGCCCCCGCGGCCAGGCCGACCGCCACGTCCTCGCGCACCGCCGGGACGTAGGGCAGCCGCGGGTGCGTCTCGAGGGTTGCGATGAGGCCCTCGATCATCGAGCAGGGCACGCCGGTGAAGAAGTCGAAGCCCTGCGCCTCGAGCAGCCCGGCGAGCGCGGCGCCGGTCAGGCCTTGATCGCCGCCCATGCCCGCTGGTAGTCCTCGAACGTGTCCACCTCGAGCCAGCCCTTGTAGACGTCCACGCACGCCACCGTCTCGCCGCGCTCCACGAGCTCCTGCAGGAGGTCGGTGAAGGCGCCGCGCTCCGGCCGGTCCGCCTCGTGGAAGGGCCGCGCCCCCGCCGCCACCTTGTCCTGGTAGGCCTGGCGCATCGCGGCGGTGCCACGTCCGGAGAAGAGGGCGAGGCCGATGAACTCGCCGGTGGCCCGCTCGGGCGCGATCCGCTGGCCCACCGAGACCAGGCGATCGTCCGGCGCGCCGGGGAGCGCGCGCAGGCCCGCCTCGGGGGTGCCGGCGGTGATCACCAGGTCGAGCGGCTTGGACAGCGGCAGCAGGCGCTCGCGCTGATCCACCCACGCGCGGTCGACCACGATCGCGCAGTCGGTCTCGGCGCGCAGCAGCTTCTCCAGCACGCCCTGCTCGAACAGGATGTCCGAGTAGAGGAACAGGATCGGCCCGCGCAGCTCGCGATCGGCCGCGAAGAGCGAGCCGAGCTCGCCGGTCTCCTCGTAGCCGTCGTGGTCGTAGTAGCGAACCCCGGGGACGTTGACCACGTCCTTCTTGTACCCGCGCACCACCACGATGTCCTGCACCCCGCAGGCGCGCAGGGTGTCGATCTGGCGCTCCAGGATCGTGCGGCCCTTGATGTCGAGCATGCACTTGGGCCGGTCCTCGGTCAGCGGCAGCAGCGACTTGCCGGAGCCCGCCGCGATGATGACCGCGCGGGCGGAGCCGGGGCTGGCCGGGAGGTAGGCGTCCTCGATGGCCTTGAACTCGTCGACGCCCACGTGCTTGTAGATCTCCTCGAGCGGCACGATGTGGGGATCCAGCGCGTCGAGGCGCCGCTCGCGGGCCAGCGTCTGCAGGGTCTGCTGCATGCCCTGGACCGCGCCGCGCAGCACCTGGTTGGCCCAGATCACCATCTTGATCCCGGCGCCCTCCAGCTCCGCGAAGGTGACCGAGGGGTAGAGGGTGGGCACCACCACCACCGGCGTCGGGCGGTCCCAGAGACGCATGAACTCCAGGATCTCGGCCGCGGTCTTGGACTTGGAGTGCATGAGCACCATGTCCGCCCCCGCGTCGGCGTAGGCGTGGGCCCGGCGCAGCGCCTCCTTCATGCCCCAGCCCGCGATGAGGGCCTCGACCCGCGCGATCAGCACGAAGTCGGGGTCCTTGCGGGTGTCGACCGCGGCGCGGACCTTGCCCGCGAACTCCTCCACCGACAGGAGCTCGCGCTTCATGCCCGGGTAGAGGCTGCACTTCTTGGGGAAGACGTTGTCCTCCATGCAGATGCCCGCGATGCCCGCCCGCTCGTACTCCTGCACGGTGCGCACGACGTTGACCACGTTGCCGTAGCCGTTGTCGACGTCCGCGATGACCGGCGCCGCCACCGCCTCGTCGATGAACAGGGCGGCCTCGAGGTTCTCGGTCATGGTGAGCAGGTTCACGTCCGGCACCGCCCGCTGGGCGGCGGAGACCGCGAAGCTGGAGGACCAGATCACCGGGAAGCCCGCCGCCTCGATGAGCTTGGCCGACAGTGCGTCGTGGGCGCCCACCATGGGGACCAGGCCCGGCCGGCGAAGGAGCGCGCGCAGGAGTCCGCTCTTGGTCATCATTTCCCCTTCTTCTGGCCCTTGTCCTCCGCGAGCAGCTCGTCCTGCTTGGTACGCAGCTTGGAGACGAGCTCGTTGTAGGACGAGGTCTGGATGATCTTGTTGAACTGGGTCCGGTAGCTGGAGACGAGGCTCACGCCCTCGATGCTCACGTCGTACACCAGCCAGCGATCCGCGCCCTTCTTCATGCGGTAGTCGACCGGCACCTCGGTGCCGTTCTTGGTGATGATGCGGGTGGAGACGGTGGCGAGATCGCCGTCGATCTTCTCCGCGGTGTACTGGATCTTCTCGCCCCCGTAGGTCTCGATCTTGGAGATGTAGGAGCGCTCGAGCAGGTCCGCGAAGAGTCCCACGAACTCGGTGCGCTGCGCCTCGGAGAGCGGCTGCCAGTGGCGGGCGAGCGAGCGCTTGGCGATCTCGCCGAAGTCGAAGATCTCGTTCGCGATCTTGCGGACCGCGACCCGCCGGTCGTTCACCTTGCCCTCCCCCTTGAGGCCCGGGTCCTCGAGGGTCTTGAGCACGCGATCCACCGCGCCGCGGAGCTGATCCGTCGGCACGCCGGCCGCCGCGGGAGAGACCGCGGTCACCGCGAGTCCCACCGCCAGCAGCGCTGCCTTCACGTGAAGCCAGTTCATCGAATCCTCCCGGCGCGAGAGTCTACACCTTGCCGAAGATGTACTTGGAGAGCAGCTCCTCGATGTCGACCGGCGGCTCCACCTCGCGGATCCGTCCGTTGGGCGGGATGAGCTTGTCCGAGCCCCCGGGGCTCAGGCGGACGTAGCGCTCGCCGATCAGCCCCTTGGTCTTGATGGAGGCGATCGAGTCCTCCTGCAGCTTCACGTCGGGATGGATCACCATGACCACGTGGGCCTGGTAGTCGCGCAGCTCGATGCGGTCCACGCGGCCCACCTCGACGCCCGCGATCTCGATGGTGGAGCCGGTCTTGAGTCCGCCCACCGTCGGGAAGTCCGCGCTCACCACGTAGCCCCGGTTGCCGAGGAGGTCGACGCGTCCGAGCTTCACCGACATCCATCCCAGCGCCACCAAGCCGAGGAGCACGAACAGGCCCACTCCCAGATCCAGCGCCGAACGCCTCATGTGGCCTCCTGCCGTTGCCCCCCGGTCACCGGATCGGGCGGGGGGATTGGTCTGCGGGGACCGCCTCGACCTCGCCGCGGATGAAGTGCTGCACCACCGCCTTGGCGGAGCCGCGCACCGCACCCGGGGCCCCGACCTCCACGATCACTCCGTCGTGGAGCATCGCGACCCGGTCGCCCACCTCGAAGATCTCGGGGATCTCGTGGCTCACCATCACCGCGGTGAAGCGGAACTTGCGGTGCAGGTCCACGATGAGGTGGTGGATGGTGTTGACCAGGATCGGGTCGAGCCCGGTGGTGGGCTCGTCGAAGAACACGATCTCGGGCTCGGTCACGAGCGCGCGCGCGATGGCGACCCGCTTCCGCATGCCCCCCGAGATCTCGGCCGGGTTCTTGTCCCCCATGCCGCCCAGCCCCACCTGCTCGAGCTTCTCCTCCACCCGTCCCTGGATTTCGGCGGTGGAGTGCCGGCTCTTCTCCCGCAGGGGGAAGGCCACGTTGTCCCACACCGACATGGAGTCGAAGAGGGCGCCGCCCTGGAAGACCACCCCGTAGCGCTCGCGCACACGGTCCAGCGCCCGGCCGCGCAGCCGGGTGATGTCGGTGCCGTCCACCAGCACCGCGCCCGCGTCGGGACGCAGGAGCCCGATCATGTGCTTGAGCAGGACCGACTTGCCGCCGCCGCTGCGGCCGATCACCACCATGATCTCGCCGGTGGCGATGTCGAGGTCGACGCCGCGGAGCACCTCCTGGGAGCCGAAGCGCTTGTGGAGGCCCTGCACCCGGATCACGGCAGCACGGACCCCAGGAAGTAGTCCCAGACCAGGATGAGCACCGAGGAGAGCACCACCGCCTGGGTGGTGGCGCGCGCGACGCCCGCCGCCCCGTGGCCGCAGTTGAAGCCCTTGTAGGTGCAGACCCACGGCACGATGATCCCGAACGAGAGCGCCTTCCAGTAGCCGGTCATGAGATCTGCCCAGTTCACGAAGGTCTTCATCTCGCCGAAGTAGGTGCCGGGCGAGAGGCCCAGCAGCTCCACGCCCACCAGGTAGCCGCCCACGATCCCGACCACGTCGAAGATCGAGACCATGAGGGGAAAGGTGATGACGCCGGCCACGATGGCGGGGACCACCAGGTAGCGAAACGGGTTCAGGGCCATCACCTGCAGCGCGTCGATCTGCTCCGTGATCTTCATGATGCCGATCTCGGCGGTGAGGGCGGAGCCGGCGAGGCCGGTCACGAACACCGCGCAGAGCACCGGCCCCAGCTCCCGGATCAGGGACAGGGCCACCGCGGGCCCGAGGTAGGCCTCGGAGCCGAACCGCGAGAGGACCAGGAAGATCTGCAGCCCGAGCACCATGCCGGTGAACGCCCCGGTCAGGATCACGATGGTGAGCGACCGGAAGCCGATGAAGTGGATCCGGTCGATCAGCCGGCCCACCTTGAAGGGGGGGATGACGACGTAGGCGACGGCGCGGGCGAAGAACCGCCCGAACTGCCCCAGGGCCAGGATCAGATCGACGATCAGGCGCCCCAGCGCCGCGATGGCACGGAGCGGGGCCGGCCACACGTCGGACGCGGGCGGCGAAAACATCGCTAGATACTAGCACAGGGGTCGGCGAACGCCCCCGCAGTTCTTGAAAAAATCCGCCAACTTCCGTAAGGTGAGCCCGTGGCAACTCCCCTTGTCGGCGGAGGCGACGGGTGGGGCACGCTCGCCTCGGTCGCGGTGCAGCTGCTCGGGACCTTCGTGCTCCGACCCTACGTGGTCGGCTTCCTCTTCTTCTTCCTGGTGGCCGGCGTCCGCGACATCGGGGGCGTCGGCACGGTGGCGTTCCTGCTGTGGGGCGGGGCGGTGGCCCTGGTGGCCGAGCTAACCTCCACCCGGATCGGGGTACCGTTCGGTCTCTACCACTACACCGGCGCCACCCGGGCCGCGGAGCTCTTCCTCGGCAACGTGCCGTTCTTCTCGCCGCTGTCGTTCCCGTTCCTCGCCTACGCCTCGTTCTGCCTCGCCCGCCGGACCTTCGGGCCGCGCTGGGCGACGACCCGCGGCGGGCGCGCGCGGCTGGTGCTGGTGGCCGGCGCCCTCATGATGCTGCTCGACGTGGTGATCGACCCCGCCGCGGTCCGGGGCGGGCGGTGGTTTCTCGGCCACATCTTCTACTATCCTGAGGGTGGGCTCTACTTCGGGGTCCCGCCGTCCAACTTTCTGGGGTGGCTCGTGGTGGGCTGGGTGACCATCGGAGGGTACGTCTGGGGCGAGCACGGCGACGGCCACTCCCGGAGCCTCGTGCTGGATCGGGGGGCCCCGGGGCTCGGGATCGCGCTCTACTATCTGGTCCTTGCCGTGAACCTGTCGGTGACCCTCTGGATCGGGGAGGCGTTGCTCGCGGCCGCGGGAATCCTCGTCCACGTGGGGCTCTTTCTGCTACTGTATAGCGTCAACAAGGTGACGGTGGGCCAATGGTCTGCCGAATCGCTGTCCGCCCCGGCCATGACCGGCGGGCAACCAAGGCCCTGAGGGCCGGAAGGGTCACCGAACATGAGCGTTCCGCTGTCTCAGATGTGGACGGTCGCGACATACGTGCTCCGCCAGAAGGTGGCGCGGCGCAAGCGCTACCCGTTCGTTCTGATGCTCGAGCCGCTCTTCCGCTGCAACCTCGCCTGCGCCGGCTGCGGCAAGATCCAGTACCCGGCCCAGATCCTCAAGAAGAACCTGAGCGTCGAGAAGTGTCTGGCCGCGGTCGAGGAGTGCGGGGCGCCCATCGTGAGCATCCCGGGCGGCGAGCCGCTGATGTACCCGGAGATCGACCGGCTGGTCGCGGAGCTGGTGAAGCGGAAGAAGTACGTGTATCTCTGCACCAACGCCATCCTCCTGAAGGAAAAGCTCGACCTCTTCACCCCGTCGAAGTACCTCTCGTTCAGCGTCCACATGGACGGCCTGCGCGAGGAGCACGACGAGGCGGTGTGCCGCGACGGGGTCTACGACCAGGCGGTGCCCGCCATCCGCGAGGCGGTGAAGCGGGGCTTCCGGGTCACCACCAACAGCACCCTCTTCGACGGGGCCTCCCCGCTGCGGATGCGCGAGTTCTTCGACGAGATGATGGACCTGGGCGTCGAGGGCATGATGGTCTCCCCCGGCTACAGCTACTCGAAGGCGCCGGACCAGGAGCACTTCCTGCTCCAGTCGCGGACCCACGAGCTCTTTGCGAAGATGCTGGCCAATCCCGAGAAGCGGTGGCGCTTCAACCAGTCGCCGCTCTTCCTGCGCTTCCTCATGGGCAAGCACGACTTCGAGTGCACCCCGTGGGGGAACCCGACCTACAACATGTTCGGGTGGCAGCGGCCGTGCTATCTCCTGCAGGAGGGCTACGCCCGCACCTTCAAGGAGCTGATGGAGACCACCCCGTGGGAGAACTACGGCAAGAAGAGCGGCAACGACAAGTGCCGCGATTGCATGGTGCACTGCGGGTACGAGGCCACCGCGGTGGACTACACCTTCAGCTCCCTCAAGGGCTTCGTCGAGACGGTCGGGGTCACCCTGACCGGCAAGCTGTAGGGGGCCCGCGGTGAGCCTCGAGGGCTGGGTGCCCGACGTGGGAGACTACCTCACGCTGGCCGAGGTGGTGGAGTTTGCCTTCGACTACCGCGGCAACACCACGATCGTGAAGCGCGACGGCACCGAGATCGTGGGCTACATCTTCAACCGCAACACCTACGGGTCGGAGTCCTTCATCGAGTACTTCGACGAGAGCGGCGAGGGCCCGTTCACGCTTTCCTATTCCGAGCTTGCCAACGTCAAGTTCACCGGCAAGGACACCGCGGCCGGGAACAGCTGGAGGGCGTGGCTCGAGCGCAAGGAGCGGGAGAAGGCGGAGCGGGCCGGGGCGGTGAGTGTCCCGGATCCTCATCCTCACCGCGGTTGAGCTCGAAGCGCGGGCCCTCGCCCGCCACCTCGAGCTGCCCGCGCTGCCCACCATCGGGGTGCCCGCGTTCGGGCGCGGCACCGTCCGCCTGGCGCCGGTCGGCCTGCGCGCCGCGCTCCTGGCCCAGCGCTGGCCGGGTCTGCACCTCGGTCTCGACCAGCCCCTGGTGATCTCGGCCGGGGTCTGCGGCGCGCTCGCACCGGAGCTCCGGGCCGGCGATCTGGTGTTGCCCGAGAGCGTGATCGGCCCCGCCGCCGAGCGCCTCAACGTGACCCCCACCGCCTACACGCGCGCCGCCGCGCTCGCGCCGCAGGCGCGCTCCGGGACGCTCGCGACCTCCAGCGAGCTGGTGGCGACGGTGGCGGCCAAGGCCGCGCTCCACGCGCGCACCGGGGCGGTCGCGGTGGACATGGAGTCCTCGGTGGTGCTGTCCTTCGCGGCGCGCGCCGGCTGCCCGACCCTGGTGGTGCGCGGGGTCTCCGACGCGGCGGGCGAAGACGTGCCGGCGGAGCTGATCGGCCTCGTGACCGAGGCCGGCAAGCTGCGGCCCGCGCGGGCCCTCGCCCTCTCGGTGACGCGCCCGTCGGTGCTGCCGCGGGCCTTCGCCCTGCGCCACGCCACCCAGCGAGCGCTCGCCGCGGTCGCGCGCCTGCTCGCGGCGTTCACCGCGTAGCCCGCCACCCCGTGGACGCGCTCGTCACCGGCGGCACCGGGTTCGTCGGGGCCAACCTCGTCCGCGAGCTGCTCGCCGACGGCCACACCGTGCGCGTGCTGGCGCGCCCGGGCGGCGACCGCCGCGCGCTCGCCGGCTGCGCGGTCGAGATGGTGGACGGCGATTTGCTGGACGCGGCCTCGCTCCGGCGCGCGGTGGCGGGGGTGCGCCACGTCTACCATGCGGCCGCCGACTACCGTCTCTGGGCGCCGGACCCGCGCGTGCTCTATCGCGCCAACGTCGACGGCACCCGTCACCTCCTCGCGGCCGCAACCGACGCGGGCGCGGAGCGCATCGTCTACACCTCGACGGTGGGCGCGGTCGGCATCCCCAAGGACGGCACCCCGGGCGACGAGACCACCCCGGTGTCCCTGGCCGACATGGTGGGCGCCTACAAGGCCTCCAAGTTCCTCGCCGAGCGGGTGGCCGAGGAGTGGGCCGCGCGCGGGGCCCCGGTGGTGATCGTCAATCCTTCCGCCCCGATCGGTCCCTGGGACGTCAAGCCCACGCCCACCGGGCAGATGATCGTCGATTTCCTCGACGGCAAGATGATCGGCTCGGTCGACACCGGCCTCAACGTGGTCCACGTGCGCGACGTGGCGCGGGGCCACATCCTCGCCGCCCAGAAGGGCCGGGCGGGCGAGCGCTACATCCTGGGCCACGAGAACCTCTCGCTGCTCGAGATCTTCCGCCGGCTCTCGGCCCTCACCGGGGTGCGCGCCCCGCGCTTCCGGGTGCCCTACGCGGTCGCGTGGACCGCGGCCGCGGTGATGGAGGGCGTAGCGCGCGTGACCGGTCGCCCGCCCGCGGTCCCGCTCACCGCGGTGCGCATGGCCCGCAAGCGCATGTTCTTCACCGCGGCCAAGGCGGTCCGCGAGCTCGGCCTCCCCCAGACCCCCGCCGACGCCTCCCTGTCCGACGCGGTGGAGTGGTTCAAGGCCCACGGCTATGTCGGCATCCGGCACAGCGGAAGGCGTTCATGAACATGACGCGAATCCGCGCGGGTCGCTGCAAGTGCGGGCGGGGGCCAGCTGGCGGCAAGTCAGCCGCTGGGGGAGTGCGGGGGCCATTTCTGGGCTCCCGCAGATGAAACGCTTGAAGAACTAAACGGATGACAACACGCCACCCATGAACGCCGGCCAGTTCGTCTCCCGCCTCACCCGCAAGAGCCGCTCGAACTTCTTCTACGCGTTCCTGGTCCTGCCGCGCGCCCAGCGCGAGGCGATCTACGCCTGCTACGCGTTCTGCCGCATCGTCGACGACGCGGTGGACCTGGGCCAGGACCGCGCGGCCCAGCGCGCGGAGCTGGCCCGCTGGCGGGAAGAGATCGCGCGAGTCTACGAGGGCCGCGCCCAGCACCCCGCCGGACAGCGCCTGCAGGTGGCCCTGCGGCGGTTCCCGATCCCGCGCCATG
>Ga0075433_10003434_pt1 | contig 12222 bp, 11 predicted proteins | sample RhiMethybrSRZTD2_FD_75299 | JGI IMG/M metagenome (GOLD analysis project Ga0075433, IMG submission 75299) | Populus rhizosphere microbial communities from Tennessee, USA - Rhizosphere MetaG P. TD hybrid SRZTD2 | ecosystem: Host-associated > Plants > Roots > Rhizosphere > Soil | place: USA... | reverse complement strand
CTGCTCATGCCGGTGGCCGTATTCGTGGCCACACAGTCCACGCGGTAGAACATATCTACGCCACCCGCGCCGCTGCCCACGCCCGTTCCATCGTATGCGGAGCCGAACGGCTGGCCCGATCCAGCCCGCGGCTTGCGGTAGAGAAAGTCAATGTCGCCCACGACGGAATAGACGCCGACCGTTTGGACCAAATTAGGCACGGCGGCGACAATGCCGGCGGGGAACGGCGGCCCGATCGGCGCGTCGGCAACCGCGGTCTGATCTCCGCTGATTTCCAGTTCCAGCTGGGTCTTATTGGTGGAGGGCACCGGCCCAGGCGGGATCTGATTATCCAATAGCGCCGTGGGCACAGACATGCTGTTGGACACGTCGAGTACTTGTTGAATAACTTTCACCCCCGTCGCGACACAGGCGTCCGCCGCTGCAGAGGAGGCCTCCATGGAACTGCCGAAACCAGCGACACGGTTTTCAAGTCCCGTGATCGTCATGGCGCCAATTCCAAGGACGGTCAGTATCAGAACCAACATCACGATGCTCAGCATCGCAATGCCCTGTTGGTTATCCCTGAAACCAGGTCCGCGTATCGAGAGGCTGTCGTGCGTCACGCTCCTGCTCCTTAATGTCTCAGATTGCGAAGCTCGATCGTCCGAGTCAACAAGCGCCGACGAGTTGACGTATAGGGAGGCGTCAAGGCAGCATAGTCCCCCGCCACAAATACGCCGTCCGAATGGAGATGGTCGCTTACTTGTAAGGCCGTCCCCTGCACCGTTTGCCGATTGCTCTCTCCGAATCCCTGATCCGCTCTCCGTTGCCGCCCGACGATCGTCACCTGGGCCAGCTGAATTTTGTCGGCTGTCATCAACCCTGTACCCCAGATGACATTCTTCACAAAGTCCGCTTGGTCGAACCCCGCTGCGCCGCCCTGGTTGTCGATGATGCCGTCGGCGGTGCCACCGTTGACCGCAGCGACGCATCCGTCGCACCCGTATTCAAACTGGATGTCCTCGATCTCGTCGGCAATGGATGTGCACCGGCTCCCTGCCGTCGTACAATCCAACACTCCCGCCGTCAACCCTCCGGCCACTCCGCGAACGAGACAAGGTGACCGCCCGGCGCAGAGGTTTGTCGGATCGGGAGGCGGAATAATTTGATAGGTGATGCATTGCAACAAGTAGATCGGCGTATTCTTTTTGAATGCGACCGGGGCTGGAACCGCTGTCACTGTCAGGTTGGCGCCGCCTGCGGCGGTCACCGTCGTGGTGATCGCCCCGCCGATCGAAATGGTCGCACTCGGGGCCGTCAGGCTTCCCCCTGCTTCGCTCGCCATATTGGTGACCACGGCAGCCGAGGGAAGAGCAAGCAGGTTAAACCCTGCGGTTGTATCGCTGTCGAGTATCCAGGCAGGGTCAGTGGCGGTTCCCACCGGATTTCCCACCGGCAGCACAAGGCTGATCCGATCCGGCCCTTTATCCGTGCCAGCCGTGTTGTTATCGGCTGGGACGATGGCGGTGGAACAGTTTCCGATCGGGCCATTCATCCCAAAGCCTGCCTGCCGGATATCTCGGTACAAAAATTCCATCGCCAAGCGGACATTCTGTTGCGTTTCAACCGTCTGTTCGTTCGTGGTCAGCGCTTTACTGGAGGACGTCAGCACGGCGTACCCGGCAGCGATAACGGTCGTGGCCACCACGGCGCCGACCATGAGTTCGATGAGCGTCACCCCTTGCTGGCCGCCCCGAATATTCCCCTGCATAACCATGAATACGTCCTCTCCTCGGTCCCTCATTCCGGAGAAATCGTTGTCGTCAACACGACTTGCTTGGGCCGAGCCACTTTGGTTTCGCCCGCCGCGCCGGTCCAGGACACTGTCACCGTGACTGGGTATTGGTTCAACAATGTCGCCAATGTTCCCACCAGCGTTGCAGGCACGGTAATTACCCCGCGTACGTTCACCAGCCCTGACGCCTGCGGATTGCTGAGCAAGGTCACCCACTGGTCGCAGTCACCTTTTGCCATCGGCTGTGTGACTGCGCTCTGTGGACAGGGAGTGGCATTGGCCGTATCGATGGAATATTGCGCAATGTTTTTGCGGTTGTACTGTATCCGCTCAATCATCTCCGCAGCCAAGTTGGTCGCTCGGGTCAACTCGGTCGAATCAACGTTGCGAGTCAATGCGATCCCCTGCATACCGGCAACCCCCAAGACGCCTACCGCTAGAATCGCCGCCGCTATCATGCTTTCGATCAACGTGAAACCTGACTGGTGATTAATTCTGGACATTTGACTGCGCGCCTCAGATGCCATGATCTCGATTAAGAGCAGACACTGTCCTGACACCAATTGACGATGCCTCGAGGAGTCACCTTCATCGCAAATTGCACGCCCTTGTCATTGACCATCGCGAGTTCCTGGTTCAACGTCGGCCCAGGGCCGCCAGATCGCATGCCCATCGAGTTAAACGACACGTTCACCGTTGGAGCAGATGTCCAGGAAGCGGACGGACCCACTTTCAGATCCACGACATGAGGCAGCCGCACGCTAAAGGAGCCCATAATCTGTACCCCTGTCGCTGCATTCGTCGTCGTCGTCTGTACAGCTCCGTTGGTGATGCTGATGGCCACCGTCACAGGGGCATTTCTGCTTAAGGCTGACATGCGAGCAAGGAGCAGCTGGTTCTGGACCTCAGTGACTGCCTGTCTTAACTCAGAGCGAGACTGCCATACTAAATAGTTTGGGAGAGCGATGAGCGCGGCAATACCGATAATTGCCACGACTATCAGCGTCTCAATGAGCGTGAAGCCTGTCTCAGGGCTTGCCACCCTTGTCTTGTGACGCTCAATCTTCTTCATGATGGAATAGACATACATCGTGCATCCCAATAGACGAGCAAACGGCATGCCGGCTGAGGCTCATCATTCTCTTTGTCTAACCTTTTGATTTGACAGCTAAGTCTGCTCGTGGAACGAAATTAGCTCGGCCATTTTTCGCGAGACTGAGCGACAATTTTCGGCGCAGGAGCTGTACAGTTTCTGGTCAGTACTTTTAGGGAATCAGCATCCTGATGGAATATTGTTTACGGTCAAGGGGCACAATGCCCATAGCTGTTGATTGCCGGTGCTTTGACAGACAGTCAATGTCCCTGCTCGCATGGACCGTTATGCGCGAGAAGGTTGCCGCACTGCTCTCCATACAAATAAGACGCACGGACCGTGAAGAGAGAATGCTGGACGTTTGAGGGTCTGAGTGATGGCCTAATGTGGATGAATCCACAAGAGGCGACTGCCGGAGCCAACGTTCCGGAATCTCGGCGCTTTCATCCTGCCTCCTCCCTCTATTTCGATGAGCGTATAGGGACCAATTTCTGCAGCGAACCATCGTCAGAAGGAGATATCCGGGTCTTTCTACATACAGCCTAGTGACAAGAGCTGGACCCCCGTTGGCGGGGACCCAGCTGAAACCTCTCGATGCCTCATCTCCCCCCTCCGGTCGGTGTTCCTGATTGAATCGGCGCATAGGAATTCAGATTTACTGTCTTTTGCGAGGTGCTGCCATACACGGTTGAATTGGTACCTTGTGCCAGATTTACGCTCCCACCGACTACGTTGGCATATGGCCCGCTGATCGCGTTCTGATAACCGAACACCATGCCACCATATGAGCTGAAGGAATGCATGCTCCCTCCAACCAAGTTGTGCGAACCGGTTCGTACGAGAGTGGGAGTGGGCGTGGTGTTTTCGTTATAACCGATAATGAGGTTCCCAAGTCCTGTGTAGGGTGCGGCATTATTATCGGTAGCCCCAGAGCCGCTGAGGACATGGACATTGGCTCCGGTAATCAGAATATGGGGTCCATTCACACCTTGGAGCACGGTTGTTTTATCGACCTTGAGGTACGTAGCAAGACCCGGAATAATGTCGACCGCTTTCGTTTCCAGCGCCACCACCTTACTACTCACCGTAGAAATATCAGCCTTTGCGGCATTCAACACAGTAGTTGTAGCGGTCAAGTCTTGTCTCAACTTCGTGTTATCTATAGTCAGCTGACCGACTTGAGCCTTGAGTGCCGCCATGTCTGCGGTGAGAGCATCCATCGATGCTTGAAGCGTATCTATTGTCTGGAAGGTCGAGGCGAAGGGACTTTTCGTTTTAAGCCCGTATGGCTGCTGAACCAAGCTGTGCTTCCCATTGTTATCTCCATTGTTATCCTTGGCGAACGTGACGGAGGGAAGGGCCGTCAAAATGGTACTTGCAAAAATCCCCGCCATGACAGCCCCACGAATCATAGGGATCCCGTTGGCTGTTCGACGGGAATGAATGTGGTTACTTATCGCGTTCATATCAATCCTCCCTTTTTTATCCTCCCTCGCAGAAGCCTCGCGATATAGACCCAGTTGCGAATGAGGGGTGTTCCAACGCCTGCCTCTCTCAGTGAGCAAGGCACATGCCGTTTAGATTTTCCAAATACTTAGTCTGGTCTGGTTCCTGCTCATACCGTGGCCATTTGCGGTGAGTACGACAAAAAATTGGTCGTGAATGCGACGAAAAATGCGACAGGTTTGCTCCGAATCGGACGGAAATCAGGATGGCTTTTCCAAGAGAGCGCTGAGAGGCGGCCAAAGAGCGAAAAAGATTGGTGACCTAATAGAAATTCTACGAAGACATGCCTCTGGACATGGGTAGGCGTGACACAACCATTCCTTGATTATCGAATGGCCCCCCGAATAACTGAGACTTTCTCCTAACTGGCCCATACCGTTCGGAGTAGTTGCCAAGCAACCGACCTACACGTAGGGACCCGTCATTGTCGGTGTCCTTCCCGTACCCTCTGGAAAGAAACAATCAGCTCGCTTACTTTATTGCAACCACCCTGACCTGTCGATAGGTGGTTTCTCCGCGTAGGACTTTTCGTATCCCGTCTTGGACCAGGGTCGACATCCCTTCTTTCATTGCCAGACTGAACATGTCTGCAGTCTTGGCTCTGGATTGGATGTGCTGCTTCATCTCTTCCGATCCTCTCAACAATTCGTGCAAGGGGATCCGCCCCTTGAAGCCAGTTTGATTGCAGGACTCGCAGCCTCGTCCGCGATACAGCCTCCAATCAGCGCGGTACTCGACGCCCAGTGTGGGCCAGGCCTGCGCGCCATACCCCTGCGCCAGTTCGTCGTACTCTTGTCGACGTGGATGATAGGCCTCTTTGCACCGGGTGCAGATCCGTTTGCACAAGCGCTGGGCGAGCACTCCCAACATGGCGTCGGCAAAGTTGAACGAGTCGCACCCGAGATCCAGCAAACGGGTCATGGTTTCGACTGCACTGTTCGTATGGAGGGTACTCAGCACCAAGTGGCCTGTGAGGGAAGCCTCAATGGCGATGTCGGCTGTTTCTTTGTCTCGCATTTCGCCGATCATGATGACGTCGGGGTCGGCACGCAGAAACGCACGCATCGCGGCCGCGAAGGTGAGGCCGATCTTCGGATGGACCTGGACTTGACGGAGACCATCCTGGGTTATTTCAATGGGGTCTTCCGCCGTCCAAATCTTTCGTTCGTCGGTATTGATGTGCTTGAGAATGGCGTGCAAGGTCGTCGTCTTGCCGGACCCAGTCGGCCCGACACACAAGATAATCCCGTACGGTTTCTCTGCGATGGTCTGAATGGCCTGTAAGGTGGCTGGGGCAAATTCCATCGCGTCAAGCGGCAGCGGTTGCTTGGCCGTGAGGAGACGTAGCACTACATCTTCGTCCTGTCCTGAGGTCGGCAGCGTCGCGACACGTATTTCGATCTCTCGATCCTTCGCCAACCGATACTTGATCTTGCCATCTTGGGGTTTGCGCCGTTCAGCGATGTCGAGATTGGCCATGACCTTGATGCGTGATACGACGGCACGCCGATTGGCCGCGGGAATTCTCATATAGGTGAAACAGGTACCGTCGATCCGCAGGCGGACGGTCATGTCTTTACGATCTGCGTAGGGTTCGATGTGAATGTCCGACGCCCCGAGGCGGTCGGCTTCGGCGATTACTTGATTGGTCAGCCGCACAATGGCTGAGTCGTTCTCGTCGATCGTTCCGGATACCGAGTCGATGTCAGACTCAAGATGGATCTCTTTGATCAACTCACCAAGAATGGCGCCGATAGACCCACTGGTTCCCTGTCCTGTGGCTAGATGGAGAAATTGCTCAATGTCCCGACGCAGTCCCACGGCATAGCGAATGGTCATTCCAGGAAATGTGCGCCGCACATCCCAGCCCTTGTCGAGATCGTGGGGATCGCTGGTCAGTACGTCGATGAGTGAGCCTCGCCGTGTGATCGGCAGCCAGAGGTTCTTCTTAAGATATTCAAGGTTGAGCGTTTTCAACAAGTCGGCATCGATGACCGTTCGTTCGTCATACGGCAGGTATGGGCATTGATAGAAATCGCTCAGTGCGGACCCTAAGGCGTGCTTCGAAATACCATAGTGGTCGAGGAGGATCGTTTCGAGATCGAGGCTGTTATCTTTCGAATCATGAACTGCCGCCAGCACGTCGGCCTGGCTGATGAGTCCGCGATAGACCAACGCATCAAGCACATTCTGCTCGATCGTGCGACAGGGTTTCACCCCATAGATCCTCTTCTTAGACGAGCCATCACTCCCCTCAGTCTTGTTTCCCGTTCCTCCGCTAAGGATGTCGGCATCAACGGTCATATCCGGTGTCTTACCTCAACTCCAAACATTTAGCAGGATGCTGAAAAACAGGTTACCGCCCTGGCAATACACAAGGGCATGTGATTGTGGACGGCGTGAGAAGGCCACGCAGGGTGCTCAAACAGGTCAGCCTTCCCACCGGTCCAACCCCATCAACGGTAAGATTTTGAAGGCTGCGAGAACGCCGCATGGGAACATAGGAAAAGGCACGTCCCGGGGCAAGGAGGCTGCCTTGGCAGACGCAGGGCGGGCGGGTCAGAAGAACAAACTTTTCAACATCCCGCTAGTATTTCGCCAGCCAAGTTCCAGGCGCCCGATACACAACCGGAAGCCCCCGAAAGAGTCCTTGCGCCAAATCGGCGTTGTACCAGACCTCCATGACGGTACCGGTTCCGATCGACGTCACGCTCTGTCTTGCCATCATCGCGCCGTACAAGCGGACGGATCGCTCAATCCTGATCGCACCCGCTGCATACAGCACACCGTTGACGTGGATGCCGGATAATTGCACCGGCACCCTTGCCCCTAATGACTGTGTCCCCTGCGAAGCTGGACTGAGGACCGGAACAGATTTCCCTACTTCACGAGGCCTGAGCACCACATGGCCCTGCACGGCCAGAAGCCCTTCAACATAGTCCGTATCCAGCACTAGCGTTCCCATATTATCGACACGCGGAGGTTGCCCATCGACGGTGTCGATGAAGACCAATCCACGATGGTTTCCCACGATTTGAGATTCCAGAACATCTGCCGGCCTGACTCCCTGATCCAGGTCTGAGGCCCCCTGCGGATGAAGCAGTCCCGCATGATCGAGTCGATAATAGGTCCCCCACCGCAGAGCGATCTTCTTGATCGAGTCGTAATCCCACTGGTCGAGTCTCACTCCTGGCGTCGGATATTGCTGCAGGTGCACGTTTTCAGAAAGTGGCGGATTCGCACTTTGGCCGGATGCAGGAGCGATGACTGAAACGGTCCCTCCTATCCAATATTCTGTCCAGCGATCTTGTGCATACAGCATCTCGGCATACGACTGACCAGTGACCGGGGCTGTAGTGCTCTTAAGGGCAAAGTCCTCGACTCGCTGAACTACAAGATCGCCCAATACCCGTAGGTCGCCCCAATGGACCATGACGGGAGATGCGTCGCCTGGCTGCATGGTGCCGAGAGTCTGTCCAACTTGTACCGCCGCGCGAACCGGGGGAATTGACACAGACCCAAGCTGAACCTGAACCGTTCGCGCAACCGGGGGGTGGTCGACCGTCGTGGCCGTAACCTCAATCGTGCTCAATAAACCTGGCTGCAGAGGACCATACACTTTCACTGTATTAATTCGACCAAGTCTTCCCAGAAAGTTGTGAAAGCCGTTGGGCAAATTGTTGAGCACCTGATTATCCGCCTGGTTCGCCGCATCAAGGAGGATGTCAGGACGATCGGCGGTCCCGACAAACTGCGAACGTCCAGCCACATCGAAGAACGACGGCCCACCCCCAAGATCCCCTTGACGTTTGGCGAGCAATCCAGCAATCGCCATAGGTGTGGCACTCGGATCGTGGAACCAACTCATCACCACATCGGCGGCACCGTCGGCCAGCTGTTGCGCAAGCTTGTCTTCTCTCATAGCACTGACGCCCGGTCCATCTTGACCTGCCAGATACAGAGACGTCATGCCGACGACCCCGAGCAAAAATATCAACATGAGCGCCGCGAGAAGCACGTGACCCCTGTCGCACTGACTCATGAATGCTGATGCGCCCCGTTCTCCCATCCGCCTATCCTCACTTCCATTTTTCTTGGAAGATACCGCCGTTATGTCCTGAGACTGATTCCCCGGACTGCACGAATCCCTTGGTCGGACATCTTCACCTCAACAACGACCAACTTGACGAACGCGGGTTGTGTCGCGGCCTGTCCGTTTTCATCCCAGTAGGAGAACCGCACTTCTCGAATATCCCCAACCATGACACTCGCGCCGCCATCGACCTGTCGAAGCAACCTCAACACACCGTGGTCATCGCGACGGCTGTAGTAGCGGACATGGTTCAGCAGGAAGACAAAGGCTCCTGATGGAATCACACGTGTCAGCGGCTGCGTCACCGTGAGCACGCGCCGTTGTCCATCATGTGCCAGAGCAAGCGTCTCGCAGTGCTCGGCCCAGCATGCCACAATGGTTTTCCGATCTTCCCACCCTCGCCCGTCTTCGACCGATAGAGCTGTCTGGCCGATCTCCAACGCGGCGGTGACCGTCGTCGAAAGGCCTTGCAGATTCGCCGAAAACTCCACGCTGTCCGATGCGGCAATGTTGAGAGAACCGGGTCCTGCCAGCCGCAACTCCTCCTCAAGAACTTCTAACCCCATACGAAGATCTTGTTGTTGCGCGACCTCATGTTGTTGCTTCATAAATCGATGTTGAAAATAAGTCAGGGCATGAAGCGTGGCGCCCAAGACGACCAACCCAGCTGCCATGGCACACATCAGCTCGGTCAGGCTGGTCCCCGCCTCCGTCCGCATTCTATGACCCGCTCTACTCATCCGCTGTCTTGTCCGCATTCCGTCCATTCCGAGTGGCGACATGTTACGGACCTCCAACGAACACGGGATTGGCCCGCAGGGTACCAATTCGTACCTCGTGCGGACCCTCGTCGGCTGCGTACACTGCGCGTGCATCAATGAGGACATGCCCTGAGGCAAACAGTGAGCCAGATTGGCTCGGCGTCACCGTCCAGATCAGATGGACGCCGTCCTGATCCCAACTGCCGGAATACACCCCATCACCCCCCAGCACATCGCCCCCTGTCCCATCGTCACGCATCACAAGATCCGAGATACCATCGTAATTCAGATCATCGAGCAAGAGACGCTCCCATCTCGCAGCTCGTTTCGCTTCGATCCGCGATTCCGCCATCGCCAGAGCCCTCGTCGCCAACATGTCCATCCGAAGACTCCGTTCAGCAGCCTGAAAAGCCCCCATGGCACCGGCCAATCCGATCATCGTCAACGCCAGAGCTACGAACACTTCGGCAAACCCGGCTCCGCCCTCTGCACGATACAATCGATCTCGCGTCATGAGACGGACACTCTTCCGGTGATGCTCACAGTAAATGTGATTTCCCTGCCCTGACTGTCCCGCACGCGAATGGTTGTAGGGCTCGCCGACCGACCACTAGGATGAAACAGAAGTTCAGGACCCGCCGTCGGCTCGTCGACGACGACCCCCTTGTTTGCATATTGGTAGACGTCCAGGATGTCTTCGGCATCGGCGCGTCGAAGCGTGATGGTACGGCCCTCTCGATCGAATATGACCCGAAGACGCTCTCGCCTGGCCATCGCCAGTTGTCTCGCAAGTCGAAGTTCCGACGCAATCTCTGCGGTGACGCTACGGGCCTGGGCCCTTGCAACCACTGCGTGATAACTCGGCCCAGCCAACATACTCAGGATGCCCAAGATCGCCAATACGATGAGGAGCTCCGTCAGAGTCCAACCCTGTTCCTGTATCTGTAGCTTTCTAGGCATGCCCACTCCCATGGAAGAATTCCACTTACGAGGATGAGCGCAGTTTCCAAGACCCGTGCCCAAGTTGGGGCAGGCCCAGATGACTGAATGCTTTTGTGAGGAGCAGGAACGGAATACTTCGCAGGTCCGCGCGTTTTCGCGTTATCACCAGAAAACATGGAGGCAGAACAGGCTCGTGCACTGGTCAAGATGGATGGAAAAAACCAGAGGAGTCGCTCACTATTTAGATACAGGGATTTGCCCGAAGAGATACAGAGAAATTGTCAGTCGGCGGGGCCAAGAAGACCTTGATACCAATCGAGGAGCGGCTGGGCGAAAAACATGGAGAGGAGGGCCCCCAATACAAGGAAAGGGCCAAAGGGAATGTAGTCGTCACGCTTGATGATGCGCAGAGCGATCAAGCTGACGCCGATGATTGAACCAGCGAGCGAGCCGATCATAATGGTGAGGAGTGCGGGTTTCCAGCCAAGAAACGCGCCGATCATCGCCAGCAATTTGATATCACCACCTCCCATTCCCTCTTTGCCGAAAAGATAGGGACTCAACCAAGCCAAGAGCCAAAGGAGGCCACCTCCCACAGTGAGACCGAGTACCGAATTGATCACACCCACCGGCAGGACAGTGATCGCGCCAAGAAGTCCGACCACCACTCCGGGCAGGGTAATGACATTGGGGATCATCTTATGGGTAAGATCCGTTCCCGTCACCACAACCAGCGCCGAAAATAACAGGGCATAGAGGGCAGCGGTCCAGGTTGGACCGAAGGACCATAAGATTGTGAGATAGCCGAGGACATTGGTGGCTTCAACGATGGGGTAGCGTATCGAAATCGGCGCGCGGCAAGCCCGGCAGCGTCCACCAAGCCACAGGTAGCTCAGCAGAGGAATATTGTCGTAGAACGCGATAGGGTGTGCGCACGAGGGGCAATGGGAACCGGGCCAGGCAATCGATTCGCCTCGGGGCAGCCTGAAGATGCACACGTTGAGAAAACTACCGATCAACGCGCCGAGGGTCCCGACCACAAGATAGAGAGACCATTCATACATAATCGACTCAGGAACGGACCCCGGCTTGGAACACCCGAGTCGTTTTGCATGCCAATTGAAATAAATTAGGTAACTTCACTCTGGCCGATATCCTCTAGTTTACTTATGGCGAGAGAGCCCTTATAATTCGTGGCTTGCGGGGCTAGGGTTTATCCTTGGGCGCTCCTCCGTCACAGTGAATTATACCGTACTCTGTTATTCGTTAAAGGAGAACAAGATAATGGCACGGACTGCAAAGACGAAAACCAAACCTTCTCTGGCCAATCTGATCCCGCCGCCCCGCAAGAAGCGGCCTGAATCGCTCACCAGCCGGGAGCAGGAAATTCTTGAACTGATTTGGGCTGGGTTCAAGAACAAGGAAATCGGTCAACGACTCAAGATCAGCGTCAAGACCGTCGAGGCACATCGGGCCAACATGATGAAAAAGATGCGCGTGTCGAACACGGCTCAGCTGCTCAAAACTGCGATCCAAGACGGGACAATCAAGATTCGGTAAGGTTCCCCGCCGGCACGACTCCCTTGAGACGCTGGCGGACTACTTCGAACAGCGTGATGGCTGCTGCAGCTGAAACATTCAGCGACTGTATACGGCCCTGCATTGGAATCCTGATGCGGTCGTCGCACTCCTTCACCACACCAGGACGAAGGCCTTCCCCCTCCCCACCAAGCACCAGCGCAATCGGTCCAGTCATGTCGATGTCAGTATGGAGCTTCGCCGCCTGTGGATCCACGCCATAAATCCATAGGCCGGCCTCTTTGAGATCCTGAATCAGACGAATCAGATTGCCCACGCGCCCAACGGAGATATGATCGAGCGCACCAGCCGATACTTTTGCCACCACCGATGTCAGACCGACTGCGCGGCGTTCAGGGATGAACACTCCATGGACACCAGCGGCTTCGGCTGTCCGCAAGACCGCGCCTAAATTGTGCGGATCTTCCACTCCGTCTAGAAGCACAAGAAATGGCTTCTCACCTCGCGTCTT
>Ga0075433_10003433_pt1 | contig 12224 bp, 15 predicted proteins | sample RhiMethybrSRZTD2_FD_75299 | JGI IMG/M metagenome (GOLD analysis project Ga0075433, IMG submission 75299) | Populus rhizosphere microbial communities from Tennessee, USA - Rhizosphere MetaG P. TD hybrid SRZTD2 | ecosystem: Host-associated > Plants > Roots > Rhizosphere > Soil | place: USA... | reverse complement strand
TCCCCGTCCATCGATGAAAATCTGCGGGGCTGTGGTCCGGCCCGAGCGCCGCACCATCTCTTCTTCCGCCGCCCGGTTTCCGGTCACGTTAATTTCCCGATACGGGACCTGCTTGGAATCCAGCAGGTGCTTGGCGCTCATACAGAAGGAACAATAGTCCTTGGTATAGATCACGACTTCCGCCATCGGGAATCTCTCCTTCCGGGGGCCCGTATTTTAGCACTGCCGGCCCTTTGGATGCTTTCCGGCCAGCAAAGATACGCGCGACCTGGAAATGCTTGAAATCACTTGGGTCTCGGGGAATCTGAAGTTTCGTTGACAGGCATGCGACGCTCCCCGCATAATGCCGGACGCACCCCTTCTGGCGAGATTACCCATGGAAACGGAAGAGAAAAGCCGATTGCCGCCAGGGCAGTCGTTGACGAGCAAGTGGCCGGTGCTCACCTATGGCGAGACGCCGCTGCCGGAGATCAAGGACTGGCGCTTCAGGATTTTCGGACAGGTCGCCAAAGAGCGAATCCTGAGCTGGGACGAGTTCATGGCGCTTCCCAAAGTCGAACGGACTTCCGACATCCATTGCGTCACTCGCTGGAGCCGATTCTCCAATCGCTGGGAGGGGGTGCTGGCAAGCGAGCTCGTGAAGCTGGCGGATCCCGACCCCACGTCGCGTTTTGTCATGGTCCATGGATACGGCGACTACACCACCAACCTCCCCCTTGAGGATCTGCTCGAGGACGACGTGCTGTTCGCCTTCAAGCACGACGGCGCACCGCTGGACCCGGAACATGGCGGCCCTTTGCGACTGGTAGTCCCGCGCCTGTATTTCTGGAAAAGTGCCAAGTGGGCCAACGGACTGGAGTTCATGGAGAGGGATCGGGCGGGCTTCTGGGAGCGCAACGGCTATCACAGGCACGGCGACCCCTGGACCGAGGAGCGTCACAGCGGCTGGTAACCCTCCGCATTCGAGGATCGATGCCCGGGTTCGGAGTCGCCGGATTCGCACTGGTAGCCGCGTTCATCCTCAGCGGACTCTGGCTGGATCACGTCCGCGAGCGGCCGGTGTATGAGCGCCCTGCCATTCTCATTCACCCGCGCTTCTGGATCGTTTTCGCCTCGATTCGCTGGGTCCTGTTCCTGGCCGGCTGGGGCCTCAGCGGTGTCGTTTTCCCGCGGGCGGCTCTGGTGCTTGCACTCGCTTTGGCGGCCGCCTGGTCCTGGAAGCGGACTCTTCAGGGGCGCCGATACCGCCGCCGGATGATCCGGCAGGCCTTTCAGAGAGAGAAAGCCCGGGACCCTGCCGCCACGGATATCCAAATTCTGCAGCGCATTCTTCATTCCATGCACCCGAGGTGGGGGGAGGAGCTCATCGAGCAAATCGCCGCCGACAACCCGACCCCGGAAGGCGTCTGTGACATGATTCTGCGGATCGAGCGCGGGGCGCTCCCCCCGGGTTTCAACCCCGGGCGAATGCTCCGCCGGCGGTGATGCGTTTGAGCCTTGTGCCCATCAAGCCGGCACGCCTATAATCGCGACCTCAATGGCCACGAAAGTCCCCGAAATGACTGGATCGAGCGAGCGACTCCTCTCCCCGGAGCCGGAGGTGCGGATTGCCCAGGCTTTCCAGCGCTCGTTCGACAACATGGTCGCCACGGCACGGACCTGTTACTCCGCCAACGGCATCATTCACGAAGATGACGTCTCGGGAGTGGAGACTTTGCCGCCCGAGAAACGGGAGAGCAAGCGCAAGCGCCGCGACGATCTCGCCAGGGACCTGTACGAGGCGGGGCACCACACAACACTGCAGCACGCCCACTTCCAGTTCACGCTCAACAATGTGTCACGCCAGTTCCTCTGGTCGTTCCTGCACAGTCATCCGTTCTATAACTCCGAGCAGGTGAGCCAGCGTTACGTGGAAGTGAAGCCGGGGAACTATGTCGTTCCGCCGCTGTCGGGCGAGGCGCTGGCACTGTACCAGCGAACCGTCCAGAGCCAGGTGTCGGCCTACCAGGAGTTTTGCCGGACGCTGGTGCCCCTGGTGGAGGCCGAGTATTACGAGCGATTTCCGGCCCGCGGCAGGCGCCGTGAGATTTATGGCAAGGAGGTCCAGAAAAAGGCCCAGGAAGTGGCGCGCTACGTTCTCCCGGTGGCGACCTTCGCCTACCTCTACCACACCATCAGCGGCCTGACGCTGCTACGCTACTACCGCATGGCTCTCCAGGAAGACGCGCCGTTGGAGCAGCGCATCGTCCTGGAAAAAATGGTGCAGGAGCTGCTCCGACTGGAGCCGGATTACCGCGTGATCCTGCAGGAGCCCATCCCGCAGGAAGCGACAACGGAATCACGCGCCCGCGCGGCGGGGGGAAACGGGGAGGATCCCGAGCGCGCCCGGCGATTCGTCCTGGAGTTCGATGCCCAGCTGGGCGACCGCATCTCGAAGCTCGTCGACAGCCCGGCGGCCAACGAGGTCCTGCTGGCGCAGGCGGTCCGGGAGGTCCTGGGGATTCCCGCGGGCGATATGAGCGATGACGATGCCATCGCTTGGGTGATGGACCCTGCGCGAAACGGTTATCTGGGGGAGGCTCTGAATCTGGATACCCTGTCGAAGATCTCCCGGGCTCTGTACCACGCCCGATATACCTTCCGAAAGCGCCTGAGCCACACGGCCGACTCCCAGAATCAGCGCCATCGCCTGACGCCGGCATCCAGGCCCATCCTGAGCGCGCATCTCACGGGAGATGCGGACTTCGCCACACCGGGGCTGATTCGGAGGGATGCCTCCATCCAGAGGCGCTACGAGGAGATGATGGGGCAGTCCTGGGAGGCCATTCGGAAATTACGCGGCATGGGTGTCTCGGGAGAATTCGCACTCTATCTCCTCCCGAACGCTGCCAACGTGCGCTTCACGGAGTCGGCCGACCTCTTGAACCTGCGCCACAAGCACACGATGCGTTTGTGCTACAACGCCCAGGAAGAAATCTGGCAGGCTTCCTGGGAGGAAGCGCTGCAGATCCGCGAGGTGAATCCCCGCATCGGAGCCTACCTCCTCCCGCCGTGCACGCTCCGCTACCAGGCCGGCGCCACCCCCTACTGCCCCGAGGGTAGGAGGTACTGTGGCGAGCCGGTTTGGCGGCTCCCCATCGAAGACTATCGCCGGGCGATCTGAACGTCGGGCGATGAGAACCCGGGAGCCTTTCCTTCCAACAAAGCGGGAGGTCGTTCGGCGGCGGCGGACTGCGAATCGGCGCGGTGTCAATCCAGAATAGCGAAGAGCTCTTCGCCGTCCCTCTCCACGGGCACACAGCGGACGCGGTGGCGCGGATTGAGAGGACTCTCCCCGCTTCTGACATCAAATTGCCAGCCGTGCCAGGGACAGGTCACCACCCCGCCTTGTAAACAACCTTCCCCCAGCGGACCTCCCCTGTGGGGACAGGAGTTGTCCACCGCGAAATAGTCGCCTTCCACATTGAACAGCGCCAGAACCCTCCCCAGGGCCACCACGACCTTTCCGGCCCCTGCTGGAACCTCGCTACAGACGGCGATCCTCACGCGCTCGGGCATCGGGCGGCTCGCTGAGGGCAAATCAGGCTGACGGGGATGAGAGACCTGGGGCAGTTCAGGCAACCGCCTCTTCCTCTTGTGGCTCCGGCACGAACTGGGTCCCGTATTCGGTGAGCAGGTAAGACTGCACCATGACGCGGATGCCCGGCTGGGTGGGGTAGACCATGTCAATGGTCTCCCAGGGACAGTCCCGGGCGCAGATCGTGCATCCGGTGCAGCGGTCCCAGTCGACCCGGCAAATCGGATTGAGCTCGGGCAGGGCGGGATTGGGGATTTTGACGATGCAATCCACCGGGCAAACCGTGATGCACGCCTCACACCCCGTGCAGCCATTCTCGTTGATGATCGCCTTGGGCCTGGGTTTGCGCGGCTTGCGTGCCGGAGCCGCGGCGGCCGGTTTAGCGGTGGTTGGGGCGGCGGCACCGGGGATGGGCGGAGCGGGAGCGGATTGCGCCCTCGGGGGGACGGCCGGCTTGGGTTCCTCCGGTGCGATCCCACCCGCAGTGCTATCCGATTTGGGCTTCTCCTGCTCGCTCATCGATTCCTTCCGGTGATTCCAGCCGGGCACTTTCCCGGCTCCCTCGAGCCCGGGAATTTTACACGATCCGGAAACAGATTAGGTGTGGAACGACGTGCCGCAGCCACACGTCCCGGTGGCGTTGGGATTGCTGAAGGTGAACCCGGTTCCGTTCAAGCCATCGGTGTAATCCAGGGTGGTGCCGTTCAGGTAAAGATAACTCTTGGGGTCCACGATGACCTTCACGCCGTGCTGCTCGAAGACACGGTCGGCGTTACCTTGTTCCTTTTCGAACACCAGACGATAGGACAGCCCGGAGCAGCCCCCGCCCGCAACGCTCACTCTCAACCCGTAACCGTCCAGATTCTCCTTGGCCATGAGCGATTTCACTTCCTGTGCCGCCTTCTCGGTCAACGCAATCATTACCTACCTCCCATGTTAACCATTGAATTCAGTTTCTCCCCGAGTCGATGCTTTTCCCGATAATTCCGGATGGCGCCATGCAGCGCCTCCGCCGCCAGCGAAGAACAGTGCCGGCGCTCCGCGGGCAACTCCAGCTGCGCCGCCAGCTCCGACGCCCGGATGGAGTCGGCTTCCTCCAGGGTCTTTCCCTCGGCCCACTCCGAAACGAGGCTGGCGCTGGCGATGGAGCCGCTACAGCCAAACGCCTTGAATCGCGCCTCCATGATTCTCTCACAGCGTACCCGCAGCTGGATCCGAACGAACTCACCTGCGGAGACTTTTCCCGCCGTGCCGGTACCCACTTCGGCGTGGGAGGGGTCCAAGCTGCCCGCATGGCTCAATTCCGAGCAGCGCTGGGCGACTTTGCTGCTCACCTCAGCGAAGCCCGCCGGCACGCGATGCCTGCTTTTGCTCGAGCGCCATTTCGTACAGAGGGGAGATCTCCCGGAGCTTTTTGACGCTCTCCACCACTCTCCCGACGACGTAATCCACTTCCTCGCGGGTGTTGAACCGCCCGAGTCCGAATCGCAAGGAGGTGTGTGCCAGCTCGTCGCTCACCCCCATCGCCCGAAGAACATGAGAGGGCTCCCGCGTGGCGGAGGTGCAGGCGGAGCCGGAAGAGACCGCCACATCATCCATGGCGAGCATGAGCGCCTCCCCTTCCACGTAAGAAAAGCTCAGGTTGAGGTTATTCGGCAGCCGCAGCTCCGGGTGCCCGTTGAAGCGAACCTCCTGCAACTCTGAGACGATGCCGCGGTGCAGCCTGTCTCGCATCTCCCCAAGCCGCGACGCTTCCTCGTGCAGGACGCTTCCGGCAATTTCACAGGCCTTGCCGAATCCGACGATGCCGGGAACGTTCAGGGTTCCGGGGCGCATTCCCCCCTCGTGGCCTCCCCCAAAAAACATCGGCGTCAGTCGAACGCGCGGCGAGCGCCGGCGCACGAAAAGTGCGCCGATCCCCTTCGGGCCATAAAGCTTGTGGGCGGTGAAGGAGAGCAGATCCACCCCCATCGCGTCGACGTCCAGCGGAATCTTGCCCGCTGCCTGGGAAGCGTCACTGTGAAATAAAACCTTGTGCTCTTTCGCGATCTTCCCAATCTCCGAAATCGGCTGCAGCGTCCCCACCTCGTTGTTGGCCGCCATGATCGATATCAGTATCGTGTCGGGCCGAAGCGCCGCACGAACCTCATCCGGAGACACTCTCCCGGTGACGTCCACCGGGAGGTAGGTCACCTCGAACCCACGCTTTTCCAGGCTTCGGCAGCAGTCGAGCACCGCCGGGTGCTCGGTGCGGCAAGTGAGGATGTGCTTGCCTTGCGCCGCCAGGAAATTCACGGCGCCGAAGATGGCCAGGTTGTCCGATTCGGTGGCGCCGCTGGTAAAGACAATCTCCTTGGGCCCGGCATGAATGAGCCCGGCGATCGCCTCGCGCGATTTTTCCACCGCCTCCTCGGCTCGCCAGCCGAAGGAGTGGCTTCGGCTGGCGGCATTCCCGAACTCTTCGGTGAAATACGGGAGCATCGCCTCGAGGACTCTGGGATCCACCGGCGTGGTTGCATGGTGATCCATGTAGACCCGCGCTTGCCTCACCGCTTGCCCCCGTCGCTAGATTTCACGCAGCATCGTCCTTCCCAGGAGTTCCAGCACCTTTTGCTCCACCTGCGCCAGCGGGCGCCTCACCGAGCAATACCTCTCCTGGTCACAGGTCCCTTTCCTGGGGTTCGAGCAGTCGAGCAGTGCCAGGGGGCCCTCAATGGCCTCGAGGACATCCCGCACCGTGATCGATCCGGAGGCGGGAGATGGGGAATACCCCCCTTTCGTCCCGTGCTGGGAGATCAGATACCCCTTGCGGGCAAGCTTCTGCAGGAGCTTGGCCAGGACTTCGAACGGAATTCCATAGGCCTGGGAGATCTCCCGCGCGCTGGAGGGCTCGTTCTGCTTCGCCAGGATGTGCTTGAGGGCCATCAGGCTGTAATCGGCTTTCTTGCTCAATCGGATCATGAGTGACGCTTCATCTCCCGATAGATGTCGATATCCGACCTAAACTGTCGGATATTATAGTTTCCGGTTCTCAAGACTGTCAAGAATCAGCAGGGGCTGCGATTAGGACCGTCGGTAGTGAAGAAACAGCTCTCCCCCAACCCGCTTCACCCGGATCGGCGAAAACCTCAAGAAATCCCTGGGGGAAAAGCCGGCGCCATCCACCGGCGTGGGGCTGCTCGCCCCACCGATGACCACCGGACAGAGGGTCATATAAATCTCGTCCACCAACCCCAACCGGAAAAACTCGAAATTGGTGGCCCCCCCTCCCTCCAGCAGCAGATTCCGAATCCCCCGGCGGTAAAGCTCGCGCACCAAGCGGCGTAAATCAATCTTTGCCCCCTTCCACACCAGAACTTCGGAACGAAGACCGGCGGCTTCACGCTTGCGGGCCGGCGCTCTGGTGGTGGTGACCACCAGGCGCCTGGCCTCCGAATCCAGGAAGAAGCGTCCATCCAAGGGGACGCGGAGCGTGCTGCTGAGAACGATATTGAGTGGCTGGGCCGGTTTTCCGGAAGCCACCCGGAGACGGCGCAGCGCGGCGGAACGAACTCGTAAGGGGTAATCCGCGGCTCGCAAGGTCCCCGCGCCGATCAGAACGGCGTCTGCCCGGGCGCGAATTCGATCCATCGCGCGGCGATCTGCCTGGCTGGGAAAGGTGGGAAGCTCGCGGGCCGAGGATGCAATCTTGCCGTCCAGGCTCATCGCGACATTGAGAAAGCAGCGCGGCCGCCCGCTTGGACGGTTCATTCCGGAATAGATTCGTCGGCGCAGGCCTCTTCAGCGGGTTCCGCGTCGACCGGCGCCTCTTCAATCTCCAGGATGAGATCCTCGCCTTCCCGGGTGAGTCGGTGGCGCTTCAGGCAGGCCCAACTTCGTGTCACCCCGGCACCGGTGCGCAAATTGAATTGCCAGTGGTGCCAGGCACAGGTGAGGGTATCGCCCGAAACGGTCCCATTCCCGAGATCCGCCCCCATGTGCGGACAGGCGGCATCGGTGGCGAACAGCTCCCCGGCCATATTAAAGAGGGCCACCCGCCTGCCCCCGGCCCAGAGACTCCTCGAGAGACCCGGCGGGAGCTCGCGCGCCTTACCCACGACGTGGCGGCTCAAGGCGGAACTCCCCTTGACCTCATCCCTCTTCGCTTCGAATGACATTGACAGCCTTGGCCCCTCGTTCGCCCTGTTCAATTTCGAAAGTTACGGGATCACCCTCTTTGAGGGTCAGAGTTTTCCCTCCGGATCGGATCGCGGTCCGATGGACGAAAATGTCCAAGCCGTCTTCCGTCTGGATGAACCCGTATCCTTTGACGCGGTTAAACCACTTCACCTTTCCCTGGGCCATGAAGTACCTCCCGGCCCGGAAGGCCCGGGGTGGTTGACTCCGGGCCTCAGGCCTCTCAGGGTATCGCAGCGACGATTTCTATCTTGGCTCCCGACTTGAGTGTCGCGATATACTCCCTCAAGCCGCTTTGCTCCTTCTCTTCCCGTAACCGCGACTCAATCTGGCTCCTGGCTTCCTGGAGCGTCACATCTTCGGCCGGATGTTTTTCGAGCACTTTGAGAATGTGCAGGCCCGAGGGAGTCTCCAGGATGTCACTGAGCTCTCCCGGCTTCAGTTTCAGGGCCGCCTGGGCCAGCAGCGGTCGTGTGCCGTTCAGCGTGAGCCATCCCAGATCGCCGCCCTGGGATGCGCTCGAACCCTGTGAAAACTCCCGGACCAGCATCGCAAAATCCTTCCCGCCTTTCGCTTCTTTCAGGACCGCCTCCATCGCCTGGCGCGCCTGCTCTTTGGTCTGCGCGTCGCTCGCGGGATCGAGCCGCGTGACGATCTCCAAGGCATGCGCCGCCTCGGGCCGTCGGAGACGCTCGCGGTTTTTCTGATAATAGCTGGCGATTTCCGCTTCGGAAACGGTGACCTTGGAGTCGACCTTCTGCTTCACCAGCGCTTCGATGGCGAGATTGCGCCGGATTCTCTCGCGAAGGGAGGCGTCGGTCATTCCCTCCTGACGGAGCGAATCGGCGAATTCCTGGCTGCTGGCATAGCGACCTTCCAACTGTGAGACCTGCTCCTCCACCGCCTTCTCCGGTACCTGAATCTTCTCTTTAACGCTCGTCTGGTAGAGCAACTCCTCGTCCACGAGGTTGTCCAGCACCTGTTTTCGAAGGGCTTCCGTCCGTTCCTGGGGACCCTCCGTCGAGGTGGGGGAAATCCGGCCCAGCCGCATGCGGATCCCCGCATTGACCTGACTTTCCAGGATCTCGGCGCCGTTGACCCTGGCGACGACTGGATTGGCGACCGCCGCGAGCGGGACAGTCGGATCGGAGGCGCCGTCCGCGGCCTGACCGAGCGAGGTCCCGAGAAGCAGGGCTCCCATCCCAATGCTCAGCCAAGGGTGCGGTCTAATCCTCAGGGTTGAATATTTCATCGAAGTCATGCGTTTCCACCGTCCCATGCAAGATTCTCCAGATTAGGCTACGCCTCCCTCTACGGCGCAATCAAGCCCCCGCCGCTTCAAAAGGCTGTGAGCCCTCCATCCAGGGTCAAGATGCTGCCGGTCATCCACGACGAATCGTCGGAGGCCAGGTAAAGGGCAAGTGCGGCCACATCCTCGGGGGTCCCCATTCTTCCTGCCGGGTGCAGCTTGTCGAATGCTTTCCGATTGAGCGGTCGTCCCGAAGCGTCTCTGCGGGAGCGCCACATGGGAGTGTCCACCACTCCCGGACAGATGGCGTTGACGCGGATTCGATCCTTGGCATGGTCGAGTGCCATGGCGCGGGTCAGCTGAACGACGCCCCCCTTCGCGGCACAGTAAGCTGCCGCGTCCCTCATCCCCACCAGCCCCAAGGTTGAGGCGTTGTTGATAATGGAACCACCTCGCCGGCGCATCCTGGGGACGGCAGCCCGGGAGGTGAGAAAAACCGACTTCAGATTCACATCCAGGATCCGGTCCCACTGGCTCTCGCGCGTGGTTTCCACAGACCCCGATTCGAAGATGCCGTGGTTATTAAACAGTACGTCGAGCACCCCGATTTCCCGATCCACCCGGCGCAGGACTCCCAGGACCTCCCGCGGGCGGGAAAGATCCGCAGGAATGGCCACGGCCGTGCCCCCCTCTTTTCGTATGGAGCTCACCGTTTCAGCGAGAGGGCGTGGACGCCTTCCCACGACGGCGACCCGGGCACCCTCCCTGGCGAAGAGCCTGGCAGCGGCGCGGCCGATTCCAGACCCGCCGCCCGTCACCAGGGCGATCTTACCTTCGAGCCTGCCCAAGGTGGTCCTTTCGCCGGCAGAAAATCCCCTTCAAACACGCCGATCCCAGGAGATCCTCAGAGATCCTGGTAACGTGGACCTCCCCCGCCCTCGGGGGGAACCCAGGTGATGACCTGGTAGGGATCCATGATGTCGCAGGTCTTGCAGTGGACGCAGTTGGATGCATTGATCTGCAGGCGCTTCCCTTTTCCGTCCTCCCCATCCACCATCTCGTAGACCTTGGCCGGGCAGAAGTGCTGACAAGGATTTCCATACTCTTGTGCGCACCGGGTCCGGCAGAGGTCGGTATCGCTGACCAGGAGGTGAGCCGGCTGATCTTCTTCATGCTTCGTGCCGGAATGGTAGACATCCGTGAGCTTGTCGAAGGTGGTGACTCCATCGAACCTGACGCGTATTTCATCCAGGTCGGGGAGCGTTCCTCCAAAGTATTCGCGGAGCTTGCGCATGCGCTCGTGGCCACCAGGGTAGGTCCGATGTTCCCTGAGACCTCTCCCGCCGGTGATCATTTGGAGACCGGAGTTTATCAACCCCGCCCAAAGTCCATGCTCGAACCCCTGATGGAAATTGCGCACGCGGTAAAGCTCCTTGAATACGTAGCTGCCGCGCAGACGATCCTCGTAGGAGCTCAAAGAGGCTCGGGAGGTGTCCCCTTTCTTGAGGGCGTCGAATAGCGTTTCCGCCGCCACTATGCCCGACTTCATGGCCAGATGGATCCCCTTCAGCCGCATGGCGTTCAGAAGGCCTCCGGAATCACCCGCGATCAACGCGCCATCCAGCGCCAGGCGGGGCACCGAATAATAGCCGCCCTCCGGAATCGCTTTCGCTCCGTAGGCCAGCAACTTGCCCCCCGTCAAGAGCTGCGACACCAGCGGATGCTGCTTGAAGCGCTGGAACTCATAGTGCAGGTCCAGGGTGGGATTTCGATAATCGAGCCCCACGACCAGTCCCACGGCCAACAATTCCTCTGAAAGACCGTACAGAAACCCTCCCCCGAACGTCTCGCTGCTGAGCGGGTATCCCATGGTGTGGTGCACCAGCCCTGCCACCCCGAGCTCCCGCCTGACCGACCAGAGCTCCTTGACTCCTGTGGAGTACACCTGAGGGTTGCGCCCCTCTTCAAGGTGGAGTCGTTGCGCCACGGATTTCACCAGGGTGCCGCGGGGTCCTTCCCCAAGCACGGTCACCTTCGCGCGGATGTCGATACCCGCCTCGAAATTAGCCTTGTGTTCCTGATGCTTGTCGATACCACGGTCGCCGGTGCGCACCCCCACGATGCGATCCCCTTCGAACAGGATTTCGCGCCCGGCGAACCCCGGAAGGAGGTCCACTCCCCCCTGCTGCTCAACCAGCTCCGCCATCCAGCGCACCATGCGGCCCAGGGAGATGATGTAATTGCCGTGGTTCTGGAGTGGCGGAGGAACGAATGGCAATCCGAAACGTCGACCCCGGGTCAGTAAAGAAACCTGGTCGCGGAGGACAGGCTGGACCGGCGCCCCCCGTTCGAGAAAATCGGGCACCAGCTCCTCCAAGGCTATCGGATCCAGGACGGCACCCGAGAAGGCATGCGATCCGATCTCGGCCCCTTTCTCGATGAGGGCGATGCTGACTTCGAGAGGCGACTCCTTCCTTGCCGAAGCGGTTCCATTGTGCTGCTTGATGAGTCGCGCAAGATGGTAGGCTCCCGCCAGGCACGCGGGGCCGGCCCCGACGAACAGGACATCCACCTCCAGAACTTCCCTCTCGATCATGATGCCTCGACGCTCCCTTCGACTCCGTCAGCGACGGCTCGGCAACTCCCAGCGTTCCACTGGCTCCAAACCCTGCAAATCCAGCTCGCATCCGGGGGTGGCCAGCACCAGGGTCTGATGGCTCTCACCCATCCCGCTCGGAAGGAACAGATCCTGAACGGCTTTGCGATTCAGCTGGGCCGTAAAAGATTGATCCTCCTCCGATTCGGCGATCCAGTCCAGGGCTCCGAGAGCCAGGAGGAAGCGTCCCTGAGCTACGGGTCCCCTGGCCCTCATTCCGCAGCGCCCCGCGACATCCAGGATGGAAGAAAAATTCACGTGTGCGGTGAGATCCTGTCGTCCGACTCGATCCAGGTAATGCTCCCCGGCGGTGTGGCGGTAGTAGGCCAGCAGTGTGCCGCGATGGTGGCGGGGCGAATAGATCTCGGAGGCCAGATATCCGTAATCCATCAGAATGGCATAGCCGCGTTCGAGGCGGCCGGCCAGATGGCGGATCCAGCGAAGCGCGTCCAGTCCCACCTCCAGCTCCTGCCCTTCCCTGGGCCCGGCACAATCGGCCCTGACTTGATTCAGCAGCTGATCCGAGGATACCGGATGGACGACCTCCACGGGACCCTCATCCCAGC
>Ga0075433_10003432_pt1 | contig 12225 bp, 7 predicted proteins | sample RhiMethybrSRZTD2_FD_75299 | JGI IMG/M metagenome (GOLD analysis project Ga0075433, IMG submission 75299) | Populus rhizosphere microbial communities from Tennessee, USA - Rhizosphere MetaG P. TD hybrid SRZTD2 | ecosystem: Host-associated > Plants > Roots > Rhizosphere > Soil | place: USA... | reverse complement strand
ACTTGCTTCGCGAGCGCATCGAGCTGCTGCGGGCTCACCATGAAGCCCCACTGCGCGATCACCTGCGACGCCGATGCCGAGGTCGCGCCCAGCGTTGCCGGGCCGACGTTCATCGCGAAGTAGACGCCCGGATCGAGCGTCGCCGCCGCCACCATCGCCATCACGCCGACCAGCGACTCGGTGAGCATGCTGCCGTAACCTACGAGACGTGCGTCCGGCTCGCACGACAACATCTTCGGCGTCGTCCCGCTCGAGATCAGCGCGTGGAAGCCCGACACCGCTCCGCAGGCGATGGTGATGAACGCAAATGGAAACAGCTTGCCGGCGAACACCGGACCGGTGCCGTCGATGAACTGCGTGACTGCGGGCATCTTCAGCGTCGGCATCACGAACATGATCGCGATCGCCAGCAGCAGGATCGTGCCCACCTTCATGAACGCCGACAGGTAGTCGCGCGGCGCCAGCAGCAGCCACACCGGCAGCACCGAGGCGATGAAGCCGTAGACCATCACTGCCCACGACAGCGACGTCCCCGGCCACGTGAACGCAGGCGCCCACGACGGATGCTGCGCCACCCACTGCCCGCCCACGAGCGCGAACATCAGCAACACGATGCCGATGATCGTCGCTTCGGCCACCTTGCCCGGGCGGATGGCGTTCATCCACCAGCCCATGACCAGCGCGATCGGAATGGTCATCGACAGCGTGAACAGGCCCCACGGGCTGTCGCGCAGCGCGTTGACGACGACGAGGGCGAGCACGGCGAGGAGGATGATCATGATCGCGAAGATCGCGACCATCGCCGCCAGCCCCGCCACCGGGTTCACTTCTTCCTTCGCGATCTGTCCCAGCGACTTGCCGTCGCGTCGGATCGACGCGCACAGAATCAGGAAGTCCTGAACGGCACCACCGAGCACGACGCCGGCAATCAACCAGATCGTGCCGGGAAGAAACCCAAACTGTGCGGCGAGTGTCGGACCCACGAGCGGTCCCGCCCCGGAGATCGCGGAAAAGTGATGGCCGAAGAGAATCCACTTGTTGGTGGGATGGAAGTCGCGGCCGTTGTTCAGCCGCTCCGCCGGCGTCGCGCGCCGCGGATCGAGCTCGAACACCTTCTCGGCAATGAAGCGCGAATAGAAGCGGTACGCGACCAGGTAGGTGCACACCGCGGCGACAATGAGCCACGCCGCGCCAATCGTCTCGCCGCGCGCGAGCGCGATGTAGCCGAACGCGGCGGCTCCCAGTACCGAAATGCCAATCCAGATTGCGGTGCTCAGCACTCGATTCATGTTCACTTGAAACTCAGGTAAGCGATCGTGTTTGCCGCCGACTCAGCGACCCATAGTCTAGTCCCCAACCGCCGCGGAGGCTGACGATCGCTTCCCGCGGTCAGGCCGGTGGCTCCGGCATTCGCCGCGCCCAGCGGGAACTCGGTGATCATCCCGTCCGGAGTCACGCGGCCCACGAGCGACCCCTTCGTGTACCACACGTTGCGATCCGGTCCTACTGCGACGTTGATGGGCGATCCGGTCTGACTCGGGATTTGGAATTCGGTGATTTCCCCGCTCATCGTCATGCGCGACACCCGATTGCCATCGGGTCGGCGGCCGTCCATCTGCCCCGCCAGCTCGACGAACCACATGTTGCCGTCGCCCCCTGCAGTGATATCGCCCGGACCGCTATTGGGTCGCGGCAAGACGAACTCGGTGATTTCGCCCTTCGCTGTGATGCGTCCCACCTTGCTCGCGTTGAACTCTGAAAACCAGATGTTGCCGTCGGGACCGGCCGCAAGCGCACGCGGACCGGAGTCGGGCGTGGGAATCGGAAACTCGCTGATGACGCCCTGCGGTGTGATGCGCCCGATCTTCCCTCCGCCAAACTCACCGAACCAGATGTTGCCATCAGCGCCCAACGCGATCGCGCGCGGCATGCTGTTGGCGGTCGGGATCGCAAATTCGCTGATCACCCCGTCGGGGGTGATGCGCCCCATGCGATTGCCGGTGTGCTCCGAGAACCACATGTTGCCGTCGGCGCCGAGGGCGATGATGCGAGGAGAGCTGTTGGGATTGGGCAACGCAAATTCGCGCAGGCCCGAACCATCAGGGGCCATCCGGCCGATACGGTTACCGGCACTCTCCGTGAACCAGAGGGCGCCGTCCGGAGCTAACGCGATCGTCGTGGGACCGCTGCCCGGATTCGGCAAGGGGAACTCCGTGAACATGCCGTCGGTGTCGCGAAGGCGTTCGGTTGACGCGAGCCAGCGCTGCTGCTCGGATCCGGGGCCCCCAACGCGCACGCTTGCGCGTTGGGGTGAGAATGCAGCCGTCGCAGTGACGAGTATCCCTAGCGTGCACAGGGACTTAAGAGTCATAATGAATGGTCTGTCTGGAGGTCCGGCTCACCTGAGTCGGTATGTTATAGTTCACGCCCTTTTGGCGTAGCTAGAGGTATGCATTTGAGGCGCTTTCCGCGCACGATCGCGACTGTTGGATGTGCTTTGACGATCGTGTCGGCATGGTCCAGCGGCGTTTGGGGTCAGGCCGGGGCAGGCCTGGGGCAGGCCCCAACCGCGCCAACCGCGACTCCAGATGCGGGCCTCACACAACAGTACTGCCAGACCTGTCATAACAACCGGCTCAAGACCGGCGGACTCTCACTCGAAGGGATGAACCCCGCCGAAGCGGCCGCGCACACCGACGTGTGGGAGAAGGTGGTGCTCAAGCTGCGCGGCGGCATGATGCCTCCGCAAGGGATGCCGCGTCCCGATCAGCCCACGCTCGAGCGCTTCACCGTCAACCTCGAGCAGACGCTCAACCGCGCGGCGCTCGCCACACCCGATCCCGGCCACAAGCCGGTCCATCGTCTCAATCGAACCGAATACGGGAATGCGATTCGCGATCTGCTCGACATCGACGTCGACGTCGCCGATCTGCTGCCCGCCGACGATGAGAGCCATGGGTTCGACAACATCGCGGGCGTGCTGCGTGTGTCGCCGTCGCTGCTCGAGCAGTACCTCGCGGCGGCGCGTCAGATCGCAAGCCTCGCCATCGGCTCGGATCGCGATGTCGTTCGACTCGCCTATCGCATTCCTCCGGACGATTCGCAGGAAGATCACGTGGAAGGGCTGCCGCTCGGGACCCGCGGCGGGATGCTCTTCAAGCACAACTTCCCTCAGGACGCGAAGTACGACTTCGGCGTCATCCTCCTTCGCAACATCGTCGGCTACATGAAGGGCCTCGAGTTCGCCCATCTGGTCGAGATCTCGATCGATGGCGAGCGGGTCTTTGCGACGACAGTGGGTGGCGACGCGGACAACCGCGAATCCGACCGGAACATGTCGGAAGCGGCGAACAAGATCGATGAGCGCTTGAAGGTGCGTGTGCCGGTGAAAGCGGGACCGCACATGGTGGGCGTCACGTTCGTGCGCCGCAACTCGGCCGAATCGGACGAGCCGCTGCAAGCGCACGAGCGCGATCACGATCTGCAGAACATGAACGGCATCCCGCTCATCGATCACGTCAACGTGACCGGGCCGTTCGACGCGACAGGACCCGGCGACACGCCGAGCCGTCGTCGCATCTTCACGTGCAAAGCCGGCGCGCAAGGGGCGGACGATACCGCATGCGCGCGGAAGATCCTCACGAACGTCGCGCGACGCGCGTATCGCCACCCGGTCACGAACGCCGACATGGAGCCGGTGATGGCGATGTACGAGGCCGGCCGCACGTCGGGCAACTTCGACGCCGGTATCGAGCGCGGATTGCGATTAGTCCTGGCGAATCCGAAATTCTTATTCCGCACCGAAACGGCACCCGCGCGCGGCACTGTGGCTCGTGTCAACGACGTCGAGTTCGCGTCGCGCTTGTCGTTTTTCCTCTGGAGCTCGATCCCAGACGAGGAGCTGTTGACGGTCGCCGCGCAGGGCAAGCTGAATCAGCCGGCGATGCTCGAGAAACAGATCAAGCGCATGCTGGCCGATCCGAAGTCGCGCGCGCTGGTCGACAACTTCGCGAGCCAGTGGCTGCTGCTGCGCAACCTGAAGAGCCACGTGCCAACGCCGGGCGACTTCCCCAACTTCGACAACGAGCTGCGTCAGGCGTTTCGCACCGAGACGGAGATGTTCTTCGAAGCCGTCATGCGCGAAGACCGCAGCGTGCTCGATCTGCTGAACGCCGACTACACGTTCGTCAACGAACGGCTGGCGCGCCACTACGGCATTCCGAACGTATACGGGAGTCAGTTCCGCCGCGTGAAGATCACCAATGAAGAGCGCCGCGGTTTGCTCGGTCAGGGCAGCATCCTCACCGTCACGTCGCAGCCCAATCGCACGTCACCGGTGCTGCGCGGCAAGTGGATTCTCGAGAACGTGCTCGGCACGCCGCCGCCACCGCCGCTGCCCAATGTGCCTGCGCTTCCCGACAACGAGGCCGGGCAAGAGCCGAAGTCGCTGCGCGCGCGTCTCGAATACCATCGCCGCACGCCGACATGCGCGACATGCCATCGCGTGATGGATCCGCTGGGTCTTGCGCTCGAGAACTTCGACGGCGTCGGCGAATGGCGAGTCAAGGAACCTGGCGGCAGCATCGATCCGGTCGGGCAGCTTGCCGATGGGAGCAAGGTCGACGGCCCGATCGCGCTCCGCAAGGCGTTGATGCGGCATCCCGAGATGTTCGCGCGGACGATCACCGAGAAGCTGATGACTTACGGGCTCGGCCGTGGCATGGAGTCCAACGACATGCCCACCATTCGCATGATCGCGGATGACGTCGCGAAACAGAACTACCGGTTCTCGGCGGTCGTGCTGAGCATCGTGAAGAGCGTGCCGTTCCAGATGAAGAAGGCGATGGACGAGGCGCCGCAAGGGCTCGTCGCATCGCATTGACGCGTACGTAGGGGCCGCCTTTAGGCGGCCCAGGAGATCGCGAATGTATCTGACCAAGAAGCACCTGCCAAGAAGGACGTTCCTGCGCGGCATGGGTGTGACGATGGCGCTGCCGCTGCTGGACGCGATGATTCCTGCGCGTATGCTGCTGGCGCAGACCGCCGCGAACCCGAAGGCTCGCCTCGGATTCGTCTACGTGCCGCACGGCGCGATCATGGATAAGTGGACTCCCGCGTCCGAAGGCGCGGGCTTCGAGTTCACGCCAATCCTCAAGCCGCTCGAAGCGCATCGCGATTACGTCAACGTCGTCAGCGGCCTTGGTCATCGCGCCGCCGACACAACAGCGGTGCACTCGTTGAGCCCGACCACGTGGTTGAGTGGCGTGAGGCCCAAGGCGACGCAGGGCGTCGACGCCTACGCCGGTATCACCGCCGATCAGGTCGCCGCGCAGGCGATCGGTCAGGACACGATCCTGCCGTCGATGGAGCTGGCCACCGAAGATCACTCCGGGCTCATCGGATCCTGCGATCGTGACTACGGCTGCATCTACATGAACACGCTGTCGTGGCGCACGCCGACGACGCCGCTGCCGATGGAGATCAATCCGCGCAAGGTCTTCCAGCGCATGTTCGGCGATGGCGGCAGCACCACCGAGCGCAAGGCGCGCATCCAGGAAGATCGCAGCATCCTCGACGCGATTACGAAGGAGGCCTCGAGCCTGCAACTGCAGCTCGGTCCGTCGGATCGCCAGACGATGACGCAGTATCTGGAGAACGTGCGCGAGATCGAGCGCCGGATTCAACGCGCGGAGAGCAGCCAGGGCGATCAGGATCTGCAGCTCCCAACGCGACCGGCTGGTGTGCCGTTCGACTTCGAAGAACACGTCAAGCTGATGTACGACCTGATGGTGCTGGCGTATCAGGCCAACGTCACCCGCGTGATCACATTCATGGTGTCGCGCGAGGTGAGCAATCGCACCTACACGCAGGTGGGCGTCACGGACGGACATCACGCGATCTCGCACCACCAGAACCGCGCTGAGAAGATGGAGAAGAACGTCCGCATCCAGACGTTCAACATCAACCAGTTCAAGGGCTTCCTCGACAAGCTGAAGGCAACGCCCGACGGCGACGGCTCGCTGCTCGATCACGCCGTGCTCCTCTACGGCAGCAACATGAGCAACAGCAACGCCCACGATCACTTCCCGCTGCCGAATCTGCTCGTCGGCGGCGCGGCGGGACGGATGAAGGGCGGACGTCACGTGCGCTACGCCGATCACACGCCGATGACCAACCTCTTGGTCACGATGCTCGACAAGGCCGGCGTGAAGCAGGAGACGCTCGGCGACAGTACCGGAACGCTCGCGAATCTGTAGTTCGGGGTGTACGTAGTGTCCGGCTTCAGCCGGACCGACCGGAGATGACGATGCGTACCGTTCTTGCCACGTTGGTTGTCGCGAGCGCGCTGGCGATGTCGGCCCACGCCGCCGACACGGTTGGCACCAAAGACACGCGCCTGGTGCAGGCCGCGAAAGCCGGCAACAGCGCCGCGGCGATCGCGCTGATTCAGAAGCGTGTCGATCCCAACGTCGCAGAACCTGATGGCACCACTGCGCTGCACTGGGCGGTGCGCAGCAACGACCTCACGCTGGTCGATCGCCTGATCAAGGCCGGCGCCAAGGCGACGGCCGAGAACCGCTACGGCGTGACGCCGATCTTCCTCGCCTGCCAGAACGCGAGCGGGCCCGTCGTCGAGCGACTGATCGCCGCGGGCGTCAGCGCCAATGCCACCGGCCCGGAAGGCGAAACCGCGCTTCATACCTGCGCACACAGCGGCAACGTCGATGCCGCGAAAGCGCTGCTCGCGCATGGCGCATCGGTGAACGCCGGCGACAGCTGGCGGGGTCAGACTCCGCTGATGTGGGCGGCGGCGCAGAAGCATCCGCAGATGATCAAGGTGCTGCTCGAGGCTGGTGCCGACGTGAACGCACGCTCGACGATCATCGCCTGGGAGCGTCAGCGCACGGCCGAGCCGCGCGACAAGTGGCTGCCGCCGGGCGGTCTCACGGCGATGCTCTTCGCGGCCCGCGAGGGATGCGTCGACTGCGTGAAGGTGCTCGCCTCATCAAGCGCCGACATCAACGCCATCGATCCCGACAGCCACACGCCGCTCGTGGTCGCGCTGATGAACGGACACTACGACGTCGCGGGCGCGTTGATCGCCGGAGGCGCCGACGTGAACGCCGCCGACAATGTTGGCCGCACGCCGCTGTTCGCGGCGGTGGACGATCACACCATGCCCCAGTCCAACCGGCCGGCACCCAAGGAGACGGACGATACGCTCACCAGCCTCGACGTCATCAAGATGCTTCTCGACAAGGGTGCCAATGTGAACGCGGCGCTGCGGGCGCAGATTCCCTACCGCACCAAGCTCGATCGCGGCGGCGACGGCGTGCTCGGCGCCGGCACCACGCCGCTGCTCCGCGCCGCCAAGGCCGGCGATACGCCCGTGATCGCGATGCTGCTCGAGAAGGGCGCCAACGCGAAAACCGCGACGCGCAACGGCGTCAACGGCATCATGATGGCGGCCGGCGTGGCAACGCGCGAAGAGGACATGACCGGCCGCAACAAGACGCAGAAAGATGCGATCGAGACGATCACGCTGCTGCTGAAGGCCGGCACCGACGTCAACGCCGCCGATACCCAGGGGCGCACCGCGGCTCACGGCGCGGCGCTGTGGGGCTTCACCGACGTCGTCAAGTTCCTGCAGGCCAACGGCGCGAAGCTCGATGTCAGGGACAAACGCGGCCTCACCGCGCTCGATCACGCCAACGGCCTCGCCGGCGGCTTCGGATTCGGCGGCAGCGCCTCGGTTATTCGCGAAGACACCGCCAAGGCGATCAAAGAGCTCGGTGGCGTCGCCGGACAGCTGATTCCCGCTCCGCCTGGCGGCGGCCGTCGCGGCGGCGACCGCAATCAAGACGACCCGCAAGACGGCGATAGAAACTGAATCCTGTCAATTGTTGATTTGTGATCTTTGATTAGTGATTCGTTGTTGAATGGTGATTCTTGATTGGGGATTGAGAGCAGCAACCGGGCGACTCGAACCGTCTCGTTGAGTTTTCAATCAACGATCACCAATCAAGAATCAACAACGAATCACTAATCAAAGATCGATTAGATCAACAATTGACATGATTCATGGCCACCCAGTCACAACCTCGTAGAGGCGGGTCTTCAGACCCGCCTGGCCCGACCGCCCCCGCCGAAGCCGCTGAAGCCTACGTGCGGGCGCTCGTGGCACAGGGCGTGACGTGTCTGTTCATGAATCCTGGCACCGACACGATTCCGATTCAGGAAGCGCTGTCGAAGCTCGAACAACTCGGTGAGCCGGTGCCGCGTACGATCCTCTGCCTCTTCGAGCTGGTTGCCCTCGCCGCCGCGCACGGCTACTACGCCGCCACTGGAGAGCCGCAGGCCGTGCTCGTGCACGTCGATGTCGGCACCCAGAATCTCGGCGGGATGCTGCACAACGCGCAGCGCGGGCGGGCCGCGGTGTTGATCAGCGCTGGACGCACGCCCTATACGACCGATGCCACGCAGCGCGGGACTCGCGACACCTACATCCATTGGCTGCAGGAGCAGTTCGATCAACACGGCATCGTCCGCAACTACGTGAAGTGGGACTACGAGCTTCGACGTGGCGAGCAGATGGGCGAGGTCATCGGACGGGCGTTCCAGATTGCCGCGAGCGATCCAGCGGGGCCCGCGTATCTCACCTTGCCCCGCGAGGTGTTGATGACCCCGGCAAGCAACATCATCATTCCAACCCGCGAACAGACGCCGCCGGCACGGTTGGGCGCGGGCGATCCCGATGCGTTGCGTGACGTGGCGGCGCGACTGGTCCGCAGCGAGCGGCCATTGCTGTTGCCGTCGACCACCGGACGCACGCGACGTGGATTCGAGGCGCTGATTCGCCTCGCCGAGCTGCTCGCCCTGCCCGTCGTCGAGCGCCGCGAGCGAACCAACTTCCCGTCGAGCCACCCGCTGCACCAGGGATATCAGCCGGCGCCATTCGTTGCCGCAGCCGACGTGATCGTGGTGCTCGATCAGGACGTGCCGTACATCCCGACGCAGGTGTTGCCGAAGGCCGACGCCTTCGTCGCGCAAATCGACGTCGACCCGGTGAAGGAACGCATCCCGCTGTGGAGTTTTCCGGTGACGATGCCGATTCGCGCCGAGAGCTCGCGGGCGCTCGAGCTGGTTGCCGACTACGCGGAGGATCTGGTGACGGCAGCCGATCGCACGCGCATCGAAGCCCGACGCAAGGACCTCACGGTACGTCACCACGATCGCATCGCCTCGCGCGAGGCCGCGGCACTGAAAGTGCGCGGTGCGACGCCGATCGCCGCGGAGTGGCTCGGCTACTGTCTCGGACAGTTGAAGCGTGAAGCGCCCGAGTGTGTGTTCGTCGACGAGTCGCTGACCAGCACGCCGTCGTTGTGGAACTACGTCGATACCGACGAACCGGAGTCGATCTACGGCAGCGGCGGATCGTCGCTCGGGTGGGGGCTGGGCGCGGCACTCGGCATCAAGCTGGCGCGGCCCGATCGTCCCGTCGTCCTCTCGACCGGCGACGGATCGTTTGTGTTCGGCGAGCCGCTCGCCGCGTTGTGGGCAACTCAGATCAACAAAGCGCCGATTCTCGCTGTCATCTGGAATAACGGCTGCTACAACGCGAACAAGTCGCCGCTCGTCAGCGCATATCCGCAGGGGTACTCGGTCACCGGAAAGCATTTCGTCGGCACCGACCTTCTGCCCGCTCCTCGCTACGACTTGCTGGCGCCTGTCGTCGGCGCCGTCGGTGAGCGCATCGAAGATCCGAACGGCGTGTTGCCCGCGCTCCGCCGTGGTCTCGACCACGTGCGCGCGGGACGTTCAGTCATTCTCGACGTGATCCTGAGGTCCGCCTGAAGGCGGACACGAGCAGACAATGTCGAGGCGGACGTAGTGTCCGGCTTCAGCCGGACCGGCGCAGTGCTCATCCCACTGCTCGCGCTGCTCTACGCGCCGTTCGTCGGCGGCGATCTCCTCACTGACGACTTCGTTCATTTTCAGCGACTCGCCTCGCTGACCAGCGCCTCCGACATCGTCACGAAGACCGATGCGTTCCGGTTTTATCGTCCAGTCACGCAGGCCAGCCTGGCCATCGAGCTCGCCGTTCACGGCGATCGACCCGCGCTCTTCCGCGCCGTGAACATCGCGCTGCACGCAGCCGTTCTCGGCATGGCGCTCGTGGTCGCGCGCCTCATCCTGCACGATGAGATTGGCGCGGCGCTCGCGACGCTGGCTTTCGCGCTGACGCCGAAGGCTCCGCCGATCGCGGTGCTCTGGATCTCCGGACGGGCCGAGCTGCTGATGGCGCTGTTCACGCTCGCCTCGGTCGCCGCGTGGATCATGTGGGCTCGCCACGGCGGCTCGAAATGGCTGGTCGCCGCTGCCCTGTCCTACGTCGTCGCCGCCGCGAGCAAGGAAACAGCGTTCGTGCTGCCGCTGCTCCTCGTGTTCATCCCATGGGATCCAGGGTCGACAACACGACGAGGTGCGGCCATTGCCATGATGGCGGCCGTTGGCGCGGCGTTGTTCGCGTGGCGATCGCATGCGGGAGCGCTGACACCGCTGTCGAACGATGCGCACTACGATCTGCTCACCGGACTCGTGCGGGTGCTGCGGAGTCTCCGCAACTACATCGGCCGCATGCTCCCCGCGCCGGTGGCGTTGATTGCAGTCATGGCGATCGCTCGCACGATCGATGCGCGCCGCTCGACACGCAAGGTGGGTCCGTCCGGCATCGCGGTATCGGTATTCGTGGCTCCGCTCGTGTGGATGCTGTTGTTTCTCGCTCCGGTCCTTCCAATCGTCGCCCGCAGCGAGATCTATCTGTTTCTGCCGACGTTCGGGATGTGCCTCTTCGCGGCCGTGATTGCGAGAGCGACGCTGTTCGGCGTCGCGCAGCACCGGGCCGCGGTCGTCGCAGTGGGGTTGTTCGTGCTGGCCGCTGCCGGCTATCAGGCGTCCCGAGCCGCGGCGATGCACGACAACCTGAGGTTTTCGGCAACACTCGTCGCCGCGCTGCGGGCCGACGTCGATCTCGCCGCGCAGGGCGAGGCGATCACACTGGTGCCGGCGGATCCGGAGACCGAGCGCTACCTGCAGGACTCGATTGGCGGTTATCTCTATTCGGTGCTCCATCGCGCGTTTCCACAGGGGGCGGTCACTGGCGTCACCGAATATGCGGGCATGCACGTGACCGGAACGACCAGGCGCGTTCTCTGTCGCTATCGCGACGGCCAGGTCGGGTTGACTCACGAGTGAGGGTGAATACACATGGAGCCACGAACGATCGCTCAGAAAGGCCCCGCCCAGAGCCGCTTCGTCGGACACGTGGCAGTGGTCACCGGCGGAAGCTCCGGGATCGGGCGTGCCACGGCGCTCGCGTTCGCGCGCGAAGGCGCGTCTGTGGTCATCGCCAGCCGCGGCGAGGCCCGAGGCGCCGCCGTGCTCGCCGAACTGCAGGCCCTGGGCGCGCCGGCCGAGTTCGTGCGTGCGGACGTCTCGCAGTCGCGCGATGTCGAGGCGCTCGTCGCTCGAACGCTGTCGCGATTCGGCAGGATGGACATCGCCGTCAACAACGCCGCCGCTATCGACGTCGGTGTGTTCAAACCACTGGCCGACTACGACGAATCCGAGTTCGACGACCACATCGCCGCAAATTTGAAGAGCGTGTGGCTGTGCATGAAGCACGAGATCGCGCACATGATCGCGCAGGGCGGCGGCGCCATCGTCAACACGTCGTCGGTGACCGGACTTGGCGGCGCGCCGAACAGCGCGTTCTATGCCGCCGCAAAAGCCGCGGTGATCGCGCTGTCGAAAACCGCCGCGCTCGAGTATGCCCCGCTGAGAGTGCGGGTCAACGCGCTGGTGCCCGGTGCCTTCCGCACGCCGATGCTCGATCAGGTGCTCGAGAAAATGTCGCCTGGCGATCCGATTGTGGCCGAGCAGCGCTACAACAAGCGGATTCCCCTCGGCCGAATCGGACGTCCGGAAGAAGCCGCCGACGCCGTGCTGTGGCTGTGCTCCGACCAGGCGACCTATGTGACCGGCCAGGCGATCGTCGTCGATGGCGGCTTGACGGCCCCGTATCGCTAGGCTCATTTGGATATTCCAAAGGAGATCGTGTATCTTCTTTGGCATGTCCAAAGGAGCACGTCAGGAGCGGTCGGAAGTGCTGCAAGGCACGCTCGACCTGATGATCCTCAAGACGCTGCAGGCGCTCGGGCCGCT
>Ga0075433_10003431_pt1 | contig 12225 bp, 24 predicted proteins | sample RhiMethybrSRZTD2_FD_75299 | JGI IMG/M metagenome (GOLD analysis project Ga0075433, IMG submission 75299) | Populus rhizosphere microbial communities from Tennessee, USA - Rhizosphere MetaG P. TD hybrid SRZTD2 | ecosystem: Host-associated > Plants > Roots > Rhizosphere > Soil | place: USA... | reverse complement strand
GTGAGCGCGATGGTCAACTGCGGGAAGTGCCAAAAGGCCGTGACGGAGCAGGAGGCGGAAGTCTGCTGGTGGTGTGATGGTCCGCTGTGCTACGAATGCTGGGACCGCGACGGCCACTGCGGTCACCAGGAGGCCGACACGGTGAACCGGCAGGTCAGGGTTTCGACGCCCGACGGGAGAGCCGAGATCCTGCGGGCCGTGCTGGGCGAGGAGGGCTTCATCTGGAGGGTTCGCCCGGAGGTCCACTAGATGGCGAACCGCATCATCCCGCCCGGCTCCGGTGACCCTCGGCTGTTCGCCGCGCGGCACCCGTTCGACCCGGGGCCGGACGTCCACGGCCTGACGCCCGGGCAGATCGAGGAGCTGCACGCTCGCTACGATCAGATGTTGCCGAAGTTCGTCTCGTCGGACCCGGAGTTCCAGAAGTCGAAGGCGCTGGAGGACGAGTTCCGCCGGGCCGGCGTCTCGCGCTCGCCGTTCCGCCGGACCGCCCAGATCCCCTCGGGCAACTTCATCCCGGGCGCCACCAACCCGGGTCGCGGCACCATGACGACGCCGCAGATGCCGTACCAGCCGGAATTCTCCTCGCCGGATCGCCAGCAGTACCCGGTCCACCGCGTGTTGGCCAACCGCTACTGGCGGCTGTTCCACAAGCTCGACCCCGTCATCGGTAACGCGATCGACCTCTTCAGCGAGATGCCCTGGTCGGACTACCAGCTGGTCGGCGAGGGCGTCGACGGCGAGGTCAAGCAGCACTACGAGGCGATGTGCGAGGAGGTCGCGCTGCTCTCGCTCATGCCCTACGTGGTGCGCGAGTACTTCGTGACGGGCGAGGCCATCATCCACAACATGTACGACGCCGAGCGGAGCATGTGGAACTACTGCACGCTCCACAACCCCGACCAGATCGAGGTCGTCGACGCGCCCTTCATCCACATGGACCCGATCATCGAGATGATCCCGGACCAGCGGCTCCGCGCGATCCTCTCGTCGGGCGACCCGATGCTGCAGCGGGTCCGCGCGCAGATCCCGCCGGAGCTACTGTCGAGGCTGCTGGCCCGGCAGAACGTCCCGCTCGACAACCTCAACGTCACGTTCCTGGCGCGCAAGCTCCACCCGTACGACGTGCGCGGCACCAGCATCATCTCCCGTCTCTGGCGCGTCCTCATGCTGGAGGACGGGATCTTCAGCGCGACGATCGCGACGGCCAGGCGCCACGCCGGCCCGATCAAGATCGCGAAGATCGGAAATCCGCAGACCGGCTGGATCCCGGGACCGGAGCACGAGCAGCGGCTGCTCGAACTGCTCGCCCAGGCGGAGGTCGACCCCCACGCCTTCATCGTCTACCACTTCGGCGTCCAGTTCGAGGCGTTCGGCACGACGGACCGCGTGATCTCCGTGGGGCGCGAGTGGGAGACGCTGGAGCGCATCAAGCTGATCGGCCTCGGCATCTCGAAGTCGTTCGTGACGGGCGAGGTCACGTACGCGTCGTCCGTCACGGGCCTGCAGGTGTTCCTGCAGCGGCTCTTGTCGCTGCGCAACCACATCAGCGACGCCTGGCTCACGCCGAAGTTCTTCCGGCCGATCGCCGAGATCAACGAGTTCATCAAGCCGACGACCGCAGAGGTCACGCACCGCGTGAAGGTGCGGCGGACCGCCCAGCAGCTCGAAGAGGAGAACCGCTACATCGTCCCGAGGATCGACTGGAACAAGAAGCTCGACCCCAACGTCGACCGGGACCTCGTCTCCGCCATGGAGTCGCTGGAGCGGATCGGCGTCAAGATCTCCAAGAAGGCGAAGCTCGCGACGATCGGGCTCAAGTACGAGGACGAGCTGCGCGCCAGCCTCGACGAGGAGGTGCTGGAGGCGAAGGAGCGCCAGCGCGTTCAGGACCAGCTGGGTCCGGCGGGCAAGGGTCCGACGGGCGCGACGCCGTCCGACCAGACCGTCGAGCAGTTCCAGGACCAGCAGCAGGGTCCGGATCGACCCGCAGCACCTCCGGGTCCTGGGCAACCCGGTGGGCCTCCCGGGTACGGTCCGCCCGCCCGGCCGGGCGTGCCGCCCCCCGCGAACTCGACTTCGCAGCAGCCCCAGCGGGCCGCGAACGATCCTTCGCAGCCGCCGGAACCCCAGCAGGTTCGCCGACCTATGCTGGACGACGAGGCGCCGCCGCGCGCGACGACGCTCCAGGGCGACATGTGGAGGACGTCGGACCGCTTCGGCAACTGGACGCTCGAAGAGGCCGAGGCCGTCGTGGGCCTCATGACGGAGGGGCGGTCCGACGAGGCCTTCTGGACGCAGGCGGCGAGCGAGCGCCTGCAGGCGGCCGTCGCCCGGGAGGACCGCGAGGAGGCCTGGGAGGACCTCCAGTTGTACCTGGAGGGCCACGGCTACCCCGATCGGGACATCCAGGACCTGCGCAAGATCCTGCTGGCCGAGCAGCTGCTGCAGCCGGCCCACGAGGACGAGGCGCTCGCCGTCCTGGACGCCCTGCCGGAGGACGTGGGGGACGACCGCGCGGCTGAGGCGGCGTTCGTGCGTGCCTTCTCGCGCCGGCCGCACGACGACAACGGCAACGGCGCGACGCGCTTCAGCACCTCGCTGTTCGTCGGCGAGCCGACCGCCCCGGGAGGTGGCGGTCGCGTAAATCCCTTTCGACGCCCCCGCCGCAATGGATCTGGCGGCAGCGGCCTGTGACGTAGGCCACCCCCGACACGGCGAGGCCGGCGGCTTCGTCGAGCGCACGTCTCGCCGCGACACGACGGTCCGCGACCCGCACTTCAGCGACCCGACGGACTACGAGAGCCGGACGGACTGGCAGAAGACGCTCTGGCGCAGTCGGATCGACGACGAGGCCAAGCGCTACATCAAGCAGCTGGAGAACACCATCACGGACAACTGGTCCGTCACGTTCGACGGCCTCTGGGGGACCGTCGAGGCCGCGCTCGATCGCCGACTGCCGCTGACCGACGAGGTGCTGGCCGAGTACGTGCGGGACAGCGCGAAGAAGCAGCTGCGCAACCTCGACCTGCGCGTCTGGGAGTCGGCCTTCAACGGGCTCTACGTGCGCGGCAAGCAGCAGGCCTACGGCGTGACGGGGTTCGACCGCGATCGCGGCGGCCGGACCGCGCAGGTCGTCGTCGACACGCCCGAGGAGCACGCGGTCCTGCGGAACCTGCGCGAGACAGCCCTGCAGCAGGTCAAGTCCGTGACGGACCGCGAGCTGCGCCGAAAGATCCTGGAGCGCCTGACGGACCCGGGCGCGACGTCCGAGAACCCAACGAAGATGGCGAACGAGATCATCCGCGAGGAGCGACGCCGCCTGGAGAAGAGCGTCGAGGACCGCGACAAGCTGAAGGAGCAGATCAAGGGCCTGTACGACGACCAGCTCTGGCAGATCCAGCGCATCACGCGCACCGAGACGGTCAATGCCTACTGGATCGCGCAGCTGACGGGCTACCGCGACCAGGGGATCGAGCAGATCAAGTTCAACTCCCACACGTACGACCAGAAGACCTGCGCGATCTGCCTGGCGCTCGACGGCACCGCGCACGACATCGACGCGATCCTCCGGCAGGGTGGCCGCTATCCGCTCAGCACCATGACGCACCCGCAGTGCCGCTGCTGGCCGACGCCCATAATCGCGCACGTCACGATCGAGTCCATGGAGGCGCTCTACCGGGACGAGCCCGAGCTGTTCGCGCCGGGCCAGACCGTCTTCGACGAGCGGGAGATCGGACTCGAAGACGTCGTGAAGGACCACCAGACGATCGAGGGCACGCGCGTCGAGAACCTGCCGGTCGAGCACCGCGACGACGTCAAGGAGGCGCTCGGCGTCATTCACGAGACGCCGTACCAGCAGCTGCAGCCGCAGAAGCTCCGCTTCGTCGTCGACGTCGGCGAGGAGGAGGCGTTCCAGCGGGAGGTCCCGCTGCCGCAGCCGATCCTCGGGCAGGTGACGGCGTGGACGAGCCCCGCGCGCGAGACCCTGCTGAGCCAGTGGGCCGCGCAGGACGGCCAGACCGTCTCGTCGACGATCCTGCGCGAGTGGGCGGGACGCATCTTCGACGCCGACCAGAAGGTGCGGGACCGCATGGATTCGTTCTACGGGCGCGCTCCCGAGGACGTCCGGCCGGACGACCTCCAGGCCAGGACGATCGCGATCCTGACGGAGACGTTCGTGCCCTTCACGATGATGCGGCGGCAGCTGATCGGCGACGCGCCGTCCGTCGCGCTGGAGAAGCGCCTGCGCGAGGCGCCCGACCAGAAGGCGCGCGAGGCGCTGGAGCGGGCCGGCATCTCGCCAAAGGACATCGACACGATCGTCAAGTGGCGGCGCGACCGTCCCGCCTGGGGCCTCGACGGTCGCTACATCCAGCAGGACGAGCAGGTCGGCTCCGCCCAGAACGTCTTCGTCAACCGCGTGGCGGAGCGCGGCGCGCGCGAGATGTTCAGCGAGTCGTGCTGCGCGTACGTGTCGGACCCGTGGGGGCTGGCGGACCGCGACCCAGACCTCTACGACTGGCTGCGCGAGCACGTCTTCGGCCACCAAGAGTTCAGGGACTAGAGAGGATCCACCGATGACCGGGACCGATCTACTCGTGAAGATCCTCCTGGGGGGCGTGTCGGTCCTGGCGACCGTCATCGCGGTGCTCTGGCGCCGGGATGTTCACCGCTCGGACGCGCGCGCCGTGGAGTCCGACAAGCGCATCGCGACCCTTGAAGCCAACAGCGCCGAGATGCAGAAAGAGTTGCGCATGCTGCAGGACCAGCGCGTCAAGGAGGCGAAGGAGATGTTGATGACGGGTCTCCAGGCGCTCGATCGCAACAGCGATCGACTGGAGTCGCACGACCGCATTCTGGAACTCCTGAAGGCAACGATGGAGGCGGCCCTTGAGCGGCTCTCACGACCGTCGTGACGACGACACCCCGGTGCTCGGCAGGCGACGCGTCGTCGTCGAGCACGAGCCCCAGGAGGGCGAGGTACCGCGCGAGGACTCGACGGGCCGGCTGCGCCTGCGGCTGAGGGAGGCGATCGAGCGCAACGAGCGCGCGACGTCGTCGGACATCCGCACGGGCGCGTGGGACGCGATCGCCCGCGCGCTCGACATCGTGAAGTCCCCGCGACCCGTCGTGCTGGTCGTCGAGGACGACGACCCGACGCTCCGGGGCTACATCCGTGGCCTGCAGGAGGAGTGCGACGTCCTGGCCTGCCGGAACGTCGAGGAGGGCAAGGTGGCGATCGAGAAGGCGCCGCGCCTCGATCTCGTCATCCTGGACATCGGTCTGCCGGACGGCAGCGGCTACGACGTCGCCGCATACCTGCGCAGCACCCCGAGGTTCTCGCTGGAGCCCGGCATCCTGGTGATCTCCGCCTACGTGTCGCCCAGCAACAAGCACTTGTTCTCCCGCCTGCCCGGTCGGGTGAGCTGGATCGAGAAGGTGAGCCCGGACCGCATCCAGGAGATCAAGAAGTCCATCACGCCGACGCCCATCCGGGGCACGTCTGTCTTTCCTGGACCGCCGAGAGAGCCGAAGGACCCACCGAAGAAGTGAGGAGGGACCGATGTCCAGCGCGAGGCAGCAGCCGACCCCCACGAGGGTGAACCTCGACACGCAGCTGCTGCAGCTCACGGCGACGCGCCCGGAGGTGGGCTCGTTCATCCGGAAGGTCTACGACCTCGTCCACGAGAGCGGCATCGAGGGCAGGGGCTTCATGGTCCGGCTGGAGGGCGACGACCTCATCCTGCGGCTGACGCTCCGCTAAGGTGGCGGACCCCGTCGAGAAGGTGTGCCAGCGGTGCGGCCACCACTACTGGCTCTGGGCGGACGACTCTCGTGCCGACGACGAGTCGTTTACCTGCTGTTCATGCGGTGGAAAGCCTGGTTCCGTAGCGGTTGACAAGTGCATCGCAAAAATGCGAGGGTGATGCAATGACGATCGAGAGGTTGGTGCTGGCGGTGCTGCTCACGGCCGCGACGGCGTGCCCGGGTCCCGGGCTGCCGCCGGTCTCGAACTGCACGCCGGAGGACACGAGGTGCGGCGAGGCCGGGCCGGAGGTTTGCAGCCCGACGCACCGCTGGACGCCCGCCAACCCGGAGCCGTGTGGTGACGGCGAGGCGTGCTGCGCGGTGGACGCGGGCGCGGGCGTCATGACGCACATCTGCGCACCCGAGGGAGAGTGCCAATGACGACCGGGCGGAAGGCGACGGCCGAGGAGGCCCAGCAGTACGTGCAGCACATGGCGAGGTCGTTCGGGTGCCGCATCGTCGACCGGGACGACGCCGTCGAGTGGCAGGCGCTCCGGTCCGCCCTCATGGCGGCGACCACGTTGGAGCTGGGCAAGGGGATCGACATCGAGGACCTGGCGGGGAAGTTCTCCTTCACGCTGGGCCTGATGGTCTACCTGCGGCCCGGCATGACACCCGACGAGACGATCGAGACCGTCACGCACGAGTGCGAGCACGTCCACCAGTTCAAGGCGGGCGGCGGCCTCCAGCAGGCCTACCTCTACGTCGCGGAGGGTGAGGCGCGGGCGCGCTACGAGGCCTACGCGTACGCGGCGGGCGACGAGATCGCGTGGGCGCGGTTCCGCCGCCGCCCGAACCCCAGCGGCTTCTCGCCGCTCGACGGCCTGGCCTACATGCTGACGGGTCCGCAGAAGAAGTTCGCCAAGAGCATCCTGAAGGTGCGGGCCGCCCAGACGGTGCGCGGCATCGTGAAGTCCGTGGCGGCGAAGGAGGGGATCGCGTACCTGAAGCTCAAGATGTCGGCGCTGCTGGCGAAATGAGGGATCGATGGCGGAGGTGAAGCAGCGACCGGTGCTGGAGCTGTGGATCGACGACGCGCCGTCGATCGTCCTGAAGCCCTCGTACTTCGACGCCCTGCAGGCCACGGGCTTCTCGACGATCGCCGTCATGGTCGATACCGCGAAGGGCGGCTGGGATCCGATCTGGTCCACGAAGAACCTGGAGGCCCTGCGCGCGCTCGCCGACGCCAGGAAGATCGGCATCGTGCTGACGACCTGGCCCGACCCCGTCCGGCAGTACCTCGACGACATGTCGAAGGGGATGGACCCGCTCCTTTCCGCGAGTGGTGCCGTCGGCTGGGAGGTCGACACGGAGTTCAACTGGAAGCCCGAGAAGGTGCGGGGCTTCAAGGCCCAGCCGAAGCGCACGGCGCTCGACCTCGCGGGCGACTACCTCGTCGACGTCATGACGGAGGCGAAGTCCACCCACGGCGTCCGGCGGGAACTCACGACCTTCACGAGCCACACGGAGAACGGTCGCGCCGCCGACGTCGCGCCCCAGATGGACCTGCTGCTCGTTCAGGCGTACTCGATCCGCAAGCGGCCGGGCGGTCAGATCATCGAGTGGGGTCACACGTACGCGCCGGGCAACATGCAGAAGTTCACTCTCGACCGGACCATGCTGGTGCCGGGCGTCAAGGAGGGGAAGGTCGAGGTCGGCATCGGGCAGGCCGCGTGGGATCAAACGTGGCCGGGCCACACGCCCACCGAGGCGATGAACGTCGCGTTCAAGACGGCCGTCACCTACGGGGTCCGACGGACGCGCTTCTGGTCCAGCAAGTGGGTCGTCGGTCGGTGGCGCCAGGCGTACGCCGCCGACTTCGTCAAGTCGCTGCGCGCCGAGGAGTAACGGAAAGGACAGGAGGTCCCATGCTGATCAACGTCGCAACGCTCGTTCTCATCCTGGCGGCCGTCGTGGGCGTGCTGATGTACGCGCTGCTGCCCGGGAAGATCTCGCGCATCGGCGAGATCGTCTTCTTCTGCGCGTTCCTGGCGCTCATGTTCGTCTGGGGTCACGCCCACTAGGAGGTCGCCGTGGAGACGTCGCTGTATGTCCACTCGCCCGGCCTCGACGCGGGCGCGGGCAACTGGTCCATCGAGGTCGTCGACGGCGGAGTGGCGAACGCGAACCCGCCGTCATCCTGCACGGTGACGATCCTCGGCGACCCGCCGGAATTCTACCCGCTGCCGCACTGCCGGGACTGCGGGACCGTCCCGTGCTGGCGGCACCAGCGGCGCGTCTGGCCGCTCCAGGATCCGGAGCCGGCCGTGCCGGCCGCCGCGAACGTCCCGTCGGGTTGGCGCTGCCCGCAGTGCGGCGCCTGCTGGTCCCCGTGGGTGCAGCGGTGCGGGTCACCAGCGTGTCGGCCGCTCGTGCTGCCCGGGGCGCCCTGATGCTGCGGGAGGGCACGCGCTTCGTGGTGGTCCGCTACCTGCCGGACGGTTCGTCCGACCGCGAGCCCGGCTCGTGCCGGACGCTGGAGGACGCGCTGGGCGTCCTGATGCCGTGCCACGTCGAGCGTGGCTGGAAGGTCCGCGAGGAGTTCGCGGGCGAGGGTAAGACGCGCGTCGTCCAGGTCTTCGACGTCGAGGTCGTCGACGGCGAGGTCGTCGCCAAGTCGTCGCGGAGGGCAGCGTGACGGTCCTGTTGCTGCTGGCGCTCTACTGCGCGGTGCTCTGGTGGCGCCAGGACCGCTCGACGCCCGAGCAGCGCCGCTTCGCTCGGCTCATGCGCGGCTCCGTCACGCTGCATGATGACTGGAAGAAGCGGAGGCGCCTGTGGGCTCGATGACGCCGGAGGAGCGCCGCGAGTTCCTGAAGACGTGGTCGACGGCGCGCGCGATCGCCCGCGTCGTCTGGCTGACGGTCGCGGCCTTCCTGTTCGTCACGCTCGTGATGGGCTGCTGGAAGGCGATCTGCTGGGTGTGGGGCTGGTAGGAGGTGAAGATGATCCCGGACAGCTACAAGAACATCGCGATCGGGTGTGATCTGCTGGCGGCCGCCCAGCCGCCCGGGACGATCGACGCGTCGACGTGGCGCCGGCTGACCGCCGGCCTGACGACCGACGAGAAGGTCGCGCACCTGGACCTGCTGGACCGCGCGGACGTTTCGATCCGGCCGGAGATGTCGGTCCGGGCGCTCTACCACCACGAGCCGGGGCGCCGCTACCGGCCGACCCGCCGAGAACTCGACAGTGGACGCTTCGAGTGCCCGCGCTGCCACGTCGTGATGATCTGCCGGACCAGGAAGGCGCGCGATCCGCTCTACCAGTGCGCGGACTGCGGTTGGAGCATCGCGAGATCCGATATTTTCGAGCCGGCGGTCGGCGAGGAGCCGCAGCTGCAGCCGGGCGAGTACCCCGAGGGGATCGCGCCGCCTCCCGACGAGCAGGAAGGCCCCTGGTAATGATGCTGCCGGTCGCGCTGGCGATGTGCGGTCCGACCCCGCAGGTCGAGGTCGCGGCGATCTCGACCTGGGAGGCGGGCGGCACCTGCCGCGTGCGGGCGAGCGTCCGCCGGCTGGACCGACGGCTCAAGGGACCGCTGCTCATCTGGGTCGACGCGGGCGACGACCACGAGGCCGGCATCGGCTACGCCGACGACGTCGCGTGGCTCTCGCGCCGGCCCTTCGCCGTGCAGTTCGAGTTCCTGGGGCTCGCCTGCCGGGAGATCCACCACATGATGTTCGGCGTGCCGTGCCGACCCAACCTGGTGCGCCGAGGGAGATCGCGGTGGAACTGAGCGAGCTGCTGCGCCGACTCGGCGTCGTTCGGCGCGAGGGGTCGACCATGGAGGACATCCGCGACGCGCTCGTCAGGACCTTCACGGACGAGTTCCGCGCGCGCCAGCACGGCGTCGAAGTCGACGACAAGGTTCGCGCGTGGGTGGAGGACTGCGCGGCCAACATCGCGGCCGGCATCTACATGCTGGCGAAGGAAGAGGACTAGCCGTCGAGGTGGCGAGTGGCGGATGTGTCGGAGATCCGGATCTGCTGCCTCGCGTGCGGGCAGGACGACCCCACGCACGATGTGCCGTCCGAGCGGCTCGTCTACGACGCGGCTGCCGCCAAGCCGGGCGATACGATCTACGTGATGTGCCGAGAGTGCATCGCGGAGTCGCCGCCGGCCGGGCGCAACGGCGGTTACCACTAGCGCCCGGCGCACGCCTGGCCGCAGGGCTCGCGGCCACCGTGCTCGTGCCGGCGCACCCGGATGGAGCTGGACTCCACGCGGTCGAGTCGGAAGACCGCGCTGTCGCCGAGGATCTGGCCGTTCAGCAGCGCCTCGTCGCTGTGGTGCTTCGTCAGACCCGCGTAGCCGCGCCAGAACGAGATGGCCCGGCGGCCCACCCAGGGGCCGGGCTCGCCGTTCACGACGAGGCGGTGGCAACCGTGCAGGTCGAACTCGTGCTCGATCGCGTCAGGCGTCTGAAACGACATCCTGCTCCTCCTTTCCCTCCGTCTCCTGGATCGCGTGGATGCTCCGCAGGAAGGACTCGATGATCCGCGCCGTCACGACGAGCTTCTCGAACGGGATGTGATCGATCCTGAAGACCACGTCGCTGAAGCGCGTCTGGAGCTGCACGACCGCCACGGGGCGCGAGTCCGCGACGTCCAGCGCCTCGACTTCGACGATCGACCCCGCCACCTTGACGCCGTGCTGGAGTGGGTACTGTTCGAGGGCGCCGTGCGGCTCGTAGCCGGCCGCCACGAGCGTCGCGACGGCGTCGGCCGTCAGTTGGAGGCAGCGCTCCGCGTAGGCGGCGTTCTGCTTGGCGTGGTGCTCGTCGGCCTTCAGCTGCTCGTCGTACCGCCGGATGACCGCCAGGATCTTGGCCGCCGCCTCCGCCGACACGGTCTCGTTCTTGATGCCGTAGTGGACCCGCAGGGGATTGCTGGCGCGCCACGGTCCCTCGACGCGCAGGCGGCTCGGGCTGTACTGGTCGGACCGCAGGAGGAAGCGCCCCCGCGAGGTCTCGCGGGTCTCCATCTTGATGCTCCGGTTGGCGGCGAAGCGGAGCACCGGGCCGCTGTAATCGCTGCTCCGGTCCATGACGAACTCCCCGGGCTTCGCGCCCGCCGCCTTCAGGGCCGCCTGGACGTTCGTCAGGATGCGGTCGTCTACCAGGTTGTCCTTCTTCTCCGTCTTCATCAGTTCACCTCGCACCGGTTGTTGTACTGCTCGACCTCGTCCTCCTCCCACCAGGGCCACTCCCACTCGCCCGCGCGGGGGCGGTCGTCGCCGAAGAGCAGGTCGAGGCAGGCGCCGAACGGGGACTTGATCCTCCGCCACTTGAGCCAGTCGCCCCACATGACGCGGGGCGAGATCCTCCGCCACAGGGCCTTGCGGCTCCTGCCGCCCGTCGCGTTCATGACGGCTTCAGCCCGAACTGCATCCATGCCGCCCACAGGGCGAGGAACGCAACGATCACCCACGACTGGGTAGCGGGCAGCGTGGACGCGTGCGGCCACGTGCGCTCCCAGGCGAACCCGAGCGCGTCTCCCAGCGCGAACCAACCAAACGCCCTGGCGAGGCCCAGTAGGGACGGATCCCATCTCATACCGGTCCTCCATCGGTCCCGACATCCACGACGCTCGCGTCGAATCCGGCGCGCCGGATCTTCTCGACGGTCTGCTCGGGCCAGTAGGGGAAGGGCCGCTCGGGCGGCAGGATGTCGAACGCCTCGTGGTCCTCCACGCGGATGGCGTCCGGGCGGATCTTCGCCACGACCTCGACGAGCGCCCCGCAGACCTTCGGCAGTTTCACGCGAACGATCCTCATCCTCATGCTCCCTTCGATGCGGCGATCCGCTCGGCGTCACGCAGAACCTCTACGTACGCTTCTCGCTCGGCGCGCGTCGCACCCGGAACGCTCGGCTCCTGGCGATCGGTCGCGTCGACCGGGATGTCGCCGAAGATGTTGGGGATCGCCGTGACGCCCAGGCCCAGCAGGACGCGCGCGACTTCGATGCGCGCCCGACGGGCGTTGTGGCCGAACATCCGGTTCGACTCGGACGAGAACATGTCGAGGTACTCGTCCATCAGGTGCAGGACGGTCGGGCGGGCGATGCCGCAGCGGCAGCACGCGCCGGCCTGCCGGTCGAGCGCCGTCGGGACCTTCCGCAGGATCCAGCGCATCTCGGATGCCTCTCGCTTCACGCCGCCCTCCTCGTCTGCGCCGGCAAGCCGTCCAACCAGGGCGACTGCTGCGTGGGCCAATCGACCGAGCAGCCCCACCTCCACGCCCAGCGGCCGAGACTCCGCTGGCCTATCCACCACCCGCCCTCGGTACGCTGGATGTTCATGACGTCGCCCTCCCGCTGTTCTCCTTCAGGCCGTAGCTCTCGGCCAACCGCTCCGACTGCGCGGAGCCCGCCAGCGTCGCGAGTTCGAGCGCGATCCGAACCTCCCGCTCGAA
>Ga0075433_10003429_pt1 | contig 12227 bp, 12 predicted proteins | sample RhiMethybrSRZTD2_FD_75299 | JGI IMG/M metagenome (GOLD analysis project Ga0075433, IMG submission 75299) | Populus rhizosphere microbial communities from Tennessee, USA - Rhizosphere MetaG P. TD hybrid SRZTD2 | ecosystem: Host-associated > Plants > Roots > Rhizosphere > Soil | place: USA... | reverse complement strand
CAGCGCTTCCCGGAGGATTACGACGGCATCATCGCCGGGGCGCTCGCCAACCGTCACATCCACATGCACACCGCGGGATCGGCGCGGCAGATCGTGCTCGCGCGCCATCCTGACATGGCCATCCCGCCGGAGAAAGCGAAGATGGTCAACGACGCGGTGATGAGCCAGTGCGACACGCTTCGCGAAGGCTTCCTGAACAACCCCAAGCAGTGCACCTTCAGCTTCTCGTCTCTCGCGTGCAACGGGGCTGAGTCGAATGACTGCCTGACGCCTGCGCAGCTCCAGGCGGTGGAAATGTTCTACGGCGGCCTCAGGAACAGCAAAGGCGAGGTGATCTTCGCAGGCCAGGCGATCGGGAACCCGCTGCCGGCGCTTCGAAGCTCCAGCGATATCACCGTCATCGACACCGTGAGGATCTGGGCGTTCCAGAATCCGAACTACGACTGGCACACGTTCGATCTCGACCGCGATATGCCGATCATCGATCGAAAGATCGGCTTCGTCGACGCGACCGATCCCGATCTCCAGAGGTTCAAGGCGCGCGGGGGCAAGCTGCTGCTCTATGCCGGGTGGGCCGACACGGGGATCACGCCGATCAACACGGTCGAGTACTACGAGAGCGTCGTGAAGAAGCTGGGGAACGGGAATACCAGCGACTTCACGCGGCTGTTCATGGTGCCCGGCATGGGCCACTGCCGCGGCGGCGACGGCCCGGATTCGTTCGACACAATCGGCACGCTCGAGAAATGGCGCGAGAAAGGCGCCGCGCCGGCGACAATTGCGGCGACCAACAAAAGCTCGGGCCTGTCCCGTCCTCTGTGCCCGTATCCGCAGTACGCCAGGTACAAGGGCAGCGGCGATCTCAAGGACGCCGCGAACTGGACGTGCACCGCACCGTAGCGCTCGACGTCTCCGCATGCGAGTCATCGGCGTCCTGGATCTGCGGAACGGTTGCGCCGTGCACGCGCGCGCCGGCGATCGCGAGCGTTACGCGCCGGTGCGGTCGGTCGCCGGCGAGGCGATCGAGCCGGGCGATGCGCAGGCCCTCGCACGGATCTATCGCGATCGATTCGGTCTCACCGAGCTGTACGCCGCGGATCTCGATGCGATCGGAGGGCGGGCGCCGCAGGATCGACTCGTGGCGTCGCTGGCCACGGTCGGTGCGCTCTGGCTGGACGCCGGCGTGTCGTCTGTCGATCGGGCCCGCCACGCGTTGACGCTGGACGCCGCACACGTGATCGTCGGTCTCGAGACATTGCGTTCGTGGCACGCGCTCGACGAAATCTGCGCGGCCCTGGGCGGTCAGCGCCTGGCGTTCAGCGTGGATCTGCGCGATGGAATCCTGCTGGGGAACGACAGCGTGTCCGGCGGCGGGTCAGCTCACGCGGCGGCGGCGCGCGCCGCCGATGCCGGTGTCGCGTCGATCGTCGTGATCGATCTCGCCCGCGTCGGGACCGGCGGCGGGATCGACGCTCGACTCGTCGCCCGCGTCCGCGAAGCCGCGCCTCACACAACGCTGCTGGCGGGCGGCGGCGTACGAGGCTCCGACGATCTCGCGCGCCTCTCGGACGCCGGCTGCGACGCCGCGCTGGTCGCCACCGCGCTGCACGACGGCCGGATCGGCGTCCGTGAGATCGCGGCGGCCCATCGTCACGGCAGCTTCTCGCGATAGACGGCCCACTGCCCGAAATTCTCTTCGACTTCGATTTCGATCGCGGTCAATCCGCGCGCTCCCAGCCGCTCGAGCTGCGCCCGGAGACGGCCCGCCAGCAGCTCCGCGAGCATCTCCACCGTCGTGTTCGGCACCGGGAGCAGCGCGCAATCGATCCGCGGAAAGCGATAGCGCGGCTTCCCTTCAACAGCGACATTCACCATGTCGCCTTCTTCGGTCACCTGAACCTTCGGACTCTCCAGCGGCAGCAGCACTTTGTGGTCGATCTCGTCGCAGAGCTGCTTCATGAGACCCTTCAACACCACGAAGTCGAAGACGAACCACGTTTCCGGGTCGAGCGCTCCCTCGACCTTCGCGCGCGCCCGATAGTTGTGGCCGTGCAGCGCCTCGCAGCGGTGTCCGGCAAACGTGATGAAGTGCGCCGAGGAGAAGACCAGGTAGTCCTTCGCCACCGAGACGCTGAAGTCGCCGCGGTGCTGCATCACGGCACCCACGCCCCGCCGAGCAGCGCGACGAAAATCGCGGCGGCCGTCAAATCGGCCGTGGTGCCCGGGTTGCCGATGTGACGGGCGTCGCGCAGTCCACGATCCATCCGCTCGATGGCCTCCCTTCCTGCCGCCGATCGAACGCCGCCCGCCGCGATCGTCGAGCGCGCCTGACGCGACACATCGTCGGCCATTGCGGTACCGCCTCTCCGTGCAATGTGCGTGTCCGGCGCCGCCGCCAGCAGCGTGAGAAACGTCTCGACGATGGCGTCCTGCCAGGACAAGCCTTCGCGGCGCGCTCGCTCGAGGGCCGGTGCGCCCGTCATGAACGTCAGCTCGTACGCGGTCGCGTACTCGCGTGCCACGCCGTCGCGACCGGCAGCGAGCCGCATCACTTCCAAGAGCGTGCGCGTTGGTTCGCCCGCGACGTCCTGATCGTCGACCGATCCCAGTCCACCGGGCGCGGCGCGGCGGATCGCCGCATAGGCTTCTCGAGCGTCGTCGACTGACGTGGCGGCGAGGACACGGCGCACTTCGTCACGGAGCGACGGAGCAACGCCGGACTGCGATGCTGCGCTCGCGAGCGGCGCCAGCAGCAGCACGATGCCGAGATTCGTGTTCGAGCGCGTCCAGCGCGCGGTCGCGTCGATCGCCGTGCGGATCGTCACGCCAAGCGGCCGGGAGCCGGCCGCCGCCAGCGGCGCACCGATCGCGACCGCGCCAGCCAGGAAGTCTTCGTAGCGCAGATCGTCGAACGGCCGTCCCGGAGAGACGTTGCCCGGTTTCACCGCGGTCGCCTCGAGGAGGCAGGCGAGCTGGGCGGCGATCGCGACATCCATCGCCGGCCGACGTTCGATCGATAGTTCCTGGATCGCGCTGCCATGGCTCGCCGACCTGTCCGCCGGAGCCTTGGCGGAGGCGGAAGCGCCGGAGGCGCGAAGGCGGCCCTGGCTCGCCGAAGCGGCGGAGCCGCGAAGGCGGCTCATACCCGCATCGCCGCCTCGCTCGGCGGTGTTCGCACGCGGGCCAGCAGGTGATCCACGACCAGCCCCGCCACGTCGATTCCGGTCGCGCGCTGCAATCCCTGCCAGCCTGGGATCCCGTTCACCTCGAGCACGAACACGCCGCCGTCCTTCGACGGCAGGAGATCGACACCTGCGTAGTCGGCGCCGACGGCGGCCACCGCGCGCAGCGCCAGCGCCGCCCAGGCTGCAGGCAAGTCGAAGGCGCGGGCCGACCCGCCGCGCGACACGTTCGTGCGCCAATCGCCGCCGTCCGCGCGCCGCTCGATCGCGCCGATCACTCTGCCGCCGATGACGAAGACGCGCACGTCGCGGCCGCCCGACTCCACGGCGCGCTGGATGTAGAACACGGCGCGAATCTGATCGAGCGACTGCAGCACGCGAAACGCCACGTCGGGATCCGTGACGCGAACGATCCCGTGGCCCATCGAGCCGAAGATCGGCTTGATCACGATGGCGGGCTCGCCGCCGTCCGACGGCGTCCGCTCGAGCATCGCGCGAATCCACGGCATCGCGTCGTCGATCCGTTCGCAAACGAGCGTGTCCGGCGTCGGGAGGCCCGCCTCGCGAAGCCGTGCGTCCGTGTAGAACTTGTCGACGGATCGTTCGATCGCTCGCGGCGGGTTCATGACGGGCACACCGTGCTCCTCGATCCAATGCAGCGCGTCGAGGCGGTAGATGATCTGCTCGAGCGATCCGCTCGGTATGAAGCGCGCGAGAACGGCGTCTGCGTCGAGGAGCGCCGTCCCTCCGTTCGACAGCGAGCTCGCCGCGCCCAGCCTCGCGAACAATTCTTCGTACGGCAGCACGCGGCCGGCGTGCCCGCGCTCGGCGAGTGCGCGGCACAGCTCGTCGGCATGCCATCCGGGTTTGCTCAGGACAACGACCTGCATACGGTGTCGACTGTTACGAGAACAGCGATAGACGCAGCACGTCCGCGTTCATCCGTCCCGCGTGGAACGTCCGTCCGCTCGTGATGCTCGCCAGCGAGACCTCGGCGGGGCTGAACAGCATCGGGTCGATCTTATAGAAGTCGCTGTCGTATCGCTTGAAGATGTCGTAGAACGGTGTCCCGTAGTCGGGCGACGTTGTCGAGGGCAGCCGTTCGACGAGCTCCGCAAGCTCGTCGTCCTCGGCGCGCACGACGTAGCGCGCCTGTCCGCCGTAAAGAATGCAGTCGTTCGTGCGGCCGATCGCCCGGACGTCGTTGCGCGCGACCGGCGGCCGCGGCGCGCTGCCGAATGCGCTCACGACGCGCCTGACGTCGAACCCGATGGTATCCATCTTGTGGAGTCCGGTCTCGAGGACGCGCGCGACGATCTGGATGCCGCCGGCGATGCTTGCCGTCGGCGCGACGGCCAGCGTCAGGTCGCCGGCGGGAATGCCGGCCTTCTTCGCGATCCACTCGGCGACCTCGTCGGTCGGCAGCGTGCGCCCCTCGAGGACGAGCACGCCTCGCCTCGCGTCTTCCGCGTAGCCCAGCTTGCCGAACAACTCTCGCTCGACGCGCGCCTTTGCGCGAAGCGGCCCCGAGCCCATGGCGAAAAACCCTGCGGGATCGATCGCCCACCCGGCATATTGCGACGCCATGCACGATTCCGCGGGGTGATCGGTCCAGACCTGGACACCCGGCCACACGCCGCCGTCGACAGGAAGCGAGACGAGCGAGATGTGACCGAGGCCGCCCATGCACAGCTCCGCCAGCGCGATGCCGGCGGCGAGGCCGCCCGTCGCTTCGATGCCGGCGTCGATCACGCGCGCGCCGCATGGCAACGCGCGCACCGAGATTCGGAGCTCGCCGGCGCGAGCCACGCATTCGTCGGCCAACGCCCACGCGCGATCGTTCATGTGCAGGTCGGTCATCGGGCTTCCGCGGACAGCTTCGCTCGGCTGCCGCCTTCGCAGCTCTGCTGGTTCGCCGAGCCTCGCCGAAGCTCGCGTCGATTGATGGCGAGCGGAGGCGGGAAGCCTCGCGCTCCAGCCTGTTCCGCGAGCAGGTACGCGACCGCGGCGGCCGGAGCCGCCCGCCAGACGTCGGCTCCGGGCCCACCGACAGGATCGCATGCGACGAGACCCAATGATTCAGCGGCCGCTCGCGCGACGAAGGCTCCGCTGCCGGCAACGAGGGCGACGCCGGGAGATTCGGCGCCCAGTCGGCGCGCCACCTGCCGGATGCCCGCCGCGATCTGACGCGTCTGGGCGCCTGCGACGTGGTTGGCGATCGCGGTGACGTCCGAGTCGCTCAGCGTCTCCGAATCGGCGCAGACCATGCGAGCCAGACGTGCGCCGGCCTCGAATCGACTCCGTCCGCGGCCGTCGGGCGTGTCGCACGAGTAGTCGCATTCCGCCAGGCGTCCGAGCCAGCGGTACACATCCGCCGTGATCGCAAAATGCTCCGCCGCGACGCGGCAGCGTCCGCCGGCCAGCGGGAGCGATCGAACGACCGCAGAGACTGGCGTCCGAAGACACCCCGTGTACACCAGCTCGCCCGAGCGCAGTCTCTCCGGATCCGTACGACCGATCGCCGCGACGCGCCCGGCGACGATCGGAATGATGTCGGTCGTCGTGCTGCCGACGTCGAGGAGGAGTGCGTCGCGGTGCTCGCGCGCCGCCAGTGTCGCGCTCGCCAGCCAGTTGGCGGCCGCCACGGCGAGCGGCTGGCGCCGCGCCTCCTCCGGCGAAAGGAATCGTCCGTCGACGCCGTACACCCGGAGCGCCGATGCCGGAAACGCGCGCTCGACTGCGTCGATCACGGCCGCGACGCCCTCGCGCTTGGTGGCAAAACAATCGGCCAGCTCCGCGGTCATCGTCAGCGCCATGACAGGGGTGGGTCCCACGCGGTGCGCCAGCTCCGCGAGCACCGACGGCAGGCGATTGAACTCGCGCCAGAGCGCAAATGGGTATTCGACGACGACCGCTTGCGGGCTTCGCGATCGGCCGTCGACGCGAGCCACCTTGATGTTCGCGCCGCCGACGTCCCAGCCGAGGATCGCCGAGCGCACACCTGTCTCCCCGAAGCTCGCGCGATCGTCGGGCGAGCCGAGGCGGCCTGCCGCTCCCGGCTCGCGACCAACGGGTTCACATGACGTAATCCGGCCCGACGCGGAAAACCGGATCGAACGTCGCAGGCGAGGCGCGACTGGCAGGTCTCCCGCGCATGCGGCGATCGCGAGCGCCGCGACGTTCTCGTCGACCGCGGCACGGACGCCGAGGTACGCCGTCGTCAGCCGCGGATTGATCTCGATGACGACGACATCCGATTCGGTGAGCACGACATCGACGCCGACAAAACCCCGCAGTCCGGCTACGGCGCGGCACGCGTCGAGCGCCGCCGCGATTGCCCGTGGCGCGAGCGGATGATCGAACGGCGTCCGTCCACCTCTGTACGCAAACGGCGGCGATGCCGCCTGGTCCGCCGAAGCGGCGGAGCCGCGAAGGCAACCCTGGATCTGCTCGTTGACGCTCAACGCCACCGCGCGCCGTCCGTCCGCGATCAGCGACACGCTGGCCGGCGTGCCCCGAACGTATTCCTGCATGAGCACGCCGCCGCGACCGCTCGCCCGCCGTGCGGTGGCGACGGCACGCGGCAATTCCGCCGGGTGTCGCACGAGCGAAATCCCGTCGCTGCCGGCGCCACGGGCGGGCTTCACGACGATCGGATACCGGATCCTGGCCGCCGCGCGCGCGGCATCGAAGCCTCGCGTCAGCCGACGAGTCTGCGGATGAGAGATGCCCAGCGCGGCCAGCCGGCGTCCGAGGGCAGCCTTGTCGGACGCGCGCGCGATCGCACCTGCGTCCATTCCGAGCAGCGTCTTCCGCCGGCGTGCCACACGGCGGGCCAGTCGCTCGAGGCACCGATCGGTTTCCGGGGCGATGAGCCAGACGGCGTCGACGCTGTCGATCGCGCGATCGAGCGCCGCCTCGCGCGCCCGGTCGCCCGCCGGCAGTGTGACTACTTCGACGCCGCGCGGCAGATCGCGCGTGACGCGCGGGTCGGCCGTGGTCACGATCTCATAACATCCGATCGCCGCGAGATCGGCGACGAGCGCCGCGCGCATGGCGGCGCCTTCGCGCGCGAGCGATGGCGGAACATCGCGCCCGGCGAGGCCGCCGCCGCTCGCGAACTCGTAGACGAGTATCCGCCTTCGCTCGCTCGTCATAGATGCCGAGCTTCGGCGCGACAGGCTCGCACGTCAGCTCGCCAGCTGCTGCAGATGAAAGTGATGTTTGCCCAGCTTGCCGCCGTAGTTGCCCGCCGAGATCTCGACGACGCCCGGACGGCAGGCCGCGTCGATGCCGACGCGCAGCGCGGCTTCAATCGACTGCCGGTCCAGGCCATCGACGACGATCTCGAGCACCGCGTTCACGCCGTCGGGCAGCGCGCTCGCGACGTCACCGCGTCCGCGGAGCGTGGGACAGTACGCGTCGTTGGTCGACGCGATCATCTTCTTGTAGTGTTTCGCGCCGACCTTGCTGCCGCTGCGAACAACACCGCCCGGGAACGGCAGGATGACGCCGCGCACCTTGCGCATGACCGCAGACGCGGCTTCCGCCGCGTCGAGCGCCGCCGCCTGATCGCGCGCCAGAATCAGCAGGTTGCCGCCGCCGATCGCCTTCTGCACGCCGAAACTTTCCTGGACGAGGAACTCGCCTTCCATCACGGGAATCCGCCAGTATCGCTGGCCGTCGAGGAACTTGCTCGACTGGTACCGATCGCCGAAATGCCGCAGCAGCCCGCCGACGACCACACGCTCGGGAGCGTCGGGGAGGCCGTCGAAGCACGCGGTGGTTGGACACGTGAGCACGCTCTGGCCCACGCGATCGACGAGGCGCTGACCGAGACCGGCCGCGTCGAACGCGAACAGCAGCACGCTGACGCCGGGGCGCCCGTCAGGCGTGTCGTCCGGAAGGAGATCGGCCTCGATGCCCGCTTCGACCTTGCAGCCGATCACGGACGTCGCGAAGCCGGTCATCGACTGGGCGGCCGTCCGCGCCCAGCCCGCCGACTGCGCGGTGATCACGACGCGCGCGGCGCGCATGTCGAAGGCTTCGGCGAACGTATCGACGATGCGCGGCTTCAGAATTTCGGGACCTTGATGCGGCCCTCCCAGAGGCTCTTGTTATTTTCCTCGCAGGAGTACTCCATGATCTCCCAGTCGGTCCTCAGGGTGAAGGTACGCGTGTTGGAGAGCGGCTTCGTGTACGTCTTGGGATCTTCGATGGTGACTTCGTAGTTGATGTGGCCGAGATCGGGGCGCGTGAAGCGCTGGACGACGTGCAGCTGATCGCTGTGCGGGTGCCCGATCGTATCCAGCCTCGTGCGCCCGTTGAAGTTGATCGTATCGATGACGAGCGTGTCGCCCTCCCAGCGGCCGACGGAGTCGCCGAACCAGGTCGGAATGCCCTGTCGATGCGGCCGGCCGTCGATCGGCACGACCACGAACCACGAGTTCTGCTCGAAGAGGAACGTGAAGTACTTGTCGTTCTGAACGATCTGCATCGGCTCCGGCGTGTTGACCGAGCGCGTCATGCCGAACGGCAGGCAGGCGCCGGTGTAATCCCCGTTCGCCGCGTCGTACTTCTTCCATTCCCCCTCGCCCCAGGCGGTGAAAGGCAGAACCGCGTGACCTTTCTGGTCTTTGCCGTCCTTCGTCATGTCCGGCACGTACGGCTTGGACCACACGCCGCTGAAGTCCACCTTGCCCGATGCCAGCCGCGGCGTCGCGCCCGCTGGCGGCTGATAGCCGCGCTGGTCCGCGGTGTACTGGCCGGCGGCGGACCTGGGAATCGCCGCGCTGATGGCGAAGACCGCGAGCAGGCTGACGGCGGCGCGTCGCATGATGGGCCTCCCTGGCGCTATTGCTTCGGCGGCGGCGGGTTGTCGCCACCCGACGACCCGGCAAAAACGCTGCGGCCGTCGGGGAGCTTGACCGTCCGCGCGTTGCAGGTCCTCGATCCGTCCTTCGCCAGCGCGCCGCTGATCGTGACCTTGTCGCCGACCTTCAGCGAGTTGGGGCCCCAGCCGTTGCGCGTCAGCGTATTGGGCGGACCGCCCTCGCACTGCCACGCCTGCACGGCGCCCTGCTCGTCCTTCACTTCCAGATATACCCAGATGTGTGGATTCGCCCACTCGACTTTCGTCACGGAACCTTCGAGGGTGACGGCCTTGTTGGCGTCGAATTCCGCGGCGAACGAATGGTGCGTCGAGACCGGCTTGACGAGAGCGAACGCGAGGACGGCGGCAATCAGCAGACGGTTCGTATTCATATGGCGCTCCGCCTGCGCCTCTTGTACATCGAAGGCCCGGTGCGTGCAAGGCGCTCCAAAACTGCGAGCGTCGCAGCCAACCGACTGCCCACGGCCAACTACGCGTGCGTTGATGGTCGAGTGGCCGTGGTAGCATCTGCGCCATCAACGAGATAGCGGGTTTGGTTGAGTACGGGGCGCTTGCGTTAGCTTCGTAGACGAAAGCGCGGTCTACTCCAATGGTAGTTAGACGCCGACAGCTGCGGAGGTTAGATGCGGGAATCTCAGCTCCGCGAGATCTACGACCGGACAAAGGGTCATTGCCACTTCTGTGGCGATCCCGTTCTGTTCGAAATGCGAGGCTGGGCACTCGATCTCGACGGGTATTGGGAAGTCGATCATCTGATTCAGCGTGGAAAGGGCGGGTCGAAAGCAACAGAGAATTGCCTGCCAGCTTGCACTAGGTGCAATCGCTTGCGGTGGCACCGCACCGGTGACGCGGTCCGCGAGTTGTTGCTTCTCGGGCTCATCGCTCGAGACGAGATCACGAAACGTTCGAACACCGGTATCGAGCTTCTCAGACTCCGTGAGAAAAGGTTGGCGCAGAATGCAGCGCGTAGAGCAAGTAAGGCGTCTAACCCGGCGACGCAGCGGACCGGCTCCACCGGCCGCTGATTCCCAGAAACATTAGCCTGCTCCTTCAACATTCAGCGTCCACAATTTGGCCTGTGGGAAACTCGGTCGTATACTCGAATCGACCACTTTTCTCAGACGTCATGACCGTCAAAGATACCGTTCGAGCTCTTCTTGACCGTCTCCCAGACGATTGCAGCCTGGACGACGTGCTGTATCACCTGTACGTCGTCCAGGCGGTCGGTCGAGGCTTGGCAGACGTCGAGGCGAATCGCATCATTCCTCACGAACAAGTCGCCGCTGACCTGCGCCGCAAATGGCTGCTCGGGTCCTCGACGTAGTCTGGGCAGCATCTGCTCGAGACGCCCTCGACGAAGTAATCCAGTACATCGCGCGAGATTCACGCTCGGCTGCACTCGAGGTTCTCGAAGAGGCTCTTCACGCGGCGGCACGTCTCGACATGTTTTCGGAACGTGGTCGCATCGTTCCTGAACTGAACGATCCTGCAGTCCGGGAGGTGTTCGTTTTTCGGTATCGCCTGCTGTACGAAGTTGGCGAGAACCGCGTGACGGTGGTCGCGTTCCTTCATGGCGTTCGCGATTTCGCGACGTGGCGTCGGAATCAGAACGAGCTATAGTCCGACGAGCAGGCCAACCGGCGCTTGCAGCCGACGGCGCTCGGCGCAGCACGAGCCTCGCCGCGCGTTGCCGGACCGCATTCGCAAGGCGATTGACGCGCACATGCGCACGGTACCGTTCTAATTACACGCGGCACTACCTGCAGTTTCTTGTCTGTCGAAGCGCGACCACATCGTGCTATACATGCGGTTCCCAGATGAGAATCTCGCCGCGTCCCGGTACCGCGGCGTCCCCCGTGTAGCGTTGATAGGCACCCTGGCGATCGTCGTACGGAATCGCGCAGCCGAGCGTGGCCAGACGCCGTGCGTAGAGACGGAGGAACGTCGGGTTGTACGTCGCGGCGTAGGCAAACGTCGGCAGGAGCGCGATCGGCTTCAACGAGATGATCGTGCCGCGGTTCATCCAGGCGCCGGTTCGAAGCTCGGCGCCGCTCTGCAGCACGATGGTCCCGCCCTTCATCTGCAGCCCGGCGAAATCCCGCACCAGGCCCCCGACGACGATCGTGCCGCGTTTCATCCGCATTCCGACTTCGAGTCCGGCCGAGCCGTCGATGATGATGGTGCCGTCCGTCATGCCCGACAGGCTGCCGCGGTAGGCGGCGCCGACCTGGCCGCCGGCGTTGCCGCGGACGCGGATGACGCCGCCCGACATCTCGGCTCCGAGCCAGTCGCCCGCGTCGCCCGAGACTTCGATGACGCCGCCTTTCATCGCGGATCCGAGGTGCATGCCGGCCTGACCGTCGATGCGGATGACGCCGCGCGTCATGCCGCGGCCGATCCACTTGACGCGTCCCGCATCGCCGCGAATCTCCAGCTCGTCGCCGGGCTCGCCGTCCACCGCGAAAAAATCATCCACGCGACGCTGCCGTTTCCCCAGGTGGACGGGCAGCGCCCGGATTTCGTCGATCGTCAGCGGCGCGATCGTGTCCGGCGACAGATATTCGGCTTCGAGCGGGACGACCGGCGCTTCCTTGAGGGTGAGTCGAATCATCCGGGGCGAACGATCTCGGGACTGCGCAGGCGCTCCAGCTCCACCGGGTAGTTCGCGAACGACATCGTGTACACCTTCTCGAAGAGCGGACGGATGTACTCCTCGATCTGCTCGTCGCACTCCGGGTGGACGATGAACTCCTTCCCTTCCGTCACCTCACGCACTTCCCCTTCTTCGACGACAATGGCGCCGCCCTTGATCACGTAGCGCGGATACGAAAACAGGTATCCGTGGTCGGGCCTGGCCGGATAGATGGTCACGTCCGCGTCCGCGCCGACGCCGAGATGCCCCTTCCGCGCGAGCCCCAGCGAGCGCGCCGGCCCCGCCGACGTGACGATCGCCACCTCCGACAACGTGTACTCACGATCGAGATCGGCCAGCGCGATCCGCGGCCGCGCCTGTTCGGGCAGCTTGCGGACCTGCTCCTTGCGGAACTCGACGTTGGTCAGCAGCTGGATGATCTCCGGGTACCGCCAGAAACAGCCGCCGTTGGGATGGTCGGTCGTGAGGAAAATCCGCCACGGATCGTCGACAAGCAGGA
>Ga0075433_10003422_pt1 | contig 12237 bp, 9 predicted proteins | sample RhiMethybrSRZTD2_FD_75299 | JGI IMG/M metagenome (GOLD analysis project Ga0075433, IMG submission 75299) | Populus rhizosphere microbial communities from Tennessee, USA - Rhizosphere MetaG P. TD hybrid SRZTD2 | ecosystem: Host-associated > Plants > Roots > Rhizosphere > Soil | place: USA... | reverse complement strand
TCGATCAAAATGGCCAAGGATCAGGATCTGCCGCTGAATCCAACCAAGATCAGCGGCGTCTGCGGGCGGCTGCTCTGCTGCCTGTCCTATGAGCACGATCAGTATCTGGCGATCAAGGCCGAGCTGCTGCGGCGTGGTGCCTGGGTGCAGACGCCCAAAGGCCCCGGCGAGGTCGTGGCGGTCAATGTCGTCAAGGAGACCGTGACGGTTGAGCTGGTCGGCGCGGATGCGCACGAGGAGTTCGCGCCCTCGCAGATCAGCGAGTCGAGCCAGCGCGTGAGCGATCTGGCGCGCAGCCGCGCCGAGGAAGGTATCACGCCAGTCAAGCGCGAGCGCCGCGAGCCGCCCGACCGGCCACGCCGCGATTCCTCGCATGCGGGCGAGCGAAAGCTGTTGCGCAACGAGATCGACAACCCCAATCTGCTCGATGCGCTGGCGCTGCTCGAAGAGGGCTTCGAGGGGCCGAGTGACCAGCCGCTGCGCACGGAGGATGTCGCGCCCAGTCGTGCGCCCAGCCAGCCAGAGCCAAAAGAGGGTATGCACCCGCGCCGACGTATCGCCCAACCCTCCAGGCCAACGCAGGAAGCGCCGCCGCGTCCACCAAATCCGCCAGCGCCGCCCATCGATCCGCCGTCAGTGGAGTCCCAGCCGAAGCAGCAAGCTGGTGAGTCCGCGCGCCGACGCCGGCACCGACGCGGTGGCCGTCGCGGCGAACGATAGTATACGTATTCGCGCCTGGACAAAGGAGTCTCTATGCTCGATCCGACTCCCTACCGCACGCTGTTTCCGATCACCGAACGGTACGCCTTCTTCAACCACGCCGGCGTCTCGCCGCTTAACACACGCACACTCGACGCCATGCGCGCGTTCAACGAGCTGAGTGCGCAAGTGGACTTCTGGCAGGTCTATGAGAAAGCCTCGCATACGCTGCTCGACCTGCGCCAGCGCCTGACCACGCTGATCAATGCCCGCTCGCCCGACGAAATCGTGATCATGCCGAACACCGCGACCGGGCTCAACACCGCCGCGCTCGGCCTGCCGCTGCGTGCCGGCGATAATGTGCTGGTGCTCGACGGCGATTACCCGGCCAACATCTACCCCTGGATGAATCTGGCGCATCGCGGTGTGCTGACCAAATTCGTGCCGTCGCGCGAGGGCGGGCTCGATCTCGACCTGCTCGTATCGCGGATCGACAGCCACACCCGCGTGATCGCGTTGAGCACGGTCATGTTCGCCAGCGGCTTCCGCAACGACATGGTCGCCGTCGGCCAGCTGTGTCGCGAGCGCGGCCTGTTCTTCGTGGTCGATGGCATCCAGTCGCTCGGCGCGCTCGCGTTCGATGCACGCGCGGCCAATGTCGATTTCCTGGCATGCGGCTCGCTGAAGTGGCTGCTGGGGCCGAGCGGCAGCGGCTTTCTATATGTGCGCAGTGAGCTGCTCGATGACCTGGTGGCCGGCCCGTATGTCGGTGCCGCGAGCGTGGTGAACTTCGAGAACTTCCTCGACTACAACTTCACGCTTCAGCCGACCGCTGATCGCTTCGCGCTCGGTGCCCCGAACTTCATCGGCATGATCGGGCTCCACGCGAGCCTGTCGCTGCTGCAAGAGGTTGGGATCGACCAGATCGAAGAGCATGTGCTGGCGCTGGTCGGCACCGCGATCGACGATCTGCATGATCGCGGCTATCGTTTCTCGGCCAGCAGCGCGCTCGCGCATCGCTCCGGCATTCTGATTGTCGAGGTGGACGATCCAGTGGCCGCCAGCGCGCGGCTCAAGGAGGCCGGGATCATCGCCATCCCGCGTGGCAAGGGCATCCGCATCGCGCCGCACTTCTACAATACCGAAGAGGAGATGCTGCGCATCGGCGCGGTTTTGGGTTCAATGCCTCTCAAATAAAGGCGTTATTTGAGCAGCATATTTTGTCTATCGTTTTTTCGCCCCGCCGCGCGAACACGATAGACAAGAAGTAGACACTCTTAGCATGCCCTGTGGAACAAGGAGAGGAGCGGCCACATGCCCTATGCGTTCAAGGTGCCGCCCGGCAAGCCGATCGACCTCAAAGATATTGCCCCAGACGATGTCGCCGGGCTCAAAAAAGAGCAGGGCAAGCAAGAGTTCGCAGCGCTGAACGCCGAGCTGGACGTGCTGCAAGAGGAACTCTACGCCGCCGGCCTGCACAGCGTTCTGATGATCCTGCAAGGGCTCGATACCAGCGGCAAGGATGGGACTATCCGCCAGGTTCTGCTGAACGTCAACCCGCAGGGCTGCCGGGTTGAGCCGTTCAAAGTGCCGACCGAGGAGGAGCTGGCCCACGATTTCTTGTGGCGCGCCCATCGCGTCACGCCGCGCAAGGGTATGCTGGGGGTCTTCAATCGCTCATACTACGAAGATGTTTTGGTGGTGCGCGTCCACAAACTCGTGCCGGAGGATGTCTGGCAGGCGCGCTACGAGCAGATCAACAACTTCGAGCGTATGCTGCTGGAGAACGGCACAATCATCCTGAAATTCTTTCTGCATATCAGCAAAGATGAGCAGAAACAGCGGCTGCTGGAGCGCGAGCAGGCGGTCGAGAAAGCCTGGAAGCTTTCGGCGGGCGATTGGCGCGAGCGCGCATATTGGGATGACTATGTCAGCGCCTATGAAGCGGCGCTCAGCCGCTGTAGCACACCCAAAGCGCCGTGGTATATTGTGCCAGCCGACAAGAAGTGGTACCGCAATCTGGCGGTCTGCGAGACGCTGGTGCAGACACTGCGCGGGTATCGCGAGCAATGGCGCACGGCGCTACAGACCGTCAGCGAGCTGCGGCTGGCTGAATTGAACGCGTTGCGAGCGGAACAGCACGAAGCTCTCTGATTATGCGCCGATAGTGGTATGGCATTTTCTGCAACCGCCCGCCGATTTTGACGTACAATAGGTACGCGTATCCATTGTCACCTATCACCATTGCAAGGAGGACTTGATGTTCGATTTCCAGACGATGTTCAACAGTAGCATGGCCGTCCTGCAACATCCGTCGGTCGAAACGTTTGAGGCGAACGAAAAGAACGACCTACAGGCCGCGACGATCTATGTCGCACTCGGCGGTCTCGTTTCAGGCGTGTTTGGCGCGATCAGTGCTGCGATTCAGCACACAAGCGTTGGCGGCGGTCTTATCGGCGGCATCCTCGGAGCAATTATCGGCTTCTACATCTACCTGGGTATTGTGTACCTGCTGGGGCGAGCCTTCGGCGGCACGGGCAACTTCGGCGAATTGGGCTACGACCTCGCGCTCTTCACCGCGCCGCTGACGGCCATTTCCAGCGTGCTTACCCTCATCCCGATCGTGGGCGGCATTGTTGCGCTGGTGCTGGCGATCTACAACATCTATCTGACCTACCTGGGCATCCAGTCGGGCATGAATCTTCCCAAGGACAAGGCGATCATTGTTATGGTGATCATCTTCGTAATCGGTGTCGCGATCGTCGCGTGTTTCGCGCTGGTGATCGTCGGCCTGCTCGCCGCAGTGTCGGGCTCCTCGCAGTAACGCAGTCCTCGAATGAGCGCTGGTCGGCGGACGTTCGTACGAGCAACGGCAGCCACATACGAAAACCTCCTTTGCGCAGCCGGCATGCTTGAGCATGCCGGCTGCGTTGCGTTTCCCACTAAGTGATAAGGAGAGCGGTCGATGAAATATTTCGTGACTGGCGCGACCGGCTTCGTCGGCGGGCATGTTGTGCGCCAGCTGGTCGAGGCTGGCCATCAGGTGACCGCCGTCGTGCGAAACCCGGCGAAAGCTCAGGATCTCGTGGATGCGGGGATCGCCGTGTATCAAGGGGATGTGACCGACAAAGAGAGCATGCGCGCGCCGATGCAGGGCAGCGATGGTGTCTTTCACATCGCCGGTTGGTATAAAATCGGCGTGCGGGATGCACACGAGGGTGTACAGGTCAACATCGAGGGCACACGCAACGTGCTGGAACTGATGCGCGATCTTGGCATTTCCAAAGGAGTCTATACCAGCACGCTGGCGGTCTTTTCCGACACGCATGGGCGGGTGATGGACGAAAGCTACCGCTACGACGGGCCGCATCTGAGCGAATATGATCGCACCAAGTGGGTCGCGCACTACGAAGTCGCCGACCCGCTGATCGCGGCGGGGCTGCCGTTGGTGATCGTTCAGCCGGGCCTGATCTATGGGCCGGGGGATGCCAGCAGCGTGCATAGGACATTGGTCCAGTATCTCCAGCGCAAGCTGCCGATGATCCCGACAGGCACGGCGTTTTGCTGGGCGCATGTAGCGGATGTGGCGCGCGGGCACATCCAGGCGATGGAGCGCGGACAGCCCGGCGAAAGCTATATCATCGCCGGGCCGATGCATACACTGGCCGAGGCGCTGGAACTGGCCGCGCAGATCAGCGGCGTGCCGGCCCCACGTATGCACGCCCCGCCTGGGGTCATGAAGGCGATGGCCGCGCTGATGAGCGTGGTCGAGCGGGTCGTGCCGCTGCCGGAGATGTACAGCGCCGAGTATCTACGGGTGAGCGCCGGCACGACCTATCTCGGCAGCAACGCCAAGGCGCGGCGCGAGCTGGGCTTCGACCCACGCCCACTGAAGGATGGCCTGGCCGAGACGCTGTATCACGAGATGCGCGCGCTGGGTATGCCTGTTGTGAAACGTGAGGCGTGAGGCGGCCTCTACCGATTGGGCGGCAGGAAAACACACACCCCTGGCGCGTGTACGGCCGCGCCAGGGGTGTGTGTTATGAAAGAGGTACTTTTACCATACCATGACTTCTTAACCAGGGCCAGGGCCGCGTGCGCGACCATTGGTCCTGTTCAATACTATGAAGTATCGTATAAAGCCGCTGCTCGGCGACCTGAGCGCGACGCCTGCCGCCGTAAAATCGTACGCCACACCCCCAACGCCATACGCCTTGTCAAGCCCATCGCCAGATGGTATACTTCGCGCAATAGCATAATACGCACATACGTGCTTCTTCACAATGGCATTGCGCTCACTTCCGCATCCAGCCCGCTTGCTGATCATCGCCGTGATCTCGATCATGGTGCTCGTACTGACGCGTCCCAATTCGGCCGCAAATCAGCTGGTATCGCACTGGCGACCGGCGGCGATCCTCACCGAGCCGGATCAACCGGCGCAGTATCCGCAGCCACCGCCGGCTGCGATCATCGGCACATTGCTCCCAGCCGACCAGTTCGACATCAGCGTGGACGATGGCCTCTATGCCGATCAGCGCCAGCCGCTGTCCGAGGATCTGCAACGAGCGCTTGCCTATGCCATCAGCCGCTTCGGCAGCGGCCCGACCGCGCGCTTCAAGGTATCCGTCGTGCGCGACGATAACTGCGGGTTGCACGGCATCGCCTACACCGATGTGCGCAGCCTGCAAGTCTACACCTGCCCCGATCTCGGTCGCGAGCGCGCCGTCTCGATCATGGCGCACGAGTTCGTCCATCAGCTTGAACAGGATCGCTACGGCCCGGCCCACCTGAGCGCAGATGTGATGCTCTCGGAGGGGATGGCGACCTGGGGTGCCGGCGACTATTGGTTGAGCGGGCAGCCCGACTTTCGCAGCTTCGTCCGCGCGCAGCGCGCTGGCGGCCTATTCTTCCCGCTCGCCACCGATTACAACGGTCGGGGCATCGCCGCGATGAACGCGCTCTACTACGAGTGGGCCAGCTTCGTGGACTTCTTGATCGGCACGTATGGCCGCGCGAAATTCGATCAGCTCTATGTGAGCGGTCACAGCGCGCCCGGCTCGGCCGATTATGCCGGCGTCTATGGCAAGGGGCTGGATGTGCTGGAGCGCGAGTGGCAGGCTTGGCTCGATCAGTGAGCGTGTAGCGTGAAACGTGAAACGTGAAGCGTGGACATCATCACGTTTCACGCTTCACGTTTTATTTCCACCCGATGTCACGGGCAGTCGGAGACCTGCCGGTTGAGCTTGAGCTGGTCGCAGAGCAGCACAGGGACATAGCGGTTCGCCTTGGTCCAGGCGATCAGTTCGTCCCGCGAGTCGATCCGCCAGAGCCTCAGGCTGTTATCCAGCGAGCCGGAGAGGATGCTCTTGCCATCCGGGCTGAACGCCACGTCGCGCACTGGCGCGTCGTGTCCGGCGTAGCGGCGTAGCGGCTGACCGCTGGCGATGTCCCACAGGATTACGCTGTTATCGAACGAGCCGGAGACCGCAGTAAGACCATCTGGGCTGACCTTCACGCTTAACACCGCCCCATTATGCCCGACGAAGCTGCGGATCTTCGTGCCGCTGGCGACCTCCCACAGGATCATGGTCTTGTCATTCGAGCCGGAGAGTGCAGTCTGTCCGTCGGGGCTGAACGCCACGTCGCGCACGGGTGCGCCATGTGATACAACGAAGCTGCGCATCTTCGTGCCGGTGGCGAGATCCCACAAGATCAGCGTTTTGCCTGAGTTCGAGAGCGCGGTGTGGACATCTGGATTCGGGTTGAACGCCACGCTCTGCACGCTGCCTTCGTCCACCAGGAAGCGGTGGATCTCTGTCCCCTTGTCGACATCCCACAGGATTATGGTCTTGTCAGCCGAGCCCGAGAGCGCGGTATGGACATCTGGATTCGGGTTGAACGCCACGCTCAACATCGCGTCCGTATGCCCGTCGAAGGTGTGGAGCCGCTTGCCGGTGGCAACATCCCACAGGATCAGTGTCCCATCGCCTGATGCGGAGAGCACCAGGCGATCATCTGGGCTGAAGGCCGCGTCGTAGACCTTGCTGCTGTGGCCCTTGAGGGTATGGAGCAACTGGCGACTGACAGCGTCCCACAGGATCAGCGTCGTGTCGTCCGAAGCCGAGAGGATGTACTGGCTGTTGTGGCTGAATGTCACGCGCTCCACGCCGTTGGTGTGGCCGTCGAAGCGCTGGGTCTCCGCACCGTTGTCGATATCCCACAGGCGCAGCTCGCGGTCCGTCGATGCGGAGATCACCATGCGGCTATTCGGTCTGAACGCCACGCTGGTGACCGTCGCGCCATGCCCGCTCAGCTTCCGAATGAACGCGCCCGTTGCGATGTCCCACAGCCGCACGGTCGTATCTTGCGAGCCGGAGAGCGCTGTGCGACCGTCGGCGCTGAACGCCACGGCGTTGACCTCGCCGGTATGCCCGACGAAGCGGAGCATCTCTTCCCCCGTGTCGACATCCCACAGGATTAGTGTCTTGTCGTCCGAGCCGGAGAGTGCGGTGTGGACATCTCGAACCGGGTTGAACGCGACGGCGTTCACGCCATCGGTATGGTCCTTGAAGCGGCGGATCTCTTTCCCCGTGTCGACATCCCACAGGATTAGCATCTTGTCGTCCGAGCCGGAGAGCGCGGTGTGGTCATCCGGGCTGAACGCGACGGTCTTGACCTCATCTTTGTGCCCTTCGAGCACGCGGATTGGCTTGCCGGTGGCGACATCCCAAACGACCACCATATGATCCTGGGAGGCCGTCAGCGCGGTGCGGCCATCCGCGCTGATCGCCACCTGATAGAACTTGTTGAGCTTGCTCGTATAGGGCGTGAAGGTGCGGATCGGTTTGCCGGTGGCGAGATCCCATTGCATCAGCGTTCCGTCCTCGGAGGCCGAGAGCATAGTGTGGCCATCCGGGCTGAAGACCGCGCTCTGCACGACACCCGTGTGTCCGCTGAAGGTGTGGATTATCTGCTTGCTGGCGACATCCCACAGGATCAGCGTATTGTCGTCGGAGGCCGAGAGCGCCATGCTGCCATTCCGGCTAAAGACCACGCTCTCGACCCCAGCGTCGTGCCCTTGGAAGCGCCATCGGGTGCCTGGCGCATAGGTCGCCGCCGCCAGTGCAAATTGGGCCACCGGGCTATCCTTCTGATTGGCGAGCATCGCCAGCCCCAGCGCCAAGTCGGTGTTGCCATCGCTCAACGCCGCTTGCGCGCCGGCGACGAGTGCCAGGTTGCGCGCCTCGTCAGCGTTCTTGCGCGCCTCGTCGGCGTTCTTGAGTGCCTCGTTGGCGTTGTTGCGCGCATCGGTGGCGCTGTCGAACGCCAGCCGCATCAGCGCCAGCGCGCCGACGGTCGCCAGCAGCAGCACAACGACCAGCACGCGCAGCACATTGCGCGAGCGGCGCTCCAGCGCGGTTTCGCGGGCCCGGCGCGCGGTTGCCTGGCGCTCTTGAGCACGCTGTTCCTCCAGGCTGGCGTCAAGATATTCCTGCTCCTCCTGATTCAGCGCTAGGCTCGTCGTGGCCGACCAATCGGACAACTGCTCCAGCCGCGCACCCGTCGCGAGAAAGCTGGGATCGCGTTCGGCGCTAGCCCACTCCGCCGCTGCAGCCGTCAGACGCCGTTGCAGCAATAGCTCCTCGCGGCTGCTGTCGAGCCACTGCTGTAGCCGGCCCCACGCGCGGATCAACGCCTCGTGCGCCACTTCCACCGTCGAGTTGTGCGTGATCGGGTCGCGGTCGAAGGTCAGCAGCCGGTACTTGCCATACACATCAATGATCTTATCCATCGCCGCCGAAGGGCGCAGGGCGGAAGCCGAGGCGTCGTCGGTCGGTGCGGTCGTCGTCGCAAGCTCGTCGCGCCGGACGCGCCGCCGCGTGTCTTCCATGCCCTCGCCGGGCGTCACTAGGCGCAGAAAAAGCTGCCGCGCCAGCTCCTGCTGCGGTGCGCTCAACCCGGCGTAGATGTCGTCGGCCCGGCTCGCCAGCGCCCCCGACACGCCACCGCTAGCGTGATATGCCTCCAGCGTCAGCGTGTGCCCGCTGCGCCGCTCAAATAGCTCGGTTAGCGCATACTGGAGCAACGGCAACATGCCCGGCTGCGAGCTGACGTCGCTCATGATCGTCGCGACCAGGTCGGCCTCCAGCGTCCCGCCGACGCGCTCGGCGGGACGAACGATCGCCCGCAGCAGATCGTCGAGCGCGAACGGCAGCACCACTGCGGTGCGCTGGCGCATCAGCTCGCCGAAGCCCGCGTAGAGCAGCGGGCGATCATAGAAATCGGCGCGTAGCGTGATGATCACCCGCAGGCGGCTGCGCGGGTCGGTCACGGCGTCGTACAGGCTGTTCAAGATGTGCAGCCGCGTCTGCTCGTCGGGCACCAGCGTGAAGAGTTCCTCGAACTGGTCGATCACCAGGACGAGCTCGGTCGCCGTATCTGCGGGCAACGTTCGCTTGAGCGCGCGCAGCAGCCCGTGCTGGTCCTCTTGCAGTTGCGGCAGCAGGCTGGGCGGCGGGTTGGGCACCACGCGCAGCAGCCCCGCCTCCAGCTCCTCCAACGGATGCGCGCCGGGGAACATGGTCGTCACGAGCCAGCTTTCCGAGCCGGGCAGCCCGCCGCCGCGCAGCGCCGGGATCAGACCAGCCCGTACGACGCTCGATTTGCCGCTGCCGCTCGGCCCCACCACCGCCAGGAAGCGCGCCAGCGCGGTCTCTTCGGCGAGGCGTGCCAACAGATACTGGGTGAGCGCCTCGCGGCCAAAGAAGTCTGCGGCGTCGGCCTCCATAAACGGTCGCAGCCCTTTGTATGGGTTTGCCAGCTCGTGTTCATCGGGCGATGGGGCCGGCTCGTCGGCCGACGTGCCGACGCGGGCCAGCCGCACGAAGGCGGCGCGCTCCACGTCGGGGACGTCCAGAACCTCCGCCAGCCGCTCGGCGATCTGCTTCGAGGGCCGCAGCACGCCTGCCTCGATCTTACGAATTGTTTCGGTGGCGCAGCCGGCCAACTCAGCCAGATTCTCCTGGGTCAGGTCCTGGGCTTTGCGACGCTCTTTGAGCCAGCGTCCGAACGCAGTATTGCGGTTCATGAGCCAGGTTCCCTTTCACGCAGTGCGCCGATATACCGCTTTCTCTACCGGTTATTGTACCGCTAAAGTCCTTCTCTCCTAAGCAGCGGCGTGATGTAATGGCGTTACTGAGTGAAATCGGCAATTTCCAGATTACTTACCCACATGAACGCTGGAAACCAGCCGCACGATGCGGCAGAAAGGAGCGAAGATGCAGATCATTCCAAAAGTCTACCGTGCCGGCCTGATACTCGCGCTGCTCGTGCTGGTGCTGGTGCTCGGCATGCTGCCCGCCAGGACACAAATGAGCGCCATCCCCAGCCAGCCGGCGGTGGAACAGGTAAGCGAGCACGCAACCAGCGCCAATGTGTATCGGATATCGGCGTTGCAACATCAATAGCAAGGAGGCAACCCTATGACCATCGGAACCCTGGCCGGACGGCAGACCTCAACCGATCATCCGCTTCTGATCATCGAGCGCATCCTGCGCGATCGCGAGAGCGTCTGGCGGCAGATCAAGGCCGAGTACAACATGAACACGCTGATCCTGCACATGTTGATCAGCTCGGCGCTCGCGCTGGCCTGCTACGGCGCGGTGATGGGCTACTCAAAGGGCCTGCTGCAAGCGCTGTCGTCGGCGATCAAGCTGCCGATCCTGTTCCTCTTGACGCTGGCGATCTGTCTGCCCACGCTGTATCTGTTCAACCTGGTCTTCGGCGCACGGCTATCGGTTCGCCAGGCGCTGGCGCAGGTGCTGGTCGCGATCACCGTGACCTCGGTGCTGACACTGGCGTTCGCGCCGATCAGCCTGTTCTTCCTGCTGACCGCGCCGAGCTACAGCTTCTTTAAAATCCTCAACGTCAGCATCCTCGCGCTGACCGGCTTCATCGGTCTCGGCTTCCTGATGGGCGGCATGCGCAGCATGAACGCGCTGCCATTTGGCGAGCAGGTGGCTGATCAGGAGGACGATCCGACCGAGGAGACGGTAACCGCGCCGGATCTGGAAGTTGTCGGCATGTCCGCCGGGCGGCAGGTGCTGGCCCGCAAGCCGGTCGCCGCCCAGCGCCAGGTCAGCACCAGCCTGCTGAACATCTGGATCATCCTCTACAGCTTCGTCGGCACCCAGCTCGCCTGGACGCTACGGCCCTTTTTCGGCGATCCGGGTCAGCAGGGGTTCCAGCTCTTTCGCCAGATCGAGGGCAATTTCTACGTCAATATCGTGAGGACGATCCTGCACCTGTTTAACTAAGACAAGGTTTCTGGCAACTTTACAATTGACAGGATTAACAGGATGGACAGGATTAGGATAGGATGCTTTCAAATCCTGTAAATCCTGTTAATCCTGTCTATAAGATGGTAAAGCAGGATGGCCTATCCTGAAACCTTGTCTATGATATGTACGCAGTGGAGGCGCGATATGGCACAAGATTCAATCACAACATTATTGCACCTCGGCGGCGCGATCATCTTCGCGGTTGGCGCGGTGCTGCTGCTGATTCGTCTGAGCGGGCGTGCGGTCGCCTATCGCAGTGGGATCGTCGAGGGCTACCCGCCCAGCCTGTTCCCGGCGCAGGAGCTAACCCGCAGCGGCGCGCTGATCGCGCTGGCGACCACCCAGTCGCGGCTGCTGGCCGTCTACGAACAGGTGCCCGTGCATAGCGACCTGGCGGTGTGGCTGGGCGCATTCCTGCACGAGCTGCGCGAGGTCATGGACACAGCATATCGCACAGCGGTGATCGCGCACATCTATGGCCAGCCGGTCCAGCTTGATCGGCTGGTCGACGAGGTGCATGAGATCGAGGCGCAGCTCGCCGAGCAGATCGTGCAGCGACTGCTCGTGCGCGACGGCGATGCCCACGACGAGCTGCTCGACGGGCGGCTGGCGACCTTGCGCATGTGTGTGCGCGAGCTGTCGAGCGTCGTCGTGCCGTCTGGGTATGGCTAGGACACTCCGGCTGGCGGCTCACCGCATCCGGACGCGCTCCCGGCTATGCACCCGAGCGACCAATCGTAGTGCCGGCGCGCGCGTGATACGCCCGCCTCTGCGCCGACCACAGCGGCCCGTCCAGCTCAGCCAGCTCCCAGCTGATCGGCGTGCGCGCGTTCTGCCACAGCCGCTGCCAGAACACCTCTCGTCCCAGCCGAAACAGACTATGGCTGCCTGCCCAACTGCGACCAGCAGCAGGCTGCCGGCGAGCAGGATACCCACGATGAAAAAGAGCAGGCGCTGGCGGGTGCGCGTGGCAGATCGAGCGCGCTCACCAGCAGCAGGGTCTCGACCGAACGCGTAAGATAGCGTAACTAGTGCGCATGGGGCGTTCCGGCTCCCAACACCCGATGCGCCACGCTCTCAGCCACTGGGCATGCGCGGCAATGCAGCACTGGGATCGCGTGCGATCCTGCGGCGGGTTGACCCCCTGCCTGCCGCAGGCTCACCCCAACCCGCAGCACTGAGATCGCACTCGATCCTG
>Ga0075433_10003421_pt1 | contig 12242 bp, 8 predicted proteins | sample RhiMethybrSRZTD2_FD_75299 | JGI IMG/M metagenome (GOLD analysis project Ga0075433, IMG submission 75299) | Populus rhizosphere microbial communities from Tennessee, USA - Rhizosphere MetaG P. TD hybrid SRZTD2 | ecosystem: Host-associated > Plants > Roots > Rhizosphere > Soil | place: USA... | reverse complement strand
TCCCCAGAACCAGCCGTAGAAGTGCGCCGGCACCTTGCCTGCCGTCGATTGGGCCGTGGACTCCCCGAGCGTGCTCATCTCTTCGGGGGGCGCGTCTGCGCTGCGCTGGGGCTCGTCGCCCTTCACCTCGGACTCCGCCTCGCCGAGCTCCTGCGGCTTCTCTTCAGTGGGCGCGGGCGCCGCTTGCGGTGCCGGGCTCTGCAACGGAGTAACCGCCGCGGTGGGGGCGCCTACGGTTTGCACCGTCGGGGCGTTATAGATAACCACATACCACCAAGCCGCGGCGAACGTCCCGGTAGTGAGCGCCAAAGGTACCATGAGCGCGATCACGTTGTTGAGGATGAGACCGTAGCTTATCCGGCTAGCACCAGGCGTCGCTGGGCTACGGACTACGCCGGGTCGAAACAGAGCGGCAATGAGGCCATAAAAGACGCTCCGTGAAGGTCCGTGCTCCAGCCGTTTGAGCCAATCCGGTACTGCGACTCGGTATTGATCGGGGGCCAGTTTAGGGGCGATTTTGGGATTTATGATCGCCCAACCGAGAATGTAGATCAGGTACAGAAACGTGAGGAAAAAACCAGGCAGCATCGCCGCCGCGTACAGCTTTACGATCGATTGGCCGGCCACTGCCGCGTAAACAATCAGCATTACCGAGGGAGGAATGAGAATTCCGAGTGTGCCGCCAGCGGTAATTGCGCCGGAGGCAAGCCGGACATCGTAGCCGGCGTTGAGCATCGGCCGCATGGCTATTACGCCCATGAGGATCACGACCGCGCCCACGATGCCCGAGGCGATGCCCCAGAATGCGCACACCAGCATGGTGGTCACGGCGAGTGACGCGGGGACGCGCCGGAAGGCGAGCTGCACGGCGTGGAACATTCGGTCGACCAACGCCGCGCGCTCCATGATGTAGCCCATGAACACGAACAAGGGCACCGATAACAGCGTGTCGTTGGTCATCACCCCGTAGGTCCGCTGCACGATCAGGTCGAAGATTCTATTTTGCCACCAGTGATGAGCTGGATCCCAAAAAGCGATGTAGCCGAAAATCATCCCAAGTCCCATGAGCGTAAACGCGGTGGGAAAGCCCATCATGATCGCAACCACGATGAGCCCCAGCATCGTCAAGCCGAGTGCTGGATCGCTCATGACTTCTTCTGCTCGTCCTCTTTTATTGCCACTTCATGGACGACACTCTCTTCCATGACGCTCCGGTGGCGCGCAGCCTCGTCGACGGCGTGCGCCGTCTCCATCGCCACGCGGCGTGATTCCTCGTCGACATACTCGCTATGGGAGAGCTGCGTGTCGATCACGTCGATCTCTTCGACGTCCGCGAGGCGCACGGGCCAGGCACCGGTGCGCAGGCACTCGATGCAGCGGATAATCTCAGCCAACCCCTGGAGCATGACCAGAGCACCTGCAATCGGGATGACTGTCTTAAAGTGGTATATCGGCGGCCCCTCGGAGGTGATGGTCGAGTGCTCGCCGATGCGCCAGGAATCGGCGGCGTAACCGTAGCCAGCGTAGATGAGCCCGATAATGCCGGGGATGAAAAATAAGAAATACAGGGCCAGGTCGAGCGCCGCTTGGGCGCGCGGCTTAAGGTAAATATACACGAAGTCGGCGCGCACATGCGCGCTAAGCGCCAGCGTGTAAGCGCCGCACATCATGAAGAGCGTGCCGTAGAGCATGTTGTTCAAGTCGAAGATCCACGAGGTCGGCGCGTTCAAGATGTAACGCTTGAAGACCTCGATCGACACGACGAAGGTCAGCGCGACAATCAGCCATGCGAAAGCCTTGCCTGACCAGTAACTGATACCGTCAATACCGTGGAGCAGGCGCTGGGCGTTCATGGGTTCGACGGCCCTGTCCTGATTCCTTCGACCCCGTTCAGGATCAACTTCGTCGAAGGACTCACCACAGGTCGGCACCTAAAAGACGCCAGCCATCCGGTCAACGCCGGATGGCTGGCGAAGCGGGTCTGAGGCATCGCGCAATGGTCAACTCTTTTTGCCTTCCGTCGTCGCAGCTGGTTTCGCGGCCGGCGCCCCCGGCTTGGGGGCCGGTTTGGCGAAATAGTGGTTATAGGCCATGCGGCGACCAACGTTGGTGTCGAGGTCCCACTTTACCGCTCGCGCGGCGAAGGCGCGCTGCGATTCGGCGACATCTTTGAACATGGGGACCTCGGCCGATTTCTTCGCCTCGACCTGGTCGAAGACCTCGAGCTGCTTCTGCAGCACCGAATCCGGCGTCCTGTAGAACCGCACCTTGTCTTTGGTCTGCAACTCGATGTAGTCTTTCGAGTACCGATCGATGGCCTTCCAGGACATGTCGGCCGACGCCGCGTCCACGGCGTACGCGATCATCGCCCTCATCTTCTCCGGGAGCCCGTCAAACTTAGTCTTGTTGAAGAGAATCTCGAACTGCTCGCCGTTCTGGTGGTAGCTTTGCAGCATGCATACCTTTGAGACATCTTGGAAGCCGAGGGCCCGGTCGGAGGACGCGTTGTTGAACTCGGCGGCGTCAAGAAGCCCCCGGTCCATCGCCGGAATAATCTCGGCGCCGGGCAGAGCGTTCACCGCCGCGCCCATGCCCTGGAACAGATCGATGGAGATGCCCACCGTGCGGAACTTCATGCCTTTGAAGTCGTCGGGTTTTGTGACCGGCTTCTTGTACCAGCCGAGGGGCTGGGTCGGCATTGGACCATACGGGAAGGAGACCACATTGACGCCAAGCGAGTTGTAAATCTTGTTGAGCAATTCCTTGCCGCCGCCGTACTTGTGCCAGGCCAGGATCATGTTTGCGTCCATGCCATAAGCGGGACTCGATCCCCAGAGCGCAAGCGCGTTGCTCTTGCCGTAGTGGTAGGAGAGCACGCCATGAGCTCCGTCGAGGGTGCCCTTCGACACCGCGTCGAGCACGCCGAAGGCCGGCACTACCGCGCCCGCGGGTAGGACGTCGATCTTAAGATCGCCGCCGGTCATATCGACGACCTTCTTGGCGAAGTCGAGCGCAAACTCGTGGAAAATATCCTTGGTCGGCCAGGTGCTCTGCCAGCGCATCGTGGTGACCCCTTGCGCTTTGACAATAGTGGGAAAGCCGAGCACTGCCGCGCCGCCGGCGGCGACTGCCGCCTTGAGAACGTTACGGCGCGATACCTTCTTGCTAACCTGCTCCTCGGTTTGCTTTTGGTCAGTCATAGTCCGCCTCCTAATTAAGGTTATTGCCGTCGAATAGTGACGCCCCCGCTTATATACACTTCGAGAATTTCCGTCAATGTCAATTTCAGCGTACGAAATTCGTTTGCGCCGGCCAGCTTCGGATTTTATGTTCAGATTTTCGAGTTCACAAAACTCTACACCCTAGATTCTAGACGTCGCAGGCTGGTTGACACTTCGTTCTTACCTCGGATACGCTCCTCAATATACTCGTCGGCGATCGTTACATACGTTGAGCAAGAAGAAACGTCATCGTCTCCATATAGAATATGCTGAAAATTGTTCGTCGGCTAAGCGTAACACGAATCCTACGTTCCTCTTGGAGGGACGGGGCAGCCCGTAAGATAGAGCGAGCAAGATCGGAGCTATAGAAGTTGTCTGACAACGTATCCCAGAGCCAGCGGCGGCTCGCAGCGATTATTTTCTGCGATATGGTGGGCTATAGCCGCATCATGGAGGAGAGTGAAACCCAGGCTCTACAACTGCTCGGAGAATTCCATCAGATCGCTCGCCAGATTATCCAGGAGCATTCAGGAGACATCATCAATACGATGGGGGATGGTTTCTTTGCGGCCTTCAGCAGCGCCGTGCAGGCCGTCCGCGCCGCGATCGTTCTCCAAAAAGAGCTGGCTGCCCGCAACCGTCGTGAGGGCGCTCGCGTGCCGCTTCTGGTTCGCATCGGCATCCATCTTGGGGACCTGCTGCAAGAAGGCCAGCAACTCTTTGGCAGCGGGGTCAATGTTGCCAGTCGGATCGAACCCTTGGTCCCCCCGGGAGGTGTTTACATTTCCGGCGAGGTCTACCAACAGGTCCGCAACCAGAAAGACATCTCCTTCCGAGATCTCGGAGAAAGACAGCTCCGCAAAATCAAAGAGCCGGTCAGGATCTACGATCTTCTGCCCAGCGAAGAAGAAGCGGATGACCTCAAGGCTCCGGGAACCCTCACTGGCGTGAAGTCAATCGCCGTCCTCCCATTCCACAACATGAGCTCCGATCCGGAGAACGAGTACTTTAGCGACGGCATGACCGAAGAGATCATCACCCGTCTCTCCAAGATCCGGGAGCTGAAAGTCGCGTCCCGCAGCACTGTGCTGCGCTACAAGGGAAGCGGTATTGACCCGCGGGATGTGGGGCGGGACTTAGGCGTCGGATCCGTTCTTGAAGGCAGCGTGCGCAAGCTCGGCAATCGCGTCCGTATTACGGCCCAACTCATCAACGCCGCGGACGGCTTTCACCTCTGTTCGGAAGTTTACGATCGCAACCTGGATGACGTCTTCAAGATCCAGGACGAGGTCTCAGAGAGGATTGCAGAAGTTCTCAGATTAAACCTCACGGCGACTGAGAAGGTCCAGCTCTCGGCCATTCCCACTCAGAGCATCGAGGCCTACGACTATTACTCCCGCGGCAGGCACCTCTTCTATCAGTACACGAGAGCAGGACACCGAGCCGCCATCGACATGTACCTCAAGGCCCTAGAACTGGACCCGAGCTACGGGTTGGCGTACGCCGGCCTTTCCGTTTGCTATATGCAATTCATCAGTAGGAGCTGGGACGAGAACGCGACCTGGCTCCGTAAGGCTGAGGAGGCGGCACTTAAGGCACTGGGCATCGACCAGCGCTTGCCGGAAGCCCATTTGGCCCTCGGCCTGGTTTATGAAATGAAGGAGGAGTGGGATCGGGAGGAGGGAGCGATGAGACGAGTCCTCGTCCTGGATCCGAACCACGCCCACGCCCATGACAGCCTCGGGGATGTTTACTATCAGCGTGACCAGCTCGACGAGGCCATGTCCGAATATCAGGCGGCCTTGCGCCTCGATCCCTTCCACCCCAGGGCGCTCATTCAACTAGCGGCCACTTACGAAAAAGCCGGGCAGTATGGCGCGGCGATCGCTCAGCTACAACGAACTTCCGAAATCCTGCCCGAGTTCGACTGGACGTGGATCTACCTCGGCGATCTCCACCGTTCGCGAGGAAGCTATGAGGAGGCGCTGCGAGCATACCAGCGAGCCCTCGCGATGGACTCCGCCAATGTCGATGCGAAGGCGGGGCTCGGTCTGACCTACGCCGCGATGAGACGGTTTGAGGAGGGCGAGCAGGTCGCCAACGAGCTACTCGAGTCGAACAGCAAGCCTCCGGAGGAGAATGCCGACTACCTGTTTGTAGTCGGAATGGTCCACCGCGCCCGGGGAGATCATGAGAAAGCTATCGCCTTTCTGGAAAATGCCCTGTCTGGTCCGCGCAGAAAGTACCACCGCATCTACATGGGGGCGCTTGGCGAGACCTATGCCCTCATCGGGGACCAGGACAATGCGATTGCGTATTACCGGAAGGCGCTGGAGTCTGAAAGGTACTCCTCGCCGTACATGATCCAATTTCACTACCGTCTTGGCTTGCTGTGCGAGGAGAAGAAAGACTTTCACGCCGCCAGCGAAGCTTACCGGCGCTTTCTGTGTTTTTGGAAGGATGCCGACCCGGATATTCCTATCCTGGTCGACGCCAAGGAGCGGCTCGGCGCCCTTGAAGCCCAAGGGACTCCTTGACGCGCCGAAGAGTGAGAAGAAAATCATGTGCAACGGTTATCTTCATCTAACTCCCAGCCACGGCCTTAAACGAGGAGGCCTCTAAGGTATGAGCCGGAACGCTCTTATCAAAGAGTTGTGTGCGACCATCGGCGATCGCTACGTACTTGTCGAGAAGGAGGACGTGATCGTCTACGAACAAGACGGCTCGATCTTTCAGGTTATGCCGGAGATCGTTGTGCTCCCTGCTAACGCCGAAGAAGTGGCCGCGGTGGTTAAGCTTGCCCAACAAGCCAATGTTCCGATCGTGCCGCGCGGTTCGGGCACCGGCCTTGCCGGCGGCGCCGTGCCTGCCGAAGGCGGGATCATTTTATCGCTGGCGCGACTGAATCGTATTCTGAAAATTGATCTGCAAAACCGCATCGCCGTTGTCGAACCAGGCGTCATCAATATCGATGTTACGAAGGCCGTGGCTAAAGACGGCTTCTTCTATGCGCCGGACCCGAGCAGCCAAGCAGCCTGTTCCGTCGGCGGCAACGTGGCAAATAATTCCGGCGGCCCGCACACGCTTGCCTATGGCGTAACGACGAATCACGTTCTCGGAGTCGAAGTGGTGCTCGATGATGGACAAATCCTTTGGCTCGGCGGTGAAGTGCCTGACACGCCCGGCTACGATCTTTGCGGCGTATTCGTCGGCTCCGAAGGGACGATGGGAATCGTTACCAAGGCAATCGTCCGACTCATGCGGAGCCGAGAATCCGTCCGCACGCTGCTGGCAATTTTTGATCAAATGGACAGGGCGACGCAGACCGTCGTCGATATCACTGGGGCGGGAATCATTCCAGCAGCGTTGGAGATGATCGACCGAACGACCATCGAAGCCATTGAGACCGGCGCGCCGGTTGGTTTTCCCCGCGATGCCGAAGCAGTATTGATCGTCGAAGTCGAGGGCCTGATCGAACATACGGAGCGTTCGATGCAACTCGTGCGCGATATTTGCACGCGTAGCGGCGCGCGCGAGGTCAGAGTCGCCAAAGATGAGACCGAACGCCAGCTTCTTTGGAAGGGGCGCAAAGGCGCTTTTGGCGCCATGGGTGCTCTGGCACCGAATTATTACGTGCAGGACGGCGTGGTGCCACGCAGCAAACTGCCGGAGATCATGCAGCGCATCGCCGAGATCAGCAAGCAATTTAATCTGCGCATCGCCAACGTATTCCATGCCGGCGACGGCAACCTGCATCCGAATATTCTCTTCGATATGCGCGTGCCCGGTGAATTGGACCGCGTCGTCGAAGCCGGCGCGGCGACGCTGTGCGCGTGCATCGAACTCGGCGGCAGCATCACCGGCGAGCATGGCGTCGGCTTGGAGAAAAAAGCTTACATCGGACTGCTTTTCAATGAAGCAGATCTGGAAGCTATGACGCGCGTGCGCCGGGCATTCGATCCTGATGGCCGGTTCAATCCGGCAAAGCTCTTCCCAACACCGATAAGCTGCGGCGAAATACGCCGTCAACCAGCGAGTATTCCAGCGGGGTTATGGATTTGAAGGCCCGGTTTCGAGTTGCGTGTTTCGGTTTCCGGGGTGAAAACTCGAAACCTTAAACCCGAAACTCGAAACCTAAAGAAAGTTACCATTGGAACACACCCATCCCACCATTGACAGCGCCAACCAATCCAAGGTCGCAACTCTCGATCTCCCCGAACTTTACCAGTGCGTCCACTGCGGCCTTTGCTTAAACCAGTGCCCGACCTATCGCGTGCTCAAGCTCGAACCGGAATCACCGCGGGGAAGAATTCATCTAGTCAAAGCGGCCGCCGACGGACGCATCGAGCTCAACGAGCGCTTCAAAGAACACATCTATCTTTGTCTATTGTGCCGCGCCTGTGAGACGGCCTGTCCTTCCGGCGTTCAATATGGACGCATCGCCGAGACCGCGCGCGAGCATCTCGGCCCGCCGGGCTCCGATCTCACACGCGCCGTTCTGAATTTCGTTTTTAGCCAATTGCTCCCCTACCCGCGACGACTACGTTTTGTTTTTACACTTTTGCGGATTTACCAAAGCAGTGGGCTGCAGCGTATCACGCGATCTTTGTTGCCAAAGAAGTTGCGTGAAATGGACGCGCTGTTGCCGGTGGTACCTCGAAGTCTTTTCCGTCCTGATTCGAACGCGCATCTAGCGATCGGCCAACGCCGCGCTAGAGTTGCTATGCTTAATGGTTGCGTCATGCCCCTGCTCTTTGGCGAGGTGAATGAAGCCACCGTGCGCGTGCTGCAACGCAACGGTTGCGACGTTATATTTCCAAAGAGCCAAACCTGTTGCGGCGCGTTGAACGTTCACAACGGCGAAAGCAAGGCAGCTAAGGAAATGGCGCGTCAAAACATCGATTCGTTTCTCAGTGCCAACGTGGATACGATCATCGTCAACGCCGCGGGTTGCGGCGCAGTGATGAAAGAGTACGGTTACTTGCTGCGGGATGATTCGGCTTACGCTGAAAAGGCTAAACGTTTCAGTTCGCTGGTTAAAGACGCCGGTGAATTTCTTGCTGGCCTCGGTTTAGTTGGCGAACTCGGCGCCGTAAAAATGACGGTAACCTACCAGGACCCTTGCCATCTCGCGCACGGCCAGCGAATTCGCTCGCAACCACGTAAATTGCTGCAATCGATTCCTGGGTTGACGCTCGTCGAGATGGAAGGTTCTGACCGCTGCTGCGGCAGCGCGGGAATCTATAACATTACCCATCCTGAAATGTCGCGGCATCTCCTCAAGGAAAAAATGCAAACAATCGCGTTGACGGACGCCGAAGCAGTCGTCGCGCCGAATCCCGGCTGCATGCTTCAACTGTGTTACGGCGCCCAACAGTATGGTCCCAAACTAAGTGTTTATCACCTGATGGACCTCCTCGAACGCTCTTACAGCGCCGCAGAAGCTGCGTCCCAAAAATGAAGGTCAACGTTGAGCAACTGAGAAGACAGCTCGAAACCGCGCTGGCTGCCGGCGCCGTAGCAGAAGCCGAATCCGGCCTTGAGAGCGCCCATTCGATTGACGGAAGGCGGCCAAATCTCGTCTGCCGTCCCGAGTCTGCAGAACAAATCGCTGCGGCTCTGCGACTCTGCACCGAAGAGGAAGCGGCCATCATTCCTTGGGGCGGCGGCACAGCTATGGCAATCGGCAATCTTCCACGTCACACCGACGTCATTGTCGAGACGAGGAAGCTCAATCGCGTGATCGAGCACGATCATGCCAACCTGACCGCGACCGTCCAAAGTGGGATTACGTTGAGCGATTTGCAAGCTTCGCTGGCGCCACAAAAACAGTTCGTGCCGGTCGAGGCTCCCTTTCCGGATCGCGCGACCGTCGGCGGCGCGATTGCCAGCAACTTGAATGGGCCGCGACGAAGCTACTACGGCAGCGTGCGCGACCTAGTCATCGGCATGAGAGTCGTGCTCGCTAGCGGCGAGCAAATCAAAGCCGGCGGCAAAGTCGTCAAAAATGTCGCGGGATATGACATGTGTAAACTTTTCGTCGGCTCGCTTGGGACACTAGGAATCATCACCGAAGTGACATTGCGGATGTCGCCGATCCCCGAGAGCGCAGCAACCGTGATCGCGTCCGCGACGTTGGCTCAGGCTGAGCGCTTCACTGACGAACTTTCTCGCTCCCAACTGCTACCTGCCGCAGTCTTTCTTTCGAACGATGGAGACACAGAACAGTGGCGGCTCGCTGTCTGGTGCGAAGGATTCGAGGAAACCGTAGGGCGCCATCTGCGCGATCTTAACGACATCGCAGCTCGAGTGGGCATGAACACGAAAACATTGGAAGGTGAAAGTCATGATGTTTTCTGGACCAAGTCGCGCGACTTCCCGCTTCAGCCTGATTGTTTGATTTATCGCGTGGCTCTGCCGCGCGCCAAAATTTTTGATTTCATCCCGCGCGTTCAAAACTGGGCCGGGGTGAAACTGAGCAGCGATCTTGCTGCGGGCACGATCTGGTTGGCTTTGCCGGCACACAGATCCGGCTTGGAAAAATTTGTCGAATTGATTGAAGTGGCGCGACAGCAACGTGGTCATGCCGTCGTTTTCGCGGTACCGGGTGAACTCAAGCAGGGAATTGAAGTATGGGGACCGTCGCCGGCGACGGTCTCACTTCAACGCGAGATCAAGCGGCAGTTCGACCCCAAGGGTTTGCTGAACCCCGGTCGCTTTTTAGCTGGCATTTAAGCCACACGGCTCGGCAAAGTTATAGAAGCTAGGAAAATGGCGATCCTCAATCCTCCATCATCGATCCTCGAAACCGGCTAGAAGAGCCGGATCACCCAATCGCTGATCCAATTGTCGACGCCGAAGCCCGCGCTTCCCCGTACTGCGAAGTAAACCGCGGCGGCGACAAAGACGAGGTTGTCGCGAATGCCCACTTCGTGGGCGTGATAGGATTGGCGGTCAAAGGAGCGAAAATAGTTTTGCGCTTGTTCATCTTTGATCGCGGCCTTCACCGCCGGCACCATCGTCGGCAGCACTTTCAGCCAATGAAAATGGAGAGCGAACGTCGGAATTAAAAAGATGACGATCATCACGGCGCAAAGAGGCGTTTGAATTCCGGCCAAGACACCGAAACCGCCAACGACCATAAAGAAGGTAGCGACAAGGCCGAAGAAAGCCGCCCCCTTCGGAAACAGGATGCTTGCGGTGTTGACCGGGTTGGGCCAGCGCCGGATGTTACTCAGCCCGCTGATCAGCATACGCCAACCTAAGATCACTCGAAGCGTCGCCTCAGCGAGCAATACCAAAGTCGAATGCTCCAATTTAAAACTCCTCTGTGGTTGTACGGGCAAGAAATTCCGCTGAACTATAGTAAGCACCGCACTTGCCGTCAATTGGGGAAGCAGAACGACAATTGCGCACCCAGCGCTCAAATCTTGGGTACCGGACGGGGCTTCAACGCGCCTTTTTGCCCGGCCGAAATTTCCATGAAATTGCCCTTTTGTGATTGTTTCTGCCAAAAAATTTCTCTACAATGCGGCCCTCGGCGATGTTGAGACGCTGGCACGTGGGTTGCTCGTCTTGCATCGTGAATCGGAGGTGGCATGAAACACGCTCGACGATGGTTACTCGCATTGTGCTTTAGCATCTTGACATTATCGCCCGCCGGCGTGATTGCCGAGAGCCAACTATCCAACCGGTCTCCATTTCCCGTCCCCACCGGCCTCGAATCTTCGGTCGACTTTTGGAAGAAAGTCTTCACCGAATATAGTCTTTCGCAGCTGATTTATTTCGACGCCTTGGACATGAGCAAAATTTATGAAGTAACTGACGTTGGCGAAGGCAGTCGGTCGAATGAGTATCTCATCGCTGAACGCGCGCGCGTTGCCGCCGCTAACGGCGTCGACATCGAGCGCGTCAAGACGCAGCGAGGAGTAAAGGAACGGACGGCGGCGGGTTTGAAACGTTCAGGCCGGTATATCGCGCAAATTCAGCAGATCTTCCGTGATCGTGATTTGCCGTCGGAGCTCACTTATTTGCCGATCGTGGAATCATCCTATGATATTTACGCTCGATCCTCCGTCGGCGCTCTGGGCATCTGGCAGTTCATGCCCCGCACCGGGCGTGAATACATGCGGGTAACCACCGCTATCGACGAACGCAGAGATCCATTTGAATCGTCCCGTGCCGCCGCAGCCTATCTCAAACAAGCATACGAATTCTTGGGCAGTTGGCCCTTGGCGATCACCTCTTATAACTATGGACAAGGGGGTATCGCTCGTGCGGTTGCCGAGGTCGGCTCGGATAATTTAGTCGATCTGATCCAGCGCTATAATCATCCTAACTGGGGCTTCGCACCGAAGCAGTTCTACGCCGAGTTTCTCGCAGCCGTCGAAATCGGTACGAATCTCAACAAATATTTCCCTGATCTTGAGCTTGAAGCTTCAGTGGAAATTAAGGAAGTCGAACTTAGCAGCACAACGGCTTTGGCATCAGTGATCACCTCGTCCGGACTTAGTCGCGATGAGTTCCTGGGATGGAATCCGGCACTCGGCTCCGCAACCCGTGTAGTACCCGCCGGCTATCGCGTAAAGTTGCCTGTGGACCGAACCGCGGCGCCTCTCGTCACGGTTGCGCAAGTCCAGCAGGCTGCGCGCCAGCCACAGGCCAAGCCCCAAATTGTTCACCATCGGGTCAAGCGCGGCGAGACGGTTATTGAAATTGCCAAGCGTTACGGCGCATCGGTGGAACGCATCCTGCAAATGAATGGTATCCGTAAGGCTCATCTTGTCAAAGTCGGAACCACACTGGTAATCCCGAAGATATAAGATCCCCTCTTCTTACGATTGGTTCCAACAAAGCCGAGACCATCTATGATGGCTCGGCTTTGTCCATTGAAGGATTTGCTCTGGCCTCACTGCGTTCACAAAGCCCTACCCCATCATTCTCAAGGGACTATACGCGTTGACAAGTTTTCTGCACGCTGGTTATAGTCACCGCCGTGATCGCAAACTTCTTGAATCATGA
>Ga0075433_10003418_pt1 | contig 12258 bp, 10 predicted proteins | sample RhiMethybrSRZTD2_FD_75299 | JGI IMG/M metagenome (GOLD analysis project Ga0075433, IMG submission 75299) | Populus rhizosphere microbial communities from Tennessee, USA - Rhizosphere MetaG P. TD hybrid SRZTD2 | ecosystem: Host-associated > Plants > Roots > Rhizosphere > Soil | place: USA... | reverse complement strand
CAATTCGCCGAGACAGCTGGGCGAGATACTCTTTGAGAAATTAAATCTCCCGGCTCCTAAGAAACTTAAGAAATCAGGCCAATATTCGACATCGGTAGAGATTCTGGAGCAGTTGGCCGGCGAATATGAATTGCCTCGTTTGATGCTGGAGTATCGGCAGCTGGCCAAGCTCAAATCAGGTTACGTAGATGCTCTTCCCAGGCTGGTAAATCCTCATACCGGCAGGGTCCATACGTCCTTCAATCAGACCGTGGCGGCCACGGGGCGACTTTCCAGCAGTAATCCGAATCTTCAGAACATTCCGATCCGGAGTGAACTAGGAATGAAGATTCGGTCTGCTTTCGTTCCGAGCGAAGGATGGGTATTGCTGGCTGCAGATTATTCGCAAATTGAGCTTCGGATCCTGGCTCACCTCTCGGAAGATCCGGTACTAGTCGATTCTTTTCGCAAGGGCGAAGACATCCATACTCGAACGGCGTCGGAAGTTTTTGGAATTCACCAGGGGATGCAGACGGGCGAGACTCGACGCCGCGCCAAAGCCATTAACTTTGGAATTATCTATGGCCAGACCCCATTCGGCCTGGCCAAGGAACTTGGAATCCCTAACGCGGAGGCCAAAAAGTTTATCGAACGCTATTTCGAACACTATCAGGGAGTCAAACGATTTATCGATGAAACAGTGGCCGAGACCCGCAAGATCCAGGTGACACGAACCTTCTTCGGACGCCTCAGACAGATACCGGATATCGCCAGCAAGAATCCAGCGCTTCGGAACTTCGCAGAACGAACGGCTGTGAATTCGCCGATTCAAGGGACCGCAGCAGATCTTATAAAGCTCGCAATGATTCGAATACACAATCAATTGCGAAAGAAAAAGTTGAAGACCAAATTGTTGTTGCAGGTTCACGATGAACTGGTTCTCGATGTCCCAAAGGACGAGGTGGAAACGATTGAAGGCCTCGTAAAGTCAGAAATGGAGAATGTCTGCGAGTTGTGCGTTCCGATCGTCGTTGAGATTGGAACAGGCAAGAATTGGATGGAGACGTGAGAAGGGGCGGCGTCAGCGATTTTCAGTAGTCCGCCAAAACAGAAAACATCGGCCCTTCTCTCGGCTCAAGCGTTGCCGAGGCGTTGGGGTTGCTACTGACAGCTGATCGCTGATAGCTTGTTTTGAAAATGGTGGACCGTCAAGCTGCTTTTGAAGTTCTCCGGCAATACACGAAAGGCGAAAGCCTCATCAAACATGCTCTTGCAGTCGAGGCTTGTATGCGAGCCTATGCTCGGAAGCTCGGAGAAGATATCGAAAAGTGGGGCCTAGTTGGCCTCTTGCATGATTTCGACTACGAGATGTACCCAAATCCTCCAGACCACCCGGAAAAGGGTGCTGTGATACTGAAAGAGCTGGGCTATCCCGAGGAAGTGATTTACGCCATCAAGTCCCATGCCGAGTGGACGAACTGCCCCCGACAAACCGCAATGGACAAGGCGCTCTTCGCTTGCGATGAGCTGGCCGGTTTTATCACTGCAGTCACTCTCGTTCGCCCCGACAAGAAAATTCAAGGGATGGAAGCTCGGTCGGTCAGAAAGAAGATGAAGGACAAAGCTTTTGCTCGATCTGTAAGCCGTGAAGATATTGTGAATGGTGCTCGGGGACTGGGAATCGAACTGGAAGAACATATTACCTTCTGTATTCGGGCTATGGAGGAAATCGCCGGCAGCCTGGGCCTGTAGTTGAGAAAGACACCGAGGTGTGAGAATGGAGGATGGAAGATAGAAGATCGAATCACACGATCCTCGATCCTCTATTCTCCATCTTCTTCATTGTGTGCCTCTGTGGCCATTCCTCTCAGAAGTCTGTCATGAAGAACGCTGCTTCTACAAAAAAGATTTCCGAGAAATGGGTCAGTTACTGGCCGAAGTCTGAGCAGCCACGGGAGCGCTTGATGGCTCAGGGCGCAGACGCCCTAAGCGACGCAGAATTGCTTGCCATTTTCTTGCGGGTCGGCGTAGAGGGAATGAGTGTTATTGACCTCTCACGCATGCTGCTCGATAGATTTGAAGGTCTGCGCGGCCTATTCAAGGCTAGCGATCAGGATCTGCTCAGGATTAAGGGCTTGGGCACCGCCAAGATCGCTACTCTCCGGGCCATTGCCGCCCTGAGCAAACGCCTTCTGGAAGAAGAGATCGATCGGAAGAACTTCATTGAGTGTTCTGACGACGTGCGCAAACTCTTGGCACATAGCCTGCGGGATCTGGACCAGGAAGTATTCAGCGTGATCTTCCTGGACACAAAACATCGTGTCCTTAAGGTGCAGGAAATGTTTCGTGGGACTATTAACACTGCCAGTGTGTTTCCTAGGGAGATTGTCAAGCGAGCCCTGGAGCTGGGAGCGGCAGCGGTAATCGCTGTTCACAACCATCCTTCGGGTAATCCCGAACCCAGCAGCGAGGACCGGCGCGTAACGGAAGACCTGAAGAAGGCCTGTCAACTTATGGATCTTTCGCTCCTGGACCACATCGTGGTAGGGAGTAACACTCACTTCAGTTTTGCGGACAAACGGCTTATCTAAATACAAAACGGACTGATCGATGAGCTAGTAGCTAAAGGCTCGGGCCCCTCCTATTTGCGCTGAGCACGTTGAACGAGTTTCGTTCCAAGCCAATCGACCAAGGTGGGCGAAATCGCATTGAGAAGAACGAGAATTCGGGATGGAGGATAGACGTAGACTTCTGGTTTCGGACTCTTGGCACACTTCACAATTGCTCGTGCGACCTGCTGCGCCGATTGCACAATGCCTAGAGGGACGCTGGGGCGGTCGCTTTTGTTCTTGGCTACAGTAAAGAAGTCAGTGGCAGTGCCGACAGGCAGCACCAGACTTACATCGATTCCGCTTCCTCTCAGCTCAGTTCTTAGCGACTCCGACAATCCATTCATTGCAAATTTGCTGGCACAGTAAGCGCCGGACAAAGGAAAGGCTCGCTTTCCTGCGACTGAGGAAACATTAATGATGTGCCCTGCCTTTTGCCGCTGCATAAGAGGCAGGACCGCTTTGATGGCGTAAAAAGTCCCCGTAAAGTTCGTGGCCAAAATGGCCTGAAGGTCATCGACGGTGGTGTCTTCGATTTTGGCAAATAACCCAAATCCAGCGTTGTTGATGAGGACGTCCAAACGCCCAAAACGCTCGGCGGTCTGTCGAACCAACTGCTCCACTTGCACTTGGTCAGACACATCGGCCTGAATGGAAAGAGCTTCTCCTCCTACTTGCTTCACTTCCTCAGCCAAGGCGTCAAGACGCTCTTTACGTCGTGCTGCCAGCGCCAGACGGCACCCCTCTTTGGCAAAGAGCAATGCTGTCTCACGGCCAATGCCTGCCGAGGCCCCGGTGATAATCACCACACGCTTCTGCAGAATTCGATGACTCACTTTAGTGACTCCCGCCGGGATAGATCCTTACACCTTGGACGACTCTGCTGATGACTCCACGACTGGACGGCTGGTCGGGACGCAGATGGTAGCGCAACGAAGAAAAGACTCCCAGCATCTGAGCAAACAATACATCGAGAGGAGGACGAAACTCGTCCAGCAGTCCGCCACGCCCTGAAGTCTTGAATTCGATCCAATAGTCTGCCAGACCCTTCTGTCTCTCCGGGATGCCCTCGCAAATAACACATTGAGTGGATCCAATCTTCTTGGCTCTAATTTCTTTGAGCAGGTCGAGCTCGTATTTCTGCTTCTGCAAATCTCTGGAGAGAAAGCCCACCAACAGCGTCTCTCGGTCGAGTCCGCTCAGAGGACCATGCCTGAGGCCCAGGAAGCTCTCCGAGAACGTGACTAACCTTCCATCAGTCAATTCACGCAATTTGAGTTGCGCTTCCCACGCGGCGCCTGAGAGATTTCCTGTTCCCAGGAAACAAAAACGCTTAAAGCCGCGTCTGCTCAGCCGACTTGCCAAGTCAGCATACTTCGAAAGGATTCTTTCACCCGCCATTGAAAGCAGTTTTATCTGTTGAAGGAACGCCTTCATTTCATCCAGATACGCCAAGGACAAGCCGGCCACAACCATATTCGAATAAGAGCTCGTCATAGCCAGACCCTTGTCATGAACGGCCTCGCTCAAGGCCAAGACGCGGCTGTCTCTTCTTCCACTGGTGGAGCGAGCCATTCTTCCCTCCTGGTTGCAGGTCACAACCAGGTGAGAGACGGAAGGAAAATGGCGGCGCGCGATTTCAATGGATTCAACACCTTCGGGGCTCTCGCCGGAACGTGAAAACGACACCATCAGGTAGGGTTCTCTGCTGAGAAAAATGTCTGAATAATTAGTCAGTATGTCAGTAGAGGGGATGGCTAAGACTTCTGTACGAAGCCGCCGCCTAAGGAGGTAGAGCACGGACTTCCCTACATAATCGGACGTGCCTGCACCCACCAAAACCACGGTGGCCCGCTTACCAGCTGCAGTTCGGGCGACCATTGCCTTCTTCAGAAATCGGGACAAGGCTTCGGCCTGAACTTCAATTTGCCGCGCCGTCTCCAGCCAAGTCCAAGGTTGCTGGAGAATCTCCCGCGGTGTGTGTAAGGTGCCGCGCTGCGCTTTCTTGACTTGAGACTGGCGAATAAGCCGAGTCAGGGCTGTACCGTGTTGCAACTTTTGGAACAGATAAGTTTCGAGGTCTGTGGTCATCATTGAATATTGCTGCAATGGGAAACCCCGACGTGGGATGAACGTTCGGAAAAGATGAAGGACGCCAAACCCCGGAGGGGACACCCTTCGGGGCACGCCCGCCATCTTTGTGTTCCCCTTCATAGGGAAACCTTCAGTCAGTTAGAGGGATTGCGCTTGCTTTCGAAGGAAACGCTGCAGTTCATCCCAGTCGGCCTGAGTGGCAGTACCCCCCAAGCCTTGGGTCGAGAGGCCACCGCAGGCGTTGGCGATGGTAAGAGACTTCCGCAGGTCAAAATTGTTGAGATGACTAAATAGGTACCCCGCATCGAAAGAGTCCCCCGCACCGGTTGCGTCGACGGGCTTGATTTTGAAAGCGGGAAGCTGGATTACCTGGCCTCGGCTTTTGGCCAGACATCCCTTGGAGCCGAGTTTAATAACAACCGTTGGAACTTTTTGCGCGAAGATTTCCAGAGCGCGGTTCACGCTTTTAGCTTTGGCGATGTTGATCGCTTCCATTTCATTCAGCAGGAGCACATCTACATATTCAAGGACCTTCCAGATTCCGGAATTCCACTGGTTGCGATTATCGCAATTGGGATCCAATGACGTGGACATTCCCAAGTGCTTCGCGTCCTGAAAAAGCTGGGGAAAAGAACTGAGCAAGCCATCCTGCAGAAAAAAGGAAGAAACATGGAGATGATCGTTCTGGCGAAACACCTTGGGGGGAATGTCCTTGTAATAAAGATGAGGAATAGCCCCAGGATAAGTCACTTGAGCCTTATCTTCGCGAAAGTTCAGAGACACCGTGAGCCCTGTCCTCAGCTTGGCATCACGAATTACGTTCTCAGTTTTGACCTTCTTCGATTCCAACGCATCGATGCAAAACTTGCCGAAGTCGTCTTTCCCAATCTTACTGATAAAAGTGACAGGCATCCCCAGCCGAGCCAGACCACATACAAGAATCGCTGACGAGCTACCAAGGGTGAGAACCATCTCCTGAGCAATGATTTCCCGTCCCAGAACTGGAAAAGTCTGCAGACCCGTTCCGATAAGGTCTACATTCAATTCGCCCACCACCAAAACCTTTTTCTTCTTCTTTCCGTTCAACTCGGCTTTCCCCCTTAGATGTAGGTCCCGCATGCTGCCCAGCCATGTCTCGGTCGCATGAAGCAAACAGGTATCTATATCTCAGTTTCCCTTTATCTGTCAAGGAGTTATTAGACTATTGAGTATGCAGCGAAATGATAGCGATGGACAGACCCCAAAAACTTCCCGGAAGCGAAGCCTCTTCGTTACGGGTATTCTTACGAGGCTCCACTCTTGTGAGCCAGAGAGTTAGCATTTCAGAAAGCTACGCGCCACATTGCCCTAGGACCGCGGCGGCACGCGCTGGTTCTGAGCGACAATCACGATATTACAGTACTGACTGCGGTGAGAAAATCCTTAGACTTTTTTGGAGAGTCATATTAAGGTTTGCTCGGCGTTGAGGAAAATCACACCGGAGGGAAGAATGGATCGGACGAGAGCGTGAACGGTACAAATCGAAGCGAAAAGGGAAGTGGAGCCCTGGTTTTCCTGGCTGTTTTGCTGCTCTTGCTATTGGTTGGCAGTCTTGTTGTTTCGTGGAAAAGGTGGGAAGGCCAAGCTCCAATCGCTCGATTCGACCACGAGTTCAAATCTCTCGGCCGAAGTCCCATCCTCTCTTTAGTGGTTGAAGACGCCGGGAGTGGTCTCCGCAGCATTTCAGTTGTGCTGAAGCAGAAAGAGCAATCAATTCCGTTGGTCGAGGAGCAGTATCCCGGGCCATCCTCACTTGCTTTCTGGAGAACCGGTAGCCTTAAAAGCGCCAACTTCGAGATCGGAAAACTGATAAAGGAGAAATATCAGGTTCAAGAAGGTCCCGCCAGCCTGAACGTTTCGGTGTCTGACTATGCTCTGAGAAACTTCTTCCGCGGGAACCAAACCCGTTTTCAGCGCGATTTCGTATTCGACATATATCCTCCCAAGCTGGAATTGCTCTCCGGGCAACACTACATCAACCAGGGCGGCTCCGAGTGCGTCGTCTATCGCGTATCGCCTGACGCAGAAGTATCCGGAGTACAGGCTGGGCCTTATTTTTTTCCGGCTTATCCCGCAAACTCGGCGGACCCGAACATCAAATTCTGTCTCTTCGCTTTCGCTTACAATATTCCTACTGACAGCCCCCTTAAGGTTATTGCTCGGGATGAGGCGGGCAACGAAGCTTCTGCCGGTTTCTGGTATAAGTTGTTCCCCAAAAAGTTTCGCAGTAGTGACATGAAACTGGATGACAGTTTCCTTCAGAAAGTGGTGCCCGAGATTATGTCTCACACCCCGGAGATCAAAGATCAAGGGGATCTTGTGAAAACGTACGTTGAGATTAACAGCCGGCTCAGGCAACTCGACCATGCGGCAATTAGGGAGCTCTGTAAAAAGTCAGCTCCCCGTTTTTTGTGGGATGGGGCTTTCCTGCAGCTCAGCAATTCAAAGGTTGAATCGCTCTTCGCGGATCACCGAACCTATTTTTACCAAGGGAAAAAGATCGATCAGCAAGATCACGTTGGCTTCGATCTCTCGGTCGTGCAGCAATACCCCATCGAATCCTCTAATGACGGAGTGGTCGTCTACGCAGATTATTTTGGCATCTATGGCAACTGCGTCATGGTCGATCACGGTTGCGGGCTCTTATCGCTCTATGGCCACCTCAGCTCCATCAACGTCAAAGTGGGGCAGCAAGTAAAGAAGAAGGAGGTATTGGGCCGAAGTGGCGCCACAGGCTTGGCAGGCGGTGATCATCTTCACTTCGGACTGTTTCTCCAGGGCGTCCCCGTGAATCCGACGGAATGGTGGGATGGAAAATGGATCAAAGATCACGTTCTCGATCGGATTAAGGCCGCTTCGGAACAGAAGGCGGGCGCGTAAGTAAAACCCATGGAAGACACTCGAAAGTTTCTGGCGCACCTGGGACTTCCCTCACGAGATGCCTACGACTTACCGGACTCGTCCAAACGCTTCCCGGATGGCGCGCAGTACCGTCTGGAAATTCCCAGTGTTGAAGGGCCCCGCTGTCTGAAGGCGGTAATCGAAGAGGCTCAAAAGTATCGTCTAACTATTCATCGCGTAAGCCAAGGTAGCGGCATCATGTTGATGACCGATGACGAAATCAGAGAGATGTTGCGGATGGCGAAAGATGAGCAGATGGAGGTGAGCCTGTTTGTAGGGCCTCGGGCGACTTTCGACATTGGAGCCCAGCCGCTCACTCCCGCTGGCAGGAACATCGGATTGGGACTGCGGGGGATGGATCAGATCGTCTTTGCTCTTGAGGACATCAGACGGGGCTGCGATCTTGGGCTGAGGGGGGTTCTGGTGGCCGACCTGGGTTTGCTCTGGACCATTAAAGAGATGAAAAAGGCCGGTAAGCTGCCCTCAAATCTGGTGGTCAAGGTCTCGGTTCAGCTCAGCGCCACGAATCCGGTATCGGTGCGTATTCTGGAGAGTTTCGGGGCGGACACGTTTAATGTGTCGTCCGACTTGCCTTTACCGTTGCTGGCCTCCATTCGCCAGGCATCCTCAATCCCGCTGGATCTGTATGTCGAGACACCGGACAACTTTGGCGGATTCATTCGCCACTTTGAGATTCCGGAATTCATCCGTGCACTCTCGCCTATCTATGTCAAGCTCGGACTCCGCAACGCCCCGGACATCTATCCCAGCGGCAGTCATATCGAACCGACAGCCATTGCTCTCACCAAGGAACGTGTGCGCCGCGCCAAGATTGCTTCCGACATGATTCAGCGCTACTACCCCGAGGCCAGCATGTCAAAGATCGGCGCGGCAGGTCTCGCCATCCCCGAGCTCTAGCCCGGAATTTGCAATCACATTCGGCTTTTTGCCAACCGTTGCTTCTAAAGGTGGGTGTGCCCATTTCTTCCCTGGCGGAGAGGGTACCTGAAGGTCTCCTCCCAAGCTCGTTTCAGCCCTGTAAGGGCGGCGTAGGGTAGCCCAGGGCAAGCGCCTGAGCGCGCCGCCCTGGGTAAGAGTTCCATATCTGTTCATCCCTCTCCCCCGTCTCGAAATCGCGGATGCAGCAAAACGGGCTCCCAGTGCGGGGGAGAGGGGACGGGGAGTGGGGGGTGAGATAAGTATTCGAAAATGTTAAGACCGCCGAACCATGGGCAAAGATTCGTGTCCAGATCAGCGTCAACCCAAGAGGAAATTTGAAACTTGGCGTGAATGCCTGCTACCTTGGCCTGACTGCCCTCGAAATCCGTGGTATGAATTCGGTCCTCATCCCACCGTCTTCCGCAGCAGCTCCGCAAACTTCTCAATGTCCTCTTCCGTCGTGTCAAACGACGTCATCCAACGAACTTCCGACGTGGCTTCATTCCAGATATAAAAGAAGTACTCCTTCAGAAGAATCAGAACACACTCGCGAGGCACAATCGCAAAAACTCCATTCGCATCAACCTTCCGAGTAATCCTGATCGCGGGTATCTTTTCGATCGCCTGGGCCAGGCGCGCCGCCATCTGGTTGGCGTGCTCGGCATTTCGCCGCCACAAATCGTTCGAGAGGAGAGCACCAAACTGAGCCGAGATAAAACGCATCTTCGAAGCCAGCTGCATTCCCTGCTTCCGAATGTATTTCAGGTCTGCGGCTAGCGCCGGATTGAAAAAGACGATGGCCTCTCCATACATCATTCCGTTCTTAGTCCCACCGAAAGAAAGAACATCCACTCCCACATCAGCCGTGATTGCCCTCAGAGAAACGCGCAGACTGACTGCCGCATTGGAAATTCTGGCGCCATCCATATGCAGCAGCATCTGATGTCGATGAGCGAAGTCTGCCAGGGCTCTGATTTCAGAGGGAGTATAAACAGTTCCCATTTCAGTGGATTGGGAAATCGAAATCACCTTGGGTTGGACATGGTGTTGATCGCCCACACCATGTAGCAGGCCTTCAATTTCATCAATCCTAATTTTTCCATCTTCCCCCGAGACAGTGAGCAGCTTACAACCCGTGAATTTCTCCGGAGCTCCGCATTCATCGGTATTGATGTGCGCCATTTCCATGCAGATGACGGCGTTGTGAGGTCGCGTAATGGCCTGCAGGCCGATGACATTGGCCGCAGTCCCTCCGAAGACAAAATGGACGTTAATCGACTCGCCGAAATGCTGCTTGAATTTCTCGATGGCTGCCTGGGTGTAGCGGTCCGCTCCGTAGCCTACCACATGGCCCACGTTGACCGCGGAGATAGCGGCCAAGATCTCAGGATGAACTCCTGCATTGTTGTCGCTGGCAAAGCTACGAGATGGTTTCAAAGCCTGGTTAGACTCAAGAAATCAGTACTCACGCTTCACTATGATATAAGGCTGAATCATTCGCGGGAGGTCAGGAGCCGCAGAACCGATCAAGGTGATTTGCAGAACGAGTCATCGGACTCTAGCTATTTTGAGCCTCCGACGGCCTCACTCGGCCGGGCAATATCCTCATAGAGTTCAGGCCTTCGGTCCCGAATATGGGCTCTGTCGCTCACTTGAGAAAGGTCGATTTCACAAACTAGCATGCTAGGAACGTTGGTCTGGAGTTTGGCCGCAATTTGTCCCTGGGGATCTGATACGAACGCAACCTGGGGATGGACAAATGCAACAAAGTTCTCATTTTCATAGGAACGGGTGCGCATCCACCATTCGTTATCGAGGTGCCACATTCCGTAGGATGGAATCAATATTATTCTTGCTCCTCTCACTCTCAACACTCGCGCCGTTTCAGGCCATCGTCGATCTGCACAAATGAGGATCCCGCATTTTCCCCACGCTGTCTCAAAGACCGGCAAGTCTTGGCCGGGGCTGAACCGCAGGTCGTGATCCTGGAGGTGGGTCTTGTGGTAATGGCCTGCGATCTCGCCCTTTCGATCTACCAGCAAAGCGCAGTCGTAGAACTTGCCGTGATCGTTCTCAGTAAAACCAAAGACAATGGACGTGTTATGTTTCTTGGCCAGAGAGCAGACCTTACCGATATAAGGGCTGGTGGCGACCTCTTGAGCTATTTGAGAAAAGCGCTCTAAGGTCCAATCTTTTGCCTCAGCAGCGTATCCGTCTAGAAAACATTCGGGAGTGACTACGAGGTCAATCCCCTCGCTAGTATGCTCGACAAATGCCCGTTCAAAGGCTCGCCAATTAGTTTCCAGGTCCCACCTTACTGGCACCATGCCGGTAAACAGGCCGAGCCGCAGTTTCTCCGACTGCCTGTCCGAAAATGCTGCCGTTAAAAACAGCGCGACCAAAACCGCAGAGTATCGCATTGTTCCTTTCGAGTCGTCTCGCTCTGCTATCTGGAGTTTGCCCTCTGCGCCCTAGCCAATGTCGCGGTGTACCCCAATGAGAATGGCTTGTGAGATAAGATGGTCATAACGTCTGTGTTGCTCTTCTCATCATTATTTTCCACCCTTTCAGCTTATTTCGCTGAATCAGTTTGTGTCGCCGTGCTGGCTCTTCACACGCAACGCCATGTCCACGGTGTGCTTGGGCGTGGAGAGCGAGCGCTGCCCGCCTGAGTGTGTGAATTTCTCGGACCCGAGAACCTCTCCGGTAGAGGGATTGACCCAATCGGCGCCGTAGCGGCCCTCGGGCAGGTCAAGAACTAGACGCTCTTCGTAGGCTCCGGGCACGACCTGGTAAACATAGGGTTTGAGCTTGCTGTGATGATGATATAGGGCGTACTGCTCACCACGTTGGCTGGTTCCTCGATAGAAAACCCCCGAGGGCATGCCGCCAACCACAAAGCTCCGATCGGGCCGCATCTTCATAAAATCGAATCCCTCTATGAATTGTTTCAGCGCCTGCATGGTTTTGAGAACCGGAGTGTTCTCGGCCGCCTTTCCAGCCGGGTCTAGAGCAGTGAACACGCCGTTCAGATTGTTGAAGCTTGACCCACCGCCGACCATGAACTCCCAGGCTTCTACACGGACATCGCCAGCTTTGTCTCCTTCGTACCACGACGACAGAGGGTAGTAGCCTGTCTCGTTGAGGTCGATTGGCTTGTTCCTGTCGTACAACTCGTCCAGAGCCTTCATGCCACCCACCTGCTCATCCGGGGTGAGCCAGATGTATTGCGTCACGATCACGGGGACATCCGGATGCTTGGTGAAATCAACTGGTCCTCCAATCTTTCCTTGAATCTGTTGTCCCAACAGATGTTTTTTGGGAAGAGTACTCTCGGTTTGCTTGATTACTCCCACGAGATGCCCGATCCATGGACCGACCAACTCCCTATGCCCTCCGTAGGAGAAGGGTTCGTCACAGATCTCCAAGATCACGTTGTCGAATGAATTTACCTCCTGCACGATCCGGCTCACAAACTGCTCCTGACGTTTCAGCAGTCCTGGATGCTTGAGCGTTTGGACCTCTTTGAAACCGCACCGGCCTTCACCCTGAATGTTGTTCTTCCAGTACAGCGGAGACATCGGCCAGCTACCCTTATTCTGTGCGTTGAAAAAACAGACTTCGACCACAATGCTACGCGCGTCGGCTTGGGTGAGAAAATCTTTGAGGCGTACGAAATAGTCGGGATCCCAGCGGT
>Ga0075433_10003416_pt1 | contig 12261 bp, 6 predicted proteins | sample RhiMethybrSRZTD2_FD_75299 | JGI IMG/M metagenome (GOLD analysis project Ga0075433, IMG submission 75299) | Populus rhizosphere microbial communities from Tennessee, USA - Rhizosphere MetaG P. TD hybrid SRZTD2 | ecosystem: Host-associated > Plants > Roots > Rhizosphere > Soil | place: USA... | reverse complement strand
GCCGCAGCCCCTCGCCCGCCGCGATCGATCAGTTCTATCGTCTCTTTATGGTGCCGGGAATGGGACACTGCTCGGGCGGCATCGGCGCCAACACGTTTGGTAATGGCGGGCGAAGCGCAGCGAGTCCGACGGCCGATCCCGATCGCGACATCCTTGCGGCACTGGACCGCTGGGTCGAGCGCAATGTCGCACCGGATCGCATCATTGCCAGCGGCGCTCAGACAGCCGACGCGTCGAAGCCGATGACACGGCCGTTGTGTCCGTATCCGCAAATTGCCAAATACACCGGCACTGGCGATCCATACGTCGCCGAGAGCTTCACGTGTGCCGTGCCGAAGTAATGAATCACTAGCGGTTGGCGATTAGCGATTCACAGGGTACACCTTCGCCCCGCCGAGGTAGGTTGTTTCTACTTTGATGTCCTTGATGTCGTTGACCGGGCACGTCATGATGTCGCGATCCAGGACGACGAAATCCGCGAGTTTGCCTGGCTCGATCGATCCCTTGTGTGCCTCTTCAAACGTCAGAAACGCGTTGTTGATCGTGTAGAAGCGGATCGCCTGCTCGCGGGTCAGACTTTGCTCCGGATGCAGCGGCGAGTCCGAACCGCGTGGTTTTCGTGCGATTGTCGTCCACATCGCAAGAAATGGATTGTACGGATTGATCGAGCGCAGGCTGCCAATCTTCTGCATGTGATCGGACCCGCCGCCGACGACTACGCCTTGGTCGAAGAGTGTCTTATAAGGATGGAAGTACGCCAAACGTTGCAGCCCGAAGTGCTGACGCAGCGTGACGCCATCGAGATACAGCCAGGCCGGTTGCATGTTCGCGACGACGCCGATCGCCTTCATTTTTGCTATCGCCGCCGCGGTCATGAAGCTGGCGTGCGTAATACTGGGTCGACGGTCGCGCACCGGGAAATCGTCGCGGTTGATGCGCTCGTAGGCTTCAACCATCGCCTCGACCGCGGCATCCCCTTGCGAGTGCGCCGTGAACTGAAGATCGTTGGCGAGTGCCACCTTGGCGAGTTGATAGAGCTTTTCCGGCTCGATGAATCGCACGCCGCGGTATGCGGGATCATCGATCGAATAGATCTTGCTGACGCCCCAGGGCTCGCGCATGTAGGCGCTGCCAGTCAGCATGCCGCCGTCGAGGAACACCTTGATGCCACGCAGCCAGAGCATGTCGTTGTGTTGATGGAGTGGACTCGCCGCCGCCTCGCGTATGGCAGCTTGCGCTTTTTCGAGCGGCGCCTGCGCGTCGACGCCGTACGCCATGAACGTGCGGCACGTCAGCGCGTTCTGCGAGAGCAGCGTGCGATAGAGTTCCAATCCACCTCGATCCGCGTTGGCGTCGACGATGCTGGTGAAACCGACCGAGTTGTAGTCGGCCATCAATTCTTTCAGACGTCGAAGCTGGTCGGCATCCGTCGGTCGAGCCTCACCCGCATCCGACCGGATGTACTTGCCGCAATTGCGCAGAATGCCGGTCGGCTGACCCTGCGCGTCCCGCTCGACGCGGCATGGTTCTCCGGCTGGTACTTGAAACTTCGCATCAATGCCGCTCTTCACCAGCGCCACTGAGTTGAGCGATGCATCGGGCCCGGTGCGGAAGGCTACGGGGTTCCTGGGGGCGACGCGATCGAGCTCGTCGCGCGTCGGGTAGCGTTGCTCGCGCAGCCGGGTGATGAAGACCTGCGACAGCGTGATCCACTGACCGGGGGCGCTCTTCTCGACGCGCCCGCGAAAGTAGGTAAGCACGTCGTCGATGCTTTCCATGTCCGGCACGGGTTGCGCGAACTCGTACATGGAAGCCGCCGGCGCGTGGACGTGCGAATCGATGAGCCCCGGCAACACGGTCTTGCCACCAAGATCGACCTGTTGCGTCCCGGAGCCCGCGAGTCTGGTAATGTCAGCGCTCGTGCCGGTCGCGACGATCCGGCCATCGCGAATCGCCATGGCTTCGACGATGCGAAATTGCGGATCGACGGTGAGGATTTTGCCGTGATGGAAGATGTGACTCGGAGGGGCCTGCCCCTGATAACCAGGTGTAACACTCAGCGCAAGTACCGCGTAGATTAGTTGTCGCTTCATCAGGAGCTCCGAAACATGATTCGAATACTTGCCGCCACGTTGTTCGTGGGAATGTTATCCGCACCCTCGGCCGCGCAAGACGTAAAAACAGTGCTCGGCAATGCCGCAAAAACGATGGGTGTCGAAACTTTGACGTCGATTCATTACTACGGCGTCGCCCAGACGGGCAACCTCGGCCAGAACAATAATGCCAATCAGCCGTGGCCAATGGCCAACGCGAGCGATTACGTGAGGGCGATCGATTTCTCGCAGCCCGCCTCGCGCGCGACGTGGGTGACATACGCCGCGCCAGTCCAGGGAGGCGCGGCCGCTCAAGGCCAGGGGCAACAAAACATCACGCCGCAGAACGCCGCGTGGGCGCAGCAGCTCGAAATCTGGATCACGCCGTGGGGCTTTCTGAAAGGCGCAGCGGCGAACAATGCCACCGCTCGCGCTCAAACGATCGGCGGCCGCCGCTATCAGGAAGTTTCGTGGAACGCACCGATCAAGTCACCGGGCGGGCCGCCGTATCGCGTTGTCGGGTACATCAACAACCAGAACCTGGTCGAGCGTGTTCAGACATGGCTCGAGAATCCGGTGTTCGGCGACATGCTGGTTGAAGCCGAGTATCAGCACTATCGCGACAGCAACGGACTCAAGTTCCCCGCCAACATCGTGCAGCGCCGTGGCGGCTGGCCGGTGTTCGAGGCCTACATTCTCGGTGCCCGATCGAATCCTGCGGATCTCCAGAAACTGATGACGATTCCGCCGGCGCCGGCGGGGCGTGGCGGTGGTCCTGGCGGTGGTGCGCCGGGCGCCGCACCAGGAGCCGCCGCGACTGGGCCGGCGTCAGAAAAGCTGGCAGATGGGGTGTTCCGAATCACCGGTGCCTACAATGCACTGGCAATCGAGTTCGCGGATCACGCCTTGATCTTCGAGCCCGGGCCGCAGAACGAAGCGCGCGCCCAGGCGATCATTGCCGAAACCAGGCGCGTCATTCCGAACAAGCCAATCCGGTACGGCGTGATCTCGCATCATCATTTCGATCACACGGGCGGTCTGGCTGCGGTCGTCGCCGAGGGGATCACGATCGTCACGCCCGAGGTGAACAAGTCATTCCTCGAGCGCGCCCTCAGTGCACGACGGACACTGGCGCCCGATTCACTGTCGAAATCTGGACGCAAGCCAGTCATCGAAGGTTTTACCGGTGAAAAGCGGCTGTTTCAGGACAGCACGCGCACGTTTGAGGTGCACGTGATCAAGGGCTTGCCGCATGCCGACGGTCTCGTGGTCGGCTACCTCCCGAAGGAGAAGCTCCTCGTCTACGCCGACATGTTCAACCTGCCGGCGGCGAACACTCCGGTGCCGGATCCCCCCATCGTCGGCACGGTGGTCTTTCTCGAGAACCTCGAGCGTTTGAAGCTGGAGGTCGACCGCATCTTGTCGGTGCACAGTTTGAACCCGGATCGGCTCACCTCGGTGGCCGATATCCGAGCCTCGCTCGGGAAATAAAGCGGGTAGCCAAATCGCGCCGAGCGGTGTCTGATAGGAGATTGTGACACCTGACTCGCGGACACTCGAGGCACACCACCTCGTCAAGCGGTTTCACGGGCACGCGGCAGTATCGAACGTGAGCTTCGCCCTCCGGCCCGGCGAAATTCTCGGGTATCTCGGCCCAAACGGTTCAGGGAAATCGATCACGCTCAAAATGCTGACCGGGCTGATCGATCCGACCGAGGGGCGGGTGACGTACTCAGGCGTTGACGTCACCGGCGGGAATATCGATTTCCGGCGCCGGTTCGGCTACGTGCCGGAGGAGCCGCACCTCTATCCTTTCCTTTCCGGTCGCGAGTATCTCGACCTCGTGACCGGCCTGCGGGATCTGCCGGCGCGCGCCATGCGCTCGAGGATTGATGCTCTCCTCGAGCGCTTCGGACTCGCTGAGGCCGCTGAGCAGTCGATCAGCGCGTACTCGAAAGGGATGAAACAGAAGACGCTGTTGATTGCGGCCCTGATGCACGATCCCGAGTTGCTCATTCTCGACGAACCGGAGTCCGGCCTCGATGTCGGGGCGATCCTGTTGCTTCGCCATCTCGTCCGGGTCCTCGCCGAACGAGGCCGCGCCATCCTGTACAGCTCGCACATCGTCGAAAACGTCGAGCGGCTCTGCACGCGGGTCATCGTCCTCAGCGCCGGCCGCGTCGTCGTCGACGGAAATGTGGACAGCATCCGAACGATCGCCCCGTCAGGATCGCTCGAAGAAGCGTTCGCCACACTCGCGGCGCAGCAGCCAGACACGCTTGCAACGGAGATCGCCGACATCGTCACCAATCATGCGTAGGCGGCTCCTCGTCCGGCATTTTCTCAACCAGTTCATCGAAAACGATTTCGCGCCTGACGTCGACCGGCACCAGATCCTCGCGGTCGCGGCCGCGGCCCTCATTACGCTTCCGCTCTTTGCCACGATATTCATGAGTGTGAAGTTCTTGATGCAACCGCTTCAGTCTCCGGGATGGACTGAGATGACCACCATGGGCGACCAGGTGGTCTTTTGCACGACGTCGCTGCTCGTCAGCGCCGCGATCGCCACGCTCGAGTGGAATGCCCTCGCGCTCAGTCCGAGGGATTCGGTGATTCTTGGAGTGCTGCCGCTCCCACGCGAAGAGATCGTGCGGGCGAAGGTGCTGGCACTCGTCGTCTTTGCCGCCGCCTTCGTGATCGCGTTGAACGCTCTGCCGATCCTTCTGCATCCGCCGCTGACGGTTGCCAACTTCCAGGCCAACCCGCTGCTGCTGATCCCGCTGATCGCGGCGCATGCCGTCAGCACCGGCCTCGCAGGAGCCTTCGGCTTCGCCTGTGTGGTTGGTCTTCGTGAGTTCCTGTTCCTGCTTCTCGGAGAGCGCGCGTTTTCGCGTATCGGAGGGACGATTCGATCGGGCTTGCTGTTTTCGTTTCTGGTTCTGCTCGTGCTTGCGCCCATTCGACTCGCCGGACCGGCGACCTGGATGTTCGAGCCGGGCAACGTGCCGGCGATCTTGCAGCCAGTGAGCTGGTTCGCGGCGATACATGCGGCCATGGCCGGGCGCGTCCTCGAAATTCTGCCGACACCGGATTTGCCGGACCGTCTCGCCGCTGAAGAGAATCGGTTGCGCACGCAATATCGTCGTAACCTGCCACGCCTCACTACCCTCGCGCTCAAAGGCGCGGCTGGTTTTGCCGCCCTCCTCACGCTGTCGATGGCGGTGTATCTGAGAAATGCAAGACGGTTTCACCTGCTGCCGGAGGGACACAGCTCTGATGCGGTCCTGGGTGTGTCCAGCCTCAGCGACCGTGTGGCTTCAGCGCTCACTCGGCGGCCTGCGACGCGAGCTGGTCTGCTGTTCCTTGTCAGGACCGTTGCCGGAAATCCGTCGCATCGAGTCTATGTGACGGCGTTCATCGCCACGGGGATGGCGTCGCTGATCACGATGGCGCCGGATGCGGTGTTCCGTTCAGGGGTCGCCGAGCGGCCGATTCGAACGTCTGAACTCGTGGCACAGACACTGATGCTTACCGCAGTGGCCGCCGGCTTTCGCGCTGCCATCCGCACGTCGGCCGACACGCGCGCGGCATGGGTTTTCGGGATCGCCGAGACCAGCAACGACGGTGAGTTCCGCAAAGGGGTTCGGCTCGGCGTGATTGCGGCGGTGGTCGCGACAGTTTTGTTGCTGTTCCCCGTTCACGCGGCGGCGTGGGGCGTCTCGATTGCCGCGGCGCATGCGGTCATCGGCGTCGCGCTCGGATGGCTCCTCGTCGAGGTCGCGTGCGCGAGCGTCGAGCGGCCGCTCGTCTGGACGATCCCTCCGAGCGACGGTCTCAACACCGTTGGGGTCGTCCTGCTCGGCGTGACGGTGATCGTCGTGCTGGTGCTCGGCGCGATTGAACGCGTCGCGTTGACGACCGGCGCGCGCACGGCCGCGTTCGCCGGTGCGTTAGCGCTCGGGGCGGCGGTGGTGCGTCACGTCAACGAACGCAACCACCGCTCGCAATCAATTGCTGCGTAAGAAGGCGACGACGTCAGCGACTTCCTGCGCGCTCAGGCCAAGCTGCGCCGCGCTCATCATCAGTGACCCAGGCAAGCGGCGGCGGTTCGCGACACGATCCAGCGGAATGATTTGGGTTACGCCGCCCATGCTCCGCATCATCAGCGGATCGCCTTCCTTAATCAGCACACCCTGAATCGTCACGCCATCTTTCGTCTTGATCTCGGTGCCATCGTAGCCGTGTGCGATCTCGGCGCCCGGGTTGACGATCGCGGTGGCGACGACATCGGCGGATTTGCCGCGCCCCCAGCCGTCGAGCGCCGGGCCGAATTCGGCGCCGGTGCCGGCGATCGAATGGCACATCTGGCAGCGCGTGACGATGGTTTTGCCGCGCCCGGCGTCGCCGTTGAGTTTTGCGATCTCGTCGACCGAAAGCACCGGCAGATCCGCCGGCGCGGGTGGCGTGACGACTTCTTTCAGTGTAATCGTGTCCGGATCGTAGATGCCTGCCGCTTTCAGCGCGGCCCGCAAGCCATACTCGGGACCCGCCCAGTCACTCCCCATGCGGTTCAGCAACCAGAATGTCGCGGGTTCTTTCAGCGGGCTACTCGGCTCTGCGAAACTGAGCATCGCTTTTGACGCGGAGGGATCGTTGACGAACGCCAGCGTGTCGAGCGCGAAGCGCCGGGCATCGAGTGACAAGGTGGACGACTTCGCGCGCGCGGTGAGATCCGCGACTGCCGCCGGCACATGCAACCGCCACGCGATGCGCGTGAATGCCGGCGACCATGCCAGCGGATCGTTCGAGCCGAGTACTGGCTTCAGCCGATCGTAAAGCGCCGGCTCCTTGCCAAACGCGCCCGTCCCCAGCGCCTCGAGATAGAAGCGATCCTGTCCGTCATATCCCTTTGCGATGTCGCCAAGGATGTCGAGAACAGCCGGAGCCTTCTGGTCGCGCAGCGAGAGCGCGACTTCGCGGCGAACGCCGGCGTCGGCATCCCGCGCCAGCCGCGCGGCGACCGGAAGGATGTCGAGATTGGCGCGCCGCATCGCTCGATAGGCCGTAATCCGCAGCACCGGATCGGTAAATGACTCGGGCGCGCCGGCGCGCTTCTGCCCCTCAGGACCGAGCTGGTAGAGCAGGTAGATCGCGCGGCCGCGCATGTAAATGTTCGGATCGTTGAGCAGTGCGGCGACCGCGTTCACCACGGATGCGCCCCGCGTTTTCAATCCTTCAAACCCGATCGCGCGCACGTTCACGGCGGGAGATCGAAGCGCGGTGATCAATCCATCGACGGTGTTTTCATCGAACTTCGGCGGCCTCGACACGAAACCCTTCGGTGCAATTCGATAGATCGCGCCCGACAGGCTGTCGTCGAGATCCTGGTGGCCGCCGACGCGTGCATCGATCCAGTCGCTGACGTACATGGCGCCGTCAGGACCAATGGCGACATCCGACGGCCGGAACATCGTCGCGATCTCCTTGGTCACGCCGGTCGTTTGCATGACGAAGTCCGAGCCGGCGTACTTGCGCTCGGGATTCGTGGTGACAAAGATCTGTTGCTTCAGATCGAACCCTGCGCCTTGCCGCTTCGGCTGATAGGCGAACACTTCATTACGGCCAGCGTCGGCGGCGAAGAACGTGCCCTCCCACTGCGCGCCCAGTGCGCCGTTCTCGTAGAACACATTTCCGGTCGGCGAGCCGCCGCCATACACGTCACCCGTCGGCGTGATGCCCGGGTCGTCTTGACGCCACTCGGCGACCGGAATCGTCTGACCGGGACGCCGATCTGCCTGCCACGTCCGCTGGCCATCATTCGAGGAGTAACCAAAATTCGCGTACTCCATGACCCAGCTCACGCGGCACGCCGGAGGATCGTCGTTGTCGTTTTGAAAGACGTCGCCAAGTGAGCTCACCGCCTGCTCGTAGCTGTTCCGGTAGTTGGATCCGATGATCTCGGCGTTGGTGCCATCGGGATTCATGCGCACCGAGAATCCACCGACATAGACGTGCCCGTCATCACTCGGCTTGCCCGCATACTCCGCGGGATTCCATGGATTCGGGAATGGACCAACCTGGTTCGGGCGGTACGACCCGAAGATTCGAAACGTCTTGTCGGATCGATCGGTGAACATTCCACCGGTGTTACCGGCATTGAAGATCCACTTGCCGTCGGGACCGAACGTGACCGAGTGAAGCGAGTGGTCGTGATTGATTCCCATGAAACCAGTCAGCAGCACCTCGCGTTTGTCGATCGCCGGATCGAAACGGAGATTACGGTCGACGTCGGTGTAAACGATGAGGTCGGGTGGCTGCGCGACGATGACTTTGTTGCCAATCACCGAAATCCCAAGCGGCGAGATCAGCGCGGGCTCCTGAACGAACGTCTCCGTCTTGTCGGCTTTGCCGTCGCCGTCGGTGTCCTGCAGGATGACGATCCGGTCGCCCTCGGGCTGACGAGCGTGGTGCTGGCGGTAGCGAACGCCTTCGGCGACCCAGATACGCCCATCGCGATCGATGTCGATGTTCGTCGGATTGCGCAACATCGGCGTCGTCGCCCAGAGCGTCACTTCGAATCCGTCCGGGACCTTGAAGAGCTCGAGCGGAACCTGTACCGGTGCCGAAGGCACGGTCGGCTGCGCCGGTTGTGCGGCCGGAGCCTGAGTCTGGGTCTGAGCCGCCTGCATGGTGGGCGGACCGAACGCGTGCTCGGTCACACCATCCACGAGCATCAGCACGAACACTACCGTCAGCGAAAAAGCAACTCGACGCATAGCATCTCCATCTATTTATGATCACGCGCCTCATCCGTGGTCCGACGTTGGCCGCGGAGTGAGCTCACGCAGAACGCTTTTCCAACGGCCAACTTTATACGATTGGAGACACAGTGGGGTAGCGGGTCCGTCGCCGACGTCCAGCAGGAAGGGGCCTGGCGTCATTCTGGAAACGCGAAGCCCGCTCTCCTCAGCAAGTCCACATCGGGGCCGATGTAGACGAAATACTTGCCGTCGACATTGATGATTGCGTCGGGATTGCTCACCAGGTGCTCGAGCCCGTACGTGAACCCGACGTAGCCGACGATCGCGACCGTTTCGCCGCGAGCGAGCGCCCGATCCACCTTTCGGATGTAGGGTGGGTAGCGATCGACGTCCGCCTTCCACCTGGCTATGACCGTTTCGTCGCTGTAAAAGGTGATCGGCCACTGCAGGAGTGCGTTCATCGCAAAGGCGTGCGTCACGCCGCGCGATTGCAGGTAGCCGATGACCTTTCTGAGGGTCTTCGTTTCGCTTGGACTCTCGTGCGAGTTCGTCCACCACATGTAGTTGTAATTGGCAAACTCGCTCATCGACACCGCTTGCAACGCAAGCAGCACTATCAGTGAAGTGGCCCATCGCCGCGCCGGCACACGATACCCATCGACCAGAGCGAAGAATTCCACGCCCGCCAGGTAGACCAGCGGAACGTTCAGTGCCAGCAGATACCGCGGGTCGCGCCATTCGAGCAACACCAGGTTTGCAGCAACGGTGGAACCCACAGAAGCGAACAACAAGTGCGACCAGAGAAGAAACTTTCGCGTCAGCAGGCGATACACCTGCACCAGCGCGACGGCCGCAAGAATTCCGAGCCAGATGTACGCGGTCGCCGTCGTGAACCGTCCGGCGTGTACGACAGTGCCGAAGTAATACGAACCGGTGAGATCCAGGTAGGTTTGATTGAGAAGCCGAGGCACCTCGAGGAGCGGGTGCCGGTCGCCTAGCGGTGGACCGGTCCAGGTCTCAGCCGCGCCTGCGGTCCAACGAGTTCGCATCGTGAGAACGACAAGGACGAGGCAAAGCATTCCGGAAACATACGAGCCGATGCAGCCGATGCGTGTGCGATTCAACCAGAGGGAGTACAGAACGATCGGGAACACACTCGGAAGCCATAACGGGTGCGCAAAGTAGATGATGCCGGTCATCGCACCAGCAATCAGCCAGCGAACGGCGGTCGAGTCGCGGCGTGTCATCAGGTAGAGAGTCGCGCCGGTCGCAGAAAACGCGGTGACGTAACCGCTCCATGCTTTCATCGACGTCGCCGCCCACGCCGGCATCAACACGAGCAGCAGCGTGATCCAGAAGCTCCGGGCTCTCCCGACGACGCGCGCGAACGCCAGAAAGTAGAACGCGAGGCCTGCAATCCAGACCGAGAGGATCGCTATCTTCAGCGGCACTGCGCCGGTCCCAAAGAGGGTGAAACTCAGCGCCGCGGCCGGCGCCTCGACGATCGACAGGCCGTACTTCTGCCCGTAGAAAAATATCGGGAACTCACGTCCCTGCGCCAGGTGCATTGCCATCAATCCCAGAATGCATTCATCTCCTTCGAGGAGCAGATTCCGACTGAGAAGTTGCGGAAGGCGAGAAATGACCGTGACGATCGCAAGCGCGACGAGATAGAGCCACGTTGGGGCAGAACCAGCTGCCGCTGAACGAGCCGCTGAGGACATCGACATTGCGACGCGACGTTGACGAGCATTCTACCCTTCCCACCCCTTGACTCTCTTCTCCGGGGATCGCAACATGGCTATTACAGCCACTTCGAGTACTCGTCAGGCAGCTGTGAGCGGGGCCACCAATGTCGGACCAGGGCGCGCTCGTGTCGGCACATCTCTCCCGCTACGACGCGCTCCTGCGTATCTCGCGGACCCTCGCCCAACACCGCACCATCACCGAACTCTTCGACGTGCTTGCGGACGAGTTGCATCAGCTGATCCCCTTCGACTATCTCGCGCTGATCGTGCACGAGGGATCGAGCGGTCTGCTGCGTCTGGTGGTCCTGGAGCCGAGCGAGATGACGCCACCGAGCGTCACCGGCACCATCGATCAGCATGGCCCCGCCGCGACAGTCTGGACAACGCAGAAAGCGGCAGTGATTCCGATCCCGGATTCCGGTCCGCTTCATCCGACCCTGGAGTTCATTCGCTCTCAGGGACGAAAGATGACGTGCTGGCTGCCGCTCACGACCGCGCATCAGAAAGTCGGCGTCCTCGGGTTCGGCAGCCGCTCCACGACTGTCTATACGGACGATGTCGTCGCGTTCATGGAGCAGGTGGCGGCTGGCGTGGCGGTTGCCGTCGAAAACGGTATCAATCGCGAACAGGCGCAGCGCTACGAGCATGATCTTCAGGAAGAACGCGACCGCCTGCGGTTTCTGCTCGACATTAACAATCTCCTGGTCTCGCGTCTCGAATACTCCGAACTGCTCAAGCTGATTTGCGGCGCAGTGCAGCGCATCGTCGAAGCCGATCAAGTCGGTGTCGCGTTGTCGGATCCCGAGTCGGGCCAGCTGCGGCTGGATTTGGTCTACGACAAGGCGCGCGGCTACCAGAGTTCCGGCGCACTCATCTCACCGGATAAATCAGCCGCCGGCGTCACCTTTCAGCGCGGCATCGCCGGTGTGTTCCGCAGATCTGAGATGGAGACTCTCGGATGGGAAGGCGCGTCGGTGATGAAGGCGTCGGGTGTCGAGTCGATGTGCTGCGTTCCTCTCACGACTCCCGACACGAAACTGGGAACGTTGTTCGTGGGCAGCACCAAGCCCGACGCCTTCAGCGAAGAGGACGTCACTCTGCTTGGCCACACCTCGGCGCAGATTGCAATCGCCATCGCGAACGCTCGCGCGTACGGGCGGGTCACGAGCCTGAACGCACAGTTGGCCGATGAAAAGGAGTATCTCGAGCGCGACCTCCGGCAGGAGTTCTCCGAGATTGTTGGCACGAGCCAGGCGCTGACGAGGGTCCTGGCCGCAGTGAAGACCGTCGCCCCGACCGACAGCACGGTCCTGCTTCTTGGCGAAACCGGAACCGGCAAAGAGTTGATCGCCCGAGCGATTCACGAGCTCAGTCCGCGCCGCGATCGCACGTTCATTCGGATGAACGCGGCGGCTTTGCCGGCCAGCCTCTTCGAGAGCGAATTGTTCGGCCACGAGAAGGGCGCGTTTACCGGTGCAACGGCAAGCCGCGCGGGACGGCTCGAACTGGCACATCGCGGCACCTTGTTTCTCGACGAGGTCGGCGACATCCCCGGGGAGGTGCAGCCGAAGCTGCTGCGAGTCCTGCAGGAACGCGAGTTCGAGCGGCTCGGCAGCACGCGCACGCAGCGGGTGGATGTCCGAGTCGTGGCGGCCACGA
>Ga0075433_10003414_pt1 | contig 12264 bp, 8 predicted proteins | sample RhiMethybrSRZTD2_FD_75299 | JGI IMG/M metagenome (GOLD analysis project Ga0075433, IMG submission 75299) | Populus rhizosphere microbial communities from Tennessee, USA - Rhizosphere MetaG P. TD hybrid SRZTD2 | ecosystem: Host-associated > Plants > Roots > Rhizosphere > Soil | place: USA... | reverse complement strand
GTCATGGTCAGTGCCATCTTCCGCTCGCAGGCCAATGCGCAGCCCGGCGCCGCCGTAGGCACCAACGGCTCGTCACGAACTGCGACCTATCGCCTGACGGCCGCGCAGTTCCTGGCCGCAACCGGACGGCCGCTGGCGCCCGGGTTGGCCACTCAGGACGTGGACCTGCTGCTACCGGGCGACCTATACGGCGATCGCATCAACGTCGTCGACATGCGCTTCGCGAAGGTCCTGCGGTTCGGTAAGACAAAGACGAACGTAGGTCTGGACCTGTACAACCTGTTCAACTCCAACACGGCGACGACGTACGAGACTGTGTACGACCCGGCGACGAACGGGGCGCGATGGATGCAACCGACGGCCGTGCTGCTGCCGCGGTTCATGCGCTTCAACGTGCAGGTGGATTTCTGAGCTGCGTCCTTAGGCCTTAGTGCCTGGTCCGTCCTGGTGCCATGTCCTTGGTCCCGCTGCGGCGCGGCCGAGGACAGTGGACCCTGGTGCCGGAATCAAGGCGGGTCTGCCTTCGACATGGCTCAGGCCAGGGAAGACCCGCCTCTACTTGGCCCGGCCCATGAATCCCTGGGCCACCATCTGAAGCCTCAGAAGAGTGCCGTTACCGGCGACATACAGGATCCGCTTGTCCTGACCGCCGAACGCCAGTGCCTGGCACCGAGCTCCCGTCGGGGAACAGGTGACGGGAATGATGCCGAGCGGCTTCCCGGCTTCGGTGAATACCTCGATGCCCGCTGCCGTGATCGCGTAGACACGACCGTCGTTGTCGATGACGAGATCATCGGCGCCGGAGGCGACGCCGTCGGTGGCACCGAGTGGAGGAGTCCGCCCTGCATAGGTAGCGAAGACGCGGCGATTTGACAGCCGGCCATCGGACAGCACGTCGAACGCGAAGGACTGGATGCCGTTCGTGTCGTTCACGTAGAGCGTCTTTTCATCCCGGCTTAGATGCACGCCGTTCGGTCGGGCAATGCCGTCGGCCACTTGGATGGGCTCGCCTCCGCGAGGAACGTAGTAGACGGCTGGCGGCAGTCTCTTCTGCGTCTTGCGGAGCTCGGCCTCTTGCGGCGGAGCCAGCCCCGGGTCGCTCAAATACACGCCGCCTTTTCGATCAGCGACGATGCCATTCGGACGGCTGAACGGAAGCCCTTGAAAACGTTCGGCGAGGACGGCTTCTTTGCCGGGAGGCCACACGACTCGAACTCCCGTGAACCCCGCCGCGGACTGAAGCGAGATGAGGCGTCCTTCGCGATCGACCGTCATCCCCAATGGCGCTCGCAAGCCGCCGACGAACGTCGTCAGCGTGTCGCCGTCCAAGAGCCGGACAATCCGGTTCGCATTCGGTTCGGTGAAAACCAGGCCGACGCCCGGCAGCCAGATCGGATCATCGGCGCCCATGAGCCCGATCGCAATCACCTGCGGTTGAGTGCCGCCCGCGATGACACCGGCAATCTCCGGAGAGGGCTGCACACGAATCGAAGCGGCCCCTGACTGCGCGGGTGCTTGTGCTCTGCCGAGTCCGCCGGCAAGGATGAGAATCACACCACACGCGAGTGTCAGGGTGCCCAATCGCCGGTATTGACGTGCGACCACGAGTGCTCCTTTCGCTGTCAGGACTGGCTGGGTGGCAAACGCGTGACGTGGGTATTCTTGAGTGTGGCATTCGCACCCGGATCACGCAACCGGCTCACCGAACACGACCTTGATCGTTTTCCCGGGGACACCTTGTTCGATCGCGTGGGTCGGGTCCTCTGTCACGCCGGCTGCCTGCCGCGCAAAGAGTTGTACGAGGCATGGGAAGTCGCGCGGCGCGTCCGGCGATTGCGTCGCGGCGGGAGAGTCATTGATGCAGCTGGCGGCGCCGGTCTGCTCGCGCACCTGATGATCCTGCTCGACGACACTTCTCCAGAAGCCATAGTGGTCGATCCAACGCAGCCGCCATCGGCCACGACGCTGCATGCGGCGTTGGCGCGTTCCTGGCCGCGACTCGATCGGCGCGTCTCGTTCGTCGCTTCCGACATCTCGCAATTCGATCTCACCTCTGACGATGTCGTCGTGTCGAGTCATGCGTGTGGTGCGCTGAGTGACCGAATCCTCGAACGCGCGATCGCGGCGCGTGCAGTCGTCGCAGTCTTGCCCTGCTGTCACAACCTCACGACATGCGAGACCGGACCGCTCGCGGGATGGCTGGATGGTCCGCTCGCCATTGACGTGATGCGAGCCATGCGTCTGGAGCAAAGCGGTTACCGCGTGTGGACCCAGACGATTCCGGCTGATATCACGCCAAAGAATCGGTTGTTGACGGGCATGCCCTTCTAAGTGGCGCCGTCGACGACGCCCGTATTGCAATGAACACGGGTTGCTTCTGATTTCGCGTATTCTTCTGCTGTCGAGAATGGAGGGAACGATGCGTCAGCATTGGGTTACAACCGTGCTCACAGTGATCGCTGCCGCCCTGCTGGTCGGCGACACTGCCGTGGAGAAGTCTGTCGCGGCGCAGTCAGGGCGTGGCGGCAATCTGAGCGCCGTCCCTGGTGCCGTCGGTTTCCTCGATCCGACGGGACCGTACGAAGTCGTACCGGGCTGGCCCAAGGACCTCAGCACGTTGCCGGGCAACGAGAAATGGACCTTCGGCGCGGGACAGGGTGTGTTTGCCGAGAGCCCGGATCGCGTCTATTACATCCAGCGCGGCGAACTGCCGGTCCTTCCGCAAGCAGGAGGCCGCCGCGGAAATCCGTTGCCACAGATCGGACCGAACCTGAACTTCCCAGTCGCAGGACTCTGGCGCAATGCGACGCAGGCCAGCCCGCCTGGCGCGCTGGAAGTCAACGGCAAGGTCGGTGACGACTCCGACGCCGGCAAGGCGGGTGTCGACTTCCTCTGGGAGAACTGCATCGTCGTCATCAATCGCAACGGCGACATCATCGAGACCTGGAAGCAGTGGGACAAGATGCTCCGCCGCCCGCATTCGGTCTACATCAGCCCGTACGATCCGCAGAAGAACGTCTACATCGTGGACGACTACCGTCATGCGATCTTCAAGTTCACGAATGATGGCAAGACGCTGCTGAAGACGATCGGCGAGCCCAACGTCCATGCGTCGGACGACAAGCATTTCTATCGTCCGACGTTCATGGCGTTCCAGGCGGACGGCAGCTGGTACGTGGCCGATGGCTATGCCAATACGCGCGTGGTGAAGTTCGACAAGAACGACAACTACGTGACGGCCTGGGGCGAGCGCGGCGAGCAAGGTAAGGAGACGCGCCCGAATTACTTCAACAACGTGCACGGCGTGGCGGTTGATCCGGGTTCTCGCGAGGTCTACGTGAACGACCGTGGCAACCGGCGGATCCAGGTGTTCGACGAGAACGGCAAGTTCATCCGCATGTGGTCGATGCAGCCCGGGCCGTCAGGCCTCGACCTGCATTTCGTGTACATCGACGCCGACCGGCGCGTGTTCGTCTTCGACCAGGTCACGCAGCAGCTGGCCCAACTCGATCGCGACGGACACCTTATCTACGCATGGGGCGGGCTTGGCTCATGGCCGGGTGCGCTCTTCGGCGTGCACGGCATCAGCGTGGACCAGGAACAGAACCTGTATCTCGCGGCCGTCGGGCGCGGCGGCGTGCAGAAGTTCCGCCCGAGGCAAGGCGCGAATCCGGCCTACCTGGTCGGCAAGAACGTGTACTCTGCCTGGAAGTAACCAGCCTTGCCGCGGCGGGTCTAAAAGACCCGCCGCTACATAGCCTCGCCCTCCAAGATCCTCTACAATCTGCGCCACCACCGTCGCTTGGACGCTGAAGGGCGCGGCAGGTTCACTTCTATGTCGCCATAGCAACCAAGAACGCCACACGTCGCCGACACCAGGCGCATGACACTCGTCGCAACGAATCCCGCCGGCCGCGTGTCGACGCGGAAGGCAAGCGCACTGCTCCGGTAACTTCGTCAACGCAAATTCGTCAAGGAGGCACAGGTATGGTGAGTGCTGTCTCCAGGCCGCTCGGATACGCAAGGCACTGTGCCCTCATGCTGTCCATAGTGCTCGCGCCGGCGTGGGCGTCGGCGCAGTCAATTCGGCCCTCCATCACCGGCGTCGTGACCGACTCCTCCGGCGCAGTGCTGCCGGGCGTGACCGTGGAGGTTGCCAGCCCGGTATTGATCGAGCGGGCGCGGTCGGCGGTAACCGACGGACGCGGCTCGTACCGCATCATCGAACTCGAGACCGGAACATACGTCGTGACGTTCACGCTGCCTGGCTTCAACACTGTTCGACGTGACGGTATCGTCCTCTCGGGCTCGATGACGTCGACGCTCAACGTGGAACTGCAGATCGGCACACTCGGCGAGACGATCATCGTCAGCGGCGAAAGCCCGACTGTCGACGTTCAGAACGCTCGGCAATCGCAAGTGGTCGAGAACACCGTCGTCACGGATATGCCGGTCTCACGAACGGCCACTGACATGGCGGCGCTGCTCGTGCCGGCCATGAACACCGGGCTCTCAGCATACGGAGCGCAGGGGACGACCGGCCCAGAGACGGGCCGCCTGCAGGTCGATGGCGTCGGCGTGGGATCGGGCACCTCGGGCACGTCGCAATATCGGCCGGACGTCATTCAGGCGACTGAGCTGGTGATCTCGAGCTTCGGCAACATGGGCGAAGTCGAAGTTGGATCGCCGATCGTCAATATCATTCCGCGCACGGGTGGCAATACATTCAGCGGCACCTTCTACGCCGACGGGGCGAACGGCGCGATGTCCAGTGACAATACGAAAGCGCTCGTCGAGGCCGGGCTGCTGCGCGCCCCCAACGAGCTGATTCATACCTCCCAGCTGAACATCGGCTTCGGCGGGCCTATCGTGCGTGATCGCCTGTGGTTCTTCGCCAACGCCCGGCATCAGACCGACGATTCCTACGTCACCAACCTCTGGGTGAACAAGAATGTCGGCAACCCGAATGCCTGGACGTACGAACCAGACACGAATCAACCCGCCACCAACAAGAACTGGTACGCCAACGGCGCTGTGCGACTGACGTGGCAAATCGGCACGCGCCACAAGCTCAATCTGTTCTGGGACGAGCAGCGCAAATGCGAGCGCTGCGGACCGACGGACACGAACAGCTCGACGATCTCGCCGGAGGCGTCGGTGCCTGGCTACATCCCAGGTATGAGCCAGTACTGGCGCGTTCAGCAGATCAACTGGACGGCGCCGATGACCAATAAGCTGCTCCTCGAGGCGGGCATCGGATATCCGAACAGCCTTTACGGCGAACCGCCGACCGCGGAGGGGCGCGAGCTCACGCAGATCAACGAACAGGCAGGCATCATTCCCGGACTGACGTACCGCGCGACGATGTTCAGCCGCAATCGTGGCGGCCTGGTTCGCTGGCTCGGCTCGGCGTCGTACATTACCGGCGCGCATCACCTCAAATTCGGCTTCGACGGCGAACGCTTCAACCAGGTTCGCGAACTGTCCACGCAGAAAGACGGGCTCTTTCAGTTTCGTTTCAACAACGGCGTGCCCAATCGGCTCACCATGGGCTACAACAACTGGCGTTACGCGCTGGTGGTGCCGCAGCAGGCCGTGTATGCGCAGGACAGTTCGACGTTCGGCCGTCTGACCGTGCATGGCGCGTTGCGGCTCGATTACGTTCACAGCTACGCACCCGAACAACCGCTCTACGCGCAGTCATTCGTGCCGGAGACGATCATCTTCCCGGAGACCGAGGTCGTGAAGGGTTTTCTCGATCTGAGTCCAAGGATGGGCATGGCCTACGACCTGCGCGGTGACGGCAAGACGTCGGTGAAGGTCAGCCTCGGACGCTATCTCGCGGCGGTGAACGCCGACGGCATCTATGCGTCCACCGCGCCGGTCGCGATGATCGGCGGCGGTGGCGCGCGAACCGCGCCACAGACGACGAGGACATGGACGGATCGCGATCGCGACTTCGTGCCCGACTGCGACCTGACGAACAAGGCCACCAATGGCGAGTGCGGCCCCTGGGCGACGCAAAATTTTGGCGAGTTCCTCACCAGCACAGTCGACCCGCGGCTCACCGGCCGCGACGGCATGTGGTACCGTCGCCCGTACGACTGGGCACTCGGCGTTTCGATCCAGCAGGAGGTGCGACCCCGTGTGCTCGTCGATTTCGCCTACAACCGTCGCTGGTGGGGGAATACGTCGATTGTCGACAACCAGTTGATCACCAATGCCGACTTCGATCCGTATAGCATCACGGCGCCGTCCGATCCGCGTCTGCCCGATGGCGGCGGCTATGTCGTCGGCGATCAATGGGACATCAAGCCCGCGAAGTTCGGCGCAACGTCGAACTTCGAGGTGCCGGCAAGCGATTTCGGGCAGTACGTGCGCTACTTCGATGCCTTTGATGTCAACGCGCGCGGCGAGGTGCACGGTGTGACGATGCGCGTCGCGACGAGCACGGGCCGGCAGGTGACCGACAACTGCGAGCTGACGATCGACAACCCGAGCCAGCGGAACTGCCGTGTGGCATTGCCGTTCCAGATGGCGGCCAGCGCAATGGTCGCGTACACGATTCCCAAGATTCGAGTGTTGGCGAGCGGCGTGTTTCACACCAATCCCGGGTCGCAGATTTCAGCGAACTACGTCGTCTCGTCGGCTGTCGTGGCGCAGACGCTGGGGCGTCCGCTTGCCGGTGGCACTGCCAACGTGACGATCAACGTCCTCGATCCCGGGCAGATGTATCGCGACCGGATCAACCTGTTCGACCTTCGCGTCGCCAAGCTGGTGGATCTCGGCAAGCGGAGGCTCAACTTCGGCCTCGACGTATTCAACCTGTTCAACTCCGACGTGGTGCTGAACTCGAACAACACGTATGGATCCTCGTGGCTGACGCCGACGCAGGTGCAGACGGCGCGCCAGCTGCAGGGCAGCGTGCGTCTGGATTTCTGAGGCTTGCGCACGGATCATTCGAGTGATGACGACGCACCGAGGCACAGAGACACCGGGAAAGAATTTCAAGAGAGGCGAGGGAGGCGATCGATGGCTCGACTGAAAACGGCGTGGTTCGTGCTCATCGTGGTGTGCCTGATCGGGGCCGCGCGTTCGACGATCGTCGACGGACAGGGACGCGGCAACCGCGTCGCCGTCTACGAAGGCGCGCTGCTCATCACCGGCGATGGCACTGCGCCGATCGAGAACTCGGCGTTCCTGGTGGAGAACGACACGTTCACCCGGGTGGGTCGAAAAGGGGAAATCCAGGTGCCTGCGGGCGCCGCGCACGTCGACCTGACCGGCAAGTTCGTGATGCCGACGAAAGTCGATCTGCACGGTCACATCGGCTTTCAGCACGATTGGGACGGCACGATGGCGAAGGAGTACTTCACCCGTGAGAACCTGATCGATCACCTCGAGCGCCTCGCTTACTACGGCATCAGCGCGACGATCGGCATCGGCGACCTGGTCGATCGATCGGATCTGCACGGCGGCCGCACGGGATGGGGCGACGTGCCGTTGAAGATGCGCAACGAGATCGTGCCGGGCGCCGCCCTGTTCAAGACCGCCGGGCCCGGCATTGCGTGGCCGGGCGGCGGCGCCAACGGTCACCCGTCGCGAACCGACGTGCCTTACCCGGTGACGACGGTTGAAGAAGCACGCGAGGCGACGCGCGACAACCTGAAGATGAAGCCCGAGTTCATCAAGATCTGGGTCGACGATCGCAACGGAAGGTCGAAGAAGCTGGAGCCGCCCCTCTATCTCGCGATCATCGAGGAGGCGCACAAAGCAAACGTTCCAGTGGCCGCGCACAACATCACGCTCGCGGACGCGAAGCTGATGATGAAGGCCGGAGTTGAAGGATGGCTGCATCCGCCAGTACGCGGGGGCGAGTTCCCGGACGAGGAGTTCCTCGCGATGATCAAAGAGCGAATCGCGAAAAAGGACCGGCCGAACATGTGGTTCAACCCGCAGGCCGGGACGGCCGCGTCGAGCCGGGAAGACTGGGACGATCCGCTGCTGCGCGACACGATCTCGCCGCAGCAGATCCAGGCGCAGGTCGGTGAACAGCTGGCGCGGATGACGCCGGAATCCGTCGAACGTGCACGTCGCACGCTGCGCGAAGCCGGGGAGAAAAGCCATCTGAAATTGCGTGCGGCGGGGATGAAGATCGTGCTGGGCGGCGATACGGGGCAGACCCGGTTCTTCATCGGCTGGAGTCAGCAGCTCGAATTCGAGAACTGGGTACGCATGGGGCTGACGCCGTCAGAAGCGATCGTCGCCGCCACGCGCGACTCGGCTATCGCGGGTCACTTCAACACCGGGATGGTGGCCGCCGGCAAATACGCCGACTTCATCGTCCTCGACGCAAACCCGCTGACGAACATCGCCAATTCGCGGAAGATCAACAAGGTGTTCCTGCGCGGAGCGGAAGTCGATCGTGCGGCGCTGAAGGCAAAGTGGCAGGCCAGGTGGAAGACCGGATCGGCCACAAACTAATCAAGGGCTTCGCCCCTTCTTCGAACGTCAACGCCCAATCTCCAACTCCCATCAGTGCTCTTTGGAAGTTGGAAATTGGAGGTTGGAAGTTGGGAGTTGACGGCGATAGCTCTAGGTCGTGCCCAGCACGCTCGCAGTCAAGAGTGTGAGATCGTCAGGCTGCGGTCGGCCCGCCAGTCGCCGATGAACGTCGGCGAGAATCGTGTCGAGCAGTGGCGCTCCGCCCTCGGACGCACGGTCGATGATGCGCGTGAACCCCTTTTCCGATTTCCCGTTATCGTCGGCCAAGGCGTCCGAGATACCGTCCGTATACAGCAGAAGATGATCGCCCTCGTGTATTGGCACGACGGGCGATTCCCAGGTTGACTCCATCAGCGCCGGTGAGACCAGGGGACCAGTGCTGTGGAGCCATCGCGGTTCGCGTGTTCTCCCCCATAGAGCGACGGGCGGATGGCCGGCGTTCACATACCGCAACTGGCGTTCTTCCGGAGATATCAGTGCGGCAACCATCGTGACGAATCGGTCCGGGCTGAAGGCTGCGAGCCCCATCGAGACGCGCTGCACGACGGCGGCGGGCTCGAATCCATCGACGTGCGACGCATGGAACGCGCTCTTCACGATGCCGGTGAGCATCGCCGCCGAGACGCCGTGCCCGGAAACATCAGCAATGAGCAGTGCGGTTCGCCCGGTGCTGGCCGCATAGTCGTACAGGTCGCCGCCAAGTGCCGAAGACGGCGTGTAACGGCAACAGACCGCGACACCATTGACGACCGTTTCCCGATCGGGCAACAGGCTCTGCTGAAAGGCGCGCGCCTCCGCCATCTCCGTTTCCAGCCGCTCGAGGTTCAGGCGATGCTCCTCGCGACGCCAGCGCAGTTCGAGACATCGGTCCACGAGCGTCCTGAGGACTTCGCGATCGAACGGCTTTTGAATGAAGTAGAAGGCGGGGCTTCTGATCGCCCGGACCAGCTTGTCGTCGAGATCATCGACACTGCCGGTCATCAGGATGACGTCGATCCCCGGGAAGCGGGCTTTCAGCTGCGCCATCAGCTCGAAGCCGTCCAGATCGGGCATCCGGATGTCGACGATCGCAAGCTCCGGATGAAAATCGCCGGCCATCGACAGCGCCTCGCGCGACAGACGCGTGCCGACGACGTGATGGTCTTTGCTCAACACGCGATCGACGGCACGCAGCATGCCGGGTTCGTCGTCCACGACCAAGATGCGCGCCGATTTCATGATTGCTGCACGTGGGGCTGCAGCGCCGCCTGTGGAATGCGCACGTCGACCCGCGTGCCCTTGCCGGCCTCGCTCTGAATCGTCATCGTGCCGTCGACTTCCCACAGGACCGAGCGACAGATCGACAAGCCGATGCCGTTGCCGTGCGGCTTGGTCGTGAAGAATGGCTCGAGGATTCGTGGCAGATGCTCCCGGGAAATCCCGCCCCCGGTATCGGCGATGGCGATTTCCACAGCGCGATCGACGGACCGCACCGTCACCGTGATGCGGCCACCATGCGGCGTGGCTTCCCGTGCGTTGGTGAGCAGATTGAGAAAGACCTGTTCGAGGTCGCTTTGGCTGCAGCCGACAGGCGGGATGTCATCGGGAATGTCGATGAGCAACTCGATGGCGCTGCGGCTCATGCCGTATCGCAGGATGGCCGAGGCTGTCTCGATCGCGCGCCGGACGTGGCCGTCGCGGCTTTGCCGCGACGCGTTGCGCGCGAATGTCAGCATGCCGCCGAAAATCCGGCGGCAGACCTGAAGCGACTTCTGCACCTGGTCGAGGTCCTCGGCAAACACCGCCGGCGTAAATGTCCCGTTGCGGAGATCGACCTGCATCTCCTGGATCAGCGGCAGCATCGATCCAAGTGCGTTGTTCACGTCGTGCGACACGCTGCGGGCCAGGTCCGCCATTGCATGCTTCCGCTCCGCGGTCACGACGCGGGCGCGCAGCGACTCCGTACGGTGGAGGTTCTGGATGGCGACCGCCGCCTGCGCCCGGAAATGCTCGACCAATTCAGCATCAAACGGCTTGAGCTGCTCAGGGTAGCGGGCAGCGATCTTCAGCACGCCGACGAGGCTGTCTCGCGTGGCCAGCGGCGCGCACAGCATCGACGCCTCGCGATTGCTTTCGCCATCGGCCGCGTCGCCGCTGTTGTAATCCAGCAGCGCGGCAAGACCGTCCGCTGGCTGACCTCGCCACTCTCTCCAGCGGTCGCCATGACGGTCGAAGCCATACACTCGCGCCGACTGCAGGAGTGCCGCCGCTTCTTCGCTGATCGGAATACGCAACCCGATCCGCTCGCTCTTGGCCTTCGTCCACGCGATTTGTTCCGCGACGACTCGCAGCACCGGCTCGTTTTCTTCACGGATGAGGAGCGCGGACGAATGATCGTAGAGCGTCAACGAGCGGATGCCGTCCAGGATCTGGTAGAAGAGATCTTTGGGATGGATTTGCTCCATCATCTTCCGGTCGATGCGATCGCGTACGCCGAGGAGCCGGTCGCGGTCGATTCGGTGAACGGTGGCTGACAGCGCTGCGGTTACGCGTGCGATGAGGTGTCGATCGTCTCGATCGAACGAATGCCCTGGGCGCACGACGGCGAAGGCCCCCCATGCGCCGCCGCGTCGTCGAACCGATCCGATCAACATGTCCCGCTGGGTTGGCCAACGTGTGTGGCGGATGAAGCGAGTCAGCACGTCGAGATCCCAGCCCGCCTGCTGTGGCAGCGTGAAGAGAAGATCGGCTTGCTGGCGCCCAGGGTGGAGCGTGGCCACGCAGCCATGAGCGGCCTGAAAGAAGTCGCGCGTGTCGCGAAGGGCATGACGGAGGGCTTTTTGCGAGTCGCGGACATCTTTCAGATGTGCCGTCAGGTCATCGATGAATTTGAGCGCGGCGAGTTCCCTTTGCACCTGTCACCTGCCGCATGAGGATCATGCTCGAAGCGTCGGGCGGTCAAGTAATTGTGCACGCGCCAGCCGCTGGTCGGTGTTTGATGGCTCGGTGTGGATCCGAATTGCCGATTCGCCGAAGATCAACAGGGTATTCCTCCCGGGGGCTCGAAGTCGATCGTGCGGCGCTCGGGAACTGAGGGGTTCCGGAGCCGCAGGAGACACAACATGGCTAATGCTGTCGAAGAGTACGCCGACTGGCTGGCCCGATATCGTCGCGCATGGATCGACCGAGACGCCGACGCCGCAAGCCGATTGTTCACGGAGGACGCGATATATCGCGAGCAGCCGTTTCAGGCGCCGTTCGTCGGTCGCGCGGCTATTCGGGACTACTGGAGCAAGGTCACGGCGTCCCAGACCAGCGTCGAGCTTCGTTACGGCCGATCGATTGTCGACGGTCGTCGCCTGGCTGTGGAATGGTGGGCGAACCTGCAGACCAACGATGGTCCGCTAACCTTAGCGGGTGAGTTCCTGCTGCGCTTTGCCGAGACGGGGGAGTGTCGTGAGCTGCGCGAATACTGGGTCCTTACCCAGGGACGCGTTGAACCTCCGTCCGGATGGGGCGACTAGCACGTCTACTCTGCAAGACCGTGGCGTCGTTGCGGCTGTGGAAGTCGGTATCAGACCGATGAGACTGCCATCGGTTCGACCGACGTTCGGTGCGAACGGGCCGGTGCGCCGAGCCATTGGTAGGCGGCTCCGGCCAAAGCCGCACCGACGATCGGTGCTACCCAGAAGAGCCAGAGCTGTGAGAGCGCCCAGCCGCCGACGATGACCGCCGTCCCTGTGCTTCTGGCCGGGTTGACCGACGTCTGGGTGACCGGAA
>Ga0075433_10003413_pt1 | contig 12269 bp, 8 predicted proteins | sample RhiMethybrSRZTD2_FD_75299 | JGI IMG/M metagenome (GOLD analysis project Ga0075433, IMG submission 75299) | Populus rhizosphere microbial communities from Tennessee, USA - Rhizosphere MetaG P. TD hybrid SRZTD2 | ecosystem: Host-associated > Plants > Roots > Rhizosphere > Soil | place: USA... | reverse complement strand
CGCCGCCGGAGTTCAAAACAATCCCGTTGTTGAATGGACTGATGCCGACCGCGCCAGCGCGGCACTGAACGAGAACGGCTGCCGAGAACACGCCAGGCGGTCTGTGGTCCGCAATCAATCGCGACGTCGTGTGCACGGACTCGCGCAGCCCATGGCTCGAGCTCCCGCCGGTGCCGTTCGGCCGTTGCATTCGCGACGGCCACGGGATTACTTGCGGACAACATGAGACTGTCGGTCAAGGAAGGCGCCAATGCCAGCGCCAACAGCCGCACCTACCAGAGCAACCACGATCATCATATTGAACGAGCTCTGCGCGGCTGGCACGAGGAGTTGATCCAGCCCCGACAAATTCGCGCCGCGAGTCAGCACCGTTCCGAGTGGGAGCTGGCCGACCAGGAATACTGACGGTCTCAATACGAACCCAACCATCCCACCGAGAACAAACCCAACGATAACCACTGGAATGGTCAGGGCTCTTCGAGGCAATGGCATTGAGTCAGCGGTTTGTCGTTCCCGAGCAACCGCCGTGATCGTGTCAAGGAGTTCAGACGCGGTCGACGAACCTGTTGAAAGACCGTATGACGGCCGAACCGTTTCGCTCGATGGCTGTGTTACAACTCTCGGAGCTAGTGCCGCTCCGCAACTGCCACAAAAGGCGTTGGTGTCGCCATGCCTACTGCCGCAATTTGGACAGAACATGAGATCAGTCTCCGGTCCAGTGAGGACGCCACAGCCACATGAAGTAACTACCCTATACGGCTTCTGCCATGTCAGCGCAACGCGGTCTCAGGATGCAAGTCGGCATCCCTGGCATGAATCGCTGTCAACGCTTGCTGAAAGTCTGCCCCTGTCTTGTCGGCCGTCAAGATCGCAAACGTGATGTAGTTTTCCACGGCGATGTCCTGGTCGGTGGCCCGCTTTGCCAATTCGAGGTAGCTTTGCGCCACATTTCGAATCGCTGCGGATGCCTGCGTCTTCGCTTGAGTCGTGACTTGTTCTGCCATCTCGGATAGTCTCGTCGCCCTTGGAACATTGGGGCATTCGACGTTAGGCGGAATCTGTCCACGCTGGGACGTGGTCAAGCCGGACACGAGGCCCTGTACCAATCCCCTCCAGCCTGAACCTGAACCGGCGGTCGTACTTTCAGCAGTATCTGTGTTCCGTCCCCAATCGTTATCCCGAACACCGCGCCTGGCCAAACAGGAATCGTTCAGCGTAGCAGCGGCTTCTCCGACTGACCGTGTGCCTCTGAGGATGCTGTCGTCAATCTGGAGCGTGAGCCGCATCTGACCGGTGGCTGTAAAAGGCTGCTCTTCGTACGAGTAATCCCTGTAGATAAACGGCTGCTCGCGTGCAAGGCGATTCTGTATCTGATCGCGATTGTTCCTCGCATTCGCGCAAGCCGTTTCCGTATAACTCCTGCGGCACTGGTCGTACTCTTGACTGGCCTGCTCCGCGGCGTCCTTGAGTTGCTTGTAAGTGGGGTTTTCGAACTCGAGTTTGGAAGACACTTGACGCCGTTGACTCGTCACATTGAAGGTGCATGCAGCAATCTGCCCTGAAATGATCGCTTGATTTGTTCCCGTCGCGATACCACTTCTCATCTGGCGCAGGATGCCTTGCGCTTGATCCCTCGCCAACAACTGAACGTTCACAGCCTCTCCGCCGATTAACGCAGACTCAACAGCTCCAGCCACTTGCTGGGCGGCCTCGGCGCAGTCGTTGCTGATGCTGCTGATGACCACTCCCGCTTGAATCTGTGCCTTCTGTTGAACGGGCTCTCTTACTTGCCCTGTCAAATCGTCAAGGTCACTTCGATCGGGTCGATACATTCTGGCCGCATTCAGGTTGAGCAGCGCCGTCGCAAACAGTTTGCGCGTTATCGCCTTTCTTGCCTGAGCAACGTGATAGTCCGCCAGCGCGGCATTGACGTCGGCCAGGAGCTTGTTTTTTTCATCGGCTTGGCACAAATCAACCGCCTGCATGAGTTTCTTCCGGGCATCTAGGAACGCACGCTTTTCTGAAGTCGTTTGGATTCCGCGGACTTTGTAAATGGATGAACCGGAGGCGTTCGCCGAGCCGCGCTGCGTGCCCGGTCTGGGCGATGCCGTTGTCCCCGGTGACACGCTTCGAGCGCCGGGCGCAGCGACCGTGACGGTCGCAAGAGCCCGAGCTTGCGCGAGCAACTGTGTACCGAGCTCGCAGTTCGCCTCGGTCAACTCCGCTGAAATCCTCTCGTCGTTGCCGTTTTCCTTGCCTGCCTTGACCAAAACGTCCCTGGCGCTGCCTGGGTCATTGGCGGTCCGGAATCGTCTCGCCTCGATCAGTGCGATGACAATGAGCATTTCACGCCGCCCCCGACGTGCCTGGTCCGAGTTTGGTACGAGAGCGAGCGACTTTTCGAACTCCTGCAGCGCTCGGCGAAATGGGGTGTCGCTGCCCGATTCGTACGTTACTTTGGCGCCTCGCAGCGCGGCGTTTGCCGCGGCAAGATGTGAGTCATGGCTGTTTGTCACTGTTGCGGCATAGGCCTCACCAAAGTCCTTCAGAGACGGATCCTTGACGTACTTCGTGATTGGCTCCCAGGCTGCCAGCGCATCGTCCCACTTCTGGTCGCCCATGAGCTGCATACCAGTGCGAATGCGGTCCCTCACGTCCTGTTCTTCCTTCCGGATCGCGGCGAGTCGATCACTCGCAGGACCACTGCCACTCGACATTGCCATGAGCTTCTGCCCGTGATCCTTCGCTTCGTCGATGGCCTGGAAGGAACCGGCTCGAAAGCGTTCCATGGCGCGATCGATGCAGCCAGTTGTAGATTGCGCGAGACCGTCGCCGGCTTGTTTCACCTTGTAACTTGACGCCTTTCCGAGGAAAAACGTCCAACTGCCCACGCTCTTTTCTTGATTCGCGTGCCGAAAAAGAGCCTCGGCCTCTGTCAGAGAAGGCGTCAGAACGAACACCTTCCAGATCGACTTAACAGGGATCGCTTGTCTCTGCTTTGTACGTCCATCTCGCGTTTCTCCGTCGAGAATCATCTCCATGTATTGGGAGAGCGATATCTGCGCATTGCGGGCCGGCTCTACATCGGGCACTGCAGGTATCTGCTGGCCGTCGCCTGCGGTGACATATATCAGGCCATCCTTCGTCTCCAGCTGAACGAGTTCTTTCAACTTGAGTTTTTTCATCTTGTTGAACTCGTCGCGAGTGATAGACGCACGCGCCGAAGTAAGACCCAGCGCCAGTCGGACTTCGTCTTGCCGTTGAATCTTGTAATCGAATACCGTCAGAAGCTTCGGATCGCCGCCTGGTGCGCACATGTCGCTTGCGGCTTCAGGACGGAGGAGCACAAGAGCCCTGTCCTGAGCATAAGTGGCGTTGACAAGCGACGGAAAGACAACCGCGAACACGAGCGAGCTGCGCTTGATCCACATCGGCGTCACCCTTCACTTCTTTTTTGCGGGCGCCTGGGTCTGGTACTGCAGCAGGACCCCCACTGGCTGATGCAGGCTTACTGGTTTCACTCTGAAGCGAATACGCATGAACCCGTTTGCGGTGCTCGGGTTCTCGACGATTCCCAGAAATTCGCAGTTTCGGCATTCGGGAGTGATGGTAATTGGCGCGCCCGGAAAACCGCCCTGGACCGAGGTAATCTGCCAGACGCCTTCGACGGTCTCGAGGTCTGTTTCGACAGTACCAGAGGGAGCACCTCGGCTGGACGAAGAGGACTCCAGCCACACTTCAATGTTCGACCCAATAGAAAGTGCGCGACGCATCGCACCATTCGCGACGGAAGCCTCCGGCCGCTTCAATTTGAGGACGATGTCCTTGTAGGCCTCCAATCCACGGCTGTTGCGCGCGGTGACCGTTACAGTCACAGAAGACACCTGTTGTGCGGCGGCAGGTCCGAGTTTCAAAGTCGCAATCGTCTCTCGCCCCTCGATGCTGCCGGCTGTCGTCGTCCACGCAAACTTGAGTAGATCGGCATTCAGATCAGACGCCGATACTCGCAACGTTATGGGTTGGTTTGGTTCGACTTCTTGCCGATCTGCTGACAAATCGATGATCTGAGGCTTTCGGGCGGCAGCCTCCGGCCGCGTTTGGTGGTCACCACCGGGGTTCGTGGGTCCCTGGACCGTACCAAAATCGGTCCCGTGCTGAGGCTGCAGCCTGATTTCGATCGGATCCTCTTGTCCTGCGACGACGGCGATTGTCTGCTGGACGTCGGCGTAGTGGTCCTTGTGAACGGCGAGTACGTGACGTCCGGCTGCGACGCTGGAGAGAATCAACGAGCCGTCATTATTCGCTGTGCCGACAGCGACGCCGTCCAGTTGCACCGTGCTCCCAGCAACAGTGCGAATTGTCAGGCCGCCCTCACTAGCCAATTCCTGCGGGCGGGTCTGGGTAGCCTCTCCGGAGTTAGGCAACGGTTCGATGTGTGGAGGTGGTGGCGGCGCCACAGTGGGTCCTTGGGGCTTGGCCGGCGTCTGCTGCGCCGGCGTGACCACGGCCGAAACCGTGGCCGGCGGCGGATCCGGCGCCGTCCTCGCATCAGTCGGCGGACCACTCTTTCGCGAGGTCACGAACAAGCCGACCGCAGCGCTCGCGACTATCATGACTGCCGCGGCTCCCAGGAGCAGACTCGCCGGATGCTTGCGCGGCTGTACATCGTGTTCCGCACCGGCTAAAACGCCATCCGTCGGGGACGTCAGGGAATCTGCGGTCCGCGTCGACCACGGCGTCTGCATCAGAATGGTCGATGCAGGCGCGGCCGCGGTCGTCGTGCCGCCCGCGGCTAAACTTGCGGAAGTGGTCATCGTCCCGTTGGCCGCGGCGCTGAACTCGGCGGCCAGTGCCGCCGCAGTTTGCTGGCGCGCCTCACGTCGCTTCTCCAGCGCGCGCATCACAACGGCCTCGACCGCCGGCGGCACGCTGACGTTCAGGATTCGAAGCGACGCCGGGACCGTGTTGACGTGTTGCACGACGACAGCCATCGCCGTAGGGGAATTGAAGGGCACGACGCCAGACAGCATTTCGTACAGGACAATTCCGAGGCTGTAAATGTCCGAACGGCCGTCCAATTCCTCGCCCAAGCATTGTTCCGGAGACATGTAGTGCGGCGTTCCCATGACGCTGCCGGTCTGCGTCAGGTTTCCCACGGTCGTCATATCCCGTAATCGCGCGATCCCGAAGTCCAGGACCTTCACACGCGGTCCTGTCTCTGTCATAAACACAATGATGTTGTCTGGTTTGATATCGCGATGAACGACCTGCTGCCGGTGGGCGTCGTCCAGCGCGGCACATACTTGGATAATGATCTCTGCGGCCGCGGAGGGCAGCAGCGGCCCGTGCTCCTTCAATAAATGCCGCAAACTCTCTCCATCGACGAGCTCCATCACAAGATAGACCATACCGTCATTGGAGACGCCGAAATCATAGATGCTAACCGCGTTGGGATGCTTCAGCCGTGCGGCAGCCTGAGCCTCACGGCGGAAGCGCTCGGGAGCTTGGCGGTCATGCAGTTGATCCTGGTGCAGGATCTTGACGGCCACGCTATCGCCGATTAGCAAGCGTGTGGCTCGGTAGACGGTTGCCATTCCTCCGGCGCCGATTGTTGAATCAATCCTGTACTTGTCTTCCAGTGTGATTCCAATACGTGGGTCTGGCGCCGCATCTGTTGCGGTAATAGTCCCCGCCTGATCGGCGCCACATCTCGTACAGAAGTGGCTTCCCACGGTGATTTCGGCGCTACAATTCCTGCACTTCATAGTCGTGCTCACAAACTGTCCTTTGCACGAAGCGCCCATGCGGCCAGCGAGAGACAGAGTCCCACCGCCAGAACCAGCACGGCCCAATCCATCCACACCCGCGACAGGTACGCGTCACTGACCGCCCCTTCGCTGGAGCCAGACTTCACTTTCTCGTACTCCGCAACAAACATCTGCGCGGCGAGCTTCTCGCGGGCCTCGCGATCTCTCTGACCGACTCCATGAACGAGTGCGTCGACGGCCCACCGGGCTATCATCAGGTCGGCTGCGTATGCTCCAACACCGAGACCGGCAATTCTCGAGATCGGATCCGTGGGCACACTCGTCCGAGAGCCGCCGGCCGACGCTGTCTTCGTCGCCTCAAAGGCGTCGTATTCACGGCTGCTGACTGGCGCTCCCGTCCGCCCATTGAAATAAACATTGTCAATAGGTTTCAAAAACCCACTCAGAAGGAGCTGCGGGATCAGCAGTAACGGCAGCACGCTCATCGCCTTCTCGGTCGAGCTGACGAAAGACGAAAAGAGGAGCCCTAGACCAATGCCGCCGAATGCCGTCAGGCAAAGTGTTGGCAGCAGAGTATCGAGGTCTTCTAACCGAAGACGATGAAGGAGAACTAGAATCCCCGCAAACAGAGCGCACTGGACGATGGCGATGAGCGCGAGCACCGCGAACTTAGAGAAGAGGTACGACGGTATCTTGAGGTTTACCAGACGTTCACGTTGGTAGATCGAGGCCTCGGCAACGACTTCTCGAATCGCATTGTTCGCGCCGAACCAAATCGCAATGACGGCTGCGATGAACAGCGTCTTCGCATCGTTGACGGTATCACCGGCAATCAATGCCAGAATCAGGGCGATCATAGGGGCCTGCACGATCAGCAACAGGGTGTTGCGCCGGTCCTTCAGCTTTATCTCAAGATAACGACGCGTCAGAATCAGCCACTGTCGGATACCTGCACGCGACCGTGGGGTTCTGGAGTAGGTATTCATACCGCCAGCAAATTTCTGGACGGCACTGATGATCTGCTGCGACTCGGTCAGCCGTGAGGCAACGAACGCCTGGTATTGTGCAGACGCTCGGAAGTTCTTGCTGACTTCTTCGGGATCTTTAGCAGCGACCTCTCGGTAGATATGACCTGGCTCGCGACAACCAAAGAAACGTAACGCTTCCTGGGGTGGGCCAAAAAACGCCAATCGGCCGCCTTTCGTCAGCAAGGCCACGTTATGCATCTGGTCGAATTGTTCGAACTTGTGAGTAACCATCACGACAATGCGACCTTCGTTGGCCAACCGCCTGAAAAGGAGCATGAGGTTCTCAGACGTCTCAGGATCCAGTGGTGATGTCGGCTCGTCGAGAAAAAGGAAGTTGGGTTTCGTTAGCAGCTCCAAGGCGAGGCTCAGCCGCTTCTGCTGACCGCCCGAAAGCTGTTGGAATGTCGATTGCCGGTGCTCCTGGAGTCCAACTACCTTAATCACGTCGTCGATGATCACGCGCAGCGCGTCTCGAGTTGTGCGCGCTGGTAGTCTCAATTGCGCCGCGTACTGAAGGGTCCGCTCGACCGTGAGGGCGTCGTGAAGTACATCCCGCTGAGGAACGTACCCGATAGAGCGCCTGACAGCATCGAAGTTCCGATACAAGTCGAGATCGTCGACGAAGACTGCGCCTTCGGTGGCTGGGCGAAGACCGTTTAAGGCGTCCATCAGGGTGGACTTGCCACAGCCGGAGGGACCCATTAGGCCGATAAATTCTCTTGGAAAAATGGCAAAGGAGATGTCTCTCAGAATCTTCCTGCCCGCCAGGTCCTGGCCGATACCGGCCGCGATTAAACGGCTGGAGCCCAAGTCATGTTTCGCGATTCGTCGGCCATCGACGCGCAACAAAAAACCGCCGATGAAGACGAGATCCTTGGCGCCCAGCGCCCGCGGAGCGTGAACGGGTTGACCGTTGACGTATGTTCCATTGGTGCTTGAAGAATCTGCGATTACAGGTGCCGCGGAGTCGAATCGGATCGTCGCGTGATGGCGCGACACAGCGGGTGAATCGAGCACAATGTCGTTGTCTGGCGCGCGACCAATGCGCTGGACCGGACCCGCAACTGGCGTTGAAGACTGGGACCCGCTGTCTACAATCACTGATGACGCCGATGGCATGATCGGCGCCCGCGATGCCGTTTCGGCAGCGGCACGAAGCCGGGACTTGATCTCATCGACAGAGAAGCGTTCCGGCGTATTTGAAGCGATCGAACCAGAGCCACTGGCCGGCGCTGCCATCCTATGCGAGGTCGTCTGGCAACGGAAACGGAAGCTGATCATCCCCGCTCGGCCGAAGCCAACGCAATCGCCATCGGACAGCTCACGGCTCTTGATTCGTTCCCCATTCACGAACGTGCCCTGCTTCGAATCCAAGTCGGTGATCGTTACCTGGCCTCGTTCGTCGGATTCAAATAGCGCATGCTTTCGTGATATCAGGGCGTGATCCAGCACGATGTCGCACATGCTGCCATCGCGTCCCACAGTCACGACTCTGTTTTTCAGGATCACTTCGCGACCCTCAAGGATGCCGACAAGGCCGACCAGTTGAGGAAGTCTCGAATCGCCTGACTTGTCGGAAAGATGGATCGCCATAAGCTGCGTCGATCAAATTTCAGTCGATGGTGAATCCGTCCGCGATAGCGATCAATGGCCAAAGAGGGTGCCAGTGATGGCACCGATTACCGTGCCGAACCGCAATCAGTAAGACACCGGGTAGCGGACGACGATTTGCGACCTTGGACTACGACCGAGGTAATGGAACCACGAACAAACGTTGTTCGCCGAAAAGCGAAATGCGTACCTGCATATCGCTCGCGAAAACGCCAATAGCAATTGCGTTCTGGGAGCTGAGGGGACGCATGCTAAACCCAACCATTGCAGTTGTAAATAGCTCACTCGATATGCAGATTGGCTTTTGATTGGGCGGCTAACGGTGGCACGATAAATCGCCTCAGCGCCCTCGAAGCATCACTTAGTGTCCTGAATTGCGGTCACTGACTGACCGGCTCGAAGGGGCGAATAGATCGCGACTAATTCGTACCGATGATCTCCATCCTCGTCGTGGTCTCGGTTGACGATCCGAACCGGCCTTCAATCGCGCTCAGCGCTGAAGCTTGACGTGCCGCGCGGTACGATGCCCAGCGCTCGACCCGTTGGTGGACGCCTCGCGGATGGCACCGGTGAGCTGCGATCGGCGTTTCAAGGCTTCCGATCGCACCGTCAATCACCTGCGTCTGGCCTATTCGTGCCTATCCTGGGCACGTTAGAAAAATAGGACATGCCAGCGGCTGTGCAACAAGAATTTAGCATCGCTTCAACTTACGAAGCGTTATCGATCTTGACGCGCCGTGACGCATGTTGACGTCTCCTGATGCTCTTGGAGAACATCGTAGCGTTCGTTCAAGAGTCCGGTTACTATGCCTCGTGCCCGAGCGGGATTCGGACCTGTTGAGTGGTTGGCAGGAGATTGCCGCTTTCTGTGGTTGGTCCGTCAGCACGGCGCAGCGCACGGCAAAGGAACACCACGACTTCCCGGTTAGGCGCGTCGACGTCACCGGCCGCGCGGCTGTTTACGCGTTCAAGGATGAACTTCGTGCATGGCTACGCCGACAGGGTGACGCCGAGGCGCGGGGCGATTCGCCGCAAAGACCGCCGGCCGAATACGAAGCCACCGTCGGTTCAGGAGCGTCAGCGGCGCGAACATTTTTCGGGGATCGGTGGTGGCCGACCGCAGTCGCAGCCGGGGTCGGAAGCGTCGTCGTTGCGGGGACGGTTGCCGGCTACATGTATGTTCGGCGTGCCCAAATGACGTTGACAACGGATTCGACTTCACTCCGGCAAGGGCAAACCATCAACCTCCAGGTGTTTGGCGTCATCCCGGGCAACTCGTTACTGCGATGGAGTAAGACGCCGAGCGGAATAGAAGGCGTGGCCAGAGACCAACCGATCTTGCCCGATGCTCATGGTGAGACTCACTTTTCTTTCAGCCCTGCTTGCCAAACTCCCGTCGGTGCGCATCAACTGTGGATCGCCGACGAGAAGACGAACCGCCGAAGTAACAGTGTGACCGTGAATGTACTTCCTGAGCCGAAGTGCGAGGGACCAGTACCGGATCTTGTTGCAGAACGCCTCTCGGTGAGCCCGCTGTCGGTCGTTGGCGGCGAGACCTTGAATGTGTCTTTATTGGTGCGGAATCAAGGTACCAGTTCAACGTCGGAGTGTCGTAGCCGAATTCGGTTGAGTATGTCACAGAGATCTGCCGCCAGGGACACGGTTCTACTGACTTTTACCACTCCGCCTGTGCTCGTCGGAGACTCCGTCACTCAATCGTTCGACGTGCGAATCTCGCCAAACACTCCGCCTGGACTCTACTATGTGACGGCCTACATCGACTATTTGGGCAAGTTTCTTGAACTCGAGAACGACAACAACTCGGCTGCATCAGAACAGATCGTCGTTGTCGCGGCGCGACAATGAACTCTTGTCGCGAAGTAGTACTCAACGTGCGATTGAACCTGTTGGTGGCGAAATACTAATCGACGTAACAGCGCGAAGAACTCGCCTTCTGGCGATATGGCGATATTCGCCGAATCGGCATGTCCGCGAAGGGTTTACTCAGGCACTGCGAACAAGATGCAGTCAATCTATCGACACGGCACGAGTTTCGGAGGATGCCCACAGCCGTTCGTCCTTACATCACGCCGCCATCGGTGTCTGATAGAGCCCACGACAGTGCACCTGCCATCGATACGAACTGAGATTCGCATGTGCGCGGTCAGGGTTCGGGTCCGACGTGTGCCCGTCCAGCCCGTAGGCGTGCGGTGACCATTGTCACGCTAGCCGCCGCTCGGCGAGCAGCATGGCAGGAAGGGGGAGCCTGGCTGTGCGGCGAAGAGTTAGCAAGCCGTCTCGGCGAACTGCTCCGAGAGTCCGGGAAGAACCGGAACCCTGGCGACGTTGAGGGTGACAGCGGGCCTTGTGTCGGGCACTGGCGTGCCGTCTGCCGGCACGGTTGGTTAGACATTCGCGGCGCGACCTGCTAGGCTCCGTCGGCGCCGGACGCCAGCTCGCAGCGTTCTAGAATCGACCTCCGGGGCCGAACGGACTTTTGTCCCCGCACTCCCAAACCCTGAAAACGCAGTACCCGCTCTCTGAGGTCGGGCAGAATCCTCATGGTTTCGAATGGATCCTGTTTCCGACCTCGGACGGGTCCTATCTGATTGTGAACAGGGTCAGCGGCTTGTGCTTGCTGGCTGGCAATTACGGCGTCGGCAACGACCGACACGTCTGGCAGTATCCGCTGAATGAGCTGGGGCGCAACAATCCTGACGCCTTCAAATGGGGAATCGATCAGGACGGCGATGCCTGTCGCATTGTCAATAGAGCCAGCGGTTTTGCACTGCTTCCTTGAAGTTACGGCGCCGGTGATGACAGGCTGATGTGGCAGTATCCGCTTGCTGAAAGCGGACCGAACCCGAATGCCTTCCTGTGGAAGCTGGAACCTACCGACTCCCTGATGGTTCCTGCGGCCGGGAGAGGATGCGGGAGTGAGGGCGCCAGACATTCCACGGTTGACGTCGATAACTGATACTCCGCCGACGAGATCCGAATCGTGGGTAGTGGCCGAAGTGCTCATTCCGTTCATGAACGTGAACGACGGAGCCGTCTCGTTTCAGCTGCATTCGAGTCCCTATTACATTTTGAGTCGCGAGCAGTATTGGGAACGCTCTGGCATCAACGAGTATGACGGGGCGATCAAGAACACAGCATCACTGACCGTGAAGACGGGCATCACAGAGACGTCTTCGCGCAGCATGGAGAACGAGCTGAAAATCACCATCGGGGCCGACGCCAGCTTCAGCTATGGCGCCGCCTCGGTTGCGCTGAAGACTGAAATCCAGAACACACTGAAGGTGTCCGAAAGCACGAGCCAGTCGAAGACCTTTGAAGAGCAAAAGGTCATCACGATCACCGTGCCAGACGCTCGATGCAGGGTCGTGACGTGGGTGCTCGTGGAAAGTTTCAGCCTGTGGAGGTCGGATCGGCGCTCGATGGTCGGACAAGCTTCGAAGGCCATTCTCGACGGAAGCGCCATCAGTGATATCTGGAGCGTGAAAGGGCCTCAACCGACGCAGCAGTCCCAGCTGTCCAATCTGGCCGAAGGGGTGTGAGGAACGGGCGCGCGAGGAGTCCGTCAGGCATGACGCAGACAGACTCCTGGAGGAGGAGAGGAGCGACGCGGAGTTGCGTCGCGACGCGATTCAGGTTCGCTTGGTCGTCGCCTGGTGCCCGGTGGCGGACAATCAGGCACGAGCTTCAGTCGCATCTCGGACACAACAAGCTTTCGACCGCAGTTTTCGGGCCGCGACAACGGAGCGGCCCGGTAGTAAATTCGAGGAGACACTCCACTAGTACGACTTTGTCACTTCGTAGGATTCCCAAGGGGATCCATGAGTGATCGAAATTGAGGACA
>Ga0075433_10003412_pt1 | contig 12271 bp, 7 predicted proteins | sample RhiMethybrSRZTD2_FD_75299 | JGI IMG/M metagenome (GOLD analysis project Ga0075433, IMG submission 75299) | Populus rhizosphere microbial communities from Tennessee, USA - Rhizosphere MetaG P. TD hybrid SRZTD2 | ecosystem: Host-associated > Plants > Roots > Rhizosphere > Soil | place: USA... | reverse complement strand
CAGGATCGGCTTGCCCACGCTGTACGGGAGATTCCCCACCACGAGGATGCGACCACCGAGGGCCGGCCGGAGCGCGGGCAGGCCCCGCCAGTCGAAGGCGAGCGCATCGGCGTGGCGGATCTCGACGGTGGACGAGGCAGGCAGGCGCGCGCCGAGCCGGGCCGCGAGGGCGGCGTCGACTTCCACGGCGATGAAGCGGCCCGCCGCCGCGGCGAGCCGGCCGGTCAGCGCGCCCTCGCCGGGCCCGATCTCCACCACGAGGTCCGCGGCGCCCGGCCGCACGAGGGCGACGATGCGCTCGACGACGCCTTCGTCCCGCAGGAAGTGCTGGCCGAGGGCGCGCCGCTTGCCGCCGGTGGCGCGGCCGCCGCCGAAGCGACGCGACGGCGGCGCGGCGGCTCGCGCGTTCCGCCGCGGGCTCATGCCGCGCCGCGCGCGGCGAGGTCTCCGAGGAGCGCCTTGTACACCGCGCGCACCTGCCGTTCGGTCTCGGCGCGGGGGCCGGAGTTGTCCACGACGTAGTCGGCCAGCTTGGCCTTCTCGGCCACCGGCAGCTGGCTCGCGATGCGCGCCCGCGCCTCCGCCTCGGTGCAGCCGTCGCGGGCCACGAGGCGGGCGAGCTGCACATCCGGGTCCGTGAACACCACCACCACCTTCTCCATGAGCCGCGCGCCGCCCGTCTCGTACAGGAGGGCGGCGTCCCAGAAGACGATGCCGACGAACGCCTCCTCCTCGTAGACGCGGAGGATGCGGTCCCAGCGCGTCCGGATCGCGGGATGGGTGATGGCCTCCAATCGCTTGCGCCGCTCGGGGTCGGCGAACACCACCGCGCCCAGGCGCTTGCGGTCCAGATAGCCGTCGGGCTGCACCATCTCCGCGCCGAATTCCTTCACGATGGCGGCATGCGCGGACTGGCCCGGCGCCACCACCTCGCGGGCGAGCTGGTCGGCGTCGGTGACGCGGCAGCCGAGATGGGTGAACATTGCGCTCACCGTGCTCTTGCCGGTGGCGATGCCGCCGGTGAGCCCGGCGAGGAGGAAGGGCCGCGCCACCGTCAGACCTGCGCCCAGTCGGCGCCGGCCTTGACGTCCACCTTGAGCGGCACCTCGAGCGTCATCGCGCCCTCCATCACCTCGGCAGCGAGGGCCATCAGGCGGTCCTCCTCCTCGGGCGGGGCCTCGAAGAGCAGCTCGTCGTGCACCTGCAGGAGCATGCGGCTCGCCAGCCGCGCCTCCGTCATCGCCGCCCCCATGCGGATCATGGCGATCTTGATCATGTCCGCGGCGGTGCCCTGGATCGGCGCGTTGGTCGCCACGCGCTCGGCGAAGCTCCGGAGGTTCGGGTTGCCGCTGCGCAGCTCGGGCAAATAGCGGCGCCTGCCCCGCAAAGTCTCCACGTAGCCGCGCTCGCGCCCTTCCTTCACCGTGCGGTCGAGCCACGCCCGAACCTTCGGATGCCGCGCGAAGAACCGATCGAGGTAGTCCTGCGCCTCGCGCGAGGTGATGCGGAGCCCGCGGGCCAGCCCGAACGCGGTGACGCCGTAGATCACGGAGAAGTTCGTGGTCTTGGCGATGTCGCGCTGAGCAGACGTGATCTGGTCGAGCGCGACGCCAAAGACCTCGGCGGCGGTACGGCGATGGATGTCCTCGCCGTGGCGGAAGGCCTCCACCAGGCTCTCTTCGCCGCACACGTGGGCGAGGATGCGCAATTCCACCTGCGAGTAGTCCGCGGCGACGAGCCGCCAGCCCGGCTCCGGCACGAAGGCGGCACGGATGCGCCGGCCGAGCTCGGTGCGCACGGGGATGTTCTGAAGGTTCGGGGACGAGGAGCTGACCCGACCGGTGGCCGCGCCCATCTGGTTGAACGACGTGTGGATCCGCCCGGTATCGGGATTGATCATGCCGGGCAGTGCGTCGGCGTACGTGGACTTGAGCTTGGAGAGCGTGCGCTGCTCGAGGATCTTGGCGGGCAGCGCGTGGCCCACCGCGAGCTGCTCGAGCACGTCGGCGTCGGTGGAGTAGCCGGTCTTGGTCTTTTTGACCGGCGGCAGCGAGAGCTTCTCGAACAGGATCGCGGCGAGCTGCTTCGGCGAGCCCAGGTTGAACTCCTCGCCGGCCAGCTCGTAGATCTCGCGCGTGAGGCCCTCGAGGCTGCGGTCCAGCTCCTTGGAGAAGTCGGCGAGACGGTCGGAGTCGGCGCGGATCCCGTGGCGCTCCATCACCGCCAGCACCGGCACCAGCGGCCGCTCGATCTCGTCGTAGAGCGCGCGCACCTTCGCCTCGCGCAGCTCGCGCTCCTCCTGCTCCCAGAGGGCCCAGACGAGGCGCGCGCGCCCGCCCGGCCGTCCCGTCGCCGCGCCCTCGCCGAGATGCTCGGTGGCGACTTCCTCGAGCTTGTAGTTCGACCGCGCGGGGTTGAGCAGGAACGCGGCGATCGCCGTGTCCTGGACCGCGGGCGCGGCGGCGCCGCGGGCGAGGCACCACTGCACGAGCCGCTTGATGTCGTGGCCGATGAGGAGCCGGCTCACCAGGCGCGGCAGAGTCTCCGCCACCGCCTCCGGCGTCACCTGCACCTCGCCCGCGGCGGGATGGTGGAAGCCCACGCGCGTGAGCGCGGGATCGGGCGGCCCGCTCTCCTCGGCCCAGTCCACCGCCAGCGGCTCGCCGTCGGGCACCTTGGCGAGGAACGTGGCCAGCTCGCCGGCCCCGCCCGGGGGCGCCTCCTCCTCCACCGGCGCCGGCGCCGCCGAGCCCGGGAGCTGGCGCAGGAGATTCCGCAACTCGAGCTCGGTCCACACCGCGCGCAGCTTGTCCCAGTCCGGCTCGACGCGGCGCAGCGCCTCGAGGTCCTGTGGCAGCGGCACGCGCGTGCTCACGGTGGCCAGCTCGCGCGAGAGCAGCGCCTGCTTGCGATTGACGGCCAGGGTCTCTCGGAGCTTCCCCGGCACGAGCGAGAGATGCTCGTAGAGGCCCTCGACCGAGCCGAACTGGCCGATCAGCTTCACCGCCGTCTTCTGGCCGACCCCCGGCACGCCGGGGATGTTGTCGATGGAGTCGCCCATGAGGGCGAGGAGATCGGGGATCTGCTCGGGCCCTACACCCCACTTCTCGCGCACCCGGTCGGCGTCGTACACGACCTGCTCGCCGGCCTTCGCGCCCGGCGCGAGCACGGTGACGCGCGGCCCCACGAGCTGCAGCATGTCCTTGTCCTGGGTGACGAGCACCACGTCCACGTCGTGGGCGCGCGCCCGCTCCACCATGGTGCCGAGCACGTCGTCGGCCTCGAAGCCCGCCACCTCCAACACGGGTACACGCAGAGCGGCGAGCACCTGCATCACCAGCGGGATCTGGCGCTTGAGGTCGTCCGGGGTGGCGGCGCGCGTCTCCTTGTAAGCGGCGAACTTCTCGTCACGGAACGTGGGGCCGGGTGGGTCCCACGCTACCGCGAAGTAGTCGGGGCGCTCCTCCCGAAATAGTTTCCACAACATCGTGGACATGCCGAGCACGGTGTTGGTGGGCACGCCCTTAGAGGTCGAGAGGTAGGGCAGCGCATGGTACGCCCGGAAGAGATAGCCGGGACCGTCGAGAACGAAGAGCCGCGCGCACATCGCGGCTCATTCTACCAGCGGCGCGACCCGCGCGGCGCCGCGGTTGCCGCGCCGCCCGCGTCAGGCCGGGACCACGCGGTTCCACAGCGCGCGCACCCAGGCGGTGCGGCGCCGGTAGTCCTCCAGGAAGTCCTTGCGCGAGGGGTACTCGAGGCCGCGCGCCACGCGCGAGACGAAGGGGCCTGCGAGCTCCAGGGCGTCGCTCGGCCGCGCGCCGAAGAGTCGGAGGCTGCCGGAGACGCGGCGGAGGAAGCGGTAGTGGTCGGCCAGCGCGGCCGCGTCCTCCGCGGACAAGAGGCCGGCGGCGGCGATGGCGCGGACCGCCTGCAGCGTGTTGGGCCGCCGGATGCCGGGATGGCGGCGGCCGTGCACGAGCTGCAGCGCCTGGGTGATGAACTCCACGTCGACGAGGCCGCCCTTGCCGAACTTGACGTGGAAGAGCCCGGGCGTCTCCTTGCCGAGCTCCTTCTCCATGCGCTCGCGCAGCATGCGCATCTCCTTGAGGTCGGGCGGCGCTGCGTCCGGGCCGTAGAGGAGCGCGGTGATCAGGCGCCGCACGCCCCGCCCCACCGCGGGCGAGCCCGTCACGAGGCGCGCCCGGGTGAGAGTCTGGCGCTCCCAGGGATCCGCCCACTCGCGGTAGTACTGCGCCATCGACGCGAGGCTGGCCGCGAAGCCGCTGCCCTTGGAGCCGGGACGCAGCCGGAGATCCACGGAGAAGACGATACCGGCGGCGGTGATGTCGCCGAGCAGGGCCTGGAGGATCTCCACCGCCCCGTGATAGAAGACGGCGGCCTCGATCGGCTCGGCGCCGTCGGTGGTCCCGTCGGCGTCGAAGATCACGAAGCAGTCGAGGTCGGAGCCGGTGGAGAGCTCGCGCCCGCCGAGCTTGCCCACCCCGACGATGACCGCGTCGAGGAAGCGCCCGCGGGCGTCGCGGGGCGCCCCGTGGCGCGCGGCCATCTCGCTCACTGCCATGAGCCACGCCACCGCGAGGGCGGCCTCGGCCAGCCCGGTGAGCTCGGCGGAGAAGCGCTCGGCGTCGGTGACGCCGAGCAGCATGCGCCAGGTGGCCCGCAGCTCCTCCGCCTGCTTGAGCCGGCGCAGGAGGTCTTTTCGCTCGGGGGCGCCGAGGGCGGGCCCCAGCACCGGCCCGAGCCCGGCGCGGAACTCCCGCTCGGTCTTGTGCGCGGCGAAGGTCGCCGGATCGGCCAAGCTCCCCAGGAGCTCGGGCTGGGCGAGCAGCATCTGGCTCATCAGCTCGCCGCGCGCGCAGAGCCGCACGAGATTGACGAGGAGCGGCGGCGACTCCGCGAGCAGCTCCAGCCAGGCGGTGCGCGGGCCTGCCGCGGCCACGAAGCGCTCGAACTGATTCAGGGCCTCGTCGGGGTCCGGGCTCTGCCAGAGCGCGTCGAGGAGCACAGGGAACATGCGAGCGAGCGCCCGGGCTGCGCGGGCAGGATAGGGTAGGAGCGGACGGCCCTCCAGCAGGAGGCGCAGGTTCTGCCGCGCGCGATCCGGGTCCGTGAAACCCGTGGCTTTGAGGGCGGTGAACGTCGGGATGCGAGGCGCGGGGGCCGCGCGGGGCGCCGGCCGCGCGTCGAAGAAGTCGCGGAAGGCCGCGTGCACCGCGCCGGTGACGCGCCGGTACTCGGCGAGGAAGCGGCGCCGCGCCACATCGGGTGGGAGCGGGATCCCCATGCGCCGGGCGAGCAGGCCCAGGGCGTGCGGCTCCTCCGGCAGTGTGTGCGTCTGGAACTCGTGGAGGATCTGCAGACGGTGCTCCACGCTGCGGAGGAAGACCAGCGCGTCGCCCAGCGTCCGCCCCAGCGCGGGCGCGAGATAGCCGCGCTCGGTCAAGCGGAACAGCGTTCGCAGGGTGTTGCCGCCACGCAGCCAGGGATCGTCGCCTGCGTAGAGGAGCTGCAGCGCCTGGACGAGGAACTCGACCTCGCGGATCCCTCCGCGGCCCAGCTTCACGTTGCGCCGCTCGCCGCCCTTGGCCCGCTGGGCGCGGTCGATCTCTTGCTTCATGCGGCGCACCTCGTCCACGATGCCCGCGTCGAGCCCGGCGCGAAACACGAAGGGCCGCACCTGCTCGAAGAAGCGCGCGGCCACCGCGGCGTCGCCTGCGCAGAAGCGCGCCTTGATCAAGGCCTGGCGCTCCCAGAGCTCGGCGCGCTCGGCGAGGTACGTGCGATAGCCGTCGAGCGACAGGATGAGTGCGCCCGAGCGGCCCTCCGGCCGCAGGCGCAGGTCCACGCGGAAGGCGTAGCCCTCGTCGGTGACCGACTCGAGGGCCGCCACCACCGCCTTGGCTGCCTCGGCGAAGTACCGCCCGTTGGCGAGGGAGCCCTGCGAGCCTCCGCTCGTCTCGCCGTCGTCGCCGTAGACGAAGATGAGGTCGATGTCCGAGGAGTAGTTGAGCTCGTCGCCGCCGAGCTTGCCCATGCCGATCACGGCGAGGCCCGCGCGACCGCCGTCGGGCGCCTGGGGGACGCCATAGAGGGGCTCCAGCGTCTCGTCCGCCCAGCGACAGGCGACGGCCAGGCACACGTCGGCGAGCCGCGAAAGCTCCTCGGTGGTCACCGTGAGGTCGGCGTCGCCCAGGATGTCGCGGGTTCCGATGCGAAGGAGCTGCCGGTACTTGAAGCGGCGCAGCGCGTTCCAGCGCGGCTCCCGCTTGCTGAACGGCGCCAGGCTCGTCGCGAGCCCCGCCTCGAGCTCGTCGCCCAGCCACTGCCGCATGGTGCGGGGCTCGAGCAGCCAGGCGAAGAGCTGCGGGTAGCGGCGCAGGGTGTCGGCGAGGAACTGGCTGGTGCCGCCGAGCCGCGCGAGCAGGTGAATGGCACCGGGATGCGCGGCGAGCGTGCGCAGGAACACGCCGCGGTCGCCCTGGGCGGCGAGACGCTCGAGATTGTTGAGCGCCATGTCGGGATCGGGCGCTCCGGCGAGCTCGGTGAGCAGCCTCGGGAGGATGGGATCGAGGAGGGCGCCCTCCAGGGGCGTGGGGGCGAGCGCGTGGAGATTGGCCAGCGCCGTCCCCGGCTCGGCGAAGCCGCGCCGCCTGAGCTCGGCCAGCGCCCGCCGGTCGCCCGGCGCCGCGCGTACCAGATCTATCTTCATCTTCAACATGCCTTTGGCATGTTGACCGTGGTCCAGTCGGTTACGGCGACCCGTCGTGAGCGGGCGACCGCACTATCCTTCACCGCTCAAATGGCTGACTCGCCTTTTTCGCCGGTGCGGATCCGGATGGCCTCGCCCATGGGCATCACGAAGACCTTGCCGTCGCCGATGGAGCCGGTCTTGGCGGCGGATGCGATCGCCGTCACCACCTTGTCCACGAGCTCGTCGGGCACCACCACCTCGATCTTCACCTTGGGCAGGAAGTCGATGGTGTACTCCGAGCCGCGATAGAGCTCCGTGTGCCCCTTCTGGCGGCCGAACCCGCGCACCTCGGTGACGGTCATGCCGTACACCCCGAGCTGGGTCAGGGCCTCCTTGACGTCGTCCAGCTTGAACGGCTTGATCACCGCCTCGACCTTCTTCATGGCTGGCTCCCCCGCTCGCGAATCGTGCGCGCCTTCATGGCCTTGCGGTAGAGGGTCACGTATTCCCGCGCCGAGGCGTCCCAGGAAAAGTCCTCGGCCATCCCGTTCCGGACGATGGCGCTCCACAGCGCCGGATCGGCGTGCGCGGCGGCAGCGCGGCGCACCGCCTCCACGAGCGCGTCAACCGCGAAGGCATCGAAGAGGAAGCCCGTGCCGGTGCGGCGGGCGGGGTCGACCTCGTGCACGGTGTCGGCGAGGCCGCCGGTGCGCCGCACGATCGGCACCGCCCCGTAGCGCAGGGCGATGAGCTGCCCGAGCCCGCAGGGCTCGTAGCGCGACGGCATCAGGAAGCAGTCGGACCCCGCGTAGATGCGTCGCGCGAGGTCGTCGTTGTAGCCGATGCGCACCGCGACCCGACCCGGATAGGCGGCGGCCGCCGCGACGAAGGCTTCCTCGAGCGGGGCGTCGCCCGATCCCAGCAGGACGAGGCGGGCGGACGTGGCGAGCAGCCCGGGCAGCGCGTCGAGCGTGAGGTCGAGGCCCTTCTGGGTGGCGAGGCGCGTCACCATGCCGACGATGGGGCCGCCGCCGCGCTCGAGCCCCATCTCCTCCTGGAGAGCCTGGCGGCAGATCGCCTTGGCCTCGAGCTCCCCCGGCCCGTAGCGCTTGGCGAGCACCGGGTCGGTGGCGGGATTCCACGTCTCGTAGTCGATCCCGTTCACCACGCCGTGGAGATCCGCGCTCCGCTCCTCCAGCACGCCCTCCAGTCCCGCTCCGAACGCGGCGGTTCGGATCTCCTGGGAGTAGGTGCGGCTCACCGTGGTGAGCAGCTCCGAGAACACGAGCCCGCCCTTGAGGAAGTTGAGCCGGCCGTAGAACTCGAGCGCGGCGGGCGTGAAGAGATCCCAGCCGAGACCAGTCATGGGCATGTCGTAGTGCCAGAACACGCCCTGGTAGGCCAGGTTGTGGATGGTGAAGAGGGTGGTGATGGGCCCCAGGACAGGGTGCGCGCGGTAGAGGGTCTGCAGATACACGGGCACGAGCCCGGTCTGCCAGTCATTGGCGTGGATCACCTGGGGCCGCCAGCCCTGCGCGCCCAGCGCCGCCACCGCCTCGAGCCCGCCGCGGCACAGGAAGATGAAGCGCTCGCAGTTGTCCCAGTAGTCCCCCTCTGCGGTGCCGTAGAGGGCCTCGCGGTCGTAGTAGTGATCGTGGCCGAGGAAATAGACGGCGACGCCGCCCGGCGCCTGCGCCTCGAACAGCGCGCCCTCCGCGGTGCGATCGCCCAGGGGCACCCGGATGCCGCTGGCGGCGACGCTCAGCGCGCCCGCGCGGGCCTCGACGCCGCGATACTTCGGCATCAGGATCCGCACGTCGTGGCCCAGGCCGGCGAGGGCCCGGGGGAGCGCGCCCGCCACGTCGGCGAGCCCGCCCGTCTTGGCGTAGGGCGCGGCCTCGGAGGCCATGAGGAGAATGCGCAGACGTTCGCGGGGCATCGGGGACCTCAAACTTCCTCTTCGAGGATCGGGAACACGAGGGCGGTGACGTGCGAGGAGATCCGCTTGAGATTGGTGAGCACGTCGAGGTGGATCTCGGAGGTCTCCAGCGACTCGGCGAGCCCACGGCGGAGGCGCGCGAGGTGCGACTCGCGCAGCTCGCGCTCCCTCTGGCGGATGAACGGCCGCTGGTCCAGCACCTCCTGGGCGAGCGCGCGGTCGCTCGCGGCGACGGCGGCGATCGCCCGCTCGAGATTCTTCGACACGATGCCGTGGAACTCGACCAGCTCGGTCTCCCCTTCCTCCGAGAACCGCCGGCCCTGGTAGAGCTTCTTGCGGGCGAGCTCCATGAGGTTCTTGTCCACGATGTCGCCGATGTTCTCGAGGTTGCCGATGAACGAGATCAGCCCGATCTCGCGGGCCGCCATGTCGGAGCTCATGGTCTCGCGGCCGAGGCGGGTGAGGAACATCTTGATCTCGCGCTCGAGATAGTCGAGCTGATCGTCGCGCCGCTCGACCTCCTCCAGCAGCTCGCGATCGTCGCGCCGCAGCACCACGAGCGCGTCCCGCAGCATGCTCTGGGCTACGTCGCCCATGCGCAGGGCCTCCCGGGTGGCCTGGCCGAGGGCGAGCGAGGGCTGGTCGAGGTAGCGATCGTCAAGGTAGCGGGTCTTGAGCGGGTTGTCGCCGCGCTCCTCCTCCGGCACGAGCGCAGTGATGGCGCGCGCGGCGAAGGGGGCGAAGGGCAAGAACAGCGCGCTGATCGCGACGTTGAAGAGCGTATGGGCGTTGGCGATCTGCCGCGCGGTCTCCCCCGCCGTCTCCGCGACGAGCGCGGTGAGCGGGTGGATGAACGGGAACACGAGGACGACACCCAGGACCTTGAAGGCGATGTGCGCCACCGCGACCCGACGCGCGTCCGAGGTGGACCGCATGCTCGCGGCGAGGGCGGCGGTGCAGGTCCCGATGTTGGCGCCCAGCACCACCGGGATCGCGCCTTCCAGCGGGAGCAGCCCCTGGTGGGCGAGGGACAGGAGCACCCCGATGGTGGCGGCCGAGGACGCCATCCCGGCGCTGAGGACCGCGCCGGCGAGCACGCCCATGGCGGGATTCGACGCGAAGGCGACCAGCACCTGGCGGGCGAGCGGGTGCTCGGTGACGGGGGCGATGCCGTCCGTCATCAACCGCATGCCGAGGAACAGGAAGCCGAAGCCCAGCACCGCCTGGCCGAGGTTCTTCACGAGGCCGCGCCGGCCGAAGAAGGCCAGCCCGAAGCCGACGGCGAGCAAGGCGAAGGCCAGGTCGCGCAGGTTGAAGGCGAGCAGCTGCACGGTGAAGGTCGTGCCGATGTCCGCGCCCAGGATCACGCCGAGCGACTGGCGGAACGTCATGAGGCCGGCGGATACGAAGCCGATCAGCATCAACGTGGTCGCGGAGGACGACTGGATCAGTGCGGTGACGAGCGCGCCCGCCGCCACCGCGGAGAAGCGGCTGCGCGTCATGCTCGTGAGGAGGTGGCGGAGCTGGCCGCCCGCCGCGCGCTGCAGGCCCTCGCCGGACAGCTGCATCCCGTAGAGCAGGATCGCGAGGCCGCCCGCCAGCGAGAGCAGGCTCATCGATCCGGCCTCATGGCGACAGCGGCCGGAACCCGCCGGGCGGCTCCGCCACGCCGTGGAGATGGGCGGTGTCGTTCATCGTGAGCACGCGCGGGGGCGCCACCTCGCTGATCGAGCAGTTGGACAGCGTCAGCCGCCAGATCGAGGACAGCGGCAGGGCCAGGCAGTGGGCGAGATACGCGCTGATCACGCCGCCGTGGCAGACGACCAGCACGTCGTCACCGTTCGGATGCGCGCGCTCGATCGCCGCGATCGCACGCAGCACCCGCGTTTGCACCTCCGCCAGCGGCTCGCCGCCCGGCGGCATGGCACCCACGGGGTCGCGCACCCAGCAGGTGTAGGGGTCGCCGGGGCGGGCCCGCACCTCCTCCACCGTGCAGCCCTCCCACTCGCCCAGCGACAGCTCGCGGAGATCCTCGACGGGCTCGAGCGGAGCGCCGGTGGCCGCGGCCACGATCTCCGCGGTGCGGCGGGCGCGCTGGAGCGGGCTCGCGTAGATGGCGGCGATGCGCCGGCGCACGAGGGCGGCGCCGAGGGCTTCCGCCTGGCGCTCGCCCAGCTCGGACAGGGCGATGTCTTGCACGCCCTGGAAGCGCCGGACGGCGTTGGACACCGACTGGCCGTGGCGGGCGAGGAGGAGCCGTCTCACCGCCGGCCCTCGGCGGCGGCCTGGGCGGCGCGCAGGCGCCGGAGGGTCTCCTCCTTGCCCAGGATGCCGATGATGTCGAAGATGGGCGGGCTCGCGGTGCGGCCGGTGAGGGCCAGACGGGTGAGCTGGGCAAGATCCACGAGCTTGAGGCCGAGCTCCGCGGCCAAGCCGCGGTAGAGCGCCTCGAGCGAGGCGGGATCCATGTCGGTCTGCGTCTCGAGCCGCCTCACGATGAGCGCGTAGCGCCCGGGCGCCTCCGCCGTCCAGAGCTTCGCGATGGCCGCCGCCTCGTACGTGGTCGGCATGGAGAAGTAGAAGCTCGCCGCCTCGGCCATCTCCACCAGCGTCTTCGCGCGCTCCTGCAGCGTGGCGACCACGCGGGCGAGCCAGGCGCGGTCGGCCGGCATCGGCAGGCCGGCGCGCCCGAGGAAGAGCGGGAGGCGCTCGGCCAGGGTGGCCGCGGGCAAGGTCTTGATCCAGTGCTGGCTCAGCCATTCGAGCTTGGCGCGGTCGAACACGGCCGCCGCCAGGCCCACGTGGGCGAGGTCGAAGTGCTGACCGACCTCTTCCCGGGTGAAGACCTCCTGATCGCCGTGGGACCAGCCGAGGCGCGCCAGGTAATTGAACAAGGCCTCCGCGACCACGCCCGCCTCGCGAAAGGCTTGCACGCTCGTCGCTCCGTGACGCTTGGACAGACGGTTCTTGTCCGGTCCGAGGATCAGCGGGATGTGAGCGAAGGCCGGGGTGGGATAGCCGAGGGCGCGGTAGCACTGCACCTGCTTCGGCGTGTTGGAGAGGTGATCGTCGCCGCGGATCACGTGGGTGATCTTCATCGTGACGTCGTCCACCACCACGCAGAAGTTGTAGGTGGGGGTGCCGTCGGTGCGGACGAGGATCCAGTCATCGAGCTGGTTGTGCTCGAACACCACGGATCCGTGGAGAAGATCCTCCACCACGGTCTGCCCCTCGTCGGCGATGCGCAGGCGCAACGCATGCGGCTCGCTCGCCGGCACGTTGGCATCGCGGCACGTTCCCGGGTAGCGGAAGGTTTCGCCGCGGGCCTGCGCGGCCTTGCGGAGGCGATCGAGCTCGGCGGGCGTGCACCGGCAGCGGTAGGCACGGCCCTCTGCGAGCAACCGCTCGGCGTGCGCGTGATAGATCTCGAAGCGCTCGGTCTGCCGGTAGCCCGGGGTGGGCGGCCCCTCGTCCCAGTCGATGCCGAGCCAGCGGAGCGCATCGAGCACGGACTCCAGATACTCCTCGGTCGAGCGCTCGCGGTCGGTGTCCTCGACGCGGAGGATGAAGACCCCGCGGTGCGCGCGGGCGAAGGCCCAGTTGAACAGCGCGGTGCG
>Ga0075433_10003411_pt1 | contig 12271 bp, 14 predicted proteins | sample RhiMethybrSRZTD2_FD_75299 | JGI IMG/M metagenome (GOLD analysis project Ga0075433, IMG submission 75299) | Populus rhizosphere microbial communities from Tennessee, USA - Rhizosphere MetaG P. TD hybrid SRZTD2 | ecosystem: Host-associated > Plants > Roots > Rhizosphere > Soil | place: USA... | reverse complement strand
TTCTCCGTCGAGGGTCGTGTACGACGACACGGCTGCGGAGTCGAACACCGCGACGTGATGCGCAAGCCCGGCGATGACGAGGTCGATGTCGAGTCCGGCAAGCTTCTCGGCCGCGACCGCGGCGCCCGATTGCATCAGCACCTCGAGCCACATGCCGAAGCGGCCGGCGTCGAATTCTTCATCGCGGCCTGCGGCGTGGGCGCGCCACACGTCCGAGTCGACGACGCGCGCGACTTGTTCGGGCGTCGCCAGCGCAACGACGTCCACACAGTCCTCGAGCCCGAATGCCTGAATCACACGATGCAGCAGTTCGGGTTCGAGGCGCGGGACGATCGCGGGGAGATCGGGGGTATTCAGCAGGCGCTCGAGCAGACCGCGCGATTTCGCCATGAGACCGCGGATGATAGCGGCCCTTTCAACGAAGAAACAGTCTTGAAGCGATCCGAGGTCTCGGGGACAATATGAGTGGGAGAGGATTTCACCCGCCGACCGCGACGTTTCCTGTCGTCGCATTTCCCGTTGTTGCTCGTTCCGAAATTGCGCCTGGTGTATAGCCGAACGTCTGCTTGAACGCGGCGATGTACGCACTGACGCTCGAGTAACCCGATTCCATCGCCGCATCCGTCACTGAGCCGCCCCTCACCAGCACGCGTACCGATTCGAGCAGCTTCGCCTTTTGCCGCCACACGCCGAATCGCATCCCGGTTTCAGCGCGAAACAGGCGTTCAAGCGTCCGAGTGCTCAGTCCGCAGCTCCGCGCCAACGTCGTTGCCGTTGCAGTGTTCGCCGGTTCCTTCAATACGCACTCCGCTGCCTTCAGGGCCCGCGGGTCTTCCGGAAGCGGAAGCAGCAGCGGCTCGATGTCGGCCGCCTCGAGTTCATCCATCAACACGCTCATCAAGCGCGCTTCTGAGGCGACGCGCGAATCGAGGGCGCACAGGTCGGCGATTCGCAGAATCAATTCACGCAGCAGCGCACTCACCGAGATCACGCGGCAGGTCTTGATCGCAAACACGGGCGCGGGCGCGTCGACGGGAAAGTACAACGACCGCATCGCCACTTCGCCCCACATGCGGATGGAATGAAGAATCCCGGCGGGGATCAACACCGCACGCCCTGGCGGAATCATCCACGACGTGCGATCGCCCGTCACCGTCATCGCGCCGCTCGACGCGAACAACAGCTGATGCGAGGCATGCGCGTGCGGATGCAGACACGACCCGCCGCTGTAAGTAGTGCTCAACGCACGCGCCACGAGAAACGGCTCCTGCGCCGCGGTCAGGCGGCGCCGTGCAGAATGGCGGTTTGGCGACATTCATTGTCAATCTAGCGCAAGACGCGCTCCGTTGCGTCGTCGTACAGTCGGCGCATGCCCAATAACGTGTCGTTCTTCGCGATCAACGCCGACGATGTGCCGCGGGCGCGCCAGTTTTACGAGATGGTCTTTGGCTGGAGCTTCGAGCCGTGGGGACCGCCCGGCTTCTATCTGATCGAGACCGGCCGGGAGCAGATTGCGCCGATTCGCGGCGCCTTGCAGGAGCGGCGCGAGCTCGCCGCCGGGCACAAGATGATCGGATTCGAGTGCACGATATCGGTCGCGAATATCGATCAGACACTTCGCGCGATCGAGGCGAACGGCGGTCGCATCGCGGCGCCGAAATTCCACATACCCACGGTCGGGACGGTCGCCTACTTCTTCGACACCGAGGGCAACGTCGCGGGCGTGATTCAATCGGAGTCGAATGCGTGATCGGCACCGTGGTGCAGGTCGCGGTGTCGCGCGGTGGTGTTCCGAAGTCACCGATCCCATCGGCCGAATTGACGGCGACCGGCATCATCGGGGACGCGTGGCGTTTTCCGTTCCACGGCGGCCGGCGCAAGGCCATCCTTCTGATCACGATTGAAGGGATCGACGAACTGATCGCGCAGGGATTTCCGCTCTATCCCGGCGCGCTCGGCGAAAACGTCACGACTCGAGGCCTCGACCGGCGCGCGCTCCGGGCCGGGCAGCGGTTTCGTGCGGGCAGCGCGACAATCGAGCTCAGACAGGTGCGGACACCGTGTGCCACACTCGACGTATACGGTACGGGCGTGCAGGCAGCGATGTACGATGCCCGCGTGCACGCGGGTGACGCCGGGTCGCCGCGCTGGGCGCTGAGCGGCTTCTACGCCTCGGTGACGGAAGCGGGAATCCTGAGACCCGGCGACGCCATCACGCTGCTCGAGCGACACGACGCGCACGCATGAAGCGAATCCCTTCGGCGGCTCCGGTATCCGCGGCGACTCAACTGACCGCACTGCTTCGGCGATTCGATCCGCAGATTTGCAGGCTTGTACGCGAGGCGAGGACCACGCTGCGCCGACGCATGCCCAGCGCATTCGAACTGGTCTACGAAAACCGGCGAGCGGTCGCGATCGGCTTTGCCTCCTCAGAGCGCATGTCCGACACCATCGTCTCTCTGGCCGTTTTCGCCCGAGGCGTCAACCTGTATTTCATGTACGGCATGGCCTTGGACGATCCGCATCACCTGCTGCTCGGCAGCGGCAACCAGGGTCGCTTCGTTCGCCTCGAGTCGGCGGCCATGCTCGATCGCCCCGAGATCGATGCGCTGCTCGCCGCGGCGATCGCCGAGGGCGACACACCATTGCCGCGGAGCGGACGGGGACGCGTCGTGATCAAGTCCGTGACGCCGAGACGCGAGCACCTCGGCGGTCAGGCTCATCGATCGCCGCGATCGCCCTGACCTCTCTTCGCCTTCGTTCGTGCCCGCCGACGGCGATCATTCGCGAGCGAGCGTCCGACATCGTCACTCTCGACGAACTGCCCGCCCGATCGCCGACGCACGTAGCGCTTGTCGGTTCCGGTGTTGATCAGCTCGCGCTTCGCCGCCTTTCGCTTCGCCGCTTTTCGCTTGGCCATGAAAACCCCCTCGGGCGTTCATTCATGTGCAATGAAGCTGCCGGAGCAGGCGCGACACTCGTTCGCATTTCGACTCGACTTTCTCAACGGTTGCGGACGTCCGCGTCTCGCGCGTGTCGTAATGGACGACATTTCATCCTCGTCGGAGCGCCGCAAAGGCCTCCACGCGCTTCGCGCGCAAGGCCGGGATCAGCGACGCGACAACCCAGCACTGGCTAGCACGACGGATCCGGAGACGAAGGTGAGCGGATCCGTTGCGGTCACGCCGAACAACTGGGCTTGGATGTACCAAGTTCCCCGAAGCGCGACCATGACACCAATGGCCAGTCCGGCGACAAGCAGCCGAAGTCCTCGTCGCATCAGGAGGCTGACGACTTCTCCCGGTTGCGCGCCAATCGCAAGACGAATCGCGATCTCCGGAGCGCGCTGAGTCGCGGTATATGCCATCACCCCATCCAGCCCCAAACCGGCCAGCATCAACGCGACAGCACCAAAGACGCTGACCAGCGTCGCCATCATCCGCTGCCGACCAAGCGTTCGATCGAGAACATCGCGGAGCAACTGCGGGCGTTCGACTGCAAGTTGGCCATCGACCTCGTGGACGACATCGCGAATCGCCGAGACGAGTGACATCGGGCTGCCCGCAGTGCGCACGTGCAGCGCGACGCCGGATTCATAGTTCTGCGTCAGCGGAAGGTAGTACGCGGGAGGCCGCTCGCGCTCCACGGTGGTCGTGTAGATCGTATCCGGCACCACACTGACGACCACCTGCACTCGGTTGGTTTCATCGCGGAGCGTCTTGCCGATCGGATCCTCATGTGGCCACAACCGGGTCGCGAGGGCGGTGCTGACGACAGTGACGCGCGGCGTCTGCGGGCCGTCTGACCGTCATCCGCGCGGCAGCGACAGCAACAACACCTGGCAGCGCTTCGACGCGCGACAGAGTCTGTTCGTACACAGCAAGCCCAGCTTCCGGGCCGCGTGAGCCTCCTTCGAAGTAGCCGCGTGGCTCGAGATTGAGATTGGCGACGAGTGTCTGATCGATTGGGTACTGCACCTCGACGGAGTACGCGTTCGCGAGCGTACGGACGAACAGACCGGCACCGACCAGGAGCACGAAGCTTACGGCGATTTGAACGACGACGAGCGCACCGCGAAGCCCCGCCGCGCGAGCCCCGCCAGCAATTGTTCCCCCCTCGCTGCGAAGCGATGCGTGTGTGCTTCGTCGCACCGCGTGGAGGACGGGTGCGAGCCCGAAGATCAGACCGGATCCAACACCAACAGCCAGCGTGAAGCCGAAGACGCGAGGGTTGACCGAGAGATCGATGCTGTCGGGAATCACAAACGCATGCAGAAGGGGCGCGCTCAGACCAGCCATGAGTAGTGCGCCGATCGAACCGAGGCCGCCAAGAAGCGCGGACTCGGTGAGCCACTGCCGTACGAGGGCGCCCGCGAGGCGCTCCAATCGCCATGCGCACTGCGACTTCCCTTTCACGCGACACGGCCCGCGAAAGCAGTAGGTCGCGACATTCACACAGGCGACCAGCAGCACCATCAGAACCGTTCCCGCGAGGAGCTGCAGCAGCGGCCGCGTGGCAGCGCGGAGACCTCGGCCCTCTCCCAGTGGCGCCATCGTGAAACGCCGATTGCGATTCGTGTCCGGGTACGCGATCTGAAGGCGGTTGGACACGACCTCGGCGCGCGAGCGCATTTTGTTCGATGCTCGTGCCCTGCGGCAGTCTGCCTACGAGGTTCAGACCGCGGGACCGGCGGAGATCGAAGATCGCCGAATGGCCGCGCGCGCGCCGCACCGACGCGGCCGGCGGATCGACTTCAGGCTGAAGCGCGCCGGTTGCCGCTCAGAGCTGTCCCGTGAGAGGCTCCGCTCGACCACGCACCTCCAGCGTCATCGAAACAGCCGTGTAGGCCGCGAGCGAGGCGAACGTTCCGCTGTCGCGCAAATCGAAGTAGTCCGGGTAGGAGGAGCTCGAGTAGACGTTGTTCGCGGATGACGTGTAGACCTCGACGAGGCTGTCTGGATCGAACACCGGCGCATCGCGCAAGAAAACGGCGTCAACTGCACTGAAGATGGTGGCGTTCGTCCCAATACCGACAGCTAACGTCGCCATGATCGTCAGCGCGACGAGCGGCTCACGTCGGAGTGTGCGACAGGCATAGCGAAGATCGTGGGCAACGTCCGACCACATGACCGACCTCCTTCTCTGGCGCACACGCGGACTGACGTGGCTGATGTTGGACGCAGGAGCGGTCGGTCCAGTTAGCGCGGACGGCGGAGGGGCGCCGGATGCTGGTGACGACTTGACACGTCATGACTCGCAGATCAAGAGTGGCTTGATTGCGCCTAGGGTTCCGCTCCGGTTCAGCGCCGGAGGCCACGACCGAGCGGCGCCACTCACGATCGTTCTCACCTGATCGTGAGACAACTGACGGCATAAAAGGCCTGAGGTACACGGAAGGAGTGTGTGCCTTGGCTGAAAACGTTCGTCCCGATCGTTCTCTGCTCGACGAGCAGATTGCCTACTATCGCGCCCGCGCGCCCGAGTACGACGAGTGGTTCAACCGCCAGGGGCGGTATGACCGCGGACCGGCGCATCGGGAGCAGTGGTTCCGTGAACTCGGTGTTGCCGAGGAGGCATTGCGTGCGGCGGCGCCGTTCGGCAGTGTGCTCGAGCTCGCCTGTGGCACCGGCCTCTGGACGCGCCATCTCGCCTCGATCAGCGCCAACGTGCTCGCCGTCGACGCGTCACCAGAAGCGATCGCGATCAACCGGCGGCGCGTGCATGCCGCGAACGTCGACTACCGCATCACGGACATCTTCTCGTCCATGCCCGAGGGCGAGTTCGACGCGGTGTTCTTCGCGTTCTGGCTCTCGCACGTCCCCTCCGATCGATTCGACTGGTTTTGGCTCGCGCTGCACGAGCGCCTGCGGCGGGGCGGACGTGTGTTCTTCATCGACAGTCTTCGCGAGCCGCTGTCGACAGCCATTAATCACGAACCGCCCGGCGATTCGGATGTCATCTCCCGGAAACTCAACGACGGCCGCGCGTTTCAGATCGTCAAGGTCTTCTACGACCCGCTCGATCTCGAACAGCGGCTCACGTCGCTGGGATGGCGCGGCACGGTACGATCGACGGGCTCATTCTTCGTGCACGGCCAGGCGAGCTACTCAACGTAGCGAGCGCGTACTGCCGATGCGCGACAGAAGCGCGTCAGTGCTCGAAACGCGGTCAGCATCTCCTGATAGGTGAAGTTGGCGTTGCGACCGCTGGTGTTCGGCAGCACGAACACCAGCGCGTCGCTGATCCGCTTGCGCTGCAGGCCGAGTGTGACCGCGCCTTTGTGCTCGGGAAACATCGCGCGAAACACCGTGACGCCCACCAGCGCGACGACCTCAGGCTTGTACCGGCCCACTTTGCGTCGCAGGCGCACGCGCCCCTCGACGTATTCCCACGGCTCGAGCGAATCGATCCCGGCACTCGGCCTGGCGACGATGTTGGTGATGCCGAATCCCCAGTCGGGCAGCCGGTCATCGTCTTCGTACCCGATGCGCTCAGGTACGAGACGCGACTCGAACAACAGCTTCCAGAATCGATTTGAAAAACCGGCGAAGTGATGCCCGGTGAGCGACGATCGCACGCCAGGGTTGATGCCTACGAACAGCACGCGAACGCCAGGCCGGATGCGATCGCGCAGCGGCGGCAACGGACGACCGTCCATCAGCGAATCAAGAATCTGAGCAGGCGACGCGTGCGCGGCGTGTACGGCGGACGCAGCGCCGCCAGCGGCGACCATCGTCGCTGCAGCAGAACGCCGACGTTGTTCGAGAAGGTGCGGAAGCCGTGCACACCGTGGTAGCGGCCCATCCCGCTTGGGCCGACTCCACCAAACGGCAGACCGGTCTGGCCGACGTGGAAGAGGCAATCGTTCACGGTCACTCCACCGGCCGCAGTCTTCTCCAATACGTCGTTCACGCGCGTCCGGTCCTCGTCGAAGTAGTAGAGCGCAAGTGGGTGCGGTCGCGCATTGACGTAGGCAATGGCCTCGTCCAGCGATCCATAGTCCACGATCGGCAGCAGGGGACCGAAGATCTCCTCCTGCATGATCGCCATGTCGTCGCGAACGTTTGTCACGAGCGTCGGCGGAAATACGCGCGTCTGATCGAATCGCGGTCCAACGATCTCGAGTGGCGCGACGTCGGCGCCCCGAACGCGCGCGTCGTCGAGCAGCTGTGTCAGCCGGTCGTAGTGATGTGCGTTGATGATTCGCGTGTAGTCGCGATTGCCCGTATCCGAGGGGAACATCCGGAGCACGATTCGTCGCGCCGCCTCCACGAACGCGTCGCGACGAGCCCTTGGCACGAGGACGTAATCTGGAGCGACGCACGTCTGGCCAGCGTTGTACAGCTTTCCCGTCAAGATCCGTTCGGCCGCACGTTCGATCGGATAGTCGGCGTGCACGATCGCTGGACTCTTGCCGCCCAGTTCGAGAGTCACCGGCACAAGGTTCTCACTCGCCGCCTTCATCACCAGCTTGCCGACGCGTGTCGATCCGGTGAACACGAGGTGATCGAGGTGGAGCGTGGTCATCTGCGTAGCGACATCCGCTCCGCCGAGCACGAACGACACATACTCGGGCGGGAAGATCGCAGACGCGATGTCAGCCATCAGACTCGCGCTGGCCGGTGCGAGCTCAGATGGCTTCACCAGCGCATGATTGCCTGCGGCGAGGACGTTCACGAGCGGCGTCAGCGTGAGGAAGTACGGATAGTTCCACGGCGACAGGATTCCGACAACGCCAAGCGGCTGGTAGACGATACGCGCCGACGCCGGCCAGAACTGCCATCCGGCGCCGACGCGCTGTGGTGCCATCCACCGTTTCAGGTGCCGCCTCGCGTGCCTGATTTCATTCAGCAGCGGAGCCAGTTCGAGCGCCAGCGTCTCCTCGGCCGGACGGCCGCCGAAATCCTTGGCGACCGCTGCGGCGAGATCGTTCTGGCGGGCGACGATCGCGCCCTCGAGGGCGCGCAGCGCATCGATCCGTCGCCCGTACGACGGCGGATCGGCGGCGAATGCCTTGCGCTGCGCCTCGAAGAGCGCGCAGATCGACATCTATTTCATCAGCTTCGGATAGCGGTCGATGTTGTTGGCGATGAACTGCGTGAGCGGGTTCACCTTGAAGCGTTCCTCACAGCCGAAGTTCTTCGGCTTGTCGCTCAACACTTTGATCAGGACTTTGCCGAGCATGTTGAAGCTGGGCCGCATGTAGTCCGTCTGCAGGTTGCAGATCCAGATGACACCCAGCTTGTTGATCGTATACCGGTCGTCGTGCTCCTCCACCAGTCCGGCGTCGATGTGCCGGCGGAGAATGCTGAGCATCTGTTTGTAGTTCTTCGCATCGCTGAACGAGGACAGATAGGCCTTGCTCAGCTCTTTGTAGCGCGGGAACATCACCATCACGCGCTCGAGCACGCCCTCGCGCCCGATGCTCTGCAGCGTTTCGGTCGACACGCCGTGTGTGTCGATGTTCTTCATCCAGGTGTCGATGCGATCGGGATTGATGCCGACCATGTCCTTGAAGTTGCTGCGCGCGGCTGTTCCGACGCCGATGATGTTCTGTCGTGCGCAATGTGCCGTCTGGTACTGCGTGCGCTCCTTCTTCACCGACCACGTTTCGGCGATGGTGTTGTGATAGCCGTGCGCGGTCATGAAGTCGTAGAGATACTCGCGCATCTGCAGCAGCTGCCACATGTTGCCCGGCTGCGGCCGCTTCTCCTGCACGATCAGCTTGTGCAGCGCGCGATACGGCAGATACACCGTCCCGTAGGCATCGAGCTCGTCGGGACGGAAGTCGCTCATCATCACATCGAGCTCGTGCTGGAAGCCCTTCAGCGTCTGGCCCGGCAGATCGAACATCAGGTCGATGTCCTTCTCGCCCTTGTATCCCACCTTCTCGAGATTCGAGAACACCGCGGCGACATCCGACAGCGTGTCCCACCGGCCGATCTGCTTGCGGATTTCCTCGTTGAAGCTCTCGACGCCGAACGTGACACGGTTGAACCCGTAGTCGACCAGCTGCTGCAGCAGATCGGGGTTCTTCAACGTGCGCGGCTCGCCGGTGAACGTGCGCTCGATCGAGTTCCAGTTCGGAATCACGCGCGACAGGTGGTCGAAGATCTTCGCGGCGTACTTCGGTCCGAGCACTGACGGACTACCGCCGCCGAAATACACGGCCGTCAGCCGGCGCGACTGCACGTACGGCAGCCGCAGATAGAAATCGATCTCCCTGATCAAGTAGTCGACGTAGACGCCGAGCGACTCCTCCTGATGGAACGGGTACTGAAACCTGTTGAAGTTGCAGTAGTGGCACATCGACAGGCAGTACGGCACGTGGACGTACAACATGATGTCGTCGTACACCGGGTCGCTGTCGTCGTTCAGGCGCGTGAAGTTGTTGAGCGCGCTCTGATGTCCAATCCGCTCCCACGTCATCGTCGCGAAGTTGGGGACGATGAAGTGCTGGATGGTCTGCAGATCGTCAAACGGGATGTCGTTGCTCGGCGCGTCGCCCAAGTAGTAGCTGCTCATGACGATCTCCGTTTCTCAGGCCACGGTGCGCTGGTCGCACCGGTCCAATAGTGAGTTGTGCTCGGTAGCCAGCTGCCGCACGCATGCCGATGCCGATCGGAAGCACCCTTCGATCGACGCACCCTGCACGTAATCTCCCGTGAGGTACAGGCCGGCCACCTTCTGCGCCTCGGCCGTGATCTGCTGAAGGAACGCGGCGTGGTACGGCCTGTATGCGCACAGGCCGGGATTGAAGTACCGCGCCACGACGTTGCGGCGCCAGCGCCGATCGACGCCGACGTACCGAGACAGCGTCGCCTCGGCGCGGGTGAGCAGCGCGTCCACGTTGAGCGCATCCGAGATCAGCCGCGATGCACGTCCGCTGAACGTGTAGCGCACCAGATTGAGATCGTTGACGCCGTACGCGCCCGCGTTGCTCACGATCTCGCGGCGGTCGAAGACAAATGCCCTGACGGCGGGCGAGAAGATCGGCCGGTTGTATTCGGCGAGGATGAGCGTGACCGGGTAGTAGGCCACCGTCCGGAGCTGCGCGGCCAGGTGCGGAAGGACCGGAGCCGTGAGCGTCGCTGCCACCGGCGCTGGTGTGGCGAGAATCACGCCGGCGCCGCGGATATCACTGACGACGCCGAGCGCATCCCTGACGCGCACGCCGGTGACGCGGCCGTGCTCCATCAGCAATTCCTGCACCGACGTCTTCATCCGAACGTCGTAGGTCGCGAGGCACGCGTCGAGCAGCGGCGCGAGTCCGTTCGTGAACTGATCGTAGGTATCGAGGACCATGCGGGCGTTCGACGTCAGCGTGCCCATGTACACTTCGTCCGGTTCGGCGCCGTTCATGCGAACGGTCATCGGCCGCAGAATCCGCTCGCAGAACGCCGGCGAGAAGTACTCGCTCACCGGCTTCGAGTCATGTCGTTCCGACAGTGTCTGGGAATAGGCAGTACCCAGATACCCCGCGGTGTCGTCCCGCCTTGCACGCCACAGCAACTGGCCGAATCGCACGATGTCTTTCGCCGAGAGCCCCGCCGCGAGGCCAGCCATGGTCCGCCAGCGGGCATTGCCGTCGAACGTGCGAACCTCGCCGTCGATCACTTGCGAGGAGTTCAACCCGAAGTGCTCGAGCGGATGCGAACCCAATGACTCGGCAAACCGGCGGAACAGCGTGTACTGACGTCCGATGTTCTTGCCTCCGCAATCGAGCATGCGATCGCCGAGACGAACCGTCCCCATGCGCCCGCCCACCGTTCGCCGTTCGACGATGATCGAGTCGAGGCCGAGCTGCTTCAGAAAGAAGGCGGATGCCAGCCCGGAGGCTCCGCCACCGACAATGATCCACGGCGCGCTCGAAGACATGGGACCTCTCACGAATCAGTCGCCCGCCGGAAGAGCAAGCAGGATCGTCGTCGTCCCACACGTCACGCCCATCTGCGACATCGTGACGGTGACGGAGAGCGGTGGGATGCCGTTCGCGGTCTGGTGCGCGTTGACTTGCGCGGTCAGCGTCGCGGGCACGCCGCACTCGACGAATTGCGCGAAGCTGGCGGCGTAGGCCGAGACGCCGAGAGGCTTGAGACCGGTCGCCTCGCGATAGCCGACCACGGCGAGCTGCGCGCACGCCTCGAGCAGCAGCATGCCAGGCACGTGATCGCATGCGTGGTCGAAGAAGTACGGGTGCATCGGATCGACGATCACGGAAGCGGTGAACTCGTTCGGGTTCCCAGTGCCGCGTGGCGGGGAGATCGTGACGTTGTCGCCGGAGACGTGGGGTACGGCGGACGACCGCTCGTGAATGTTCTCGTTCCAGTGTTCGACCGGGAGTGCGCCGCTTCGTTTCCGCAGCCGCTGAAACACCGCCGCCGGTTGAATGGTGAATGCCCCGGTGCCATGGAAGACCGGCTGCGTGCCGATCCACATCGTGTGCTCGGCCACCACTCTGGACACGGCGTTGTTCTTCCGCCTCGACAGATCCTGGATGCGGATATCGATGGCGACCGAATCGTGCGAACTACGGGCGGAACGCCACACGCTGTCGGCCACCGCCGCGCTCGAGCCCTCGAAGATGAACGCATCGTCGAGGGCGACGTTCAGGAAGGCGTGCGACACAGCTAGGCTCGCCTGCCGACCCAGTTCCGTGTAGAAGAGAATGTCCGTGTGCGGCCGCCGGCCGGGATCGTTGAAAAACCCATGTGCCGTCGGCAGCCGGCCGGTGCACAGGAAGTGATCGTCCGAGCAGGCTCGAATCTCCGTCATGAGGACGTTGTCGAGCGAGCTCTTGTGGACCCAGGCTCGAGGCACACTCGGCTCGACCCTGAGCAACGTCTCAATCAGCGCGTCTTGAAGTAGTGGCGGCATCGACGTCCTCGCAGTTCCGGGTCCTCCCGCCGACCCGAGCTATCGGCCGCCCCGCCCAGGTGGCGGTCGGCCTTTACCCCTATCAACGGAATCGCGCGGGGAATTTGGCGAGGAGGGGCGAACTATTTCGGAGGGAGGGGTAACGGGGGATCGATCACACGGGGAAACCGGGGGGAACGGGCTTTTTTGTCGACGATCCGTTTCCCCCGTTTCCCCCTGTGATTCCCCCCGTTGCCCCGTTGGGCCAGGGTTATCCGGGCGGAAGCTGAGCCAGCTCGCGGCGCAGCCATGCGCGCGCCAGCCGGATTTCATGTCGGATCACGTGGACGGACCGGCCGACGGCTTGCGCCACTTCTTCCGCGGTCATCCCGCCGAAGTAGTGCATCTCGATGAC